>CXWK01094142.1_pt2 | contig 60780 bp, 57 predicted proteins | sample 590851 | NCBI WGS metagenome assembly CXWK01 (sample SAMEA3498364, study PRJEB10139) | wastewater metagenome | biome: wastewater treatment plant; material: activated sludge | place: Denmark | collected 2014-08-01 | reverse complement strand
CTTGCTGGCGATGGCGTCCGAGGGATCGCCATCGCCAGCAAGCCGGCTCCTACAGGTATCGTTAACGTTCGATGATGGCGGTTACCCCCTGGCCGCCTGCGGCGCAGATCGAGATAAGCCCACGCCCCTTCCCCGCCGCATCAAGCAACTTGGCCAGGTTGGCGAGGATGCGACCGCCCGTGGCCGCAAACGGGTGCCCGGCCGCCAGTGAACTGCCTTTGACATTGAGCTTGCTGCGGTCGATGGACCCCAGCGGCGCGTCGAGGCCCAGGCGGGTCTTGCAGTACTCGGGGTCTTCCCAGGCCTTCAAGGTGCAGAGCACTTGCGCGGCGAACGCTTCATGGATTTCGTAGTAATCGAAGTCCTGCAAGGTCAGGCCATTGCGCGCCAGCAACCTTGGCACGGCATACACCGGCGCCATCAACAAGCCCTCGGCGCCATTGACGAAATCCACTGCCGCTGTCTCGCCATCGCGCAGGTAGGCCAGGATCGGCAAGCCACGTGCTTGCGCCCATTCCTCACTGCCTAGCAGCACTAGCGAGGCGCCATCGGTCAGCGGCGTGGAGTTACCGGGAGTCAGGGTGCCTTTTGCGCTTTTTTCGAAAACGGGCTTGAGTGAGGCGAGTTTTTCGAGGGTCAGGTCAGGGCGCAAATTGTTGTCGCGAGTGAGGCCAAGAAACGGCGTCATCAAATCATTTTGCCAACCTTCGGCATAGGACGCGTCAAGATTCTGATGGCTCAGCAGCGTCAGCTGATCCTGCTCTTCGCGAGGAATGTTCCAGGTCTGCGCCATCAACTCGCAATGCTCGCCCATGGACATTCCGGTGCGCGGCTCGCCATTGCGCGGGAACTCCGGGATCAGGTGCCAGGGGCGCAACTGCAGGAAGGGCTTGAGTTTTTCAATGGTCGTGTTGGCCCGATAGGCTTGCAGCAGAATCTTGCGCAACCCGTCGCTGACACTGATCGGCGCGTCCGAGGTGGTATCGACGCCACCGGCAATGGCGCTGTCGATTTGTCCCAAGGCAATTTTGTTAGCCACCAGCAGCGCCGCTTCAAGTCCGGTGCCACAAGCTTGCTGGATGTCGTAGGCCGGAGTAGCGGGCGACAGTCGCGAACCAAGCACGCACTCACGCGTCAGGGCCATGTCCCGCGGCAACTTGAGGACGGCCCCGGTGACCACTTCGCCAAGGCGCAGGCCATGCAGGTTGTAGCGTTCGATCAGGCCTTCGAGCGTGGCCGTGAGCATGGCCTGGTTACTGGCGGTGGCGTACGGCCCGTTGGATCGAGCGAAGGGTATCCGGTTACCGCCGATAATCGCGACGCCTCGCAGCTGAGTCATGAAAAGCTTCCTATTCTGTGAAGGCCATTACCCGCAAGCGTAGGCCTTTTCCAGTGAATCGAACGACTGATTGCCATTCATGGTCCACACTTTGAACCTCATCTGCTGGAGCGCGTTCCATGTCCGACCGCTATATCGACTTCGCCAATTCGTCCATCGGCCATCGACTGGTCGGTGCCATGGGCCTGCCTTCACCGGTACGCCTGGAACGCTGGCAAGCGGGCCGATTGCGCCCTGTCGAAGGCGCTTTGCTGATTGGCGGCGGCCCATTGGCGGAAAAGGTCAGCGCCTTCGCCAACCGCCTGACGGACGCGATCTACACCTACGGCACCGATCCCTCGATGGCGGCCGCGTGGATTCCCGGACACGGCCCGAAACTAAAGGGGGTGGTATTCGATGCCAGTGATCTTGTGCAAACCGACCAGCTCAAGCAACTGCGCGAATTCTTCCAGCCACTGATGAAAAATCTCGACCACAGTGCACACCTGGTGATCCTGGGGCGTGACCCGCGGACCTTGAGCGACCCATTCGCCGCCAGCACCCAGCGCGCCCTCGAAGGTTTCAGTCGCTCGCTGGCCAAGGAACTGCGCAGCGGTGGCACTTTGCAGCTGATCCACGTTGGCGAGGGTGCCGAGGATCAACTGGAAGGACCGCTACGGTTTTTCCTCTCACCGAAAAGCGCCTTCGTGTCCGGGCAAGTGATTGGCCTGCAGGCCTGCGACACCCAGGTGACGGACTGGACGCGGCCGCTGGCCGGGCGCAAGGCGCTGGTCACCGGCGCTGCGCGTGGCATCGGCGCCGCCATCGCCGAAACCCTGGCCCGTGACGGTGCCGAAGTCATCCTGCTCGACGTGCCCCCGGCCAGGACCGATCTCGACGCCCTCGCCGCACGCCTCGGCGGGCGTGGTATCACGCTGGACATCTGCGCCGAGAATGCGGCGACGGAGTTGGTGGAACAGTTGCCCGACGGCATCGACATCGTGGTGCACAACGCCGGCATCACCCGGGACAAAACCCTGGCCAACATGACGCCGGAGTTCTGGGACGCAGTGCTCGCCGTCAACCTCAACGCCCCGCAAGTGCTGACCAAGGCCCTGCTCGATAGCGGCACCCTGCGCGACAATGGCCGGGTGATCCTGCTGGCGTCGATCAGCGGCATCGCGGGCAATCGCGGACAAACCAACTACGCGGCGAGCAAGGCCGGGCTGATTGGCCTGGCACAGGCCTGGGCGCCGCTGTTGCATGGGCGGGGCATCAGCATCAACGCCGTAGCCCCGGGTTTCATCGAAACGCAAATGACCGCGCACATTCCATTCGGCCTGCGCGAAGCCGGGCGACGCATGAGCTCACTGGGCCAGGGTGGCCTGCCGCAAGACGTCGCCGAAGCAGTGGCCTGGCTCGCGCAACCCGGCACGGGCGCATTCACCGGCCAGGCATTGCGTGTCTGCGGGCAAAGCGTTCATAGGGCCTAGGCATGATCATCGACTGGCACACACTCAACCGCGAACCCAGCCTGCCGGGGCTGTATGTGCAGGCGGCGACGCGGCGCAAAATCACCGGCACCACCCTGCCCCATTCGGGTTTGCGCTGCTGGCTCGATGTCGACCCAAAGCGCCTGGCGGCCTATCGCAAGGTCTGCGGCTTCGCCGACAACAGCCTGCTGCCACCCACCTACCCGCACATCCTTGCATTCGCCTTGCAGATGCAATTGCTCACCGCCCGGGACTTTCCGTTCCCGCTGCTGGGGCTGATTCACCTGAGCAATCGCATCCGCGTGTTGCGGCCCATGGGCGGGGTCCATCGGGTGCGGGCCAGCGTGTGCGTGGAGAACCTGCAACCCCATGCGAAGGGCGCGACCTTCGATCTGGTGACGACGCTGGATGATCAATTGGGACCGCTCTGGGAGGCGCAAAGCCAGATGCTGTGNNATCGGCCGGCAATACGCCAAGGTATCGGGCGACTACAACCCGATTCACCTGAGTGCTGCCAGCGCCAAAATGTTCGGTTTTCCATCGGCGATTGCCCATGGTTTATGGAACAAGGCCCGCACCCTGGCCGCCCTCGCCGAGCATCTGCCGGCTGCAAATATCGAGATCGCAGTGCAATTCAAAAAGCCGGTGCGCCTGCCCAGCGAGGTGACATTACTGGCCAGCGCCGCAGGTTCCAGCGGGGATCTGCAACTGGTCGGGGCTGGTGATCTGGAGCACATGGTTGGCCACTGGTGGCCGATTGCCTGACCCTGGCGAATGTATCTCGCTCCTGTAGGAGCTGCCGCAGGCTGCGATCTTTTGATCTTGTTTTGCCCCCGGGAAGATCAAAAGATCGCAGCCTGCGGCAGCTCCTACAGGGCAATGCGTTTACCAAGCTACTTAGTGCCTGCCAAACTCCCCCAGCGGCTGCGGGAACAGGTTATTGAGCGTCTCCAGCAACCGCACGTGATAGATCGGCTTGCGAAACAGGTCCAGAACCTGCAACCGCAGCATGTCACTGACATCCTCCATGTCGGCATGCCCGGACATCACGATCACCGGCAAATGCTGGCGCGCCGTGTGCTCGCGCAAGCGCTTGATCAACGACATCCCGCTCTCCTCCGGCATGCGCAGGTCGGTGATGACCAGCGCTATATCCGGATTGCGCGTCAGGTGCTGCAGCGCCAGCTTGACCGAGGTCGCGGTGAAACAATTGAAACCTTCACCCTCCAGCAATTCCGCCAGCTCAAGCAACGCATCCTCTTCGTCATCGACCAAGAGAAGCTGTTGGCGCGGCAGTGCGGAAACGTTCATAGGCAACACCTGGAATAGACTAAGCGCTGACATTAGAACTCACTCGTTGCATTGGCAAGTTGCCGGTACGACCTCTGATAGTCACTCACAAGGCGTTTTTGATACTGGTGAACATCGCAGTCAGGTCGGTCCCGATGCCGCCACTGAGCCCGGCAATCACCACCGCGACCATGGCAGCGACGATGGCGTACTCGATACCCGACGCTCCCTCGGTATCCTTGGCCAGCCCTTTGTAAAAAGCGATTTCGGATTTGACCTTCTGAACCAGCTTGGCGAAAGACATGACGTTCTCCTCGACGACACCGAGTGTTGCACCGACGCAACATGATTCCCCTGTGCCAGCATCAGCATTGTCGGCATTCCTCCACCAAACAACTGTAAAAACGCATTAACACGAAAGTATTAATCGCTTTGTTGACGTCAAAAAACCTTTGAATTGAGCTGGTCGTCGATTTTTCGTTAGAAAATTTTCCCCGGGTAATGGCGTTTTGCTCTAGCTGCGCTACCTTCCAATAGCGAAATAGTTCCATGTTCATAGCTACCTGATTGCGAAGTTGTCTCGTTGCGGAAAACGACTTCTTGGTGCAGCAGGAAAGAAGGGAAGCGCCGTCATGAACAGTCGTGTCATTCTTGGCCTAGCGGGACTGTCCCTGGCGGGTGCGGTCATTGCCGGTTACTGGGGCTTCACCTTGACGCGTGAACCGACCGCCACTCCCGTTGCGCAAGCCGCCATCGCCCCCACGTCCCTCAGCAACCCTGCACCTGTTGTCCAACCAGAAGAGGACACGCGCCAACCGATCGTGGTGTTGCTGCATGACATCGCGCCGTTTGTGCAAATCACTGCCGCCGACGTGGTCGTGGAAAAACTGCGAACCGTCCCGGCCGGCAGCCTGACCCGCCTCGATCAAGCCATCGGCCGTACGCCTTGGCGCGCCCTGAGCGCCGGCAGCTGGCTCAACGACGAGAGTTTCGAAGGCGGCGGCAAGCTGGCGCGGATGATTCGGCCCGATGAGCGCGCGCTCGCCGTTGCCGTGGATGAAGTGATCAACGCTGGCGGTCAATTGACCCCGGGGGACTATGTCGACGTGCTGCTGTTCTTGCGCATGGACACCCTTAATCTCCAGCCCTCGGCCCAGCTCGCGGTCCCGGCCTTGCGTGTACTGGCGGTGGGCGAGCAAATGGGCCTGACCAACGACGGCCAGCCTTCCAGCCCGGCCCAGGGCAACGATGAAAAACTCCGGCAGGAGCAACAGCGCGCCAGTGCCCGTACCGTGCTGCTCGCCGTTCCCGAACCACTGGTGAGCCGCTTGATGCTCGCCACCCAGGCCGGGGTGCTGCGCCTGGCAGTGCGCAGCGCCGAGGAAAAACGCCTGGCGCGTTATTGGGCCGGTGAACGGGATTCCGCAGCCAACCTCGCCAACGCCAATCGCGACTTGATCCAGTTCAACCAACTGGCCATGACAGCACCGCCCAGACCCCTGGTCGCCAGTAACGCAGTCGCGCCGCGCCGGTCGGGTGTGGAAGTCATCCGCGGCAACGAAACCACGCCAAAGTCCCCCTGAATCGAGCAAGGAAACGCTTTAATGCGCAGACGTAGTACGCCGTTTTTGAACGGCTTGATCTGGGCCACCTTGCTGAGCGGCATGCCGGTGACGACAGTCATGGCTGCCAACGGTAATTGTGCAGCGCTGGGCCCCTTGCCAGCGGTGCTGGAAGTGGGCGAAGGCCTGCAACAGGAAGTGCAATCGCCCGTGGCAATCACCCGGATCGCAGTGGGTGACCCGAAAATCGCCGACGTGCGAGTCAATGGCAACCAGGCATTCCTGCTCACCGGCATGGGCGCCGGTGCCACCAGCCTGATGGTCTGGACCGCCTGTGCCAGCGCGCCGCGCCAAAGCATGGTGTTCGTCCAGGGCCGGGCGACGGCGGCCATGACCAGTGCCAGGCAGTCACCCTCCGATGACCCGCTGCTGCCATCGCAAGTGCAGACCGATATCCGCTTCGTCGAAGTCAGTCGTACCAAGCTGAAGGAGGCCAGCACTTCGATCTACGGCAAAAGCTCGAATTTCCTGTTCGGCTCTCCCGGTACCGTCCCCAACACGGCGGTGACACCGCGGGTGTTCCCGCTGCGCAACCTTGACCCGCGGATTGCCGTGCCGAGCATTCCGCTGGCCAACGACATGTTCAACATCGTCGCCGGCGGCGGCAACTTCCTGGCCATCATCAATGCCATGGAAAGCAGTGGTTTTGCCTACACCCTGGCGCGACCGAGCCTGGTGGCGATCAGCGGACAAAGCGCAAGCTTCCTGGCGGGCGGTGAAATCCCTATCCCGATTCCCAGCGCCAACAGCAACAGCTACTCCATCGAATACAAGGAATTCGGCATCCGCCTGACGCTCACGCCAACGGTGGTCAGTAACGACCAGATCGCCCTCAAGGTCGCTCCGGAAGTCAGCGAACTGGATTACAACAACGCCGTGACCATCGGCGGCACCACAGTGCCGGCGTTCACCATTCGCCGTACCGACACCAGCATCTCCCTGGCCGATGGCGAAAGCTTCGTCATCAGTGGCCTGATCAGTACACAAAACACCTCGCAGGTGGACAAGTTTCCGGGACTGGGCGATATCCCGATCCTCGGCGCGTTCTTTCGCAGCTCCTCGATCAATCGCGAAGAACGGGAACTGCTGATGATCGTCACGCCGCACCTGGTTCAGCCGTTGGCGGCGAATGCGCAACTGCCGTCGCTGCCGGGGGAAAAACTCCGCAATTACGACCCCAACTGGTACCGCCTGTACTTCCTCGAAAACGGCGACTTCGATAAACGCAGCGGGCTATCGCAATGAGCCAGAACCTGAGCCAGACCTTCCTCGCGATCACGCGTAACAGCACCGACCTTGAATGGTTGCAAGGCGCGCTCGCCCCCTTGGGCCAAGTGGTCAGCGCCGGTGGCGGCAGCCTCGACGAACTGCTGGCGCTGGTGGACGTGACACTGGCCAGCCTGGTGTTCGTGGGCCTGGACCGTGAGCATGTGGTGGCCCAGTGCGCACTGATTGAAGGCGCTCTGGAAGCCAAGCCAAGGCTGGCTATCGTCGCGCTGGGCGACGGCATGGACAACCAGCTCGTACTCAATGCCATGCGCGCCGGGGCCCGGGACTTCGTGGCCTATGGCTCGCGCTCCAGTGAAGTCGCCGGGCTGGTGCGGCGCCAGAGTAAACGCCTGCCACCGGTGGTGCCCAATACTCACCTGGGCGGCCTCACCGTCCTGTACGGCGTGCAGAGCAATGCCGACGGCGCACTGTTGGCCAACCACATGGCACAGGTGGTGCAAAAAAGCGGTCAGCAAACGCTGCTGCTCGACCTCGGCCTGCCCCGGGGGGACAGCCTGGCCTTGCTGGGCCTGGAGAGCTCGTTTCATTTCGGTGATGCCCTGCGCAACTTGCGTCGTCTTGACGCCACCCTGATCGACAGCGCCTTCACCCGTTGCGAAGCCGGGCTGCGGATCCTCGCCTATGCCACCCAGGATGAACCGCTGGAACACACCAGCGCCGCCGAGCTGTACATGCTGCTCAGCGCGCTGCGCCAGCACTTCCAGCACATCGTCGTGAACCTCACCGGCCAGCCCGACAGCGAAGCCTTGCGCACCTTCGTCAGCCATTGCGACAAGCTGCTGTGGTACACCGACCAGAACGTGCTCGACTGCCGCCGCAACCTGGCGGTACTGAATCTGTGGCGCGAAAAAGGCATGAAACTCGATCACGCCACGCTGCTGGTGGATCGCTACCTGCGTAGCGTCGCGCCAGACTCCGAGGCCTTGAGCAAAAGCTTCGGCATGGAAATCATCGCCACCCTCGCCTACAGCCCCGAAGTCCGTTTGAACGCCAAGAACCAGGGCGTCACCCTGTTCGAACTGGCCCCCCGGGAAGTGCTCACCCAAAGCCTGCGCAACCTCGGCGAACGCTTGGCCAAACGCTCCGAAAGCCTGGCCAAGCCCAAGTCCTGGTTCAGCCGTTTGAGAGGTACGCCATGAGCGGCGAAAAACTGTTCGGCGCAACGCACCGCGGGGTGGCCGGCAATACCGACCACGACGGCCTTAAACTGGTGCTGCACCGCTACATCATCGATGCCATCGAGGAGTCCGGGAAAAACCTGCTGGAGGGCTCGCGCCAGGTGCTGGCGCAGTTCGTCATCGACAAAGTGGCCGAATACATCGCGCGCTTGCACCTGGCGATTTCGCGCTACGAGATGGAGCGCCTGGCCGAAGAAATCGTCGACGAACTCACAGGCTTCGGCCCGCTGGAAGTGTTGCTGCGCGATTCGGCCGTCACCGAAATCCTGGTCAACGGCCCGCACCGCGTGTTCATCGAGCGCGATGGCGTCCTGCATCAAAGCGACTTGCGTTTTATCGATGCGCACCATGTCGAGCGCGTCATCCAGCGCATCCTCGCGCCCCTGGGCCGGCGGCTCGACGAGTCTTCGCCGATGGTCGACGCGCGCCTGCCCGACGGCAGCCGGGTCAATGCGATCATTCCACCGATTGCGCTCGACGGCCCGTGCCTGTCGATTCGAAAATTCCGCCAGGACATGCTCAACAGCACCGACCTGATGGCCATGCAAACCATCGACCAGGCGATCTACGAATTCCTCCAGGAGGCCGTGGGCAAGCGTTGCAACATCCTGATCAGCGGCGGCACCGGCACCGGCAAGACCACGCTGCTGAATATTCTCAGCCAGTTGATCGACCCCCACCAACGGTTGGTGACCATCGAAGACGTCGCCGAATTGCAACTGGGCCACCCCCACGTGGTGCGTCTGGAAACCCGACCGCCGAATGCCGAAGGCCATGGCGAGGTGAAAGCCAGCGACCTGATTCGCAACGCCCTGCGGATGCGCCCGGACCGGATCATCCTCGGCGAAATCCGCGGTGTCGAAGTGGTCGACGTACTGACCGCGATGAACACCGGCCACGACGGCTCCATGAGCACCGTGCACGCCAACAACGCGCAAGATGCGTTGTTGCGCCTGGAAACCCTGGTCGGCCTGACCGGTCGCAGCATTGCCGAACGGACCTTGCGCCAGATGATCTGCGCGGCGCTGGACGTGGTGATCCAGTTGACGCGCATGCCCGATGGCCGCCGCTGCGTCAGCGAAGTGGTCGAGGTGATCGGCATTCGTGAAGACGTGTACGTCACCAATACCCTGTTTCGCCTCGACCGCCGCAGCGGTTTCGGTTTCATGCGCGAGGCGGTCAACCCCGCGGGTGACAAACTGCGCCGCGAATCGGCGCTCTCTTCCTCGGTGTATTGAAGGCCACGGCATGCTCAAACCGCTGCTGCTTATCTTTGTTTGCCTGGCGTTGCTGGGGCTCTCGGCCCACTTGTTCACTCGCGGCTTACGCGAGCCCGGCACCCGGCGCGTGCTGGAACGCCTGAGCCAGGGGCAACCGGAGCGGGTGGTGCGCAAAACATCCTGGACGGGACTGGATCGCGCCTTTTTGCGCGCTGGCCTCGGGCGGCCCACCGAACGCCTGGGTGTGTGGCTGACGCTGTGGGGCTTGAGTATCCTGCTCGGGTTTTTCGGCGGCGGCTGGCCGGGGTTGCTCGCCCTGTTGCTGTTGCCTCCCCTGCTCCTGCGCCTGTATGTCAACTGGCGTTACCAGCGTCGGCTCAAGCGCATGATCGAACAATTGCCCGCATTGCTCGATCACAGCGTGCGCAGCCTGAAGTCCGGGCGCACCTTGGCCGACGCGGTATTGGGCGCCATCGACGCCGCCGAAGATCCGCTGAAAGATGCCTTGGGCCGCGTGAAGCGCCAGGTGCACATGGGCATCAGTCTGCCGGACGCCACCTCGGACTTCGCAGAACTCTACGACAAAGACGAACTTCGCCTGTTTGCCCTCGGCTTGAAGGTCAACCACCGCTACGGTGGCAACGCCAGTGAACTGCTGGAAAACCTGATCAAGATCATCCGCGAACGGGAACAGGCTGCTCGCCAACTGAGCGCCATGACCGGTGAAACCCGAGTCACGGCGGTTGTCCTGGCGCTACTGCCGGTCACAGTCGCCGGCTATCTCCTGGTGTCCAATCCAAAGTACCTGATGACCATGTGGGACGACAGTTCAGGGCAATCGATGCTGATGGGAGCGCTCGCCCTGCAGGTGTTCGGCTGCCTGGCACTGTGGCGGATGTTGCGCAGCCTATGAACGCGTCCATGCTGCTGAGCTCGCTATTGTTCCTGCTGGCATCGGGATTGTTTATCTGCGTCATGGTGCAACTGCGTCATCGTGCTCGCCAGGTGGTGCAGCGCCTGGACGGCAAGGCGCCGGGCGAAAGCCGCTTGAGCCAATGGCTGCAGGCGCTGGGCACCAGCCGGGTCGGCCAGCAGTCGGTCAAGCTCGACAACGAAACCCAGACCCTGCTCAATTGCCTGGGCTGGCGTACCGCGCGGCAACGGGCGTTATTTGCCGCCTTGCAGGTTGGCGTCCCGGTACTGGCGCTGGCGTTGAGTGCATTGGTGCAGGGTCTGTTCTTCCCCCAGGTCATTCACCCATGGCTAGTCCCGGCGTTCGCCCTGGGTATCGGTTATCTGCTGCCCAAGCGTCTGCTGGCCGCTGCTGCGCACCATCGGCAGAAAAAACTGGCGATGGAAATCTCCACCTTCATTCCGCTGCTGCGCATCCTGTTCGAATCAGGCATGGCCGTGGAGCAATCGCTGCGAGTCTTGAGCAATGAAGGCAAACAACTGATGCCCACATTGACCCAGGAGTTGCGCCTGGTGCTGGCCCGTGTCGATTCGGGCCTGGAGCTGGGCGATGAACTGCACAAGGTCACCCGCTTGCTGGCGGTCGACGAGTTCACTGACACCTGCGTGATCCTGCAACAGCTGATCCACCAGGGCGGCGGTGCGATGAAATCCCTGCTGGCGCTCAAGTTGTTGCTCGATGACAAGCGCCTGGCGCGCCTTCAGGAATACATCTCCAAGATGTCCGCAAAAATGTCCGTCGTGATGATGCTGTTCCTCTTCCCGGCGTTGTTGATCGTACTGGCGGGCCCGGGCTTCACCGCCCTCGCCCGGGCTTTTGCTTCTTAGGGGAATCGTGATGAAAGCAATGTTTGCAGGTTTTTGTCTGCTGATGCTGGGGGGTTGCGCGAGCAACGGACAGACACCCTGGAGTGCCCTGACCCCCGTCAGTTGCGGAAAATTGAACGCCGAACAACAGCTGTCGCTGAACCTGGCCGACGACATGGCCAACGACGGCAAGTTGCACGCCAGCCTCGCCAACCTGCAGAGCCTGCCGGACAATGTTGCCGACGTGCGCCTGCGCAAGGCCAAGGTGTATCGTCTGCTGGACCGCAGTGAAGCCGAACCGCTGTACCGCAGCCTGCTCGGCGGCTGCCTGGCCGCCGAAGCCGAACACGGCCTGGGCCAACTCGCCGCCGCCCGAGGCGACCATGGCCTGGCCCAGGCGCACCTGCAACGGGCCGCCCGGCTGGCGCCCACCGACGAAAAAATCCGCAACGACCTGGGTGTGGTGTACCTCAATCAATTGCGCATTGAAGACGCAAAATTCGAATTCCTCACCGCCATCGAGCTCAAGCAAAGCGACCAACTGGCCGCCGTGAACCTGGTGACCCTGTTGATCTACCAGGACGACTGGAACCGCGCCGCCGAGCTGGTCAGCCGCCTTGGCCTGAAACCGGCACAAGTCACCCAGGCCCAAGCCCGCGCCGAGAAGCTCAAGCAGCCCACCAAGCCTGGCTCGACCATCGCCGCGCAAGTCGCCGCCGTTCAGTAGGGAGCCCCTGATGAAATCGACCACCTTTTTTTGCCTCGGCTTGCTGACCCTGCCACTGGCCGCCCACGCCATCGACGCAGGCCCCGCTTCGGCACAACAACAGGAAACCGAAGGCTGGCTGCAACTGCAAAGCAACAAAACCGCCGCCTCCACCAAGCCGCAAACCGCCAGTGCCACCGAGCGCGAACTGGCAATGCAGCGCTGGCTGAAAAGCTTTCAGCATGAGATTCCGGAGTTCTTTGATCAGGATGTAGGTGGATCGGTGGACAGCGGATCGCAAGAATAGCGCTAAACCACATCCCCCTCTGTAGGAGCGAGCATGCTCGCGATGGTCGTGAACGATGACGCTGGGCACCTGACACCCCTCGGTGTTCTCAGGTTCATCGCGAGCATGCTCGCTCCTACAGGGCGGGGGTAGGCGCCATCACTGCGACCAAGCCAGTGGGTGGCGAACCGTACGCAGGTTGCGTCGACCAGGGAATGGAAAACCGGGCGACCAAACCTGGTCACTGATTTTGCAGTGACAGGCAAAGGCTAGTGATCAGGCGTCCGACGGACAACCTGAAAAGCGTGTCGGATGTTTCCGAGGGATTTGAGGGATTCTGCACGAGATCTGTCGGTTGTCCGGCCGTCTGCGCGAGCAGGCTCGCTCCCACAGGTGGACCCAGTACGTCCGCCAGATGCAGGTCGGCTGGCGGGCTGGATATGTACACCAGCCTAAAGCGCAGATCAGCTCGTCGACGCCCGATGCCGCAGCCCTGAATGATTCGGCGTCATCGCCAACGCCAATTGCGTGCGGTTATGCATATGCGTCAACCGCAGCACCTGCGACACGTACAACTTCACCGTGTTCTCGGTAATGCCCAACTCGCAGGCAATCTGATAATTGGTTTTCCCCTTGCCCACCAACCGCGCCACCTCCAGTTGGCGTGGCGACAGCTGATTGAAGATGGCCGGGATCTCGGTTCGCTCGGTATCGCTGGCATCCCCTCCCGAGGCATTCGGTGTACGCCGAACCCGGTCCAGGTCCTGGTACAGATCATCAAGCGACTCGGACAGGTATTGCAGCTTCTGGTTCAGATGCCCCAACTGCAGCGTCTTATGCCGCTCCTGCAGTGCCACTTCCTGGCGCTGTACGCCTTCGAGCAATTCACCCAGGTCAATCGGCTTCTGGTAGTAATCGGCAACGCCGGCGCGCAATGCCTTGATCACATCCTGCTTGTCCGCCTGCCCGGTGAGCATGATGGCTTCGAAGGCCCGGTGTTTACCACTCAGGCGTTGCAGCTCCTGGACCATTTGAATGCCGTCCAGGCCAGGCATGTGCAAATCGCAGAGGACCAGGCCAATGTCCATGTCTTGTTGGAAACGTTCGATCGCCTGATGGCCGGATTCGCAGGGAACGCAGCGGTAGCCGTTGCTCTCAAGAAATTCGCAAAGTTCTGTGACGATCAAGGACTGATCGTCGACCACGAGGACTTTTATTGCCGAAGTACGCTTGTTCACGTGCAACTCCCTGCAAGGCCAAGGACTGACCGTCCTATTACTGAAACCCCTGTATGAAAGTAGTCGCTCTTTCGCCGCTGTACAAAACGGATCACATGCCGAGCCAGGCGAATGTCAGCACCAGCCCCACCAACAAGAAAGGGGCAAAGGGCTGTTTCCTTGACAGACCGGGCTCCAGATAACACAGGCGACTTCTAAGCCCTTGACTGATATGAAGCCAGACTCTTGGCGCCAGCAGTATCCAACACACACTGGCCAGGCCGGCACCGATAAACACGCCCAGCACGTGCCGACCATCGGTCGCCAGCCCCAGGGCGGTCATGAGCTTGACGTCCCCACCACCGAGGCGACGCATCGCATAGCCGGGCAAGGTGAAGGCCATGGCCAGCAACGCAGCCCAGCCACCCTGCGTGGCTGGGGCGCCGACCCAGGTGGTTCCGCTCCATAGCAGATACGCCAGCGCCAGCGCCCCCACGCCCAGGGTCAGGCGGTTGGCGATGTGCCGTTGCCGGGCATCTTGCGCTGCGCATAGCGTCAGCCAGATCAGTAGGACAAAGCTCTGCATCCGGTAAAAAACGTCCGTTATGGCGGAATGATTCTATGCTGACATTACCTCGTGATGTCAGGGTAGTCGCACTCATGAAAAGCAACCTCCCACGTAAGCAAAAAGGTGCCGTAGCGATTGAATTTGCCTTGGTGTTCGTGATCTTTTTTGCCGTGTTCTACGCGATTGTCACGTATAGCCTGCCGCTGTTGCTGATGCAGTCGTTCAACCAGTCGACCGCCGAAGCCGTGCGCCGTAGCGTGGCCCTGGACCCGAACACGCCCGGCTATGAGGCTGCGCTGAAAAACGTCGTCAAGCTGGAACTGACCCGGCAGTTGGCCTGGATTCCCGCCGGGCTGAATTTCGATGTCGCCACCGACACGACCACGACTTATACGGGCGGCGTGTTGAAGGTGGCCATCCACTATCCCTCGCAAAAGTTAAACGCGGTGATTCCGTTTCTGAACCTGCCGGGGATTGGCCCCATACCGAATTTGCCGGCGACGCTCACCGCCAGTTCGAGCCTGCAATTTTGAGTGCCGGGGATAAACTCTTCGGGCGCCTGCTCAATCGCCACCCGCCGGCACACCAGGAAATCGTGGAGCCCCCAAGCGTACTCAGTGTCGGCCTGCAGATACAGCTCGACGCCCAGGGTCGGGTGTTGCACCTGAGCGGCCCACTGCGGCATCTGCTGGCCCAGCAAGCCCCGGCGGCACAGCTTGCACATCTGCTGGATTTTCTCTTGCCCCATTGCAGCCTCGCCATCGAGGGCCCTCCCGCCGATTGGCGGGGTCAGCTTCTGGACCTGGACTTCTACAGCCTCAGCGGCTCGCCCCTGCACCTGCGTGGCTGGGTCCAGCCAATGGCCGACACTTGGTTGCTGCAGTTGCTGGACATCGGCGACTTGCTGCTTGAACGCCGACATGCGCGCCTGCGCGAGCAGTGCCAGTTGCTCGCGGCGCAAATCGGTGAACAGTTGCGCCTGTGCAGCCTGATGCGCTTGCCCGACGTGCTGGTGGACCAACTGCAATCGCTGGCCCAACGCTTTCACATCCCTTGTATCGCCCTGGCGCTGCTCGATGAGCAGGAGGGCTGGCAGATTCACCAGCACTATGCCGGCTTTGACACGCCCAGCCTGTGGCACAACGGCCAGCGCCTGGGCACCGGCCTCGACAGTCTGGACGGCTCCACGCCGCATCACCTGAACCTGGCCGAGCACCCGCGCCTGCAAGGCACCTTTGGCAACACCGAGGGTTTCGCCGTGCCCTATCACGACGCTCAAGGCGTGGTCGCCTGGTTGCTCTGTGGCTGTTACACGGCCCATCAACAGGCCCCGGACGTCAGCGAGCGCGACTGGCTGCAGTTTGCCGCCGCCCTCGCCGGCCCCTTGCTTGCGCGCTTGCGCGAACATCGCCATCACCTGCAGCTGGAGCGCCTGGAGTCGTTGCAGGCGTTGCTCGGCACCGGCTGGTGGGAAATGTTCAACGACAGCGAGGTGCAATTGGCCCCCTCCCTGGCCCGCGCCCTGCATCTTGACCAGGAACGTCTGCCGCTGCAGGACTGGCTCGCCCAAGTGCACCCTGCCGATCGTGAAGAATTGCACAGCCGCCTGCAGGACTTGCGACTCGACGGCGCACCCCTGCTGTTGTGCGTGCGCCTGCACCGTGCCGACGGCGACACTCCACCGACCTGGTATCGCTTGCAAGGCCAGGCCCTGGGCGTCGGCAACCAACGGCGCCTGGTAGGATTCATGCTCGACATCAGCGACATCAAGAACCAGGAGCAACTCGTCGCTGCCGCGCATGCCCGGCTGGACAATCTGATCGCCAGTTCACCTGCGGTGATTTATGTGCAGCGCTATGTCGAAGGTGCGCTGCAACCGACCTTTTTCAGCGACAGCCTGCAACCCTTGCTGGGCTGGACGCTCGCTGACTGTACCGGAGCGGCGTTGGTCGATCGCGTTCACCCCGAGGATCGCGAGCGTTATTTCGAACGCACCCGCCTGCTGTTGCGCGAAGGCTCGGTACGTGCACGTTATCGGCTGCGCGACAGTCGCGGCAATTACCACTGGCTGCTCGACGAAGCCAGGTTGCTGCGCGATGACCTGGGTTTGCCGGTGGAAGCCGTCGGCCTGTGGCTGGACGTCACCGATGCGACGCTGGCGGCCGAACACGTCAAGCAGAGCGAGGAGCGTTACCGGATGCTGGTGGAGGACTCGCCGGCCATGATCTGCCGTTACCGTCCGGACCTGACCCTGACCTTCGGCAACCGGCCGCTGGCGACCTACCTGGAATGTTCGCCCGAGGGTTTGCCGGGGGTTAACCTGGGCAGCTGGATGTCGGCGCAGCAGCGCGAGTCCTTCCTCCAGCGCCTGAGCCAATTGAGCCCGGAATTCCCGGTGAGCACGGCGGAAATCAATCTGCAATTACCCGGCCGGGAACACGCCTGGTGGGTCTGGTCGGATCGCGGAGTGTTCGACGAGCAAGGCCGCTTGCTGGAAGTGCAGGCCGTGGGTCGCGACAACACCGAAGTCCGGCGCGCCCAGCAACAGCTGACCCAAAGCGCGAAAATGGCCACATTGGGCGAGATGGCCACCGGCCTGGCCCATGAAATCAACCAGCCGCTGAACGTGATGCGCATGGCGATCATCAATGTGCTCAAGCGCCTGGGCAATGGCGACCTACAGATCGATTACCTGACCGACAAGCTCAACCGCATCGACGCTCAGGTCCAGCGCGCAGCGCGGGTGGTGGACCACATGCGCGTGTTCGGCCGCCGCTCGGACATCGAACAGCAACCGTTCAACCCGGCCCAGGCTATCGACGGCACCTTGTCGCTATTGGCCGAGGGGATGCGTGGCAAAGGGGTGGAACTGCGGGTCAGCGAGTGCGCTTTTGCGGTTCAGGTACGTGGGTATGTCGATCAGCTGGAACAAGTGTTGATCAACTTGATGGTCAACGCCCGGGATGCACTGCTCGGCAAGCGTGAGGCCGACGGTCAATTCAAACCGTGGATAGCGGTGTATACCGAACGCGATGAACACGCGGTGCGGCTGTGGGTGGAAGACAACGGCGGCGGCATCGATCCGCGCTTGCTGGAACGCATCTTCGAACCCTTCTTCACCACCAAGCCGGTGGGCGTCGGCACTGGGCTGGGGTTGTCTGTGAGCTACGGCATCGTTCAGAACATGGGGGGAACACTCAGCGTCAGAAACTCGGCCGAGGGCGCGCGGTTTTGCATCGAGCTGCCGATCGTGCCCGATGCTCAGATCACCAGCGATGCTCGGCCGGCGTGACAGCTGAGGTTGGCGCCGACTTCGACCTTGTTCAAGTCGATGCCCAGGCTCGCCAGCAGCGTGTTGATCAGGGTATCCAGCAACGGGCTGAGCACGGTGTTGATCGCATTGACCAGCGCGGTGGTGACGTCGTTCAAGAGGCTGCCCAGGCCACCGATGATGCTGCCCGACAGCCCATACATGTTCACGCCGAGGTCGCTGACGGTGGTGCTCAGGCTGTTGACGATGTTGTTGGTGGTGTAGGCGTAGAAAAACGGTGGCTGGTTGATTTCCGGCAGGTTGGCGGCAGCTGGTGCGGAATACACGTGGGGGATGTTGGCGTTTTGCGCTACCGCGGTATTGACCTGGATGCCGATGCCACCGCTCGGCCGATGGTTGTAGCAGACCGCCGGTAAAAACAGCAGTCGGTTGCAGGTTTGCACACCGACATAAATGACTTGTAGCGGGTTGACGATATTGGTCGGCGGGACCGTGGCGGAACCAAACACATCCTCCGGGGTGATCTGTCCGATTTTCAGCCCGATCAGCTTGGTCGTGGTGCTGGTGGTCAGGCTTTTATTCGTCGAGCTTATGCAGCTGTAAGCCGTGACATAACTCCAGGCACCGCCCGCTTCCAGAGCAACATCGAGCCGTATCGGCGGAGGCAGAAGCTTGACTTCCGTCGTGTCACACGGTGCACCCAAGCCGCACGTCAGCAACTTGTGCAGTTGCAGGCCCAGCAAGTCTTTCAGAAAGTCGGTCAGCGACGTAGCAAGGTCAAGTACGGCATTGACCAATGGCGTGATGGCGTCCAGTACCGGCAGGTCAATGGACAACAACGTCTTGACCTGGGCGGTTCGAACATAAATGCGGTCAGGCCCCAAAGGTGCCTGGGCCGCCTTTTTCGGATTGCCCACGGCCGACAATTGCGGTGGCTGCATCACCTGCACCCGCGCAGTGATCTGCGCCAGGCCCGCGAGGTTGATCGGCAGGGTCGCCACCAGGCCGTTCTGCTTGTTGGCCAACTGCACGACGCCTTCAATCAGGTCGAAAGCCTTGAGGTTCACTGCCAGGGCCGAGATGTCACTGCCACTTTCGACGTGCAGCAAGTCGCCCAGCACCACGCTGGTCGCACCGGCAGCCAGTTTCAGCGCCTTCAGGCTGACGATCGTGGCACTCGCTGCCAGAGTGCCATTGGGGTCCAGGACATTGATGGCGGCCTGGATCAACTGGCTGACGGTGATGCTGTTGGACAGCACCTGGTCGTAGCCTACGGCGGTCAGGCCGAGGTCGACTTTCAGGCGATTGAGGTAGCTGAGCAGGCTGATGTTGCTGTTGACCAAGCCATTCCAGCCTGCGGCATTGATCGTCACGTTGCCTCCCAGCAAGCCACCGAACAGCAAACTGGTAATGGCTGCCTTGCTGGTATCGAATGTCAGCACAGTGCTGCGGATGGTCAGTGCTGCCAGCGGCGGCGGGAGCGCGGCGACCGCTGTGGCCTTCAGGTTCAGGGTCGAGCCAGCAGGGGCACCGCCAAACAGAGCACCAATGCCGCCCGCAAAACTTTGCGGCACGACGTGGCTGGCGATGACCTGGATCGCTTCACTTTTGCCAGGGTCGACGGAAAATATCCGCAGGCTGTTGGCATCCAGGGTCAGCGCACCGCAGCTAACCACCAGTGCACGCCCGTCGCTGGGCAGAGTGAAGCCGTTGCGCTGGGCACTGGCGGTGGCATAGCTGGTCGCGGTCGCACCCGTGGAACAATCACCACCCCGCGTGGCGGCTTCAAGTGCGGCCATGTCGGCGATGCGCTGCAGGTTGCGCTTTTCCAGGTAGAGCCGGCCGCTGTCGATCACCAGCAACATGAACGCCAAGGCCAGCGCCAAGGTAACGGCCGCCATCAAGCCAATGGCCCCTGTTTGTCGGGCAGGGCCGCGAAACTGCATGCGGGGCGACATCGCGCACTCCTTTGCCGGCGCACGGCCGAACGTAACCTCCGTGGGTGTAAGGCAGTGTAGACAAGGGATGGCGTGACTGCTGGCAACTCGCCACCGCCTGTAGGGGGTGTTAATTGGGTGTTTTCACCGGCGGGGTGGGTAGTTGGCCAGAATCCTCGTGACCGTTTCGTGTATCGCATTACTGCGGTCTGTCGGATTCGGCGTGCGGCTGAGCATCTGTTCGTCACTGCCGCGCCAGACCAGCTTGCCGTCCTTGCCGTCGAGCAGGTCGATCTGGATCGTCGCGACCTTGTAGGACACCAGGCGGGTTTCGTTGTACATCGGTGCTCCATAGTAGCCGTACCAAGGGTAACCCCAACCGCCGCCGTAGTTGGTCGTCACCTGTTGCTGGCGATCCTCGACTATCAGGTAAGCCTGCACATTCACATCCCCCCTGGCGCCGGCGCCCGCCTGACGCAGGCCACGTTGCTCGAGCTGATCGGCCACCGAATCGCGCACACGCTGTTCGGTCAGGTCGCTCTTGATTCTGGGGTCATCGGGACGGTATTGCAGCGCCGGTTCTTTCCAGCTCCAGCTGTGATACGCGGCAAAATCGCGGCTGGCATCGAAGTCATGATTGACCTGGTTGGCGGCGCAGGCACTGAGCAGCACGGCCACTGCCAGTAAAGCGAGACGGCGGAACATGGCGATTCTCCGGTAGAAGACATGAACCTGCGAAATGCTTCTGGACTACAGGAAGCTAACTAGGAGGATACGCCGACATTGCCTTTTCTACAGCCTCCCGTATGGCCTCGACACGCTCGCCCTCGCTGCCCCGGTTGCTGGTTTCAGCGCTCGAACTCCAAACCGGTTCACCGTTTTGCGCGTCGTACAGGTCAACGTGAACCACCACGACCTGTTCCTCATAAGTGCGCACAATCGGAATGCTGCCGTACATGCCGTAACCCGGGCCATAACCATAGCGGTTATAGCCGCCGTAACCGCCGTAGTAGCCGTAATCGTCCTGGACCTGACGCAAGCGTGTTTCCAAACGCAGGTCTGCGCTGACGAACAGATCCGCCGGCCGGTTGTCACGCAGGGGCCGCAGGCCGCGTTGATCCAGCGCACTGCTGACGGCATCGGCGACCTGCGCCGAGTCCGCCCACGCGGTGCCCGGCGGCATTTGCCCGTTGAGCCAGGCCCAGCTGCGATAACGCCCGTAGTCTCGCGGTGGCGCCGGGTAGGCGCTGCGATCAAAGGTACTGGCCGCCTGAGGTGGCGCTGGCGGCAAAGGCCTGGAACTTGCCACGTACGGATTGCTGCCCTGGCAGGCCGCCAGGCCCAGGCAGATCAACAGCAACCCTGCACGACTTTTCATTTCGAACTCCGATCAGACCGGCCGACAGATCCAGTGCAAGTAACGCCCCAGCCCGGCAAAGGCTGGATGGCGCCGATGGGCCAGCTCCATTTCGAGCAGGTCCGACAGCTCAGCGCGGGCCTGGAACTCCACCGGCATGTAATCGTGAAAAACCCGAACGCCACTCTGGCTTTCGACCTGCCACAGCCCCTCAAGTTGCGCTGCCAACTCTCGTGGGTCCAGGGGCTGTTGCGGAGTCAGGCTCTGCTTCTCGCCGGCCATGTCATTCTTGCGCATCTTGCGGAAATGGCCCTTGAGCAAGTTGCGATAAATCAGTGCGTCGCGGTTGTAGAAGGCCAGGGATAGCCAACCATCGGCCTTGGTCAACTGGTGCAGTACCGGCAGGATGGCGTGCGGTTCGGCCAGCCATTCAAGCACGGCATGACACAACACCAGGTCGTAGCGTTCGGTGAGCTGACCGGGCAGTTCCTGCCAGGGCGCCTGGATAAAGGTCGCATTCTGTTCCGCATCGGCAAAGCGCTGGCGGGCGCCCTCGAGCATCGGTTCGGCGGGCTCGGCCAGGGTCACCTGATGACCACGCTGGGCCAGCCACAACGACATGTGGCCCAGGCCCGCGCCAATATCCAGGACCCGCAGTGGCCGATCCGGCAGGGCTTCGGCCAGATCGGCCTGCAGCACCGCCAGGCGAATCGCGCCTTTGGCGCCGCCGTAGATTTTTTCGGCGAAACGCGTCGCCAGTTGATCGAAATGACGGTCGCTCATCAGCCGAACCTCCGCTCGCTGTCCGCCAGCTTGCTGCGTACAACGTCATTCATGTCCAGCCCCAGTTCGCTGCACAGCAACAACAGGTAGAGCACGATATCGCCGATTTCCTGCCCGGCATGGGCCAGCTTGTCAGCCGGCAGCTGCCGTGACTGGTCTTCGCTCAGCCACTGGAAAATCTCCACCAGCTCGGACATTTCGACACTCGCGGCCATGGCCAGGTTTTTCGGGCTGTGAAATTGCCGCCAGTCATTGCGATCACGGATAGCGTGCAGGCGTTCGGTCAGTTCAACAAGGTTCATCGGGCTCTCCTGAAGACGTATAGCTTCGGGGGGATGACGGGGGAAGGCAAGTGCCTGGCAGCATTGTCGGTCTTTGCACCATAATCATTCGATGGCGTGATTCGTGGCGCCTGTGAAAATTCGCGGCAAGTCGAACCGTCGCTCCGCAGCTCCTACAGACAGGACGTTCATTTCATGCAGGTAGAAGGTTTTTTCGAATGGCTTGGCCAGGTCCTCGGCTCAATCATCCGCTTCATCGTTGATGGCCTCAGCGGTCTGTTCCAACTGGTGAGTCGCGCGAGCAGCCATTTTGTCGAGGGCTTGTCCGAGGCACTGGGCATGGACACGTCGATCATCAGCATCATCACCCTGATCGTCGGGTTGGTGTTGTTATGGTCGGCCATTCGCGCGTTCATGAACGCCGCGTTTATCATGGGGATCATCTGGTTGATGCTGGGGTTGTGGTTGCTCAGCTGGATCATGCACTGACCCCACCCCCCCTGTGGGAGCGAGCCTGCTCGCGAAGATGGCGCGACATTCGACATTGATGTAGTTCAAAGACCGCCTTCGCGAGCAGGCTCGCCCCTGCAATGGATCGCGGCAGATTCCAAATGTGTCGCTACAATGCCTGCTCCCCAAGGAGCCTGCATGTCCAACCTGATCGCCGACTGGCGCGACCGCCCAACCCATCGTCGGGTCTGGGCGCTGGCTGCGCCGATGATTCTCTCGAACATTTCCGTACGGCTGGTGGCGCTGGTCGACAGCACCGTCATTGGCCATCTGCCTCACGCCCATCAACTCGGGGCCGTGGCGGTCGGGGCCAGCCTCTATACCTTCCTCGCTTGGGCGATGGGTTTTCTGCGCATGGGCTCCACCGGGTTTGCCGCCCAGGCCGCAGGGCGCGGGGATGGCGCGGCGCTGCGGCAGATTCTGTTGCAGGGCCTGCTGCTGGCCATGGGGCTGGCGGTGGTGCTGGGTGCCCTGGGCGTGCCGTTGAGCGGGGTTGCGTTGCACTTCATGCAACCGTCGGCGGAACTGGACCAGATGACCCGCGAGTTTTTCCACACTCGCTTGTTCGGCCTGCCGGCGGCACTGGCCAGCTATGCGCTGGTCGGCTGGTTTCTCGGCACGCAGAACGCCCGCGCGCCACTGGCGATCCTGTTGAGCACCAATCTGGTCAACATTGCCCTTAACCTGTGGTTTGTCCTTGGCCTGGAATGGGGGGTGGTGGGCGCGGCCCGGGCTTCGGTGATCGCCGAATGGACCGGCGCGCTGATCGGCCTGATGATGACGCGCCAGGCCCTGCGCGCTTATCCCGGCCATATCGTCTGGGCCACCCTGGCACTCTGGCAGAGTTGGCGACCGCTGTTGGCGGTCAACCGAGACATTTTCATCCGCAGCCTGGCGCTACAGTCGGTGTTTTTCCTGATCACCGTGCAAGGCGCCCGGCTGGGCGATGCGACCGTTGCCGCCAACGCCCTGCTGCTCAACGGCTTGCTGCTGACCGCCCACGCACTCGACGGACTGGCACATGCCGTGGAAGCCCTGTGCGGACACGCCATCGGCGCGCGCGACCGCAATGCCCTGCGCCGCTCCCTGGTGGTGGCCTGCGGTTGGTCCTTGTTGGCGAGCCTGGGCTTTGCCGGCTTGTTCCTGTTTGCCGGACACCTGTTCATCCAGATGCAAACCGACATAACCAGCGTGCGCGACACTGCTTTCCTGTACCTGCCCTATCTTGCAGTGCTACCGCTGATCGCCGTCTGGAGCTACCTGCTCGATGGGTTATTCATCGGCGCCACCCGTGCCAGGGAAATGCGCAACGGCATGCTGCTGACAGTGGTACTGCTGCTGCCGTTCGCCTGGGCGCTGCAGGGTTATGGCAACCATGGCTTGTGGATAACCTTTCTGCTGTTCATGTTGCTGCGCAGCCTGACGCTCGGCTTGATTGCCTGGCGCCTGCGCCAGAACGATGGCTGGTTCGCCCGCGCTCACTGAGCCAGTGGCATCTACAGCATCGGCTCAGGTTGAGCCGTCCTGCCATAGCTTGCGGACACTATCGAGGCGCTCCTGTTGGGTACCGCCCGATAATGGTTGCACCAGCCAGGCGTCGGGGTATTGCAGGCGCAGCCATATCCAGTCGTCGAGCACCGGGCGCTCGCTGAAGCCCAATGCCAGCCCCTCTTCCAGATGGTCCCACAGACGCGTGAAATCAGCGCCCGTGGACCGATTCCAGCGCCAGGCATGGTGTTCCAGCAGGCACGTCTGCAGTTTTTCCCGCTGCCGTGGGCTCAGATCCTCATCGACCTCCAGAGGGCGCACATCAAGCCCCGGGTTGAGCAACTGCTGCCAGCCCTGACAGCCGAGCGCGCGGTCTGCCCAGGTTCCGCCGAACCAGCGCAATTGACTGATAGGCCCTAACCAGCGACTGAGTTCCTCGGCATCGCAGGCATCAAAAAAATAACTGGCGGTGTTCGGGTTGAAGTAACTCAACAAGGCGCGGTGATGCAGGTTGAACGAGACGCTGAGCATGCGCCGCAGATGCGCCAGCAATGTCGACGCCGTCGCCTCGCTGAACATCAGCAACCCAGGCCAGCGCTGCCCATCGACGCGGTACAGATCGGCCAGGGCCGGGCAGCTCTGCAGATCGATGAGTACCGGCCCCTGCTCCTGCAGTGCCTGCCACTCGGTGTCTTCGAACAACCAGAACCTACCGGCCTGAGCAAACGTTTCCTGCAGGGTCACGCCCACCTGCGGTGCGCCCGGCATGTCCAGTAACAACCATTGCGGGTTCGCAACGGTTGCCTGTACCGCGCTCATGCCGCACCGCTCTGGCCAAGGCGCGGCGCCGTGCGACAGATGCAGAGCGCCTGGGCGCAATGATTGAAACTGCCACCACCGGGCAACAGGCACAGCAACATCAGGGGCTCGCCCGAACACAACCACTGTTGCACTCCGTCGAGCGGGCAATCTTCGAGAACAGATGTGGCAGGATCCTGCACCTCGTTTACTTCGACACTGGCGGGGCCGTGCAGAAACCCGGTGATCAACGGTCGATCCGGATCACCTTCGGTGAAGCTCACCACCACCTCCGTGCCTTCAGCCAACCGTGGGCTGGCCGCAACGTTCAGTGGCGCAGCCAATGGCAGCCAGCAGTGGCTGGATGCCGCGCCCTCCCCCTGGTAAACCCAGTCAAACTGCACCGCCACAGGCCTGGATGGATCAGGTTGCGGCTCATCGACATCGACCACCCATGCCCGTTGCAGGCTGTGCATCCTGGGCTTCAGCGCCACCTGTGGCGTTTCAAGGGGCAACACCCACTGCTCCGCCCGCAGCGTATTGCTATAGGTCTGGCTCGCCGCCTGTTCGCCTTGATGCTCGATATGGGTCACCAACCATGGTTGATTCCATTCGGGAACCGGGTGCCCGGACAGCGGCATGAGCTGGCCGCTGCGCAGCGTCGTCAGGTCAGAACCACACTCCACGCGCTGCGCCGCGCCATCGGTACAGCGCATGACCTCGAAACGACGAACTGCCGGTTGCCCGCCCATCGCACGGAAGACCGCCGCCTCAGCGACCTGAAAATTCCCTGGCCCCTCGCCGATCACCACGCAATGTCCATCCGCCCGGTGTTCGAAGTGATAGTGCAACCGCTCATGGGCGCAAAGGCGCTGAAGAAACTGCAGGTCCGATTCCCGGTACTGCGTGCAGAAATCACGGGGTGGGTAATCGCCAGCCAATTCGAGGCGTCGATCCTGATCGACAATGCCGTGCTCCCTGAGCACCTGATCAAGTATCTGCGGCACTGAGCGACCGCTGAAAATGCGCTGGCTGTAGCGCCGGGCCAGACAGGCGAGTTTCGGCCCCAGCCGAACCTGACAGAGCCTGACCCCCAAACCATGTTCACGCTGGACCAGTTCGTGCAGCTGCCCATGGATGACGTTTCCCTCCGGCCCGAATAGCAAGGAGGCCGAACGGTACAGCAAGCCGGCGAGATCGAGCGTCGGGTCTTCGATCAGCAGGTCCACGTCGAACACGAAAGGCTCGCTGATGGATTCTCTACCGGCAAAGGACAGAACCTCGAAGGCATTGGACAGACCTGCTACGTCCAGACGAAATGACGATTCGTTGGCTGGATCGACCATGGGCATTTCTCTACAGGAGGGACAGCCGGGGATTCTCGCCGAGAGAGATGGCCGAGTAGAGAGGCGAAGTACAACTTAGGAAAAGACCTACGCGAAAAGAGGACGAAATCCCTTGGACGGCCGATACGCGATCTTTTTCGCAGGAAAAAAGAGAAATGCCCCACCGGGTTATCTGAAATTTCCTCAGCAAAAGGTAAATTTTCAGACAACCCGATGAGCGCAGTACTTACCTCAGGAAGACAGGTAAGAGGAACGGGTCAGGCCCAGACGCAAGGCATCGAGGAACTGGGTGCGCTCGCTGGCACTGATGCGAGCACTGGCGCACTTGTCGCGGTAGTGGGTCATCAGTTCTTCTGGCGACAAGTGCACGTAGCGCAGCATGTCTTCGATGGTGTCGTGGGTCTCGATACCGGCGTGGTACACGCTGCCGTCAGCGTTCTGGTAGATGTTCACCGAGTCGGTGTCACCGAACAGGTTGTGCATGTCGCCGAGGATTTCCTGGTAGGCGCCGACCAGGAACACACCCAGCAGGTAGTCCTCGCCTTCGTTCAGGGCATGCACCGGCAAGCTGGTTTCGATGCTCTGCTCGTCGACGTACTGGTTGATCTTGCCGTCGGAGTCGCAGGTCAGGTCCTGCAGTACGGCGCGACGCAGTGGCTCTTCGTCCAGGCGATGCAGCGGGATGATCGGCAGTACCTGGTCGATGGCCCAGGTGTCCGGCAGGCTCTGGAACACCGAGAAGTTGCAGATGTACTTGTCGGCCAGCTTGTCGTTGAGCTCGTCGAGCACCTGACGGTGGGAACGCTGACGCGCCTTCAACGAGTTGTGCAGGCGACGGCACACGGCGAAGTAGCACTGCTCGGCCAGGGCTTTTTCGGCCAGGGTCAGCTTGCCGTCGGCGTACTGGGCGGCGACATCGCTCATGTAGTGCGTGGCGCGCCAGTAGGTTTCGGTGACCATCTCGATGTCGGTCGGGCCCAGCAGGTCCACCAGCCACTGCACGGTTTCCGGCAGTGCTTCCTTGTTCTCGATCTGTGGCACGTCGTCGTTGTGCTTCTCGACGTCCGTCACCTGGATCACCAGCATGGCATGGTGGGCAGTCAGGGAACGGCCGCTTTCGCAGAAAATGTTCGGGTGCGGCAGGCTCTGCGCATCGCAGAATTCCTTGAGCATGCCGACCACGACACCGGCGTAATCGTCCATGTCGTAGTTGATCGAGCTGGCGTTACGCGAGTGCGTACCGTCGTAGTCCACGCCCAGGCCACCACCGACGTCGATGTGATCCACCGGCAGGCCGAGGTTACGCAATTCGCCGTAGTAACGAATCGCTTCCTTGAAACCATGTTGGTAGTCGGCCAGGTTGGCGATCTGCGAGCCCATGTGGAAATGCAGCAGGCGGATGCCCTGGTCCAGGCCCGCGGCGCGGAAACGCTCGACCACCGACAGCAATTGCGCCGCCGACAGGCCGAACTTGGATTTCTCGCCACCGGTGTCTGCCCACTTGGACGAGGCCAGGGACGACAGGCGCACGCGCAGGCCAACCTGTGGCTTGACCTTGAGCGAGGCGGCTTCTTCGATCACCAGGCCGACTTCGGATTCTTTCTCGATCACGATGAACACGTTGTGGCCGAGCTTCTGGCCCATCAGCGCCAGACGGATGAACTCGCGGTCCTTGTAGCCGTTGCAAACGATGGTGCCACCCTTCGGCGCCAGCGCCAGCACTGCCAACAGCTCAGGCTTGGAGCCGGCTTCCAGGCCGATGGAGACGTTCTGGGTGGCGATGATGTTCTCGATCACCGCTTCCTGCTGGTTGACCTTGATAGGGTACAGCGCGGTGTACTTGCTCTGGTATTCCAGGCGCTCGATGTTGGCGTCGAACGCACCGGTGAGCTGACGCACGCGGTCTTGCAGGATGTCCGGGAACCGAACCAGCAATGGCAAGGACAAGCCGCTCTTGCGCAACTGGTCGACTTGCTCGAACAGATCGATTGGTGAACTGCTCGGACCGTTGGGACGAACTTCGACGCGACCGGCGTCATTGATCGCGAAATACCCGGCCCCCCAATGGCGAATCCCGTAAACACTGCGGCTGTCCGCAACTGTCCATTGGCTGCCATCGTCTTTGCGTGTGCGTCTTACGGACATTGAAGTCCCCTATAAAGAAGTCATAGTGCGTCGCCTGGTGTCAGGCCGGCGCAGTCTAAAGAATGAAAATGACGGTTCGTCAACGAAGGGATAGACCTCGCCGACCGCAGTGAGTTTAGAAACCGGTCATGAACAGGCTCTGTGAAAACCATGGTGACGACGCCAGGCCTGCAGTCAGGCAGGTCTGGATCAAGCCGCGGGTGGTTTTCACAGAGGCTGCTAGCCGCCGGACTTCTTTGCCTTGAATCCGTGCTTGATCAGCTCTGCCAAGAGTAGCTCGACATGATCGCCCTGGATTTCAATGATCCCGTCTTTCAACGCTCCACCGGTACCACAGCGTTTTTTCAACGTGGTCGCCAGTTCCTTGAGTGCGTCTTCGGCCAAGGGCACGCCGGTGATGGTGGTCACCGTCTTGCCGCCACGGCCCTTGCTTTCGCGGCGCACGCGAGCAATGCCGTCGCCGGCCGGGATAACGGTCTGTTTGCAGATGCAGGCGTCTACCGGTTTACTGCATTCCGGGCAATGACGACCTGCGTCGGTGGAAAATACCAAGCCACCAAGGGCGGCGAAGGATGCGGCTTTTTTGGCCACCGGCAATCCTCTTGGGAGGACAAAGACTGGTCGCGGCAACCTGGGCAGGTGCCATCGACCGCGAAGCCCCACTCAGGCAGGGGCAGCGCTACTGAAACGGTAAGCTTCCTTGTAGGAGCTGACGAGTGCAACGAGGCTGCGATCTTTTGATGTTGAATTAAAAGCAACGTCAAAAGATCGCAGCCTGCGGCAGCTCCTACAAACAGCAATACCGGTTCAGTTTGAAAAGGTCGCGCAGTGTAACGGCAAAAACGCCGATTGCTAAGAGCCAATCGGCGCCAATTTATGCCTCTTTTGCGACGTCTTCGCCACGGGCACGGAGATAGCGTTTCAACGCCGCCAAAGAGTCCGGGCAGTAAGGCTTTTGCTCGATATCCCGTAGCACCTGCTCGATGGGCATGAAGCACGCTTCCAGCACCTCTTCCGGCTGCAGGATCAGCGGGCCGTCCCACACTGCCGAAAATGCCGAACACCAGAGGCGATTGCCAGTGTCCTCGAAGAAAAAATGGTCATGAACGGTCAACTCCACCCCGCTCACTCCCAGCTCCTCTTCCAGTTCCCGGGCGGCCGACTCGGCATAGGTTTCACTGGCGAGCACCATGCCGCCCGCCGCCACGTCCCAATAACCGGGATAGATCGCCTTGCTCAGGGTGCGCCGGTGCACGCAAAGCTCTCCGGCGGAGTTGAACAACATGATGTAGGTACCGCGCCCGATAAGCCCGCGCTCGCGCAAGTCGGACCGGACCAGGGCGCCGAGCAGATTGTCCTGCTCGTCGACCCAGGCGATCTCTTCGGCATCCGAGGCCGCTCGATGGGCGGCCTCGCGCAGGTTATCGATGGAGCTATCGGCCATGGCTCAGCCCTGATTCAGCAATTGACGCAAATCGATCACGGCGGCGTTGGCCCGGGAGATGTAGTTAGCCATCACCAGCGAGTGGTTGGCCAGCACGCCGAAACCGCTGCCATTGAGGATCATCGGGCTCCAGACCGCTTCCTGCGACGCTTCCAGTTCACGAATGATCTGGCGCACGCTGACCGTGGCGTTCTTCTTGGCCAGCACATCGGCGAAGTCCACTTCGATGGCACGCAGCAAATGCGACAATGCCCAGGCCTGGCCGCGGGCTTCGTAGAACACGTTGTCGATCTGCAGCCACGGGGTTTCGACGATCTCTTCATCAACCTGCGGCACCTGCCCAGGGGCCACCACTTCGGTCTTCAGCGCAGTGTTGAGCTTGACCCGGCCAACACTGGCCGACAGGCGTTGCGACAGCGAACCCAGGCGGGTACCGACATCACCCAGCCAGTTGTTCAGGTTATCGGCACGGGCATAGAACAGTGCACTCTTCTGGTTCGGATCGGACAGGCGAGTCTGATAGCGAGTCAGGGAGTTGATGCCTTCCTGGAACTCAGACTCACTGGATGGCAGCACCCAGCTTTTATTGTCGAAGTTGAAGCGCGGCTCGGCCTTGGCCAGGTCGGCGTCTTCGGTGGACTGCGATTGCGAACGGGCAAAGTCTTTGCGCAGCGCCCGGCTCAGATCGCGCACCTGCACCAGCACGCCGTATTCCCAGCTTGGCATGTTGTCCATCCACAGGCCTGGCGGCAGGCGGTCGTTGGAAATATAGCCGCCTGGTTTGTTCAGCAGGGTCCCGGCGACACTCTTGAGGGTTTCCACCGTGGTGTAGCCGACCACCATCTGCTTGCCGTCTCTTTCAGCGGCCAACTGCGCATTCTGCTGCACCGGAAACAGGGCAGGTTCCGTGCTCCAGTACCAACCCAGAGCAATCGTCACCAGCAGGTAGATGCCAATCAACGTGGCCAGCGCCCGGCTGAACACCAGGCCGCCCAAATAACTGCGGGTGGCCGACTTCGGTTCAGCGGCACGTTCAGGCGCGCTACCGGCGCGGTTCTTCCAGTCCAGCATGGCGATATCCTTTCAATTACTTGAGTTCATCGATTCGACCACAACCATACAACAACGTGCCTTTTCCCGGCACCCGCCGTTGGCTTTACAGCGAAATTTATCTCACTACGACTAAGGGAATCCCCTAGCTCGCCAAGACTGGAAATTTGTCCGGTTTCCAGCAACGAACTATCGATCATTGCAGCCCTGCGTGCTGGCCCCCAAGGACCTCAGGATCGGACTCGAGGCTCGCCAGCCCCCGCATTGCAGGGACCTTCGCAAGAACCGGCAGGCAATTGACGACTGATTGGTCGGAAACTGAATGGGTGGGTGTCACAGATTATTAACGTACAACACTCATGTAATGGAAAAGAGATGCTAGCATAGAGCCACCAGTCGTCCTCAGCGTACCCCCTAACCAGTAGTCAGGATATGACCGAGCCAGAAGACCCCAGCCGCGAGCGCCTCAAGCATCACTTTGCCCAGCGGGTAATTCATCAAGCACGTCAGATTCTTGAGATATGGCAACGCCTGCAACGCAATGAATGGTCGACCCAGGAGCTGGCGGAACTGAGCGAGGCCAACCTGCGACTGTTACGCTTCGCTGAACGCTTCGAACAACCGGAGCATTCGCAACTGGCGCGTCACATCGGCTTGTCGCTGGAGGCTGTCGACGCCAATCGCGGTCGCCTCAGCAGCAGCCTGATCAGCGACCTCAATCGACTGATGCAACGCCTGTCGCGCACCGGCCTGCGCCATGGTGATCAGCTGGACCAAACGTTCCTGCCGCCCTTGCGCAAACCCGTCTATGTGATGCTGCAGGATCATGACCGTGCCGAGCGACTGGCCAAGCAGCTGGAGTTTTTCGGGCTCAGTGCCCAGTCCCTGGAGAGCGTGCCGGCATTCCGCTCATCAATGGTCGAGCGCCTACCAGCCGCCATCGTCATGGACGTTGACTTCAGCGGCCCTGGCGTCGGCCTGAAATTGGCGGCCGAAGCCCAGGAAGGTCTCGACCAGCGTTTGCCGCTGCTGTTTTTCAGCCTGCATGAAACCGACACCCCGACCCGCCTCGCCGCTGTGCGCGCCGGCGGCCAGGAGTTCCTCACCGGCACCCTTGAAGCGTCGAGCCTGCTGGAAAAAATTGAAGTACTGACCTGCGTCGCCCAGTACGAGCCCTATAAAGTGCTGATCATCGACGACTCGCGCGCCCAAGCCTTGCACACCGAGCGCCTGCTCAACAGCGCAGGGATCATCACCCGGACACTGATCGAGCCGATCCAGGCCATGGCCGAACTGGCGGACTTTCAACCGGACCTGATCATCCTCGACATGTACATGCCGGCCTGCACCGGTACGGAACTGGCCAAGGTGATCCGCCATAACGACCGCTATGTCAGCGTACCGATCATTTACCTGTCGGCCGAGGACGACCTGGACAAGCAACTCGATGCCATGAGCGAGGGCGGCGACGACTTCCTGACCAAACCCATCAAGCCCCGGCACCTGATCACCACCGTGCGTAACCGGGCGGCACGGGCACGCAACCTCAAGGCGCGGATGGTGCGCGACAGCCTCACCGGCCTGTACAACCACACGCACATCCTGCAATTGCTCGAAGACTGCTGCTTTCGCGCTCGCCGCGAGGGCAAGCCGCTGAGCTTTGCGATGCTCGACATCGACCACTTCAAACGCGTCAACGACAGCCACGGCCATCCCATGGGCGATCGGGTGATCAAGAGCCTCGCGCTGTTCCTCAAACAGCGCTTGCGCAAGACCGACTTCATTGGCCGTTACGGTGGCGAAGAGTTCGCCATTGTCATGCCCGATACCGACCTTGAAGCTGCCGTCAAAGTGCTCGATGACATCCGCAAGCGTTTTGCCGAGATTCATTATCCCGCGCAACCACAGGACCTTTGGTGCACGTTCAGCGCCGGCGTGGTGGACCTCGGCGAACACTCCGACAGCCTGTTGATGGCCAGCCAGGCGGACGAGGCGCTGTACCGTGCCAAAGGCGCGGGGCGCAACCGGGTGCAGGCCTCCCGGACATCAAAGCAAAGTGCCACCTTTTCATCGGAACAGACCGAGACAGTCATAACCCTGTAACAGAAACGCAATAACTTCAGGCACTTACCATTCTGCCGTTGGTAGTCCTTGATGCGCCTGAAACTGCTAACCAATCTCAATACCCTTCTTTTAGTTGCCGTCTGCGTAGCGCTTGGCGCCACACTCTGGTGGTCGCAAAAAGCCCTCGAACGCCCCTATCTATTAATGGAGCGCTACCTGGGCTTGTCCCAGCAATTCCAGAGTGACGTGGCGCGCAACATCGAGGATTACCTCGCCAGTGGCGATGCGCTGCGCTTGAGCAGCGCCAGCCAGGCCATCGACAAACTGCACAAGGAACTCGGCGAGTTTCCACCGGCCCTGGCTGAAACCTTGCAGCCGAGCCTGACGAACCTGGATGAATTCAGCAAAACCGATCTGCTGGCCTCCGGCAAGCTCGCCGCTGACCCACAGGCCCTGCTCCTGCAAGCCGAACGCGAGCTGGGGGCCAGCCTTGATCAACTCAGCCAGTACGCCAGTGGCAACGCGAGCTACCTGACTCCGCTGCTCAGCGCCTCCCAGCACCTGGGCAAACTGTCACTGGCCCGGGACAAATTGGTCAGCAGCGGCCGCAGCGAACTGGCCGCCGATGTCGAGCGCGAAATCACCGACATCCGCGCACAGGCCGAACAGCTGGATGCCCTGCCGTTATTGGGCGTGGCGGCCAGCAGTGAATCGAATACCGATGATTTCGCCGCGATGATGGGTCTGGAGAACACCGAGAAAGCCGCCGCCGAAGACGCCGGCGTGGGGATCAAGCGTGAGCTCAACAGCCTGCTCGGCCGCTACCCTGCGGAACTTTCGCGCACCCGCGAGCAAATCCACAAACGCGCCGAACTCAGTGCCGCGACGCACCTGAAAATCGCCGCCGTGCAACAAGCCATCGCCGGGCTGGAGCCGGTGGTACGCGCCCAACATGGGGAGATCCAGAGTGAGGTGCGATTGATACAAGGGGTAATGATCGGCTTGATCCTGTTGATCGCCCTGCTGATCGACACCCTGCAACGACGCCTGGCCCGGACCCTGACCAACCTCGCACCAGCCTTGTCGACCTGGGCGGAAGGCGACTTCAGCCGGGACATCCAACTGGGTAACACCAATCGCGAACTGCATGACATCGAAGCCTCGCTGAACCGCTTGCGCGCCTACCTGGTGGACCTGGTGGGGACCATTCGTCGCAACGCCGAACAGGTCGCCGGCAGCAGTCGAACCCTGGCGGAACTGAGCAATGACCTGCACAGCGGCGCCGAACACCAGGCCGGCGACACGGCAATGATTCGAGACTCCCTTGGCGAACTGGAGGCGACCATCCAGCAAGTCGCCGGCGACGCCAGCCAGGCCGCCGAGGCCAGTCGCCATGCTGGCCAGGCGGTCGAACATGGCCAGAAAGTCATTGGCCTGAGTCTTACCGGCCTGCATGCCCTGGTAGGAGAAGTGCAAGGCAATGCGCAGATGATCGAGCACCTGGCTGAAGAGTCCGCGACCATCGGTGGCGTGCTGACGGTGATCCGCTCGATTGCCGACCAGACGAATCTGCTGGCGTTGAACGCCGCCATCGAAGCGGCCCGGGCCGGTGAGATGGGCCGTGGCTTTGCTGTAGTGGCCGAAGAAGTGCGCTCGCTGGCACAACGCACTGCCGGGGCCACGGCCGAAATCCAGAGCCTGATCGCCGGCCTGCAAACCGCGGCGCGCCAATCGGTCGAAGGCATGCGCGCGCAGGTCGAGCATGCCGAAGCCACCGCCAACCAGGCGCAGGCGGCGGACGGTGCGCTGGATAGAATCGTCGGGGCAATCCAGACCATTTCCGATACCGCGGTACGCATCGCCGATGTCACTGCCCAGCAGAGCGGTGCCGTCAGTGAAATCCGCGATCACAGCGAGCGTATTCACCAGTTGGGTGGGGACAATTTGCTGCGTATCGGCCAGGGGCGTGAGCAGGGGGAGAATTTGATGGTGTTGGGTGGGCGCTTGCACACTGCCGTTCAGGCCTTCCGCGTCTGACTGCCCCCTCCTGATCGTTCCCATGCTCTGCGTGGGAACGATCACCTTGTCTCGCGCACTCGGCTATCATCCCCCCAATTCCGATACGCGAGATCGTCATGCGCCGTTTGCTTTACCTGCTGCTTTTAGTACTCGCCCTGCCTGCCACCGCCGGCGGTTTGCTGGAGAGTCGCCCCAGTTCGACCCTGGGCTCGATCAATAACAGTGCCGATTTCTTGCCGGTGCGCGAAGCCTTTCAGTTGAGCCTGGTAGAAAGCACGCCGCAATCGATCAAACTGCGATTCGTCGCCACCGAGGGTTATTACCTTTACCGGCATCGTTTCCAGTTCCGCGCCGACCCGGCCGATGTCACCCTCGGCCCGGCGCAATTGCCCAAGGGCGAACAAAAGCACGATGAGTACTTCGGCGATGTCGAGGTTTACCGTGGCGTACTCGACGTAGAACTGCCGCGCACCGATCAACGCGCCTTCACGTTGATCGTGACCTACCAGGGCTGCGCCGACAAAGGCCTGTGCTATCCACCGGAAACCGAGCGCCTGGGCATCGACGGCAACGGCCCGACGACAACCCACGCCTGGAACTGGCGCGAGCTGGCGCTATTTTTCCTGGCGGGCCTGGGACTGACTTTTACCCCGTGCGTGCTGCCAATGCTGCCAATCCTTTCCGGCGTGGTGTTGCGTGGCCAAGTCGGCGGCTGGCGTGGTTTCAACCTGTCGTTGGCCTATGTGCTGCCGATGGCCGCCTGTTTTGCATTGTTGGGCGCGCTCATGGGCTTGTTCGGCGCCCAACTGAATCTGCAGGCACGCTTGCAATCGGCCTGGGTGCTGGTGCCGTTCGCAATGTTTTTTGCGCTGTTTGCCCTGGCGATGTTTGGCGTTTTCGAACTCAAGTTGCCGCACGCCATCAGCAGTCGACTGGACCGTATTGCCGGCCGCACCGAAGGCGGTTCGCTGTGGGGCGCCGCGGTATTGGGCGTGGTTTCCAGCCTGTTGGTTTCGCCCTGTGTCTCCGCGCCGTTGGCCGGTGCGCTGCTGTATATCAGCGCCAGCGGCGATGCGCTGGGCGGCGGCCTGAAACTGTTCATGCTCGGCCTGGGCATGGGCGCACCGCTTTTGCTGGTGGCCACCGGTGGTGCCACCTGGTTGCCGAAAAGCGGACCGTGGCTGATCTACGTGAAAAACGCGATTGGCGTGTTGTTGCTGGGCCTGGCGATTGCCCTGCTCAGCCGAGTGCTGCCGGGGCAAATCACCTTGCTGCTGATCGGCCTGCTGGCCGCTGGCGTCGGGTTGTTCCTCGGGGCACTGGAGTTCGTCTACAAACCGCCGCGAAAACGCCTGGGCCAATTGCTCGGAATGTTCCTGCTGTTTTATGCGCTGGCCTGTTGGTACGGCGGTTTTAGCGGCCAGACCGATCCGTTCAACCCAATCGGCCAGTCATCCGTGGTGGTTGGCGAGGTGTCTACGCAAAAAAATAGCGCCTGGCAAACCGTCACCACCGCGACAGACCTCGACCGGGTGCTCGCCGAAGCCCGGGCGTCCGGCACGCCGGTACTGCTCGACTGGTACGCCGACTGGTGCATCAGCTGCAAAGTCATCGAACACCAGGTGCTTGACGATGCGATCGTCATCGAACGCCTGAAGGGTTATCGGCTGATCCGCTTTGACATCACGGCCAGCAACGCCGAACAACGCGCCCTCCTCGACCGCTACCAACTGTTCGGCCCTCCAGCCTTGATGTTTTTCGGCAAGGACGGTGTCGAACGTGTCGATGTGCGGGTTATCGGCGAGATCACTGCCAGGGATTTCGCCGATCGTGTCGCCAAGGCGAATGACCGGATTTAATCAGGCAGTCATATATCTCGCGCAAACATCGGTCATCGTGCTGCCTATTGCAGAGAACTGGACAGTCACAAAGGCTTTGCGGCATAGTCGCCGGGTTCTGACAAATGCACACGGATAACCAAGGAACAGCCGATGGCGACGCTACTTGTATTGCACGGACCCAACCTGAACCTGCTCGGCACCCGCGAACCGGGCACCTATGGCGCTACCACGCTGGCGCAGATCAACCAGGACCTGGAGCGCCGCGCCCGCGAAGCCGGCCATCATTTGCTGCACCTGCAAAGCAATGCCGAGTACGAATTGATCGACCGCATCCATGCCGCCCGCAGCGAAGGCGTGGACTTCATTCTGATCAATCCAGCAGCTTTTACGCATACAAGTGTCGCATTACGTGACGCGCTGCTGGCGGTGAGCATCCCATTCATCGAAGTGCATTTGTCTAACGTGCACAAACGCGAACCTTTCCGCCATCACTCTTACTTCTCCGACGTAGCGGTGGGAGTGATCTGCGGCCTTGGCGCCAGCGGTTACCGACTGGCCCTGGAGGCCGCCCTAGAGCAGCTTGAAAGACCGGCAACAGCTTGAACAACAAGCGTTAAGCGCCCCTGACCGACCCTTGGGAGTTGATGATTCATGGATATCCGTAAAGTTAAGAAACTGATCGAATTGCTGGAAGAGTCCGGCATCGACGAGCTCGAGATCAAGGAAGGCGAAGAGTCCGTACGCATCAGCCGTCATAGCAAGACCCCGGCCCAGCAGTACTACGCGCCGGCTCCTATGCCTGCTCCGGCTGCCGCGCCTGTCGCTGCCGCCGCTCCGGCTGCTGCTGCCGCACCTGCGGCTGCCGCCGCGCCAGCACTGAACGGCACTGTTGCCCGTTCGCCGATGGTCGGTACGTTCTACCGCAAGTCTTCGCCAACCTCGCCGTCCTTCGTGGAAGTCGGCCAGACCGTGAAGAAAGGCGACACCCTGTGCATCGTTGAAGCCATGAAGATGATGAACCACATCGAAGCTGAAACCAGCGGTGTGATCGAATCCATCCTCGTCGAAGACGGCCAGCCGGTTGAGTACGACCAACCGCTGTTCACCATCGTTTGAACCGCGGAGCGCCTTTGATGACTGCGAAGTTGGAAAAAGTTCTGATCGCCAACCGCGGTGAGATTGCACTGCGGATTCTGCGCGCCTGCAAAGAGATGGGCATCAAGACCGTCGCCGTTTATTCCAAGGCGGACAAGGAACTGATGCACCTGGGCCTGGCAGACGAATCCGTCTGCATCGGTCCGGCATCGGCGGCCCACTCTTACCTGCACATCCCGGCCATCATCGCCGCGGCCGAAGTGACTGGCGCCACCGCCATTCACCCGGGCTACGGTTTCCTTGCAGAAAACGCTGATTTTGCTGAGCAGGTCGAGAACTCCGGCTTCGCCTTCATCGGCCCGAAAGCTGAAACCATCCGCCTGATGGGCGACAAGGTTTCGGCCAAGCACGCGATGATCGCCGCCGGCGTTCCAACCGTTCCGGGCTCCGACGGCCCGCTGCCGGAAGACGAAGAAACCGCCCTGCGCATTGGTCGCGAAGTCGGTTATCCGGTGATCATCAAGGCCGCTGGCGGCGGCGGTGGTCGCGGCATGCGCGTGGTACACAAGGAAGAAGACCTGATTTCCTCGGCGAAACTGACCCGCTCCGAAGCGGGCGCAGCGTTCGGCAACCCGATGGTCTACCTGGAAAAGTTCCTGACCAACCCCCGTCACGTGGAAGTTCAGGTTCTGTCCGACGGCCAGGGCCAGGCTATCCATCTGGGCGACCGCGACTGCTCGCTGCAACGCCGTCACCAGAAGGTGCTTGAAGAGGCGCCGGCACCGGGCATCGACGAACAGGCTCGCCAGGAAGTTCTCGCCCGCTGCGTCAAGGCGTGCATCGACATCGGTTACCGTGGTGCAGGCACTTTCGAGTTCCTGTACGAGAACGGCCGCTTCTACTTCATCGAGATGAACACTCGTGTCCAGGTAGAGCACCCGGTTTCGGAAATGGTCACTGGCATCGACATCGTCAAGGAGATGCTCAGCATCGCCGCCGGCAACAAGCTGTCGTTCACCCAGGATGACGTGGTCATCCGCGGTCACGCGCTGGAATGCCGGATCAACGCCGAAGACCCGAAGACCTTCATGCCAAGCCCTGGCACGGTCAAGCATTTCCACGCACCAGGCGGCAATGGCGTTCGCGTCGATTCGCACCTGTACAGTGGTTATGCCGTTCCGCCGAACTACGATTCGTTGATCGGCAAGCTGATCACCTACGGCGCAACCCGTGACGAAGCCATGGCGCGCATGCGCAATGCGCTGGACGAGATCGTGGTCGACGGGATCAAGACCAACATCCCGCTGCACCGCGACCTGACCCGCGATGCTGGTTTCTGCGAAGGGGGCGTGAACATTCACTACCTCGAGCACAAGCTGGCTGGCGAGAAGCACTAAGCTTCGACCCGATCAACAAAGCCGCCTTCGGGCGGCTTTGTTGTTTCTGGACATTTCATCCGAACCACAACACATTCCCTGTTGGAGCGAGCCTGCTCGCGAAGAGGCCAGCACATTCAACATCAATGCTGACTGGCATGCCGTCTTCGCGAGCAGGCTCGCTCCCACAGGGCATGCATTGATGCTTGGGACCAAGCCACTCCCACAAAACCTCCGCGCTCGCGTAAACTTGCGCGCTTCTCGCAGACCGCTAGGCTGCAATCAATATTTTTCAAAGGTGCCCGCCATGCCTTGGCTGCAAGTCCGTCTCGCCATCAGCCCAGAACAAGCCGAAACCTACGAAGACGCGTTCCTTGAAGTGGGCGCCGTGTCGGTGACTTTCATGGACGCCGAAGACCAGCCGATCTTCGAGCCCGAACTCAACACCACGCCGCTGTGGTCCCACACTCACCTGCTGGCGCTGTTCGAAGGCGGCACCGAGCCAGGCCCGGTCCTGGCCCACCTTGAGTTGCTGACTGGCAGCCCGCTGCCCGAGCATCACAGCGAAGTCATCGAAGATCAGGACTGGGAGCGCAGCTGGATGGATAACTTCCAGCCCATGCGTTTCGGTCAGCGCCTGTGGATCGTGCCGAGCTGGCACGCAGCTCCCGAGCCAGACGCCGTGAACCTGTTGCTGGATCCGGGCCTGGCCTTCGGCACCGGCACTCACCCGACCACCGCCTTGTGCCTGGAATGGCTCGACGGTCAGGACCTCAAAGACTGCAACGTGCTGGACTTCGGCTGCGGTTCGGGGATTCTGGCGATTGCCGCGCTGCTGCTGGGCGCCAAGCAGGCCGTGGGCACCGATATCGACGTGCAGGCGCTGGAAGCCTCTCGTGACAACGCCGGGCGCAACGGCATCGCAGACGAGCTGTTCCCGCTGTACCTGCCTGAAGATCTGCCGCAGGTTCAGGCCGATGTGCTGGTGGCCAATATTCTGGCCGGACCGCTGGTTTCGCTGGCGCCGCAGTTGTCGGGCCTGGTCCGGCAGGGCGGTCGCCTGGCGCTTTCGGGCATTCTTGCCGAGCAAGGCGATGAAGTGGCCGCAGCCTATGCCAAGGATTTCGATCTGGACCCGATCGCCAATCGCGATGGCTGGGTGCGCATCACTGGCCGTCGGCGCTAGAATGGACGCCTGCATCTACCGGATCGCCGCATGACCGACAGCTTCGTCACCCAGTGCCCGCATTGCCAAACCAGCTTCCGCGTCAACCATGCCCAGTTGAGCGTGGCGCGCGGGGTTGTTCGTTGTGGCTCATGCTTGCAGGTGTTCAACGCCGCCAAGCAACTGCTGGAGCAGGCCGGCAAGGAAGCACCCGCGCCGACGCCAGCCCCATTGGAAACCGTCGAACCGCCGCCGCAGCGCGCCATCAGCCAGAAACAATGGAGCGCTGCCGAGCTGGATCTGGACAGTCTCGACCTGGACGAAGAACTCGCCCGGCTTGAACAGCGGGAAATCCAGCCGACCACCGAGTTCGGCCGACACCGCGAAGACACGCTCAGCGCTCGCCGCGATAGCGCCGAGCACGACGAAGCCCCATGGCCCGACAGCCTGTTCAGCGAATCGGCTGCCGATCGCGCCCAAGCGGCCGACACGCTTGACGCGCTTGACGTGCTTGATACACCGCAGCCACCGAACGAACCGTCGCGTACTGAACCGTCGCTATCACTGGAACCGGTGGATCTGGACGACGAACCGCAGCCCCCGCAGCTGCGCCTGAACGATCCGCTCGTCGCCCCGGTACATCACGAACGCATGACGGCGACCGCAGAGATCGATGACGACCTGCCTTCGATCGAGCCGCCGCGCAAGCGTCGCGAACGCAGCGAACCAGGGGTTCGTGCCGAAGTACTGCAGGACCTGACCGACGATCCGCTGCAACTGGATTGGCAGAAACGTCGCTCACCATGGGGTCGTCGACTGTTTTGGCTGTTGTTGATCCTGCTGGGGGCCGGCGCACTCGCAGGCCAATACGTCGCCTACCATTTCGACGAACTGGCGCGCCAGGACCAGTACCGCCCCTGGTTCCAGCAACTGTGCCCGCAAATCGGCTGCACGGTGCCCTCCAAGGTCGACATCGCGAAAATCAAGAGCAGCAACCTGGTGGTCCGCAGCCATCCTGAGTTCAGCGGCGCCCTGGTGGTCGATGCGATCATCTATAACCGCGCACCATTCTCGCAGCCTTTCCCGCTGCTGGAGCTACGCTTTGCCGATCTCAACGGCCACCTGATTGCCAGCCGCCGCTTCAAACCCGGCGAATACCTCAATGGCGATCTTGAAGGCAAGGTGGAAATGCCTCCGCAAACGCCAATCCACATCGCCCTCGACATCCTCGATCCTGGTGCCAAGGCGGTAAATTACAGCCTGAGTTTCCACTCGCCCGAGTGAAACGCTTCACTGACCGACAATTGACGACGACTTCCTGTCTTTGCCCGCCCGGACCAAACCGCTGGCAATAACAGAATAACTGTTCAGATTTTGTTCAATTCAGCCTTTATCCAGTCATCGAGAGCGGGTATCATGCCAACCCTTTTTCGAACTCTCATGATCCGGCCCCACACCAGGGAAGTCCTATGTCGGCGGTACGCATCGGTCCATATACATTACACAACGGCTTGATTCTCGCCCCGATGGCGGGTGTCACCGACCAACCCTTTCGCCAGCTGTGCAAGCGATTGGGCGCGGGGCTGGTCGTCTCGGAGATGGTCACCAGCGACATGAGTCTGTGGAACACCCGCAAGTCGCGCATGCGCATGATCCATGCAGGTGATCCCGAGCCACGCTCGGTGCAGATCGCCGGTGGTGACGCACAGATGCTGGCGGATGCCGCCCGGGCCAACGTCGAGCTGGGCGCACAGATTATTGATATCAACATGGGTTGTCCGGCCAAGAAAGTCTGCAACAAGGCAGCAGGCTCGGCACTGTTGAAAGATGAAGCATTGGTAACCGAGATCCTGCAGGCCGTGGTGGCCGCGGTCGATGTGCCGGTTACCCTGAAGATCCGGACCGGTTGGGACCGGGACAACAAGAACGGCCTGACGGTGGCGAAGATCGCTGAACAGGCAGGCATTACGGCCCTGGCGGTGCATGGACGCACCCGTGCCGACCTGTACACCGGTGAAGCCGAGTACGACACCATTGCCGCGATCAAGCAGGCCGTGTCGATGCCGGTCTTCGCCAATGGCGATATCGATTCGCCAGAAAAGGCCCGGTACGTGCTCGACGCGACGGGTGCCGATGGCCTGTTGGTAGGCCGGGCTGCCCAGGGGCGGCCATGGATTTTTCGCGAGATCGACCATTTCCTGCGTACCGGCGAGAAGCTCCCGGCGCTGGACCTGATCGAGGTGGAACGCATCCTGCTAGAGCATCTGGCTGCGCTGCACGCCTTCTATGGAGACGTGATGGGCGTACGCATTGCTCGAAAGCATGTGGGCTGGTATCTCGCAACCTTGCCGGGCGCCAGGGAGTTTCGCGCCCACTTCAATCGTTTGGATGGTACGGAAGCACAATGCGCCAACGTTCGGGAGTTCTTTGCCGGGCGTTACAAGAGCCTGACAGGGGACGGAGAGTGGGTGGCCGCATGACGATGATGACCGAGACTTTAGTGAGTGGAACAACGCCCGTGAGCGACAACGTGAATTTGAAACAGCACCTCAATACGCCAAGCGAAGAAGGCCAGACCCTTCGCGGGAGTGTCGAGAAGGCGCTGCACAATTATTTCGTACACCTTGAGGGCGCTGCCGTCACGGATGTGTACAACCTGGTGCTCTCCGAAGTCGAGGCTCCCCTGCTCGAGTGCGTGATGAACTACGTCAAGGGCAACCAGACCAAGGCCAGCGAAATGCTCGGACTGAACCGGGGCACGCTGCGCAAGAAACTCAAGCAGTACGATTTGCTGTAAGCATTCAATCAAACCAGAAAGGCGCCCGCGTAAGACCGGTCGCCTTTTTTGCTGACTCCTTTGCTTTTGATGGAAATTGAGATGACCGACCAGACTACCCGCCTGCCGATCCGCCGCGCCTTGATCAGTGTTTCCGACAAGACCGGGATCCTCGAATTTGCCAAGGAGCTTGAAGCCCTGGGTGTCGAGATCCTTTCCACCGGCGGGACGTTCAAGCTGCTGCAGGACAACGGCGTTGCCGCAGTGGAAGTCGCGGATTACACCGGCTTCGCCGAAATGATGGACGGCCGGGTGAAAACCCTGCACCCGAAAATCCACGGCGGGATCCTCGGTCGTCGCGGTATCGACGACGCCATCATGAACGAGCACGGCATCAAGCCGATCGACCTGGTAGCGGTCAACCTGTACCCATTCGAAGCAACGATCTCCAAACCAGGTTGCGACCTGCCGACTGCCATCGAGAACATCGACATCGGCGGCCCGACCATGGTTCGTTCGGCAGCCAAGAACCACAAGGACGTGGCCATCGTGGTCAACGCCAGCGATTACGCCAGCGTCCTGGAAAACCTCAAGGCCGGCGGCCTGACCTACGCCCAGCGTTTCGACCTGATGCTCAAGGCCTTCGAACATACCGCCGCCTACGACGGCATGATCGCCAACTACATGGGCACCGTGAACCAGGCTGCTGAGACCCTCAGCACGGAAGGTCGCAGCGAATTCCCGCGCACCTTCAACAGCCAGTTCATCAAGGCCCAGGAAATGCGCTACGGCGAGAACCCGCACCAGAGCGCGGCGTTCTACGTTGAAGCCAAGCCTGCCGAAGTCGGCATCGCCACCGCGACCCAGCTGCAAGGCAAAGAGCTGTCCTACAACAACGTGGCCGATACCGATGCCGCGCTGGAATGCGTGAAGAGCTTCGTCAAGCCAGCCTGCGTGATCGTCAAGCACGCCAACCCGTGCGGCGTGGCCGTCAGCCCGGACGCCGAAGGCGGCATCCGCAAGGCTTACGACCTGGCCTACGCTACTGACACCGAATCGGCATTCGGCGGCATCATTGCCTTCAACCGCGAACTGGACGCCGAGACCGCCAAGGCCATCGTCGAGCGTCAGTTCGTCGAAGTGATCATTGCCCCGAGCGTCAGCGAAGAAGCCCGCGCCATCGTCGCCGCCAAGGCCAACGTGCGCCTGCTGGCCTGTGGCGAGTGGTCGGCCGATCGCGCTGCTGCCTGGGACTACAAGCGCGTCAACGGTGGCCTGCTGGTGCAGAGCCGCGACATCGGCATGATCAGCGCCGATGACCTGAAAGTCGTGACCAAACGTGCGCCGACCGAACAGGAAATCCATGACCTGATCTTTGCCTGGAAAGTTGCCAAGTACGTCAAGTCCAACGCCATCGTCTACGCCAAGAACCGTCAGACCATCGGTGTCGGCGCTGGCCAGATGAGCCGTGTGAACTCTGCGCGCATTGCTGCGATCAAGGCTGAACATGCTGGCTTGCAGGTAGCTGGCTCGGTAATGGCTTCCGATGCATTTTTCCCGTTCCGCGACGGCCTGGACAATGCGGCCAAGGTCGGTATCACGGCGGTGATCCAGCCAGGTGGCTCGATGCGTGATGCTGAAGTGATTGCTGCGGCGGATGAAGCCGGCATCGCCATGGTGTTCACCGGCATGCGCCACTTCCGTCACTGATTTCTTTGCTTGATCGTACCCACGCTCTGCGTGGGCACGCAGCCCGGGACGCTCCGCGTCCCTCGGACGCAGAGCGTCCGTAGAGGCGTTCCCACGCAGAGCGTGGGAACGATCAGTCCCTACAGAATTAGCGTCATCCGAGGTTTTTGAAATGAATGTTTTGATCATTGGCAGCGGTGGCCGTGAACACGCCCTAGCCTGGAAAGTCGCTCAGGATCCTCGAGTGCAGAAGGTGTTCGTGGCACCGGGTAACGCCGGCACTGCCATCGAAGCCAAATGCGAGAACGTCGCCATTGACGTACTGGCCCTTGAGCAACTGGCGGACTTTGCCGAGAAAAACGTTTCCCTGACCATCGTTGGCCCGGAAGTACCGCTGGTCGCAGGTGTTGTGGATCTGTTCCGCAGCCGCGGCCTGGACTGCTTCGGTCCGACCGCAGGCGCTGCTCAGCTTGAAGGTTCGAAAGCCTTCACAAAGGACTTCCTGGCTCGTCACAAGATCCCGACCGCCGACTACCAGAACTTCACCGAGATCGAGCCAGCCCTGGCTTATCTGCGTGAAAAAGGTGCGCCGATCGTGATCAAGGCCGATGGCCTGGCTGCCGGCAAAGGCGTGATCGTCGCCATGACCCTGGCCGAAGCAGAAGACGCCGTGCGTGACATGCTGGCAGGTAATGCCTTCGGCGACGCCGGTTCGCGCGTGGTGATCGAAGAGTTCCTCGACGGCGAGGAAGCCAGCTTCATCGTCATGGTCGACGGCAAGAACGTCCTGCCGATGGCCACCAGCCAGGACCACAAGCGCGTCGGCGACGGCGACACTGGTCCGAACACGGGCGGCATGGGTGCCTACTCCCCTGCCCCGGTTGTCACCAGCGAAGTACACAAGCGCGTCATGGACCTGGTGATCTGGCCGACCGTGCGCGGCATGGCCGAGGAAGGCAATGTCTACACCGGTTTCCTGTATGCGGGCTTGATGATCGACAAGGCCGGCAACCCGAAGGTCATCGAATTCAACTGCCGTTTCGGTGACCCGGAGACCCAACCCGTCATGCTGCGCTTGCAGTCGAGCCTGGTATTGCTGGTCGAAGCAGCCTTGGCGCAGGCGCTGGACAAGGTCGAAGCGCAATGGGATCCACGTCCGAGCGTCGGCATCGTCCTGGCCGCTGGCGGCTATCCTGGTGACTACGCCAAGGGTGTGGCCATCAATGGCCTGGATGCGGCGGCGGCACTGGACGGCAAAGTCTTTCACGCCGGTACCGCGCTCAAGGACGGTCAAGTCGTGACCGCTGGTGGCCGGGTGCTTTGCGCCACGGCCATGGGCGCCAGCGTCGATGAGGCGCAACAACAGGCTTACAAACTGGCGGCCAAAATCGATTGGGAAGGCTGTTTTTATCGCAAGGACATTGGCTACCGCGCCATTGCCCGCGAGCGCGGCGAACAGGAATAAGGCAACAATTGCGACAGGCAGGGGCTTACCCCCCTTGCCTGGCTATTCCGGCGCCGCGCATAGTTATATTCTGGCATTAACCTACGAAGGGATTTCGCCGTGCGCTGGCTCAGGATTGCCATAAGTCTAACCGTCACGTTGCTGACCTTGCTCTGCATGCTCCCGGCCCAGGCCGCGCAAGGCAGTGGTTGGGCGGTATTGCTCGACGAACAGGGTGACCTGCAGCTGAGCGACATCCGCTCCGCCCGCTACACCAACCAATTCAGCCCCATCGAACTCGACCACCTTACGGCGGCCGAGCCCGACGGTGCGCTGTGGCTGCGTTTCCGGCTCGCACCGGGCAAGCATGAACAATTGCTGCGGGTGTTCGCGCCCGATCTGTTGCACTTCAACATGTATGTGCTGGACGGCGACAAGCTGATTGACCAGTCACATACAGGCAACGAACAACCCCTGGCGGACCGTCCCTTGCCCAGCAGCGACTTCATGCTGCCGCTGCCGCAAAGCGACAAGCCCCTGGACGTCTACCTGCGACTGGTTTCCGAACACCAGTTGCGACCCTACATCACCTTGCAATCGGCGGTCATTACCGCAGCCAACCAGAACCAGACGCTGATCTATGGATTGCTACTGGGCTGCATCGGCATGCTGATCCTGCACAACCTCCTCCGCTATGCCTATACGCGTTCGACCAGCAGTGTCTGGTTGGCGGTTTGCGAAGCCTTGTTGGGGCTCAGCCTGGTGCTGTTGCTGAACCTGGCGGGACCCTGGATCCCGGACTGGCAGGCCGTGCAGACGCCCGGCGCCTACCTCGCCTTGCTGCTGACGGCCCCCAGCGGCCTGATATTCGCTTATCGCTTCTTCAAGCCCCTCGGACCGCATCCGCTGAACAAGCTGATCGTGGGCGACATCCTGTTCATCATGATCTGCAGCCTGCTGCTGCTGTTCGTCAACACGCTGCCACTGAACATCATCACCTACGCCCTGGTCGCCCTGGCGGGCCTGACCATGCTGTTTGTCAGCACCTATCACTGGCAAAAAGGCTATCGCCCGGCGCGACTGTTCGTGGCGGCCATGGTGGTGTTCAACCTGGGCACCCTGATCATCCTGCCCGCCTTGCTGGGGCTGACCCTGATCGAACCCCATGACCTGATCACCACCCTGCTGGTGTTCATCTGCATCAGTGGCCTGTTGATGAGCATCGCCCTGAGCGAACGCCAGCGCAGCATCACCGAAGCGCGTTTCAGCATCAGTCGTGACCTGGCGGCCAGCAACGCCGAGATCAATGCCAAGGCCGAGTTCCTGGCGAAAATCAGCCACGAGATCCGCACCCCGATGAATGGTGTGCTGGGCATGACCGAGTTGCTGCTGGGCACGCCACTGTCGGTCAAGCAGCGCGACTATGTGCAGACCATCCATAGCGCAGGCAACGAACTGCTGACGTTGATCAACGAAATTCTCGACATTTCCAAACTCGAGTCCGGTCAGATCGAACTGGACGATGTGCAGTTCGACCTCAACGCACTGATCGAAGACTGCCTGAGCATCTTCCGCGCCAAGGCCGAGCAGCAGAACGTCGAACTGATCAGCTTCATTCAGCCACAAGTACCGCGCGTCATCAGCGGTGATCCGACGCGCCTGCGCCAGACATTGCTGAGCCTGCTGGAAAACGCGCTGAAGAAAACCGACGAAGGCGAGATCCTGATCGTCGTCGCCCTCGACGAACGCAGCAGCCATCCACGCTTGCGCATCGCCGTGCAGGACAGCGGCGAACCGATGGACGTCGAAGAGCGCGACGCGCTGATGCAGGCTGAACTGCACAGCAAGCATTTCCTCTCTACCAACCACCTGGGCGGTAATCTGGGGTTGGTGATCGCCCGTCAGTTGATCCGCTTGATGCAAGGTGAATTCGGCATCAAGAGTGGTAACAGCCAGGGCAGTACCTTGTGGCTGACCTTGCCCCTGGACCCGGACCGACTGGAGCATCCAACCTGCGACCTCGATGGCCCCCTGCAGGGTGCACGGGTGTTGGTGGTGGATGACAACGACACCTGCCGCAAAGTGCTGGTGCAGCAATGCAGCGCCTGGGGCCTGAACGTGAGCGCGGCACCGTCGGGCAAGGAGGCATTGGCGCTGTTGCGCACCAAGGCGCACCTGCGTGACTACTTCGATGTGGTCCTGCTGGATCAGAACATGCCTGGCATGACCGGCATGCAACTGGCCGCCAAGATCAAGGAAGACCCGAGCCTGAACCATGACATCCTGCTGATCATGCTGACCGGCATCAGCAATGCGCCGAGCAAGATCATCGCGCGCAATTCGGGGATCAAACGCATCCTTGCCAAACCGGTGGCCGGCTATACGCTCAAGACGACCCTGGCCGATGAACTGACCCAGCGCAACAAAGGGCTGGCGGTGCCGCAACACCTGCCATCCGGTCCGCCTCTGCCGATCAAGGTCCCCAGCGATTTCCGCATTCTGGTCGCTGAAGACAACAGCATTTCGACCAAGGTCATCCGCGGCATGCTGGGCAAGCTCAATCTGCAACCGGACACCGCCAGCAACGGCGAAGAAGCCTTGGTGGCCATGAAGGCGCATCGCTACGACCTGGTCCTGATGGATTGCGAAATGCCGATCCTCGACGGTTTTTCGGCGACCCAGCAACTGCGCGCCTGGGAAGTCGGCAATCAAAGATCCCGCACCCCGGTAGTAGCGTTGACCGCGCACATCCTCGCTGAGCATAAGGAGCGTGCACGCCAGGCTGGCATGGATGGGCACATGGCCAAACCGGTTGAGCTCTCGCAGTTGCGCGAATTGGTCGAACACTGGGTTGCCCAGCGCGATCAGCAGAACCGCGCGACGACGCCCACGTCCTGAGCCGACAGACTCCACGGCGCCTGTTAGACTCCCCTCGACTTCCCCCACCAGTGAGCCTGCCCCATGCTCCACGTGTTGTTCAGCGTTTACCTGAAGATGTTGGTGCTCTATAGCCCGTTCTTCGTGTTGTCCTGCTTCATCAGCCTGACCCGCGGTTATTCGCGCAAGGAACAACGCCGACTGGCGTGGAAGGTGGCCATCGCCACGCTGGTCTCCAGCGTCCTGCTGTATCTGTTCGGACGCGTGATTTTCAGCGTATTCGGCATCACCGTGGATGCCTTCCGGATCGGCGCCGGCAGCGTGCTGTTCATCTCGGCGTTGGGGATGGCGCAAGGCAAGTCGGCGGTGCAGACCGATAATGTGCAGCAGGACGTGACCATCGTCCCCTTGACCATTCCGCTGACCGTCGGCCCCGGCACCATTGGCGCCCTGCTGGTGATGGGCGTTAGTCAGCCGCACTGGGACGATAAGCTCACGGCTATCGTCAGTATTGCCCTGGCCAGCTTCACCGTCGGCGTGGTGCTGTACCTGTCCAACCGTATCGAACGCATTCTAGGCGACCAGGGCTTGCAGATCGTCAGCCGGCTGATGGGCTTGTTCGTGTGTGCGTTGGCGGCGCAGATTATCTTTACCGGGGTGAAGGGGTATTTGGTGCCCTGATTGCACAAGGCACCTGCCAGGACCTGCTAAATCGTCAGGCTGGCGATCTCGAGATGTTCAGACTGCCGCCGTGCACCTAACCACTGCACGGTATCTGCCCTGTACTCGCCAAAGACGCCTGCATTGAAACGAGCGGTGTAAAAATAGGCGTTCACCGCGCCATGCAGATCACTGAAAGCAAAGTCACGCCCCGTGAATAGCCTGCCGACTGATCCGCGGGTATCAAAAAAAACCGAAGCGCTATTCAAGGACCCACGTTCATTGACCACACCAATGCACGCCCTGATGCGCTTCATCCCCTTCACATTCAGCGCTGCCTGTTGGCGGAAGATCTGCTCCAGGTTCATGTTGTCCGGCAACGCGGCGACCTTATCCAACACTGCCAGAAAAACAGTCGCCTGCTCACTATCCAGATTGTTTTCAAAGACCGTCGCAAACGCCTCTCTCAACGAGAACGTCTTTTCGGCAATGGATGTAAACGTACCGGTCGTCACATTTTGCCGATCGTAGACCCAGCCACACTCATACAAGATACTTTTGTAAGCCTCGAACCAATCCAGGCCGTTCGGCTCGTCAGGAAACTCTTCATCGGCAGCAAGCTGAGTAAAAAGCAAAGCATCAATCACATCTTGTTTCGTGGCGAACGACAATTCTTTTGATAAAGCCAGCATGCAACATCCATTGATGTAAATCGAATAGTCCATATGTCTATATCCATCGTGCAAACCAGAGGCAAACGCCTCCGGCCAAGGCTGGCTATCTTTTACTTCCTGTGCCGCGCAAATCGTTTGCTTCGCATCTCTTTGCGCCGCAACCCAAGGACAGACTCAATATCATCTTTTACTTCAGCATAGGCAAAAGGATTAAAGGTGAGATAATTCGAACCCTGGTAAATATCAACATTAGTGACTTTGAGATCAAAGAAAAGGACCTCACCACCGAACGTATTGCTTTCATGATTGATCGACGAAAAAGAAACAATAATGAGACCATTCTTTGCTTGCTCACACGGCAATATGGCCAGCTTCACACCTTTTGCTGTCACTACATCGTAATTGAATAGCTTGACTGTATCAGGTTCCTTTTCCAAAGCCGTCAAGGTAGAGTCTGCCACGGCACTCAACACCGTTGCACCGGGAATGGCGGCTACTGCCGCAGCAATCCCTGCCTGGACAATGGACGTGACGATATTTTTCATCGTCCCCGAGCCAGACTGCTTTTTGTATTCCAGACTCGCATGAATTGGAACAGAACATCCCATATCCAACATGCAATTGATAAATGCTCGATGCCAGGCCGCAGGGTTCGGATCATTTTTAGTTTCGTGATCAGCTTCCAGCTTCGAAAAACTGATGAGGTTTTCGATAATCATCATGTTCTCGAGCGAAATACCATCGCCGTAACCGATGAGTGAATTACCTAAAACCAAAGCATCCAGTTCCTTGGTAGGACTCGACGCCGCCAAATCAGCGGAACCCACCAGACCTCTTGCACGGGGAGCGTTAACCAACAGTGCCTTGGCCCTGGCAATACGCGCCTTTCCCAAATCCGTGCAACCCTTGAGAGCGCTTGAATCTTCAAAACTTTCCATATTCAACATTCCTTTAAGTTCGTCTACAGCCCTCCTGGGCGTATTAACGAATCTAACCCACCCCCTCACCGAGCAACAAACCCAATTAAATGACCATATATGTAAAGCCGGCACCACCCCGCGAACAGACGGATTATTCGAGCGAAACGACCCGAATAATCCGACCTATATGACCGCGACTTGTCTAGTTGATATCGACCAACTTGTCACCGTAGCTACGTGGCGTGTACACCCACAACGATCCCTGAGGCCGAGCAAATACGCGAGTCGTGGATGAGCCAATCAACACCATGGTTCGCATGTCGACTTGATCCGGCGTCAATTGACCGAGTGTCGTGACCCGCAACGTCTGCCCCGGGCGCCCTACATCGCGTCCCAACACGACGGGTGTGTCAGCAGCACGATGCAGCGCGACGATTTCCAGTGCACGCCCCAACTGCCAAGGCCGGGAACGTGAGATCGGGTTATAGAAAGCCATCGCCAGGTCGGCTTGCGCCGCAAGGTCCAGGCGCTTCTCGATGATGTCCCAAGGCTTGAGGTTGTCCGAAAGCGACAGTACGCAGAAATCATGCCCCAACGGGGCGCCTGCCTGGGCAGCCGTTGCCAGCGATGCCGAAACGCCCGGCAGGATTTCCAGATCAACGTTGTGCCACGCTGGATCGCGGGACTCATGCAGAGCCTCGAGTACCGCTGCGGCCATGGCAAAGACACCGGGGTCCCCGGAAGAAACGACCACTACGCAGCGACCCTGCGCCGCAAGCTCAAAGGCGTGGCGGGCACGCTGCATTTCTTCACGATTGTCGGTGCAGTGCAGGACCTGATCCGCACGGAACGGTCCCGCCATGCGCACATAGGTTTCATAACCGAGAACGTCATTGGCGCGGGCCAGCTCCGCCTTGACCGCAGGCACCATCAGATCGGCGGCGCCGGGGCCGAGACCGATCACCGCCAGGCGACCGCGAGGACGGCCAATCGACCAGGGGTCCAAAGGCTGCTTGGCAACTGCGATGGCAACGGCCTCATCGCCAAACACGGAAACAGGCTGTTCGATGGCGTTACGCATCAGGTTACTGGCCGCGCCAACATCATCGACAAAACGTAGCGGCACACCCAGCTCAAGCGCCGCTTCACGCAGTGTTGGACTCGACATTTCACTATCGGCAGCCAGCAGGCAGGCCAACGACTGCACGGCGATTTTTGCCTGATGCAAAGCCTCGCGAACTGCACCGGGAACATCAACCACGCCAGCACCGACCGCGACCAACACGTTGCGTGGATAAATCAGCAGCTCATTGGCAGCCGGCGTACGCTCGGCATGACCGACGTGAACGGCCAGCCGCGCTTGCGGGTTTTCCGGTAACTGCGCCTGCACTAACCAAGGCGCGGCCCCTTCGATTCGCACCGACTCACCGGCGAGCAAATCGGAAACGAAGCGTTTGCCCAGCTCAAGATCACCCAAGGCATAACCGCTGGGTGGATTCAGCAGGCAGGTACCAAAACGCAATTCGCCACTGGTGGTGATCGCCGCTGAAACGTCCAGTGCCGCAGCAACCTCCCGCGCCAATACGTTCACGCCAGCCAAACCACCGAGCAGCGGCACCACGGCGCTCCCGTCTTCGGCGACGGCGAGCACGGGTGGCTCGGCCCCCTTCTCCAGCAGCAACGGCGCCAGGGTGCGAATGACGATACCGGCTGCGCACAGGGCGATGATCGGCGTGTCTTGTTGATAAAGCTCACGCAATGTCGCACCGAACTCGCGGTAAGTGCGATCGGCACCGACGACACGTTCGTCCAGGCCGTGGATCAAGGCGCCGGGGTACAGTTGTTGAATGCTGCGCGCGGTGGCGAGGCTGCCATTGCCGAGAATGACAATGGCCGGAGCTGGACGCGTCATCAGCCTTGCCACCTTTCACCGGGAACGATGATCAGCGAGAAGTACGGCGACGACATAGGCTCGACCTGATCCAGCGGCACGATCTTCTGGTTGGCCATGGTCGCACGCTCCACATACAGCGCTCGCTCGGCCAATCCGAGTTCTTCCAGCACCTGACGGACTTTCGGGAAGTTACGGCCCAGTTTCATGATCACTGCCGCATCGGCGTCAGCCAGGCGACGCTTGAGATCCTCGTGAGGCAGCACGCCGGACAGCACCGACAGGCTCTGGTTGCGATACACCAACGGCGCGCCCAGTACCGAAGCACCGCCGAGCATGGAGCAGACACCCGGCACCACTTCGGCCTCATACCGTTGCGCCAGCCGATCGTGCAGGTACATGTAGGAGCCGTAGAAAAACGGATCGCCCTCGCAGATCACTGCCACGTCACGACCCGCATCGAGATGCGCGGCCAGCTCTTCACCGGCCGCATCGTAGAAATCGCTGATCACTTGCTCGTAGGACAGTGGTGCCGGCAACGCTTCGGTGGTCACCGGGTACACCAGTGGCAACAAGGTTTGGGCGTCCTGCAAATGCGCTTCGATGATGCCGAAAGCGTTGCCCTTCTTACCCTTGGCGACGAAGTACGCCACTACCGGCGATTCGCGCAGCAGGCGCAGCGCCTTGACCGTAATCAGTTCCGGGTCACCCGGCCCCACGCCAAGGCCGATCAAACGTCCAGGTTGCTGCATCATTCGATCTCCGTGGCGAGGGCATTGACGGCGGCGGCGGCCATGGCGCTACCGCCCAGCCGACCTTGCATGATAACGAACGGCACGCCACGACTGTCGGCGGCCAGTGCTGCCTTGGATTCGGCGGCGCCAACGAAGCCCACGGGGAAACCAAGGATCAACGCCGGTTTGGGCGCACCGGCGTCGAGCATTTCAAGCAGGTAAAACAGCGCTGTCGGCGCGTTACCGATCACCACGACACTGCCTTCCAGATGAGGACGCCACAGTTCCAGTGCCGCGGCGGAACGGGTGTTGCCCAGTTCACGCGCCAGCTGTGGAACGCTTTCATCTCGCAGGGTGCAGATGACCGGGTTGTTCGCTGGCAAACGCGCACGGGTTATGCCCTCGGACACCATCCGCGCATCACACAGAATCGGCGCGCCGGCGGCCAGCGCATCGCGCCCGGCCTTGCCCGCGCCCGTGGAAAACTGCAGGCCATCGATAGCATCGACCATGCCGCAAGCATGTATCACACGGACTGCGAGTTTTTCCAGATCCGCCGGAATGCGTTCGAGGCTGGCCTCGGCCCGGATGATCGCGAAGGAATTGCGATAGATCTCCTGACCGTCGCGGATGTAATCAAGCATCAAGGGGGCTCCGTGAGCGGGCATCGAGCAAGGCCGCGACCGCTTCAATAGTAAGATTGCGAGCGTGCAGCGCGCCGAAACCCGGCTGCGCGGCATCGCGAAAATAGAGGTCGTAGTGACCAGGGCGCGTCGCCAACAATGTGACGGGCGCCGTGTGCGCGCACGCGCAGGAGCGCGAACAGCCAGACAAGTGAACCTGCACCTGTGCGGATTGAGCATGCAGCCGATCGGCCAGTTGCCGCGCGTCTTCCTTGGTATCCGCCAAGCCTTTGCCGCAACCGGCCGATCCGGTGCAGGCCACCAGATGGGCCAGGGTCTGATCGGCGTCGACCAGATAACCCAATGCCTGCAATTGTTGACGCAGGGCTGGTGAATCTTCATGGCGAATATTTGGCAGCAACAGGCTTTGCCAAGGGGTCAGGCGCAGGCTGGCATCGCCAAACGCCTCGGCCAGATGAGCCACCCCCTTGAGCATCGTCGGGTCCAGTCGCCCCAGCGCAGGCACCGCGCCGACATACACAAGGCCTTCCTGACGCTGCGGATGACTGCCGATGTGCAATCGCGCACGTGCAGTCGAGCGCTGCCATGGCTCCATGGCAAACAAGGGCACGCGCTCGGCCAGCCGTTGCAACAGTGAATCCAGCGAATGCTCAGTCAGCAGATGTCGCATCCGCGTCTGATCCGGCCGTGCAAGTTCGAGAAACAACTCCAACACCGCCATCACCAACGCATGTCCGTCACGCAGCAATACCCCTGCCAACGGCGCATCGGTGGGGCACCCCGCCAGACCGAAGGCCAGCACAGGCTCGCCATTTCGATCAGCCGCACTCAGCCAGAGGTCATGGGGATGCTCGAGCATTGCCAAGGCTTCACCGCCATCCAGTTGCACGGCGAACTTGGCCGATAACTCATGGAAGCGCGCATGGGTTTGCAAGCTGTCGAGAATGTCTCGGGCCAAGGGCCTGCTGTCGATCAGCATGTGCCGGTCAATGCCGGCGCTTGGGCTGAGCATCAGATTGCGCACATCATCGCCAGCGACGTTGACCGGCCCCAACCCGACGGCCAGCAGACTCTCGATCAACGCGGTGGACTGCTGGCCAATTCCGCGAATTTGCAGATTGGCGCGGTTGGTCGCCTCTATCACGCCACCGGCATAGCGTTCGGCGGCATCAGCCACCGCCACGGCCTGATCTGCGCGAATAGCCCCGCCGGCAAGTTTGATCCGACAAATACCGCCATCCAGCGCCTGCACGACACGCAACAAACCGGGACAGGCCGATGGGCGCAAGGGACTGGATGTCTGAGGTGAATTCACGGGGATGACCGGCAACGGGACGAAGGGGCGCATTATGCCTGCTTTGTCCGGCGGGATGAAAAAGCTCAAGTGGATTGACGACGAAGCGTGCTCGCCCAAAGGTCAACGATCGCTCGCCCGAAGTCTGAAACGCCCACCGGCATTTGCGCTTCAAAGACAACTGCACAATGTATTTAACAGCCAGTAGCAGTTCTTCAAGCCAACGTTATTTTAGCCGCAGGCAGCCTGTTGTACTTTCTCCACTAGGAAGACCACTTCCTCCACTAAAATTTTATTCAAGGACTGAATATGAACAGTAGGAACTTCTCCGGCGTATTGACCGGCCCCACTCTGCTTTCAAGCATTGAGGACATATCACTTGCGGATCATGACGACCTGACCCACTGCACACAGATCGCCACCCAATCCGCCGACACGGCCTGCAGTCGCTTTGTCGATTCGACAAAGTGGCTGAATGAATACATGACGACGCTGAGTTTCCTGGGGTGGTCTGTCTTCCAGGATGCAATCTTTACCCGCACCCGTCACGATGTCTTGAGAAACGTTGCGGATTTCCTGGTCGAGAGCGCCGGGAAGATGCCCGACAGCCGACAAGGTAACGCGATGATCGACACGCTCGACGCACTGAAGCCCGACAAACCCGCGCTGCTCTCTCTGGACCAGGAAAGTCTCCTGGGTCGACACTTTCAGGTCATTCCCGCTCGCTATGACGCCAAGGGCTTTCTGGAAATTGCGGTTTTCAATCTTGAATTGGTAGCGTCTACCAATGAAAGTAACTTCCTGTACGTCGAATCGGAAAAGCGCTCCGCCACAATTATCCAGCAACGAGCTTATCTCAAACTGGATAAAAGAATACTTGAAACAAAAAGGACGCTTATTGATAAAAAGCGTCGCGAGATCAGAATGAAGAGATTCGACCTGCTAAAAAACAGCCCTAAGAAACCAGATTAAATCCCCATCGTTTTGCAGGGCAGTCATCGCCCTTGAACGCGATTTCATCGACGACGACGGGCGAATGCAATCGACACCGCGTTATGATGCCCCACCGCGCCGGTCGAGATGGACCTGGCCGCGGAGATGATTGGGCTTTGGTCGATAGAAGAGGAATGGCATGCCCCCTTGGCTGACAGTGGTAGGCATCGGTGAAGACGGCTTCAAGGGCCTGGGCAAGAACGCTCGGCACGCCCTGCTGGGCGCTTCGCGGATCATTGGCGGTCAGCGGCAACTGGATTTGCTGCCGGTGTGTATTCGTGCTGAACGGCAATTGTGGCCCAGCCCGTTTTCGCTGGCGCCGGTGCTGGAGCGGTACGGTGAGCCCGTATGCGTGCTGGCCAGCGGTGACCCCATGTTCTTTGGTGTTGGCGCCAGCCTCGCTCGGCAAGTACCCAGCAGTGAAATGCTGGTCTTGCCCGCGCCATCTTCTTGCTCACTTGCCGCCGCGCGGATGGGCTGGCCGTTGCAGGATGTGGTGACGCTGTCGGTGGTCGCTCGCCCCATCGCAGCGCTTAATGCGCAGCTGTCCAGTGGCGTTCGTCTGCTGGTGCTGAGCAATGACGGCCAAAGTCCCGCCGCGATCGCGGCACTGTTGCGCGAACGCGGGTTCGGGCCGAGCCGCCTGAGCGTGCTGGAACATTTGGGTGGTGAGGCCGAGCGACGCATCGACGGTGCGGCCAACGACTGGGCCGACCCGGTTGTCGCCGACCTGAACCTGATCGCCATAGAATGTATCGCACAAGCAAACGCACCGCGTCTGTCGCGACTGGCCGGCCTGCCGGACTCTGCCTTCAGGCACGACGGCCAACTGACCAAACGCGATGTGCGCGCCATCACACTCGCTCGACTGGCACCGGTTCCCGGTGAGCTGTTATGGGATGTCGGTGCCGGCAGCGGCTCCATTGGCATTGAATGGATGCGCGCTCATCCCAGTTGCCGGGCACTGGCCATCGAGGCCGACGAAGGTCGGCAGCTGTTGATCGAGCACAACCGCGACGCACTCGGTGTGCCCGGCCTGCAATTGATTCGCGGCAGTGCACCGCAGGCGCTGGTGGGACTCGAGCGTCCGGACGCGGTTTTCATCGGCGGCGGCGTCACCCGCGAAGGCGTGCTCGACGCTTGCTGGGCAGCGCTCAAGCCTGGCGGCCGCCTGATTGCCAATGCGGTCACGCTGCAAAGTGAAATGACCCTGATGGCCTGGCGCGAACAGCACGGGGGCGAGCTGACGCGTATTCATATCGCCCAGGCGCAGCCCCTGGGAGACTTCGACACCTGGCGCCAGGCGTTGCCGATTACCTTGCTGGACGTGGTCAAACCCTTCGATGCGTGACGAAACCGCCGAACAACCCGCACCACTGCGCAGCGGCCTGACCACGGGCAGCTGCGCCACCGCGACCAGCATGGCGGCGGCTCGCCTGCTGCTCGGTGGCACTTCGGCGGATGCAGTGCACATCGTGCTGCCAAAGGGTAAGCAGGTGCAGATGCGCCTGGAGTTCTGCCGCCTGATCGACGGTGGCGCCGAGGCAGGGACGATCAAGGATGCCGGAGACGACCCCGACGTAACCCACGGTGCGTTGCTCTACTCTCAGGTGTGCCTGCGCAGCGAACCGGGTATCGGTTTTAATGCCGGGCGTGGTGTTGGTACGGTCACCCGCCCGGGGCTGGTACTGGGCGTTGGCGAGCCGGCGATCAATCCCGTACCACGCAAGATGATCAGCGATCACCTGACGCTGCTTGCCAACGAATTCGGCTACCGCGGCGGTTTCGAGGTCACGGTGAATGTGGAGAACGGTGAGGCCCTGGCGCTGAAAACCATGAACCCGCGCCTGGGCATTCTCGGCGGCCTGTCGATCCTCGGCACCAGCGGTATTGTCCGGCCGTTTTCCTGCGCGGCGTATATCGCCTCGATCCACCAGGGCATCGACGTGGCCAAGACCAACGGCTACCTGCACATCGCCGCGTGCACCGGCAACGCCAGCGAAGACACCATGCGCCGGGTCTACAACCTGCCGGAAATCGCCCTGATCGAAATGGGCGATTTCGTCGGTGCCGTGCTCAAGCACCTGCGCAAGGTTCCGGTCGAAAAACTCAGCCTGTGCGGCGGCTTCGGCAAGATCAGCAAACTGGCGGCCGGGCACATGGACCTGCACAGTCGGCATTCGAGCATCGATCTGCCGCAACTGGCCGAATGGGCCGCCGCGGTCGGCGCCGATACGGCGCTGCAGCAAGGCATCCGTGAAGCCAATACCAGTCAACAGGCCCTGGCGATGGCCAGCGCCGCCGGCATCGCCCTCGGCGATGCCGTGTGCCAACACGCCCTGGACTTTGCCCGCAGCGTGGTGCCGGCGCAGGTTCAGGTCGAAGTGTTTGCCATCGATCGCCAGGGCGGAATTGTTGGCCATGCAGGAGCTTTTCAATGAAGCGAATTCTGTTGCTGGGTGGCGTGACCGAGGCGCTGGCGATTGCCCGAACCCTCGGCCCGCAAAACATCTATAGCCTGGCGGGTGTCGGTCGAGTGCCGACGGACCTGACCTGCCAGGTTCGAGTTGGCGGCTATGGGGGTGCCGAAGGGCTGGCGCAATTCATACGCGATGAAGGGATTGATCTGCTGCTCGACGCGACCCATCCCTACGCCGCCCGGATCAGTCAAAACGCCGCGACGGCGGCTCGGTTGAGCGGCATCGCCTGCTGGGCGCTGCGACGTCCGGCGTGGCAACCGCAGGCCGGCGATGACTGGCGCGAAGTCAGTGATTGGGCCGAGTTGATCGACGCGCTGAAACCCTTCCGTCGACCGCTGTTCACCCTGGGTCGCGAGCCCTTGCAACACCTGGACGAAATCCCGCCGGAGCAATTCTGGACCTTGCGCGCGCTGGACGTTTACCCCGGCAACGAACGTTGCGAAGTGATCGGTGCACGCGGACCGTTCCTGATCGACGAGGAACGCGCCTTGTTCGAACGTCGGCAGATCGACGTGCTGATCAGCAAGAACAGCGGCAGCACCGCCACTGAGCCGAAGCTGGAGGTGGCGCGCGAGCGAGGGGTGCCGGTGCTGGTGTTGAAGCGGCCGGTGTTGCCGGGGGTAGAGCGCGAGTTTGGGTCGGTGGCCGAGGTGTTGCGAGCAATGACAGAACAGGTTTTTATCTGAGAATTGTGAACGCCTTAGTACGTCTTCGCGGGCAAGCCCGCTCCCACAGGTTTTCTGTCTGGCAATGATTATGTGTCCGATGCCGATAACTGTGGGAGCGGGCTTGCCCGCGATGGCGTCATTGATAGCGATGCAAAAGTTAAAGTCTAAAAATCCACCAGCATTTACTTACACCCATTTAAAAGACGACTGACAAGTTTAAGTGACACTGGCATTTCGCTATTCGCAGCTATCATGATGGATATGAGAACTTCGTGCTGCGACACCACACCGCACGCGGTGTTTTTACTTATCGGCCCTGATCAGGCTAAATAGCCGCGCCTGATCGCCCACCCACCGGATTTGTCCCATGTCCCGACAACGGCTAGCAATTGCCTGGATAGCCTGCTTCGCAGTGCTGTTCAACATGCTCGCCATGCCGATGTCCGGAGCGATGGCGCAGACGGCGAAGGCGCCAGCCGAACAATTGTTGTGGGGCAGTTTCTGCTCGTCCAGCGGCACCCGGGTGGTGGCGATCTCCTTGGGCGATATCGAGCAAAAAGCCCCGCAAAGCGACGATCATTCCAACATGCAACATTGCTGGTGCTGCAGCGGCTCCGCGCCATTGGTGGCGTTGCCCGGACATGAGCCACGGTTGTATTACACGCAGTTCGAAGCGAATCGAAGCCTGCCTCCCGCCGCATTCAATACCCCGACACCCCGCCAGCAATGGCCCAGCCTCAACCCCCGTGCCTCGCCTCTGGTGTGATGACATCTCGCAATTGATCTGCGTTTTGAATCGCCTGGAGAACTGCCATGTTGAACAGACTTATCGTTCTGGCCGCGTTGCTGCTGCCTGCCTGCTTTGCCAATGCCCACGAATACACGCTCGGCGATCTGCAGATCGCTCATCCCTGGTCGCAGGAATTGCCGCCCAATGCGCCGACCGTCGCGGCCTATTTCGTGATCCACAACGCAGGCAAGACCGCCGACCGCCTGCTCGGTGTCGACTCGCCGATCTCGGGTGAAGCGCAATTACATGAGCATGTGATGCAAAACGACCTGATGAAAATGCAGCCGGTACCGAGCGTGGAAATCCCCT
>CXWK01004972.1_pt1 | contig 61316 bp, 44 predicted proteins | sample 590851 | NCBI WGS metagenome assembly CXWK01 (sample SAMEA3498364, study PRJEB10139) | wastewater metagenome | biome: wastewater treatment plant; material: activated sludge | place: Denmark | collected 2014-08-01 | reverse complement strand
GGAGCAGCTGGGCGAGCGTCAGCGGATTGCGCAGGCGTACGCAGCCGTGGCTGAACAGGCGTTCGGAGGCGTTGAACAGCGAGCGCATCGGCGTGTCATGCAGATAGACCGAGTGGTGATTGGGGAACAGGAATTTGACGCGGCCCAATGCGTTGCTCTCACCCGCCGGCTGCACGAATTCGTATTCGCTCAAGTTGACCTTGTTCCAATCGACATCCCAGCTCTTGATGCTGCGCTTGCCCCGCTTGATGCTGTAGCCTTCGTCTTCGACCGATCCGCCGCGGCGCTGGGCCGAGCGCAGCTTTTCAAGCTTGATCGAGTTGGGCAGCTTCCAGGCCGGCCGCCAGACAATCGTCGTCATGTTCTTGGAGAAGACCGGTGTCGGCGTTTCCGGCTTGCCGACGATGACGCGTTCCTGAAGCTTGCTGACGCCATCCTCCACGAAGTCGACGGTGAACGCGGGGATATTGACGAGCAGGTGCGCCTGGCCCAGGTCGCGCGGCATCCAGCGCCACTGTTCCATGTTGGCCAGAACCGCCTTGAGCTTGGCTTCGCCGGCACGGGCGTTCATGGCTCTGCGGGTCGAGGGGCCGACGATGCCGTCGCCCTCAAGTGAGGCGGAGTCCTGGAAGGCGCGCACCGCGGCGGAAAGGGTCTTGTCGTAGACGTCTTCATCCTTGTCCGGATCTGCGGGAACCGACAGGCGACGGCGAACAGCCACCACGTCCTCATGCCTCGTGCCCACCATCAGATAGGGGCCGGACCGTTGGATGGTCACTTTCGGCGCGGCTTCCATTTCGGACAGCAGCTTCGCGTAGAGATTCTTGAGCCGCAGGAATTGCGGGTGCTGCGGCTGGTACGAGCGCAGCAATTCGCCGGGCTCTGCGGAGGCGATGACATCGTCCAGAACCTGAAGCGGCTCGATGACCGGTGGCGTGCGGTCGAGATTTGCTGAGAGCAGCCCATGCGGATCGGAGATACGGCCGCCGCGCGCCTGCCGGGCATAGGTCAAAACGCCGGCCACGAGCTGCAAATCGGCGGCGGCGACCTGAGCCGGGCTCCACTTGCCGTTGGTTTTCGGCTCACTGAGGGCGTGCAACGGGAAGGCCGAGGCAGGCAGACCCCATTCGGGTGCCCGTGCGAGTTCCTGGACGATCGATTGTGCGGCTGGCGATGGTCCGGCTTCGCCGACGAACACCGGGCGATAGCCGCGCTGCAGATAGAAGCGCACCATCGCTTCGCGGTCGGGAGCTGCGGTCGTGGTCTCAGGACCCTGCTCCAGCGCCTGCCTCAGCGGTGGCATGTCCGTCTGCGCCTGCGCGAGCGGCGGCGCCATGAACGCGACAGATACGCCAAGCATGGCCGCGGCAAACGCGCCGGCCGGTACTGATCTACGCAAGGTCCGCAACCCCATCGTTGGCGGCGCCTGGAAATAGATATGGCTGCGCCGTTTATAACGATACGTTCACAGCATACCTCCGACACGCAAATCAACTGCAATGTTTTCGTGTCAGTATTTTGGTTAAAAGCGTGCTGCTCTTGCAGCTTGCCGGCCTGGGTTTTGAAATTGCCCCGGCCGGCGGCGGACAGACTTTGGTCGAAAGACGCAGCGCTAGAACCACCGTTCAGTCGCGCGTCATCAAACGTCCTTAGCGCCGGTCAGCACCTTGCCCATCCAGTCCTCGATCGTGGTGGTGCCGAGTTTGGCGGCCCGCTCGCGCTCGGACGGACGCACGACATCTTGCAGCGCGTCAATCCGTTTCCACTCGCAGAACGGCGTTTCGGGTTCGACACCGGGCGCATACCGGCTGGTCGACAGCTTCTGATAGCGGTGAACGTAGCGCGGGCAATTCATCCACGTCTCGTGCACGGTCACCTTGACCGCCATTTCCGCGTCCTTGAAGAGATTCAGCTCTTCGCCGCTGACGATCACCTCGGCCCGGCCCTGCAGCCTGAGCCGGAACGGCTTTTCGAAATCGATGAACAGCATGCCGACCTCATGATTGCCGGAGATATTGCCCATCGACAGGTACATGCCGTTGCCGTCGTAACTCGGAAACAGAAGCGTCTGCGCGCCGGTGACTTTGACGAAGCCGGGGGCGCCGCCCTTGTAGGACACCGTTGGCCGGCCCTTGTGGTCGATGGTGGTGAGAAAAAACATATCCCGCGTCTCGATGAATGCTTTGCCGGCCTCGTCGATTTCAGGCTTCATGGCGATGGCTTCGATCCGGTCCGCCAGTTCACGGGTTTGGAAAGCCATCTGCATGGCACGGTGATTGGGACCATAAAGGCGGCTCATGAGGGCTCCTCGAATGCTGCGCGGCGATCATTGCGACAGCAATAGGATACTCGTGAGGCTGACACCAAGTCCAATCGCCTGCCTTGGGCTGACGCGCTCGCCGAACACGTAGATCGCCAGAGCGGCCGACACCGCTGGATAGGTGGCGATCAGTGCCGCCGCGACGCTCATCTGGCCTTGGGTCGCTGACAGCACGTAGCCGAGCTGGCCGATGCAATCGAGCGCGCCGGCCGCGATGCAAAGCAGGATGCCGAGGCGCAGCCGCGCGTCGAGCACGGGCACAGTTCCGGCGGTCGCCGCCGGCAGGCGTGGCGCCGCCAGGGCAAGCAGCGCGACACCAGCCCCAAGTGTCGACGTGAAGCCGCCCCGCGCCATCAGTACGGTCAGCGCCAGTACGGCACCCGTGGTGCGGGCCACGGCCAAGCCACCTTCGGCCGTCTCGGCCGTCATCAGGCCGAGGCAGAGATCGGCGCAGCCGAAGCCCAGGCCGCTCAGCACGGCGCACTTCAAGGAAAACCGCAGCGGTTCATTGGACTCCTGGTCCTGGGCCGAGTTCGCCATCAGCACCACGGACAGTGCCGCGAGCACGATACCGGCGATCTGCAGTCCGCTCGCCATCTTGATGAAGGCGAGATCGACGATGACAGGGAGCGCGATGCCGATGACGCCCGACACTGGTGCGATGACGCAGACGCGGCCCCGGGCGATGCCCTGATAAATGTAAAATACCGCCAGAACGTGAAACGCACCGGCCATCATCGCGTATACGAGCGAAGCACCTTCCGGCACGCTGCCGGCGGCTGACGCGAGCACGATCAGAGCGGTGGCCGCCGCCACGATCTGGGCCAGCGCCACGGCTGAAAGTCCGTTGATTTGCCGCGAGGCCGCGCCACCGGCAATGTCGCCCGCGCCGAAGGCGACTGCGCCCATCAATCCGGCGCCGACCGCGCCAAGCTCGCTGGTCATGCCGCCACCTCGCTGCGCAAGAGCGCATCGGGGCCCAGGGGGCGGTGGTGTGGAACTGGAAACATATGGTCCTCCGTCGATGGCGTGCGCTCATCGCGGAGGTCGTAGGGCTAATCCCTGATGCTGGCTGTCACGGCGGATACAGCGGGCGCTGAACGTCTCACTTCTTCGCCAGCGGATGATGCTCGTTGACCAGAAAAACGACTGTGAAATGCGGCGTTGTAAGCGGCGATTAGGCTTGCTACGACTACAACTTAAGATGGGGAATATATTGGGGATAAGAGATGGCGGCACGCGGGACGTATAGATCATTTACGATCTTTCTGTCGTCGCCGAGCGATGTAAGCCCGGAGCGCGAAAGAGCGAAGCAGATCATCGAATCAGTCAATCAGACGGTAAGAGATTTGCTGCATGTGAATTTCCACGTTTCCTTCTGGGAAGGACTTCCGCCCGAGACGCCCAGTCCCGACGAGGGCACTATTCAAGATCAGCTCAATAAGCTGGTGGAAAGGTCTCACATATTTCTACTTATACTTTTCAAGAGGTACGGAACCGTAGAGACAGGGCACTTGAAATCCAATACGGAGCGAGAGCTTGATACCATACTAGAGAAACATAAAAGCAACCCCAAAATTGGCATACTATCGTACTTCAAAAAAATCGACGAGAATGTTGATCCGGGAGATCAAGAGCTGAAAGTCAAGGCTCTCAGGTCTAGGTTACAAAAGGACGGTATTTTTTTCAAGGAATTCAGTAACTACGAGGATTTCACGCAAAAATTCACTCACGATCTGTTTTCATTGGCGATGAAGCTATCGCTTTCACCTTACAAGTCCGAGTGCCTCTCTCACTTCTGGAATATAACATCAGGAAGTGGGGCGGCGGGTGTCGATCTGGCTATAATTTATAGACCACTCTATATATCTGATATAGAAATCGATAAGAGGCGGCCATATTGGCATGGAAGGTTGATGCCCCCCGTATCTTTTGAAGATACCAAGGCCATCCAAAAGGTGCAGAAAAACCTAAAATTATTGGGCCTCAGAAGCAAAGTTTTTCGTAGCGCTGAGACGCCACCGAATATCGCATTATTGAATCGACTGTGGGTGTGCGCGCCAAGAGTTCCGAAGTCTGAGGAATTCTTGAGAAGATATGGCGATCGCGTGAGATTTAAGTTTTTCAAGCGGAAGGACAAAGACGCCATTCTTCAATGGACTAACGAGTCCGGTGACCTATTGAAAATCAAATCTCCATTAGCCAGATACCTCAAAATACAGAGGAGGGAAACGGATTCTGTGGGGGAATGGAATGCCAAGTTAGCTAGTATTGTAGCCAAAGATTACGGTGTAGTCGCTAGGTTTTCTGGAAATAAAGATGATCCAAGTAGCGATTATGTCATCGCCGGCGTTCGTGGGTTAGGAACTTGGGGTGGCGCTTGGTTTCTCGACAGGAAATATAAGGATTTGCGCACTACTCGCGCGGAGGGAGATTTTCAAATTCTATTGGAAGTTATGTATCGTGATGGCATGATAGCAGAAGTTAAAAACGTTTCCGGTTGTCCGGCTTCGTATTTTCAAGCGGAATTTTCAGAAAAGCGAATAAAAGAAATTATTCAAGATGCTATTCACGGTGGACCAATTCGCTAAGTCCATCGTCGAAATTCAGCGTTGGGGGCTCAGTTTAGTCGATAGTTGCACAGCGTCAGAGCCAAAAGCACCTACTTCTTCGCCAGCGGATGATGCTCGTTGACGAGCTTTTTCAGCCGTTCCTGGAGTACGTGGGTGTAGATCTCGGTGGTTGAAATATCGGCATGGCCGAGCAGTTGCTGCACGGCGCGCAGATCGGCGCCGCGATCGAGCAGGTGGCTGGCGAACGCATGGCGCAACACGTGCGGCGATACCCGCTCGGGATCGAGCCCGGCCTCGACAGTCACGTCTTTCAGATCCTTGGCGAAGCTCTGGCGCGTCACATGCCCCTCGGCCGACTTCGACGGAAACAGCCACTGCGAATTGTCGAACCGGCCGGAGACGGCCAGATAGCGGTCGAGCGCGTCGCGGGCCTTCGGGTTCAGCGGCACGAGGCGCTCACGCCCGCCCTTGCCCTTGATGGTCAACACCCGGCGGTCGCCGCGCAGCACTGCACGCGGCAGGCCGACGAGTTCTGAAACGCGCATCCCGGTGGCGTAGAGAATTTCGATGAGGCAATGGAAGCGCAAGGCACGGAACAAGTCACGCCCTTCCTGCCCCATGACACGCGCCTCGGCCGCGCCGATCAGCTGGTCGACCTCGGCGACGCTCAAGGTCCGCGGCAGCGCCCGCTGCCGCTTCGGCCCCGACAGCCCGGCGGCGGGATCGGTGGCGATCAAACCTTCGTTCGCCAGGAACTTGGTGAACTGGCGCAGAGACGAAAGGCGCCGGGCGCGGGACGTGGCGGCGAGCCCTTCTGCCGAGAGGTGATGCAGATAGGCCTGCACATCCTTGGTGGTTATGGCCGTGACGTCGATGCCTTGAGAAGCGAAATATTGAAGCGCGTCGCTCAAGTCGCGCTCGTAGGCGTCGAGCGTGTTCTGAGCCGCACCCCGCTCGGAGTGCAGCATGTCGAGAAAGTTTTTGAGATGGGCGTGCTCCTGCCCCATCGCCCCATTGCCCCCTATGATCGCCGGCCTCAGCTCCGCTGGCGCGTCCGCGGTCAGTTTACCGCCGTGCGCGGCCAGCCGCCGAGCAGCGCTTCAAGGCCCAGGCGCCTCGCGTCGGCTTCAAGCCCCGCGCGCTTCAAGGCGCGGATGCTGTCGCCGAGCGCGATCATATGCGCGCCTTCCGCACCGCCCGGACCCAGAGACTTCATCGCCAGAAGCACTGTACGCCCGAATTCCTTTTTCTTCGAGGCATCCTGCAATTGGGCAAGCACGCCCGTCTCAGGCAAGAAGCCGGAACTGGGCTGCGGCGTCCGGCTCGCCGCCTCCCAAAGCGGAATGGGCACATTGTAGGCGAGCGCGTCGAGCACGGTTGCCAGCCGGTGCAGCATGTCGGGGGTGAAGCGGCTGGTGACGGCCTGGCTTTCGAGCTTCGTCAGGCTGTCGCCGCGTGTCGCCCAGGAGGGATCGGCGATGTCGGCCAGCGCCAGCCAGTGGTCGAGGCTACCCGCGCCTCCGCCCTGGCTAGCCCCCGCAAGGCTGATCCATCGCCGCGCCATGTCGTAACGCGCGGAAGCGAGCGCGATCTCGACGGCCGTTTCTGCAAACCAGCTGGTTTCAGGCTGGGGCGAGACCGCTTCGGCGGCCGGGCCCATCATCACCAGCGCCTGATAGAGAAAGCCTGCCTTTTTCGTGTCGTCGAGAAAGGCGCGGATGATGCGTGTCTTCTTCATCGGCGTCGATTCGGCTTCCGCCGCCTTGAGCAAGGCGGCGCGCCGCTCCGGTCCTCCAGCGTCAGACGCCAGCCGTGCGTCGACCTTTTCGGGCGGCGGGATCGACCGGTAGATGTTGGCCAGCGCGTCGGGGGCGAGCGCATTCAATTTGGCGGCGCCTTCCGCCGCGCCCAATCTGAGCGCCGCAGGCTGCGCGGCGTCGTTGGCGAACATGGCGAGCAGCGCCGGGTCGCCCTTGGCAGGCACTTCGGCATCGACGTCAGCGCCGGCCTTTTTCAGCAGCACATAGTCGAGCAGCGTCATGGATTTGATCGACTTCATCTTTGGCCGCGCCGCGACCGAGATGGCGTCGAGGGCGTCGAGACCGGCCGATCCTTCGATGCCTTCTTCGCGCGCAAGCTCTGCGGCGAGCCCCGCGCCGGCCGCATCGTTGTCGGCGGCGGCGCAATAGCCCGACATCATTACCGCCTCGCCCTTGAGGCGCTTGGGCATCTCGCTCTTCAAGTTCGCGGTCTGGCGTATCAGCTCGCAGGCCTTGGGTCCGTTGCCGGATGCCAACTCGTTGCGGGCGGCGAGCACGGCTAAAAGGGCATCCTGGCCAACGGGTTTCTTGGCAAGCTCCGCCGCCGCGTCCTTGGCAAGGCCGGAGCGGTAGAGCGCTTCGAGCCGCAGGGCCTGGAATTTCAAGCTCGACGTTTCTCCCGATGGCGGCGTGACGTCGGAGGTGACCAGCCTCTTCCACAGGCTGTGCAGCGCCGGTGAGCGCGGCGGGATTTCGAGTTCGCTGATGAGTTTTTCGACGCCGGCCACGTCGAGCCCGCGCCACAGCTCGAACGGCAGGGCCGAGCCGTCGGTGGACATGACCGGGGCCAGATCGCCCTTGTCGACCGGCGGCGGAATGGCCTCGCGCATCACGTTCGGTGGCGCGGCTGGCGGAGCTTTGGGTTGGCCGGGTTCGGGTCTTTCGACAGGCGCCGGAGCGGGTCTCGCATCGACCGGCGGCAACGGCTCACGGATGGCGGTATTGCTCGGGCCGTCGAACGCCGGGGGACCGTCCATCGGCGGCAGATACTGCCTCTCAACCGGTTGCTGCTGCTGGCGGTCTTGCTCCTGCTGCTTGCGCTTGAGTTTGTCGGCTTTGCGCTTTTCGACCTCGGCAAACGGATTGAACGGCTGCCAGCTCTCTTCGGCCATGGCTTGGCCGGTTCCGGCGGAATGGCTGATTACCGCAATCGCGATCGCTGCAACCAGCAGTGTCGGTCGTCGTGTGCGCATGGGGCTTTCGCAGGAGAGGTTGGGTGGCCTGAGAGCGAGCTACTCGCGTCTGATTTTCACGCCGGTGACGGGCTTTGAGATCGTCTGTTGTTCGGGCTCGTAGCGTGTGGCGAGCACGTAAAGCCCGGCGAAGACGACCGCCGTCAGGCTGCTCGTGACAAAGATTAACCGGAAGAGGGTCGGCATTTCTTTATCCTGATCCGGATGATATCTCAGGTCCCAAGGTGGCGTGATTATGACTCAAGGCCCGCGCCGCGCCAAATGACCTTCACCCCGGGCAATATGCCCTCGGCGTGCGGCAAAGCAAGGTTCCCATTTGCTGGCTGGAAGCGTTCGTGCGATGAGGGGGCGCATTTGCCGGCCCCTGGGATAAGGTCCCGCCAACCCGGCGAACCGGTACCGCGAGACGACCGTCGAGACGGCGGGTAAGATTGCCCGCGTAACTTGAGGAAAACCTGAAAGCCGCCTTGATGACCGAAGCCGAAGCCATCGACGTGATCAGGAGCCGGATCGGCACCCGTTCGATCGTGCTTGTCGGGCTCATGGGCTGCGGCAAGTCCTCGGTCGGCAAGCGGTTGGCCGCCAAGCTCTCGCAACACTTCGTCGACGCCGACGAGGAAATCGAGAAAGCCGCCGGCAAGACCATCAACGACATCTTCTCCGATCACGGCGAAGCGCATTTCCGCGACGGCGAGCGCAAGGTCATCGCCCGGCTGCTCGCCAGCGGGCCGCAGGTGCTCGCCACCGGTGGCGGTGCGTATATGAATGTTGAAACGCGCGCCAAAATTCATGAGGGCGGCATCGCCGTCTGGCTCAAGGCCGAGTTGCCGGTGCTGATGCGCCGTGTGCTCAAGCGCGATACCCGGCCGCTTCTGCGCAACGGCAACCCGGAAGCGACCATGAAGGCGTTGATCGAGGCGCGCTATCCGGTCTACGCCAAGGCCGACATCACGGTCGAAAGCCGGGATGAGCCCCACGACATCATCGTCAGCGAAATCATCGCCCGGCTGGCTCAGCGTCTGTCGAATGATCCGGCCAACGCCGCCGCCGTCGCCGCGCAAACAGGGATGTGACGTTAGACTTCATGACCGCCAAAGCCCCTTCGATCCCTGCTGAAGCGCAATCCGAGGCGGCAAAGGCCGCGCGGCGCAGCGTCCCGGTCGCGCTTGCCAACCGGTCCTACGACGTGCTGATCGGCGCCGGTCTTGTCAGCGAGGCCGGCCGGCTCATCAAGGAGCGCATCGGCGCCGTCAAGTGCTGCATCGTGACGGACGAGAACGTCGCCCGTCATCATCTGGCCCGGCTCGAGGACAGCCTGAAGGCGGAAAAACTCCATGGCGGGTCGATCATCCTGAAAGCCGGCGAGGCGACCAAGAGCTTCCGCGAACTGGCACCGTTGTGCGAGCGGCTGCTGGAAGCGGGAATCGAGCGCAACGATCTCGTCGTTCCGTTCGGTGGTGGGGTGATCGGCGATCTTGCCGGATTCGCCGCCGGCATTCTGCGCCGCGGCGTGCGCTTCGTGCAGATTCCGACGAGCCTGCTCGCCCAGGTCGACAGTTCGGTCGGCGGCAAGACCGGCATCAACACGCCGCAAGGCAAGAACCTCATCGGCGTGTTCCATCAGCCGAGCCTCGTTATCGCCGATACCGACGTGCTGACGACGCTGCCGCCGCGCGAGTTGCGCGCCGGCTATGCGGAAGTTGCAAAATACGGTCTGCTCGGCGATGCGCCGTTCTTCGGCTGGCTTGAAAAGAATTGGCAGGCGATCTTCTCCAACGGCGGTCCACCGCTAACCGAAGCGATAGAAACCAGCGTCAAGGCCAAGGCGGCGATTGTCGCTCGCGATGAGACCGAGACGGGGGATCGCGCGCTGCTCAATCTCGGCCACACCTTCGGCCACGCGCTGGAAGCCTGGACCGGATATTCTGACCGCCTGCTGCATGGCGAAGGCGTCGCCATCGGCATGTGTCTCGCCTTCCGCTTGTCGGAGGAACTGGGTCTCGCGCCCAAGGGTGTGGCGGCGCGGGTGACGCGCCATCTTGCGGAAGTTGGCCTGCCAACCCAAATAAACCAAATACCGGGCGGCAAAGCTGACGCGGGCGAGTTGCTGCGTCTGATGGGGCAGGACAAAAAGGTCCGTCAGGGCCGGTTGACGTTCATCATGGTGCGCGACATCGGCCAGGCGTTCATCACGCGCGATGTGCCGCCGGATGCCGTTCAAGCGTTCCTCGCCCGCGAAATCGCGCGGTAGTGCCATCAAATGAGTGATGCCAAGCGCTTTGCTCGCAACAACGGCCTCAACGGCATGCCGAATATGATACGGTCAATCTCCGGCGTGCCGTCACGCCGTGCTGCGCACAATCACCGGCAGCAATCCTTCAACCCGAGAGCACGTCGCGGATCGCCATGTCCCCCGAAATAGTCGTAACGCTTCTGATCGTTGTCATCCTTCTGATCGCTTCCGCTTTCTTTTCGGGATCGGAAACGGCGCTGACGGCCGCATCCCGGGCCCGCATGCACGCGCTGGAAAGCGAAGGCGATGAACGGGCTCGCAGGGTCAACGAACTGCTCGCGCACCCCGAACGTGTCATCGGCACGGTTCTGCTCGGCAACAACCTCGTCAATATCCTGGCTTCCGCCATGGCCACATCGCTGCTGATCAATCTGTTCGGCGAAGTCGGTGTGGTCTACGCGACCATCGTGATGACGGCGCTGGTCGTGATTTTTTCCGAAGTCTTGCCCAAGACCATGGCGATCGCGTCGGCCGATCGCATCGCCCTTGCCGTCGCCCCGGTCATGAAGCTTCTGGTCGCCGGCTTCCGCCCGGCCGTGTTCGTGGTCGAGAAGATCGTATCCGCTGTCTTGAAGCTGACACCGGGCAAGGCGGACGACGCCGCCAACATTCTGGCGGCGCATGAGGAGATCCGCGGCACCATCGATCTGCAGGCCAAGGAGGGCGCGGTCGCCAAGGGCGATGCCCACATGCTGGGTGGCGTGCTCGATCTGCGCGAGCTCGAAGTCTGCGACATCATGGTCCATCGCACCAAGATGGAGACGATCAACGCCGGCGATCCGCCCGCGCGCGTGCTCGAACAGCTGATGAAGTCTCAATATACCCGCATGCCGGTATGGAAAGACGAGCCGGAAAACATCGTCGGCGTGCTCCACACCAAGGACGTGCTGGCGGCACTCGGCCGGTCGGGCTGGAACCCGGACAAGCTCGACATCATGAGTTTCGCCTCCGAGCCTTGGTTCGTGCCCGATGCAACGACCGTCAAGGATCAGCTCAGCCAGTTTCTGAAGAAGAAGCCGCAGCTCGCGCTGGTCGTCGACGAGTACGGCGAAGTGCAGGGCCTCATCACGCTTGAAGACATTCTTGAAGAGATCGTCGGCCAGATTTCCGACGAGCACGACACGGCGGAAACCCATATTCGCCCGCAGGCCGACGGCACCGTCAACGTCGACGGCACGGTGGCGATTCGCGACTTGAACCGGCAGATGGATTGGGAACTCCCCGACGACGAGGCGACCACCATCGCCGGTCTCGTCATCCACGAGGCGCAGACCATTCCGGAGCCTGGGCAGGTGTTCACCTTCCACGGCTACCGGTTCGAGATCCTGCGCAAGTCGCGCAACAAGATCACCGCGCTGCGCATCAAGCCGCTGCCCAAGCAGCAGGCGGACGCGGCCGGCCGCCCGGCCGAAGGCGGGGCAGGCACGCTCGACGCGGGCTGACGCGGCACGAGCGGATGCGCGTCACAGGAGAAGATCAGGGCAATTTTTCACCCGGCGCGAACGCCGACATGGCCAGCGCGTGGATTTTTCCGCCCACATCGCCTTTCAACGCCTCATTGACCATGCGCTGACGCTCGATTCGCGACTTGCCGGTGAAGGCGTCGGAAACGATCAGCACACGGTAATGACTTTCGCCCGTGCCGGGCGACGACCGGTGACCGGCGTGCATGTGGGATTCATTGATCACGTCGAGGCGCGTGGGGCGCAAGGCCACCATCAACTTTTCGCGAATTTGCGCATCCATCGACATCGTGCTGCCTCACAAAAATATATCTCTTGCGTTCATTTGGAAACGCAGGCGAAAGGCGCCGTTAAACCCTTCGCGGCACATTGGCAATGGAACATTTGTGCGCAAGGCCAAACGCCAGTTGTCCCTTGTCTGCGGCTCTCGCGCACAGCATATTCAGGCACCATGAAGCTCGAATCCAAATATTTCGACAGCATCCGCGTCTCGGGCAAGCCCGGCGCGAAGAAGCGTGAAACTCGTGTGCCGCCGTGCCAGTGGAAGGGTTGTGAAAAGCCCGGCCCGCACAAGGCGCCGATGGGCCGCGGCCAGGACGGGCATTATTACAATTTCTGCATGGATCACGTCCGCCAGTACAATCACAGCTACAATTATTTCGACGGCATGAGCGACGCGGAGGTGGACGAGTTCCGCAAGGACTCCTTGACCGGCCACCGGCCGACCTGGAAGGCGGGCGCCAACGCCTGGGCCCACGGCACGCGGGACGGCGCGCGCGTCGAAGAAGCGGCTGGGCGTGTCGGCGCCTCGGCAAAAACGACGATCCGCAAGCCACGCTCCTCCCGTTCGGCCACCGCGCCCGAATACCAGCGCCAATTAAAACCACTTGAGCGCAAAGCCATGCGGACTCTGGAGTTGCCCGATACGGCCGGCAAGGAGGACATCAAGGCCAAGTTCAAGGAACTGGTTAAGGTCCACCACCCGGACGCCAACGGCGGCGACAGCCGTTTCGAGGAAAAGTTGCGCGAGATAATCCAAGCCTATAATTATTTGAAGCAGTCGGGCTTGGCTTGACGGGGTTTCAAGCGGAACCGCCGCCGTGTGGTCCTTCTGGGGTTATGTCGACACGCGCAACGGCCTTGGCCGCGCGGCGGCACGACCTCGCAAACTGATTTAGCCGGGAACCCGAAACGATCATGCGCACGCAATCGAGCCCCGCGGCAGGCACTGGTGTTGCCGGCCTGCCGGATATGAAATTGTCCGTCCGTCAGGTGTTCGGCATCGACAGCGATCTGGAAGTGCCGGCCTACTCCAAGGCCGACGAGCACGTGCCCGATCTCGATCCCGACTATCTGTTCAACCGCGATGTGACGCTCGCCATTCTCGCCGGCTTCAAGCACAACCGCCGCGTCATGGTCCAAGGCTATCACGGCACCGGCAAGTCGACCCATATCGAGCAGGTGGCGGCGCGGCTCAACTGGCCGTGCGTGCGCGTCAACCTCGACAGCCACGTTTCCCGAATCGATCTCGTCGGCAAGGACGCGATCGTGCTCAAGGATGGCAAGCAGATCACCGAGTTCAGGGAGGGCATCCTCCCCTGGGCGCTGCAGAACAACGTCGCGCTGTGCTTCGACGAGTACGATGCCGGCCGGCCGGACGTCATGTTCGTCATCCAGCGCGTTCTTGAGCAGTCGGGCAAGCTGACGTTGCTCGACCAGTCGAAGGTCATCCGCCCGCATCCGGCGTTCCGCCTGTTTGCGACGACAAACACCATTGGTCTGGGCGACACCTCGGGCCTCTATCACGGCACCCAGCAGATCAACCAGGGCCAGATGGACCGCTGGTCGATCGTCACCACGCTCAACTATCTGCCGCACGACGACGAGGCGAAGATCGTGCTCTCCAAGGTCAAGTCGTTCGCCAAGACGGATGCCAAGAAGAAGCAGATTTCGCACATGGTCCGCGTCGCCGATCTGACGCGTTCCGCCTTCATCAACGGCGATCTCTCGACCGTCATGAGCCCGCGCACGGTCATCACCTGGGCCGAGAATGCCGAGATCTTCAACGATATCGGCTTCGCCTTCCGCGTCACGTTCCTGAACAAGTGCGATGATCTGGAAAAGCCGCTGGTCGCCGAGTTCTACCAGCGCTGCTTCGGCGAGGAACTTCCCGAAAGTACGGCGAACGTGGCGTTAAGCTAGCCGCTCGACTTCGTTGAAGGAAGCAATGTCGAAACGTCGACCTCAGCGGGCCGAATCGCCTCAGAACTATTGCGAATAGTTACGTTTCTTCTTTGGCCGCGACGCCAGTGATCCACATGCGTTGGATTGGAGCTGGCAAGGAACGGCAGACGAGACGTGCCAGCTCGCGGCCTACACTCTGAGCTACAGCGGCCTCGATCTTCGAGATCACAACGATGATTGCGTTGCAACGGGGTTGAAAGCCATCCTTATGGATGGCCTTTCGAACACCGCGTGGGATATTCTGTCGGCGCGCGAAGATAAAAAGCGGGAACTGATCGCTGCGTTTGAACCATTTTATCGCGACTTCCTAGCGGTTCGTGCTCCGCCGGTATTGGGGCATACGAGCGAGGCGTCGGATAATCCGTTGCACTTCGTCACCTATATGCTGTGGGATGTGACAGTGCTCGATGGTCTTATCGGTGTTCGCAGTCCGTCATCAGGTCGAAGTCTGTTGGTTGAAGCGCTCGGTGATACGTTGTTGTTGGAGTACAAGAATCCAGCAGTCGTTGAGAGTATCCTGCATGGTTTCGGCCACTTTGTTGGCGCACACCCGAAACATCGGCAACAGATAGTTGACGCCATCGATCGCTATTTGAATAGCCGACCTGTCGTGCGCCAAGAACTTCGTTCTTATGCCTGCTCGGCACGTTCAGGGTCCGTGCTCTAAGCAAGCGATAACCCTGCGTCGGATCACTCCCCTCCCCTGAGGGGAGGGGAAACTGTGAGTGGCCCGTGTGTCCGGAGCCTGGCGACGCCGAGCAACCAGCTTTTCTACGTCATGGCCGTGCTTGACACGGCCATCCAGGGACGAAAGCACACGTGGCTCTGGATGGCCGGACTTAATCCGGCCATGAAGGAACGGATGTTTGGATCTGCTTGCAACAGCATGGTCCGCTGTCTCGTTCGGAACAGCGCTACTGCGCAACTTCCATCATGGTGAACGCTTCCCAACTTTGAAGGAGGCGCATCATGAAATGGATCATCATCGTGTCGGCGGCGATTGCGGCGTGGCTCAGCTCAACGCTTGCGGCTCTGCAACTGGCGGCTCCGGCCACCGCCTGCACCGTCTCGGAATCGCAGATCGCCGCCGTCAAGCTCGAAACCATGACTTATGCCGACGTGTCGCGCATGTTCGGCTGTGAGGGCAAGCTGGCAGGACGCCTGGATTATGGCGAGGTCGTCATCGAAAATTTCGCCTGGCGCGGTGAAGCCTGGCCCTACGGCGCCTTCGACGGCGAGTTCATCAACGGCGTGCTCCACGGCACCAAGAAAACGTGGTTGAACGTTGGAATTTCGGCTAAGGAGAGCTGAAGCGCGGCTTGTGACAGCCGCAGGTTTTGAGCGAGCCGGTCTGCAACGCCACAAGATGCCCAACACATCATCTCCCCCAGGTAAGCGCCGCGACGCGCCGTCGGAACCGTTCAAGCGCGTGCTCGGTCCCGCCGTGCGCGCGGTTGCGGGCGATGCTGAGCTCGAGGTGAACTTCGGCCCCGGGCGGCCGGAGGCTTCGGGCAAGTCGGTGCAGCTGCCCGAGCCGCCGCGTGCGCCGCAGGCGAAAGATATCGCCGTGGTGCGCGGCTGGGCCGATAGCCTGGCGCTGAGCCTCGGCTGTCATGATGCCAAGATTCATCGCCGCGTTGCGCCGCCGCCGGGGCCAGCGCGCGAAGTGTTCGAGGCGGCGGAGAATGCGCGCGTCGAAGCGCTCGGCGCCAATCGCATGATCGGCATGGCGAAGAATCTGACGGCGCGGCTCGAAGACTTTTACAGCCACGGCCGGTTCCAGAATGTGACCGACAAGGCCGAAGCGCCGCTCGACGATGCGCTGGCCCTGATCATCCGTGAAAGATTGACCGGTCTCGCCCCGCCCCCGTCGACGCGCGGTCTGGTTGAGGTCTGGCGCAAGACTATCGAAGGCCGCTGCGGCACGTTCCTCAACAATCTGCAGGCGCTCGCCGAAAATCAGGAAAAGTTCGGCCGCCAGATCCGCGACGTGTTGAAAGCGTTGGAAATGGCCGATGACGGCTCGTCCGGCGAGCCGGACCAGCAGGACGAGGACGAGCAGGAGCCGGTCGAAGACGGCGGCGCCGACAATTCGGAAAATCCGCAGGACGAAGGCTCGGAAGGCAACGACAAGTCGAGCGAGGAGGAACGTCCCGACGGCGAGACGGCCGACACCGAGGACATGGCGGACTCGACCGACGCCGAGCCGCAGGACATGGACGATACCGATCTGTCGGAAGAGGATGCGCCCGCGCCGTGGCGGCCCAACGTCACCGTGCTCGAGAACCCGGAAGCCTTCGGCTACAAGGTCTTCACGAAAATTCACGACGAGGAGATCGGCGCTGACGAGCTTTCGACGCCGGAAGAACTCGAACGTCTGCGCGCCTTCCTCGACAAGGAATTGAAGACGCTTTCGGCGGTAGTCGCGCGTCTCGCCAACAAGCTGCAGCGCCGCCTTCTGGCACAGCAGAACCGCGGCTGGGATTTCGATCTGGAAGAGGGCGTGCTTGACGCGGCGCGCCTGCCGCGCGTCATCATCGATCCCATGCATGCGCTCTCCTTCAAACGCGAGCGCGATACCGATTTCCGCGATACGGTGGTGACGCTACTGCTCGACAACTCGGGCTCGATGCGCGGCCGGCCGATCATGGTCGCCGCCTGCTGCGCCGACATTCTCGCCCGCACGCTGGAGCGTTGCTCGGTCAAAGTCGAAATCCTGGGCTTCACGACAAAGGCGTGGAAGGGCGGGCAATCGCGCGAGGAATGGCTCGCCGCCGGCAAGCCGCAGACGCCGGGCCGGCTCAACGATCTGCGTCATATCATCTACAAGACGGCGGACGCACCGTGGCGGCGGTCCAAGAATGCGCTGGCGCTGATGATGCGCGAAGGCTTGCTCAAAGAGAACATCGACGGCGAGGCGCTGGCCTGGGCCCATTCCCGGCTCGTGGCCCGGCCCGAGCAGCGCCGCATTTTGATGATGATTTCGGACGGCGCTCCGGTCGATGACTCGACGCTCTCGGTCAACTCCGGCCACTATCTCGAACAGCATTTGCGTCAGGTGATCGCGGAAATTGAAAATCATTCGCCGGTCGAACTGATCGCCATCGGCATCGGCCATGACGTCACGCGTTATTACAAGCGCGCGGTGACGATTACCGATGCATCCGAACTTGCCGGCGCGATGACGGAAAAGCTGGTCGAGCTGTTCGAGGACAAGAGTGAAGAGCGCCCAAGCCGCATTTCAACGAGCCGCATATCATCGCGCGGCCGGCGGCAAGTGCACTGAGCGCGACAGACGTTGAGCGCGGCGGAGAAATGCAATTGAAGGCAATCGAATTTGGTTTGCGCGCGGTTGGAATGACCCGGCGCGTGATGCAGCGGCGCCGCGGCGTAGCCGCTCTGGCTGTGGCCCTGTCCCTGCCGTTCGCGGTGCTGGCCGAACCCAAGCCCGATACCTCCAAGTTGAAGCCTGCCGACATCACGGTTTCGGCCGCGCCGATCTCGAGCTTCAATCGCTTGGGCGGCAGTGACAGCGGCAGCCACTTCGGCGCGCTCGAATTTCTGGGCGGGCTGGTGCTCACCGCCCCGGATACCGCCAATTTTGGCGGCTGGTCGGGCCTCGTGCTCGATTCAGACGGCAAGGGCTTCCTAGCCGTGTCCGATGCCGGCACCTGGTTGAGGGGCCGCATCACCTACAAGGACGGCAAGCTGGCGGGCATATCCGATGCCAGGCTCGGTCCCATCCGCGCCCAGGGCGACAAGGCGCTCAAGAAGCGCAAGGACCGCGATGCCGAGGCCATCGCTCTCGTCAGTGGAACGGTCGAGACCGGCGACGTTCTGATCTCGTTTGAGCAGAACACCCGCATCGCCCGCTATCAGGTTTCACGTGAAGGGCTCTCGCCGCCGCTCGGTTTTCTCGCCATGCCGAAGGCGACGCGCGGCATGCGCCGTAACAACGGCCTTGAAGCGATGACGGTGATGCGAGGCGGCCCGCACAAGGGCGAAGCTGTCGCCATGTCCGAGCGGCTGATGAATCTTGACCACAATCACACCGGCTGGATCTGGAGCCGAGGCGAAGCCAAGGCCTTTCATCTGACCAACATCGGCGACTTCGACATCACGGATATCGCCAGCCTTGAGGACGGCACGCTGTTCGTACTCGAGCGGCGCTTCCGCTGGCTCGAAGGCGTCAAGATGCGCATCCGCCGGATCAACGCCGGCGATCTGAAACCCGGCGTGACGATAGAAGGCGACACGTTGATCGAAGCCAACATGGAGCACGAGATCGACAATATGGAGGGTCTGGCGCTGCATAGGAGCGCTGCCGGCGAGACCATCCTGACGCTCATCTCTGACAACAACTTCAATTCGTATCTGCAGCGCACGCTTCTGCTGCAGTTCGCGCTCAAGGACACCCAAACAGTCAAAGCCCGGCCCGAGCGCTAGCTCGAACCGGGCTTTGAAATCTTCCGGCTGATCCCGGAGCGAAGGACTTAGGCGGCCTTCGCGGCCGTGGCCTTCTTGATTTCGCGCTTGAGCTTCAGGCAATCGGCCGAAAGCTGTTCATTGCGCGCCTTGAGCAGATAGGCGTCAAGACCGCCGCGATGCTCGACCGACTTCAAGGCGCGAGCGGTGACGCGCAGGCGCACCTTCTTGCCGAGAATGTCGCTCATCAAGGTGACGTTGCACAGGTTCGGGCGGAACTTGCGCTTGGTCTTGTTTTCCGCATGGCTCTTGCGCTGTCCCGACAGCGGCAGGGTACCCATCAGGTCACAACGCCTGGTCATTCAACTCTCCTTGTGGCCGCTGCCCGTGGTCTATCCGGCGCGGCGCTGCTTCGGGCCGGAAAGGTCCATGGAGGACTATGATCCGGCATAAAAAATGTGCCCCGCCAGCGCGGGCTGACGGGGAGATGAGGCTGTATAGTTGAGGCCCAGGGCAGGCGTCAAGCGGGCCGGAGGTGGCAACAAGCCCGCGCCCGCGCTATATTTTGCGCTCAAGGCCGCGAATTTGCTGCGGCCAAGAGTTGCAGATGCGGGTCACAAGCAGTGGCGGGGCCGCAGAATCGTCTCAAAGGCCTTTTACCTCAGCGCCTTGGGATCAAAGACCATCACGGGGACACGAGCCAAATGCCGGTCATGCGTCATGCCACGAGGGCAAACCTCGCGCGCTCCATGCTTTTCATGGGGTCTCTCGCGGTGCCGGCGGCCTCGGTGTCTGCGGCTGAGCCGGCGCGCTGGCCGGCCAACGTCGCTGCCAGCTACCGCCTCTATTTCAACGGCTTTGACGTCGGCAAATACCAGTTCCAGTCGACCTTCAACGGCAAGGTCTACACCGCCACCAGCAACGCCAGCATCTCGGCCCTGTTCGGCGCGTTCACCTGGAAGGGACAAATCGCGAGTTCCGGCCAGCTCGATCCCGCCAAGCCCAAGCCGATGCGCTATCAATTGACTTTCAAGTCGAAGTCCAAGGAAGGCTCGGTCACGCTCGGGTTCGACAAGGATGCGATCAAGTCGGTTGCACTGGTGCCGAACAAGAAGCCGAACCCCGAGGCCGTTCCCGTCAAGGAAGCGGACTTGAAGGGGGTCTTCGATCCGATGTCGGCCATTCTCGCCATGACGCATGCGGGCGGCGGAAAGCCTTGCGAACGCACGATCCCGATTTTCGACGGCAAATCCCGCTTCAACCTCATCATGTCATACAAGGGCGAGCAGAAGATCGCCGACAAGAACGCGCCAGGCGGGTCCGGCCGGCTCGTCGTCTGCAACGTCAAATATCAGCCGATCGCCGGCCACAAGCCCAAGGATTTCCAGAACCCCTGGGTCGATTACGACGGCATGGAAATCGCGCTGCGCCCGGTGCCGCAGGCGCATACGTTCGTGCCCTACAAGGTGACGATCCCGACCACGCTCGGCTCCGCGGTCATGTCGGCCGAGCAGGTGACCATCACTTCTGCTGACAAGACGCAGATCGCGCTGACGCAGAAATAGCAGGCACGGTGCTGCACCGGCCCGCTCAGGCGCGCGGGACCGAAGAAAACCTTGATTTGATGCGCCTCGTCTGCAATGCCACTGCCCGGGGCAATCCGGAGGCCTATGTCATATGGCGAGTGAGCTAGAAGCCCGCATTCGCAACGTCACCGCCGTGCTCGGGCCGACCAACACCGGCAAGACCCACCTGGCGATCGAGCGCATGCTCGGACACGAAAGCGGCATGATCGGATTGCCGCTGCGCCTTCTCGCGCGCGAAGTCTACGATAAGATCAAGGCCCGCGTCGGCGCCGACAAGGTTGCCCTCATCACAGGCGAGGAGAAGATCAAGCCGGAGCGGGCGCGCTACTGGGTCTCGACGGTCGAGGCGATGCCGCGCGATATCGACGTCGATTTTCTGGCGATCGATGAAATTCAGCTCTGCGCCGATCCCGAACGCGGCCATGTGTTCACCGACCGGCTGCTGCATGCGCGCGGCCGCAGCGAGACGCTACTTCTCGGCGCGCAGACGATGCGGGAATCGATCAACGATCTGATCCCCGGCGCCAACTTCATTTCGCGACCAAGACTATCGAAGCTCACCTACACGGGCGAAAAGAAGATCACGCGGCTTCCCGCCCGCACCGCCATCATCGCCTTTTCGGCGCAGGACGTTTACGCGATTGCCGAGTTGATCCGCCGTCAGCGCGGCGGCGCCGCCGTGGTGCTGGGTGCCTTGTCGCCGCGCACCCGCAACGCTCAGGTCGCGCTTTATCAGTCGGGCGATGTCGAATTCCTGGTCGCCACCGATGCGGTCGGCATGGGCCTCAATCTCGATGTCGATCACGTGGCATTTTCGGCGCTGCGCAAGTTCGACGGCCAGAACCATCGCAACCTGACGCCCAGCGAGATCGGCCAGATTGCCGGACGCGCCGGCCGCCACATGAACGACGGCACCTTTGGCGTCACCGGCGGTGCCGAACCGCTCGATCCGGAACTCGTCGAGCGGCTGGAAACGCACTCGTTCGACAGCGTCAAGGTTTTGCAGTGGCGCAACCGAAAACTCGATTTCGCGTCGATCGATGCGCTCCATGCCTCGCTGCGCGAGTACCCGCGTGAAGGCCGCCTGACGCGGGCGCGGACGGCCGACGACGTGGCGGCGCTCGAAGCCGTCTGCAATGATCCCGACGTCAGAGCCATCGCAGTCGGACACGCGGCCGTCTCCAAGCTGTGGGATGCCTGCCAGGTTCCTGACTACCGCAAGATTTCCGGCCAAAGTCATGCGGAACTCATCGCAACCCTCTATAAGTATGTGGCGAGCGGCTCGTGCCGCATCCCTGAGGACTGGTTTGCCAAGCAGGTCGCTTTGGCAGATCGCACGGATGGCGATATAGATACGCTCGCCAACAGAATTGCTCACATCCGCACCTGGACGTTCGTCTCGAACCGTCCCGACTGGTTGAAAGACCCGGCCCATTGGCAGGAGCGGACACGGGCGATTGAAGACAGTCTCTCCGACGCGCTACACGAATGCTTGACACAGCGTTTCGTCGATCGCCGGACCAGCGCGTTGATGAAGGGCATGCGGGACAAGGACGAACTCCACGCCGATATCGCCGAGGATGGCTCGGTGACCGTCGAAACCCATTTCGTCGGACGCCTGAAGGGGCTGAGCTTCACGCTCGATGCGTCCGACGATGGCATCCACGGCAAGGCGACGAGGGCCGCGGCCACGCAAGTCGTCACGCGTGAACTCGGGATGCGGGCGCGGCGCATCGCAGCGGCGCAGAACGATGCGTTCAAGCTGACGCGCCAGGGCCGCATCGTCTGGCGCGACGACGAAATCGCCAGACTTGAGGGCGCGGACGATCCGTTGAGCCCGTCGCTCTCGATCCTCGCGGACGATCAGCTTTCCGAATCCGATCGTGAAAAGATCGCCGGCCGTCTACAGCAATGGCTGAAGGACCACATCGCCGACAAGTTGAAGCCGCTCCACGACATGTCCCAGGCAAGCGACCTTCAAGGTCTCGCCCGCGGCGTCGCCTTCCGCCTGAAGGAGAACCTCGGCGCCTTGAAGCGCGAGACGGTGGCGGACGAGATCAACGCGCTCGATCAGACGGCGCGTGCGGAGTTGCGCAAATACGGTTTGCGGTTCGGCGCCTTTAACATCTACTTCCCGCTGATGCTGAAACCCGCGGCTGGGGAGCTTGCGGCCACGTTGTGGCTGCTCAAGAACAGTGCGGCGATGGAGGGTGCGGCGGCGCCGAACCTGCCGCGTCCCGGTCTCACCTCGGTTGCGGCGGACGCAAGCGTGCCCGAGCCGCTCTATCGCGCCAACGGCTTCCATCTGTGTGGCCCGCGCGCGGTGCGTCTCGACATACTGGAACGCCTGGCCGATCTCATCCGGCCGCTGCTCGCGTTCCGCGTCAACCCCGAAAAAGCCGACATGCCGCCCAAAGGTTCGACCGGCGACGGCGGCTTCAAAGCCACCGACGACATGATGTCGATCCTCGGCTGCTCGGCCGAAGAACTGAGTCACGTGTTGAAGGCGCTGGGCTTCAAGCCCGAGCGGCGTCCGGTCGAAGCGGCTGAGCCAGCCGCTGCGGCGGCCATTGCGCAGACGCCGTCTCCTGCGCCGGAAATGGTCGAGGCCGATGCAGTGACGGGCGTGTCTGCTCCTGAAACCGCCGCCGAGTTGACGTCCGCACCCGCCACCGGGGCCGAAGCCGGTTCAGCCGAAGCGGGAACGGCGGCCGAAGCGCCAGCCGAACCAACGGCAGAGGCCGCAGCTCCGGCTGAGCCGCAATTTGAAGAGATCTGGCGGCCTCGACGCCACCAGCGGCACGAACGTACCGAACGCAACGATGCCAAGGACCGCCCGCGGCGCGACCGCAGCCGCTATCGCAAGCCGGAAGGTCAGTCGTCAGATGTGGCTGCCGCCACCGCAGCTCCTCAGTCCGGTGAAGCTGCACCGGCAGGATCGCCGCAAGACGGTCAGCCTGGCGAGGGCGAACGCCGTTTCGGCAAGGACAAGGATCGCGAGCATCATCGCCACCGCGAAGGCAAGCGCGATCAGGATCGCAATCGCGAACGCCGCCCGCAGCCGGGTGGGCCCGAGCGGGATCGCAACCGTGGCTTCCAGAACAAGGGGCCGCGCGACAACGCCAATCGCGACCGGGGCCGTCGCGAAGATTTTCGCCGTCAGCCGGAGGTGATCACCGCCGCGCCGCCGAAAAAGCAGGGGCTCGATCCGGATTCCCCGTTTGCGGCGCTCGCGGCGTTGAAAGCCAACCTTGACAAGCGGGGCCAGAGCTAGAACCGATGAGCGTCGTGCCGCAATGCCTCACATCTCCGGGGCAGCGCCTCGACCAATGGCTGTGGTGCGCACGTTTCGCCAAGAGCCGGACACTGGCTCAAACACTCATCTATGGCGGCAAGGTTCGCGTTAACCGGATCAAGGCCGGCAAGCCCAGTCATTGGCTCAAAGCAGGCGATGTCGTCACTCTGTCGCTCGGCCCCAGAGTGCGGGTGATCGAAGTCAAAGGTTTTCATCCGAAACGACGCAGTGCACCTGAAGCCGCAGCACTGTTTCTGGAATTGACACCCGCCAAGGATCGGACCACATCTCAGCCAGGACACGGCGATGCGCAAGACCGCTTGCCAGGCGTGGCCACGGACCGGCAGGAGAGTGCGCCGCAGGCCTTTCGCGCGGCGGGATCCGGCCGGCCGACGAAGCAGGAACGCCGCACCATCGACCGGCTGAAGGGCCGGTTCGCCGGAGGGTGAGTCCGGTTGCGAGCGCGCGTACAGGAAGAAGCCGGGAACGAGGCCGGGAACGAGAATGACCTACATCGTCAACGACAAGTGCATTAAGTGCAAATACACCGATTGCGTCGAAGTCTGTCCGGTCGATTGCTTCTATGAAGGCGAGAACATGCTCGTCATTCACCCCGACGAATGCATCGACTGCGGGGTGTGCGAGCCAGAGTGCCCGGTCGACGCCATCAAGCCCGACACCGAACCTGGCGTAGAGAAGTGGCTGGAACTCAACCGCAAGTACGCCGAAACTTGGCCGAACATTACCGCCAAGAAAGACTCCTTACCCGACGCTGACGCTCACAAGGATGAAACCGGCAAATTCGAAAAATATTTTTCTTCAGAGCCGGGGACGGGGGATTGAGGGGTCGATTTTTCCAAAAGCGCCCAGAATTTAATGGCGAGCGTTCTATTTTCTAAACGTCTTGATCGCGCAACTTAAGCCTAACAGTTAAGCCCCCGGCGAGTGTGTCAGGGGGCCGCCCTTCATTTGCCCGTAAGATTGTGTTAGGCTGTAAAGGTGATGGCGAAGTGTGAGTACAAATCCAAAACGGCCGTTAGAGAACGGTACGTGCCCAGCTCTGGCGGGCCGTACCATATAAGACGTTATGGGGCGTCGCTGGGCCAAGTCAGAGCCGGTCAGGATTTGCCAAGCTAGGCCAACAACATGCGCATAGGGGACGGCCTCTCGTTAAGAGATTGGGCGCGTCCCGGTATGCGCGCAACGTTCGCGTGTCTTGGGCGTGAGCGTCTACCTACGGTTCGGGCCAGTTGGGCCGGGCCGCGTCCCAGACGGGAGATCGCCCGGTGGGGTGTCGTACGTTAGAGTGAGATGAACGAAATGGCTCAGAAGAAGAAGGTCCCAGTCGCAACCAAGCCGGCAGCGAAGGCCGCTGTCCGTAAGGTTCCGGCTGTGAAAGTTGCCGCCGCCCCCGCAAAGCCCGTGAAGGTTGCCGTCAAGCCGAAAGCCGAGTCGACGCCCGTCAAGCCCGCGCCCGTCAAGGCCGTGGTTGCCGCCAAGTCCAAAGTTCAGGCTACTTCCGCCGCCGCCGTCAAGTCCGTCGCTAAGAAGCCGGCTCAGCCCATCAAGGTGGAAGCGCCGGGTGCTACCCACGCCAAGAAGCCGACTATCCCTGCCGCTGCGCATCATCTCGCCAAGGCGGCTATTCCCGCTCAGGCACATCGCGCCGTTCCGGCCGCGGCTCACAAGGCTGTGGGTCAGAAGCTGACGGCGCCCGTCGCCCAGTCCGCACCCCAGTCGCCCAAAGCGATTGCGGAGAAGACCGCTGCGTCCCGCCAGATCATTCAGGTTCAGAAAAAGCCCGTGAACCAGCGCCACGGCTTCAAGGCCAATGAATTCATCGTCTATCCCGCTCACGGTGTCGGCCGCATCATCGGCATCGAGGAGCAGGAAATCGCCGGCATGTCGCTTGAGCTCTTTGTCATCACTTTCGACAAGGAGAAGCTGACGCTGCGCGTGCCCACGGGCAAGCTGACCAGCGTCGGCATGCGCAAGCTCGCCGACGACGGTATCGTCAAGAAGGCCATGGAAACACTCAAGGGCCGCGCTCGCATCAAGCGGACAATGTGGAGCCGCCGTGCGCAGGAGTACGTCGCCAAGATCAACTCCGGTGATCTCATTTCGATCGCCGAGGTCGTGCGCGATCTCTATCGTTCGGAGGCGCAGCCCGAGCAGTCCTACTCCGAGCGTCAGCTCTATGAGGACGCGCTCGACCGCATGGCGCGCGAAATCGCCGCCGTCGAAAAGCTCGACGAGCGCGGCGCCGTTCAGCGCATCACGGACGTGCTGTCGAAGTCGGCCAAAAGCCGCCGCATGACGGCCGAGGGTGACGAGGTCGGCGAAGCCGCCTGATCCGCTTCCTCTTCAAAGATCAACGCCCGGGCGCTTCGAAAGAGGCCCCGGGCTTTCTTTTTGCGCGGGCGCGGGCGCCGCGCCGGCTTGAGGCGCCGTCCCGGCGCTATCCAAAATCTCGATCTGCCCCGGGCCGAAAACGTCGATCATCGGACCGTTGCGCCGCTCGATCCAGCCGCGCACCGAGACGGTTCTATCCTTCAAATCATCGAGTGACTTTGCGAGTTCGGGACTCGTGCCGAGCACGCTTCTTGCGATCCGCACGGTGAAATCGGTTTTAAAGTCGGCTCCGAAGTTCAAGTACACGGCGGACCGGGTGCGGGCGACGGCCGCGACCTTGCCGGTCACGATTTCAAACCGGCTGCGCGACGCCATCAGTTTCGCCGCGCCGCCGGCGGATTTCGGTGCGTAGGTCAACAGCGCCCACAGCCCGCGCTTGGCCTCGCGTGCCGCGCGTTCGTGCGCAAGCAGTTCGTGTGTGCATAGAGAAGCGCCGGGCAGGGTGTAGGCCCGAGCCAGACCGGCTTTCAACATTTCGCCCTGCACCCACAGCGTCGCCTGAGCCTCGGAGACGAACACGTTGGCGAGCGTCCGGCCATAGCGGTCGGGCTGAGGTGCGATCCGCGCCACCTGCACCACGCGTCCTTTCACCAGCGTCTCCAACAGCGCCTTGGCTTCGGATGCGACCGGCCAGGGCTTGGAGACATCGCCGCTGTCGAACGCGCGGGGGGCGAGCGCGCCGATGAGGCGGACGTGCTCACCGCTTTCAAGCACGAGCGTTTCGCCGTCGATCACGCGGGCCACGGCATCGGTTACGGAAACCTTGGCCTCGCAGACCGCGCCTGCGGCGCCGCCCGCGATGGCCTGCTCTGCCGCCGGCGGCTCCGCATCGGCATTGGCCGTTAAGATCAGCCACGCCGTGAGCGCAAGCAGGACGCCTCCGCATGCTTTAGAAGGCCTGGGTGTTCTGGACGACTTATGATGACGTGATTCACGCATGCCTAGGGCGCTCCCCCGCATCGCCGCCGATCAGAGGAGCACAGATGCTCATGTCACACCAGTGCGTGCTGGAAGGACGCAGTGGTGCGCGATCACAGGATGAAGAACTTGTCGCCGATGAGCGACCACTTGGAGATGTCCTTCAGCCGTATTTCGGTGGTGGCGTCGAGCTTGATCACGGTGTCATGACCCACCTGATCCATCCGCCGGAACAGGTCGAACACGCCCTTGATGCCATTGCCTCTCAAATCGAGCATGTCGCCCCCGCGCGAAAAGTAGCTGCCCGGGGTGAAATCGAGAATGGTGTCGTGGCCGCCGCCGGGGCGGAACACGAACGTATCGTTGCCGGCCCCGCCTGCGAACACATCCCGGCCCGCGGAACCTTTGACGATATCGTTGCCCGCGCCCAGATCGATCGTCTCGATCCCTTGCAGTTTGAGCTTTGAGAAGTCCAGGGTGTCGTTGCCCGAGGTGCCGGTGATGCGGTCGAAGCCCGCTCCGCCGTCGATCTTCTCGAGGTTCTTTAAATTGGACATGTGGCTGTTGACGCGAACCACGTCGTTGCCGCCGCTGCCGAGGATCATGTCGAAACCGGCCCCGCCATCGATCTGATCGAGACCGGCATCGCCGAAGGTCTTGAACACATCGTCGCCGCCGCCGCCGCGCAAGACGTCGTCGCCGCCCTTGCCGATGAAGACATCACCGGCGTTGGTGCCGGTCAGCGTATCGCGCTTTTCGGTGCCGATGATGTCGCGTGAGGTGGCCGCCGGCTTTATCGTGACGCTGGCTGTTGCGGTCGCCGTTCCGCCCTTGCCGTCGGAGACGGTGTAGGTAAAGCCGCCCGCACCCGCCGCGCCGGCTTTGAACTGAATGTCGCCGTTTGCGGCAAGGCTGACAGTGCCACGAGTTCCGCCGCCGACGGAGAGCACCGTCAGTGCGTCGCCATCGATGTCGCTGTCATTGGCGAGCAGCATGCGCGGCTTCAAGGTCAGCGTTGCGCCCGAGAGAACAGCCAAACCAGCGTCAGCCTTGGCAACGGGCGCATCGTTGACGGCGGCGATAGTGAAGGCGAAGCGCTGCTCGACGGCGGCAGACTTGCCGTCCGTCACCGTGATGGTGAAGGCCTCGCTGCCGTTGGCATTGGCGTTGGGAGTGTAGGAGAAGGTGCCGTCCTGGCTCAGCGCCACGCGGCCCTTGGCGGGTCCCGCCCCCGCCTTCACGGCGTAGCTGAGCGCATCGCCATCGGCGTCGAATGCGGAGAGATTGCCGGCCGCTGGCTGATCCTCGCGCACGGCACTGAGCGTCGAACTCGAGATGATCGGCGCGGAATTGGCTATGAGCGCGATTTCGGCGCGCGCGGTATCGCTGCGGCCGGAGGGATCGGCAACCGTATAGTCGAAGGCAATGAGGTTGCCGCTTCCCGGCGTGAACGAAAGGAAGCCGCCGCTCGCCAACGTGACCTGACCGCCGCTGACGTTCGACACGCCTATAATGGTCAGCGCGTCGCCGTCGGGATCCGTATCGTTGCCGAGAAAGTACGTCGATGCGAGCCCGAACCGGCTTGAGCGGGCGTAGGCAAACGCATCATCCGCCGCCACCGGCGCCGCGCTTGCCGAGACGAGTGCGGCGGCGGCGCGCGCCGAAACGTCGGCTGCGGACCACGCCGGGCCCGACGCGAACGTGACGCCGCTGATGATCGGCGCGGCGGCGGTGAAATAGTCTTTGACAGTGATGCTGCCGCCATCGCTGAAGGCCAGAACCAGATCGCCGAACGCCGCCGGCCGCCGTTCGAAGCTGATGTCGGCAGCGGTGATTCCGCTCGCCAGTACGATCACATTGCCGTCGCCTGATTGCGGTGTATCGATGATGGTGTCGTGCCCGTCGCCCATTTCGTAGACGTAGCCGTCGCTGCCATCGCCGCCGATCAGCGTGTCGTCGCCGCCATTGCCGGCGAATGTATCATCGCCGCCATTGCCAATAAGCGTGTTGTCGAGCGCGTTGCCTTCCATGGTGTTGCGCAAGGCGTTGCCGGTGGCATTCAGCGCAGAGCCGGTGAGCGCGACGTGTTCGACAAAATCGCCGAGCGTATAATTGATCGACGAGATGACGGTATCGAAGCCGCCGCGGTCGTCCTCGATCACACGGTCGAGAACGTTGTCGACATAATACGTGTCGTTGCCGGCGCCGCCGCGCATGTCATCGTTGCCGGCGCCGCCGTCGATAATGTCGCCGCCGCGCGTGCCGGTTATGTCGTCGCGTCCGCCATAGCCTTTGAAGTGATACGGTCCGCCTGCCGCCATCGCCAGCACATCGTCGCCCGGCGTGCCTTCGGTGCCGTAGCCGCCTGCGGCGCTGGAGCTCGCGGCGGAAAACAGCCGGGCGGCAACGGTCACCTCGGGCTCGAATTCGAGCGGTACATGCGCATCGGGGCGGGGATCGAGCGGGGCGATGAACCGGTCGCCGTTGGTCACCGCGTTGAGGGCGTCGGCATAGCCCGGATAATTGTCGAACGATCCGGCATCGGAGAACACGCCATTGTCCCAGGTCAGCGGGAAGCTGATGCCGCCGGCGCCCTCGCTCCAGTTGGTAATGCGGATTTTGGTGAGTGTTTCTTCCTCGCCGACATTGAGCAGAAGCGTGGGGCCCGGCGGCTCGCCTGGACCGTAGTCGACGGTGAACTCCTCCGCATGGCCGAGATAGAGCGAGATGACGAGATCGGCGCCGTCCATGGCGTAGGAGATAAGTCCGGTGAATTCGATGTTGCCGTGAATCTGGTCGTCCGACGGCAGGCCCCATTCGAAATACGATGGGTTGATCACATCGTCGATCTTGAACGGCGCGCCGGTCAGCTGAAACAGCACCGATCCGTCATAGCCGCCACGCGCGAGTTTGAAGTAGTCGTAGGGCACATAGATCTTGTCGCCCGCATCAGCGCCATCAATTATGAATTCCACGGTGCCGGCCGCGCCGGAGGTCATTGATGAGAGCACGAAGGAATCATCGCCAAATCCGCCGCTGGCGTAGGTGCGGCCCTCGCCGCTGACCAGAAAGTCGTTGCCGTCGCCGCCATAGAGTTCGATGTCGTAGCCGAGCGGACTTTCGCCGGAGAAGGCGGCCGAGAGCCGGCCATCGACGATATCGTCGCCCGCTCCACCGTCGACGCCGAGCGTCGCGGCGCCGGCGTAGATCTTGTCGTTGCCGCGCGAGCCTTCGATCCATTCGGCGGAGCGCACCCAGTATCCGGCATCGAGTCCCTGGTTGGCGGCCGTCTGCACCGCGGTCAGTTCGTCGTCGACGGCGACGATGATGAGCGGCGCGTCGCCCTCACCCATTCCGAAGATGTCGCCGCGCCCGCCGCTGTTGTCCTTCATGTCGAGCATCAGCGGCTTTTCCAGAAGCTCCACGCCCTGGCCGAGCTTGACGATGTCGTTCTTGCGGTCCCAGGCCACCTGCTCGATCGAGAACATCTGGTCCGATCCGCCGGCGAAGTCGGAGATGTAGGTCGGGCTCTTGTGCTCGACAGCGTGCTTGGTGGCGATGATGTGCACTTCGCCGACGCCGGAATAGTCGATGGTGTCGAGGCCATCGCCGGCGTAGCGCATCTGAGGCTGGCCGCCGTTGATGATGTTCTCGCCCTTGGACCACATGAACCAGTCGTCGCCGGTTCCGCCGTAGAGCTTCTCGACCCAGATGAGATTGACGATGCCGTGCAGCGTGTCCTTGCCTTCGCCGCCGAGAATCTGAGTGAACGAGCTCGTCGTTCTGAGTTCATCGTCCTTGGTCGTGCCGATCAGCGTCGATGTTCCGGGCGCGCGGCGAATGCCGTGGGGCATGACCTCGTTGACGTCGATGCCGATCGACCACAACAGCGAGGCGATGACCGAGTTCGAGTTGATGGTCGGTGTCGGCGAAAACGGCCAGGCGCCGGCGATATAGGGAAAGGCCTGTTCGTCGATCTCGGCGCCATAGTCCGCCATCGTGTTCCACTGCGTACTGGCGCTCGGAGAGGAAACAACGACGCGAGAGCCGCGCGCCTCGGGCGTTCCGATCTTGTCGACCAGCTCCTGACGGTTGGCGAGGTTGGCGGAAGACAGAAACGTCGTGCCGTCGGTGCCGATCACGCCCAGCGTACCGCCGAACAAGGGGTTGCCTTCGACCACGCCTTCCAGCACGTACCAGTAGTCCTGCTGGCCGAGCAGGTCGGTCTCGTCCTCATAGGTCAGTTGCAGGTGATCGAAGCCGAAGGCGCCGAGGCCAAAAATCTGCACCGGCAGGTACTCAACCCTGATCTGTCCCATGAAACGTCCCCGATCTTGGCCCCGGACGTGGGCCTTGCCCGCACTGAAGATGAGAGTTTAGCCCGACGCATCGTTTGGTTAATACAGTAATGTTCGAACGGAATGCAACTAATGCGTGCTATATGTGAAGTTACACAAGTTGTTAGCGAGAACGCTGCATAGCCAACCCCAACAGTGGCCTGGCACCGGCAACGCGGCCTCTTGCTCACGTGCCGCGCAGCTGCCTTGACGCCTCAGACCCTTAAGCCGCATAGCTCAGGCGTGGCGGTGTCTCACACATTGGGCCGATCCCTGCCGGCCGCCGCATCCGGCCCCGTAGCTCAGCTGGATAGAGCAACGGTTTCCTAAACCGTAGGTCGCAGGTTCAAATCCTGCCGGGGTCGCCAGAACTCGCTCAATTGGTTTGGCACGGGCGCCACGACCGGCGCATGACTTGGGAGACCATCGACCGACGATGCCGGGGAAGATCGAAGTTGCGATTGCCGATCAAAACCCCGTCGTCCGTGCGGGCCTGGAGAGTCTCGTGGCGCGCGACGGCCGATTTGCCGTGTCGGGCGTCCATGGCTCGGGTTCGGACGTGCTGGCAAGCCTCTCCACCGGCAAGGTGCAGATCGCGGTGGTCGGCTGGTCACTGCCCGACATGACAGGCGGAGACGTGCTTCAGGCGATCAAGGCGCAGAAGCTCAATGTCCGCGTCATCATCTACACCGGCGAGAAGAGCAGCGACGTACTCCGCCGCGCTATCAAGGGCGGCGCCTGGGGCTTCGTCTCGAAAACCGAGGAACCGGCGGTTTTGCTCGAGGCGGTCCTCTCGGTCGCCCGCGGCCGCTTGTCACTGCCCTATGTCGATATCGATCTTTTGAACCACGACCCGCTCGAAGGTTTGACGGCCCGCGAGAAGGAGTTGCTGGCCGCGCTGTCCAACGGTTGGAGCAATCTGCAGATCGCTGCGCGCACCGGAATCTCGCGCAATACCGTCAAATATCACTTGAAGAACCTCTACGATAAACTCGGCGTCTCCAACCGCGCCATGGCGGTCGCGCTATTCATGTCGGTCCAGCGCGACTCCGGCGCCGGATGATTTTGCATTGCAACATCAGCGACCTGGGTAGTCGCCCCTACCCCGCCTTTTGAAAAAACCTCCCCATCCGGGTGTTGCTTGGCCGCGGGCTACCTCCCAAAGTACAAAAGTAAATCAAGTCTTGATGCCCTCGCTTCCGGGGGCAGGGACACAAGCCGAACAACGCCATTTCGTGCCGCAAGGCCCCGGGGAAACCGCATCGGCAACCTCCTGGTCCTTGGCGGCGTCGCACGGTTCGAATCGACGTCAACAACACTGCAAGAAACTGAGATCTCTGAGAGGAACGCCATGACGGTTACGCCCCATCTTTTCATTCCCGGTCCGACCACGATTCCCGACAAGGTTCGCATGGCGATGAACCTCGCCATGGAGGACATGCGCAGCCCTGAATTCCCCAAGTTCACGCTGCCGGTGTTCGAGGATCTGAAGAAGATCTTCAAAATGAAGGATGGCCGCGTTTTCATTTATCCTTCGTCGGGCACCGGCGCCTGGGAATCGGCGATCGAAAACACGCTCGCCGTCGGCGACAAGGTTTTGATGTCGCGCTTCGGCCAGTTCTCGCTGCTCTGGGTCGATATGGCCGAGCGCATGGGCCTCAAGGTCGAGCTCTGCGACGAGGAGTGGGGCACGGGCGTTCCGCTCGAAAAGTATGCCGACATCCTCGCCAAGGATAAGAACCACGAGATCAAGGCGGTGTTCGCCACCCATAACGAAACGGCAACCGGCGTATCGTCGGATATCGCCGGCGTTCGCAAGGCGCTCGACGCCGCCAAGCACCCGGCACTTCTGATGGTCGACGGCGTGTCGTCGGTCGGCTCTCTCGACATGCGCATGGGTGAATGGGGCGTCGACTGCTGCGTCTCGGGCTCGCAGAAGGGCTTCATGCTGCCGACCGGCCTTGGCATTCTCGCCGTTTCGCAGAAGGCGCTCGACGTCAACAAGAACAAGAACGGCCGCATGAACCGTTGCTTCTTCTCGTGGGAAGACATGATCAAGACCAACGATCTTGGCTACTTCCCCTACACGCCGGCCACTCAGCTGATCCGCGGCCTGCGCGCATCGATCGACCTCATCAACGAGGAAGGTCTCGACAACGTGCTGGCCCGCCATCATCGCCTCGCAACCGGCGTCCGCGCCGCGGTCGACGCCTGGGGTCTCAAGCTCTGCGCCAAGGAACCGAAGTGGCATTCCGACACCGTGTCGGCCATCCTGGCTCCGGAAGGCATCGACAGCAACGCCATCGTTAAGGCGGCGTACTACCGCTACAACACCTCGCTCGGCGTCGGCCTCAACAAGGTTGCCGGCCGCGTGTTCCGCATCGGCCATCTGGGAGCACTCGACGAATTCATGGTCGGCGGCGTGCTGTTCGCGGTTGAAATGGCGCTCAAGGATTGCGGCGTCAACATCAAGCTCGGCTCGGGCACGGGAGCGGCTGCCGAATATTTCAGCAAGACGGCCACCAAGTCTGCCACCGCGCCGGCGCCCAAGAAGGCCGCCTAAGACATCGTGAGAGGCCCGGCCGTTAAACGCCGGGTCTCGTCATGATCCACACGCGATTTGCGACGGCGTCACCGCCGCGCCACGAACGTCTCATCCCCATTCAAGCAACAACCCCTCAAGGGAAGGTCTCGCCACATGAGCTACACGCTTTATCCGATCCGCAAGCAGCGTCTGCAGCGCTCCTACCTCGCGGTTCCCGGTTCAAATCCGACGATGATCGAACGCGCCTTCAATAGCGCCGCCGACTACGTGTTCCTCGACTGCGAAGACGCTGTCGCCCCGCCGGACAAGGAACAGGCCCGCAAGAACATCATCCAGGCGCTCAACGATTTGAATTGGAAGAGCAAGGGCAAGAGCGTTTCGGTGCGCATCAACGGCCTCGACACGCACTATTGCTACCGCGACGTCGTCGATATCGTCGAGCAGGCTGGCGGCAAGCTCGATACGATCCTGATCCCCAAGGTCGGCACGCCGGCCGACGTCTATGCGATTGAAAGCTTCACCAGCCAGATCGAAGAAGCCAAAAAACTTCCGCACAAGATCGGCATGGAAGCGCTCATCGAGACCCCGCTCGGCATGGCCAACGTCGAAGCCATCGCCTCCGCCAACAGCCGTCTGGAATCGATGCACTTCGGCGTTGCCGACTACTCGGCCTTCAATAAGGCCCGCACCGTCGTCATCGGCGGCTTGAACCCCGACTATCCGGGCGACCAGTGGCACTTCCCGCTGTCGCGGATGACGGTGGCCTGCCGCGCTTTCGGTCTTCGTCCCATCGACGGTCCGTTCGGCGGCATCGACGATCCGGAAGGCTTCAAGGCCGCCTGCCGCCGCGGCGCCGCGCTCGGCATGGAAGGCAAGTGGGCCATCCATCCCTCGCAGATCGAGCTTGCCAACGAGATCTACTCGCCGACGGCCGCCGAAGTCTCCAAGGCCGAGCGCATCCTCGTGGCGTTGAAGGAAGCTGCGGCCCAGGGCAAGGGTGCAGCCTCTCTCGACGGCAAGATGATCGACGCGGCGTCCGAGAAGATGGCCAATCACATCCTCGCCACGGCCGCCGCCATCAAGGTCGGCGAAGCTGCCCGCGCCAAGTCGTAAGCCAAACAGAAAAACGAACGGTTTCATTCAAGGAGGTCCGCAATGGACATTCACGAGTATCAGGCCAAGGAGCTGCTCTCCAGGTTCGGCGTGCCGATCCCGCGCGGCGGCTTGGCCTACAGCCCCGAGCAGGCGACCTATCGCGCCAGCGAGCTCGGCACCAACGTCGTCGTCGTCAAGGCGCAGATCCATTCGGGCGCCCGCGGCAAGGCAGGCGGCATCAAGGTCTGCAGAAACGAGCAGGAAGTGGAAGATGCCTCCGAGCAGCTGCTCGGCCGCAAGCTCGTCACCCATCAGACGGGCCCGGCTGGCAAGCTGGTGTCGCGCCTCTACATCGAGGAAGGCACCAACATCGACAAGGAAATCTATCTGGGCTTCGTGCTTGATCGCGCTTCCGAGCGCGTGATGGTCGTCGCCTCGGCCGCGGGCGGTATGGACATCGAGGAAATCTCGGCCAAGAAGCCCGACACTATCATCCGCGTGTCGGTTGACCCGGCCGTCGGCATGCAGCAGTTCCAGGCCCGCGAAATCGCGTTCGGCTTGGGCGTCGATCCCGAGATCGTCAACAAGATGATCCCGGCGATCATGGGCTGCTACCGCGCCTTCCGCGATCTTGACGCGACCATGGTCGAGATCAATCCGCTCGTCATCACCAAGGAAAAGAACGTCGTGGCGCTCGACGCCAAGATGAGCTTCGACGAGAACGCCCTGTTCCGCCGTCCGAGCATCGCCGAATTGCGCGACAAGAGCCAGGAAGACCCGCGTGAGACCTATGCCAACGACCGTGGCCTGTCCTACGTCGGTCTCGACGGCGACATCGGCTGCGTGGTCAACGGCGCGGGCCTCGCCATGGCGACCCTCGACATGATCAAGCTGGCCGGCGGCGAACCTGCCAACTTCCTCGACATCGGCGGCGGCGCCTCGCCCGAGCGCGTTACCAAGTCGTTCCGCGCCGTTCTTCGCGACAAGAACGTCAAGGCGATCCTGGTCAACGTGTTCGCCGGCATCAACCGTTGCGACTGGGTCGCAAAGGGCGTCGTCGACTCGATCAAGGAACTGAAGATCACCATGCCGGTCGTCGTCCGCCTCGCGGGCACGAACGTCGAAGAAGGCCGCAAGATCATCAACGAATCCGGCCTCACCGTGATCTCCGCTGAAACGCTTGCGGATGCCGCCCAGAAGGCCGTCGCCGCTGCCAAGGCCGCCGCGTAAGGAGAGGAAACACAACAATGGCGATTTTCATCAACGAAAACACCCCGATCCTCATCCAGGGCTTCACCGGCCGCATCGGCACGTTCCACGCTCAGGAAATGATCGACTACGGTTCCAACGTCATCGGCGGCGTGACGCCCGGCAAGGGCGGCACCACCCACCTCGGCCGTCCGGTGTTCAACACCGTCAAGGGCGCTGTCGACGAAGCCGGCGCTGAGGCCTCCATCGTGTTCGTTCCGCCGCCATTCGCGGCCGACGCCATCATGGAAGCGGCCGATGCCGGCATCAAATACTGCGTCTGCATCACCGACGGCATCCCGGCTCAGGACATGATCCGCGTGAAGCGCTACATGCGCCGCTACAAGAAAGAGCAGCGCATGGTGCTCACCGGCCCCAACTGCGCCGGTACCATCTCGCCCGGCAAGGCGATGCTCGGCATTATGCCGGGACACATCTACCTTCCCGGCCGCGTCGGCATCGTCGGCCGCTCGGGCACGCTCGGCTATGAAGCGGCCGAGCAGCTGAAGGCGCTCGGCATCGGTGTTTCGACCTCGGTCGGCATCGGCGGCGACCCGATCAACGGCTCGTCGCACCGCGACATCCTCGAGCACTTCAACAACGATCCCGACACCGACGCCGTTCTGATGATCGGCGAAATCGGCGGTCCGCAGGAAGCCGAGGCCGGCATGTGGGCCAAGGACAACATGAAGAAGCCGGTGGTCGCCTACATCGCCGGCCTGTCGGCGCCGAAGGGCCGCCGCATGGGCCACGCCGGCGCTATCGTCTCCGCCTTCGGTGAATCGGCCGCTGAAAAGGTCGAGATCCTCAAGGGCTGCGGCGTGACGATTGCTCCGACGCCGTCGGAAATGGGCGCCACCATCGCCTCGGTTCTCGGAAAGAAGAAAGCCGCTTAAAGGCTCGATGACTGCAAACTGGCGGGCTGGCCCTGAAACCGGGCCAGCCTGCAATTCGATCGCACGGACGGCATTCCCCCAATCAAAAAAATTACCGGAGGACGAGAGCATGCACGACACGGGCAAGGCGGCGCGGTCAGGCAAGCTCGATGAAATTGAGCTCAGGGACGAGCTCAAGCATCTGCGCACGCAGATCCCGGACAATCCCTCCCTCAATCCCATTCTCAACGTCGCCTTCGATCTGTCGCGTCGTCTGGAATCGGGCGCCATCTCCTTCGATGACATCAAGGGCCTGGCCGGGCGGTTGATGGATCGTGCCTGCGTGCACCGCGCGCGGCGCTTGCGCGAGCGCATCGGCTATGACGATCAGGCCTCGACGCTCAAGGACTTCACGGCCTACGTTGAAAGGAGCGCAACCGAGTCGAAGTCGCTCGACGCGTTCGCCACCCGCTGGTCGCGCGCCCGCACCGGCGTCGTCATGACCGCGCATCCGACGTTCGGCCTCTCCGACGCCCTCTACCGGCGCATGGTCGAGATCGCGGTTGCCGAACCCGGCAGCTCCGATACCTCGATCGGTCTGCCGCATCGCCCCGAGCCGGTGATGACGCTGCAGTACGAGCATCGCTGCGTGCAGGACGCGGTGCGCAACTTGCGCAACGCCTATGAAGATCTGCTGCATGGCTTCTATTCGGTCGCGCACCAGAAGTTCGGCGACGCCGCCTATGCCATCCGCCCCAAGCTGTCGACGTTCGCCTCGTGGGTCGGCTACGACCTTGATGGCCGCACCGACATCGCCTGGACCTATTCATTCTATGTCAAGCTCGTCGAAAAACGCGGGGCGCTCGCTGACATCCGCGAACGCTTCTTGACGTTGAAGCACAAACTCGGCGACGGCGACGCCGTTCAGCGTCTCGGCCGCCAGTTGACCGGCAAGCTCGATCTCGCCATCGCCGCTGTCGATGAGCAGTTGAAGGCACTTGAAGGTCTGCAGACCGATCCCAAGGGCCTCGCCAAGGCCGCCAACGTCATCACCAAGACCGACGGCTATAATCTGCAATCGGTCGAACCGCTGATGACGCTGCTTTCTTCCCTCATCGATGCGGTCGAAGCTCCGCAGATGAAGCGGTCGATTGCGGCGCTCGCCGGTCTCGTCGATGCGACCGGGCTCGGCACCGCCCATATCCACCTGCGCATCAACGCTCTGCAGTTGAACAACGCCTTCCGCGCCTACGTGCATGAGCCCTGGACGCGCGACCTCTCCGAACGCCAGGCCTTGGCCCGTATCGTCGAGATGATCCGCAATTGCCCGAAGGAGACGGTCAACTTCGCGACGCTCGATCTCGAAACCGCGACCGCCATCCGCCAGTTCGCGTTGACGGCGCAGTTCCAGAAGCATGTCGACAAGGAAACACCGATCCGCTTCCTGATTGCCGAGTGCGAAAGCCCGGCGACGGTGCTCATCGCCGTGTTCTTCGCCAAGCTGTTCGGGGTCGACAAGATCACCGACATCTCGCCGCTGTTCGAGACGCCGTCGGGACTTGAAAACGGCGCCCGCATCATGGAGCGTCTGGTCGAAGAAGAGACCTATCGCGACTACGTGCGCGGCAGAAAGCGCCTCACCATCCAGACCGGCTTTTCAGACGCCGGCCGCTTCATCGGCCAGATCTCGGCGACACTCGCAATCGAACGCTACTACCTGGGCCTTGCCGCCCTCGTCGAGCGTGCGGGCCTCAAGGACGTTGAAACGCTCCTGTTCTCCACCCACGGCGAATCCATGGGCCGCGGCGCTCATCCAGGCGATCTGCACACGCGACTTCACTACGTCTTCTCGGACGAATCGCGGCGCCGCTTCGCCAATGCCGGACTGCCGGTGAAGCACGAAACGAGCTTCCAGGGCGGCGACGGCTACATGTTCTTCGGTCACCGCGCGCTCACCACGCGTGCTCTCGCCACCATTATCATGGACGGCGAAGTGCCGGCCGAGGACAACGATCCGTTCTATGTCCACCAAAACCTGAACCTCGATTTCTTCCTGCGTCTCAGGGCCTATCAGCAGCACCTGTTCGCGCATGACGGCTATCGCGCCGTCCTTGGTGCCTTCGGGCCGAACCTGCTGTTCAAGACCGGTTCGCGCCCGGTGAAGCGCCAGGGCGAACATGCCTCCGATCGCGGCAATCCGGCGCGCATGCGGGCCATTCCCAACAACGCCATCCTGCAGCAGTTCGGCTACGTGGCGAACGTGGTCGCCGGTCTCGGCACGGCGGTTGGGGCCGACCGTGACCGCTTCGCCAAGCTCGCCAAGTCCTCGCCGCGGCTGACGACGCTGCTCGGCATGATCGCTCACGGCAAGAAGCTCTCGAGCCTCAACGCCATGGGCGCGAACGCCACGGTATTCGACGCCGGCTTCTGGGCGTCGCGCGCCTCATGGGGGCGTGAGGAGGCACTGCAGGCCGCTTTCCGCGTGCTCGCCACTCACCTTTTGTCGGATGACCGCTGCGGCGACATCAACGAGCTCGTGCATCTGCTGCGCCTCGACGCCATCGATCTGCACGCCATCCTCGAGGATCAGAACATCGAGGGCGGCAAGATGCCGGACGAGCATCGCCTCGAACTCGATCTGCTGCAGGCGATCCGTCTGGCGTTGATCATGCGCGTGTTCATTCTCGCCGCCCAGCTGCCGCGCTTCACCCCGCAGGATGGATTATCGCACGCGACCGTGCTCGACATGGCGCTGAGCCTGGAGATTCCTGAAGTCGTCAACATCATGCGTCAGGCATTCCCGCATACGGCAAACGCCGCGGTGGGCGGCGGCGCCTTCGACGAGAAGGCGAGCTACCGGCCGCGCGGCATCGACGATTATGGGCGTCTGGAAACCGAAATCTTCGCGCCCATGGAACAGGCCTACGAGTTCATCCGCGAAATCGGCACGGGTATTTCGCACCACTTCGGCGCGTTCGGCTAAGGCTCTTGCGCCGGATGGCCCTGCGTCATCCGGCGCGCGTCCAAATTCTTTGCACGCGCCGCCTCGAGTTCCTTTCCATAGGTCAGATTGCTCGGCGTCACGTGGCTGCCGGGCGGACAGTTGATGTGTTCTGGCCGGTGGCCCGGGGCAACGGCTGAATTTGCGCCAAACATCGCAACGGCGGCACCGGCCGCGCAGAGCGAGGCGGCGATCACAGCCAGTGTTTTGAAACCCACGACCATCGCCGCTCACGCCCGCTTGCCGGATGAGGACTTTTTGCTCCTCTGGGGCTTTCCCACCAGATCGGTGCGGCTGACGGCGAACACTTCGCCTTCGCTCTCTTCGGTATCGAGCCACAAGAACGGCAGGTGAGGATAGGCGGCTTCGAGCGCCTCGCGCGCTTCGCCGATCTCGACCACCAGCATCCCATCCGCTGTCAAGTGATCGGGCGCCTGATCGAGAATGCGGCGGACGAGATCTAGCCCGTCGGCGCCGCCGACGTGCGCCATCCGCGGCTCGGCCTTGTATTCCGGCGGAAACGCCGCCGCCGAGGCTTCCGTCACATACGGCGGATTGGAAATGATGAGGTCGTACCTCGCGTCCCCGATGGCGCCGTATAGGTCGCCCTGATGCAGCGAAATCCTCTTGTCCAGCCGGTAGTCTGAGACATTGCGGCGGGCGACGTCGAGTGCGTCGGCGGAAAGATCGGCGGCATCGACACGTGCCGGTGGGAACGCATGCGCGGCGAGGATCGCGAGGCACCCGGACCCCGTGCACAGATCGAGCACGTGTTCGACGCTGTCGGGATCGGCGACGGCTGCAAACAGCCCGTCACGATCCAGCAGTTCTCCGATAAACGAGCGCGGCACGATCACCCGCTCGTCGCAATAGAATTTGTAGGGTCCGATATAGGCCGAGCGGGTCAGATACGGTGCCGGGATGCGCGCTTCGACCCGGCGCGTCAGAATGGCCAGAACCTCCGTGCGCTCGTGCCGGGAGAGCCGGCAATCGAGCCAGGGATCGAGTTCGTCATGAGGCAGATTAAGCGTTGATAGCAGCAGAAAAGCCGCTTCATCGACGGCGCGCGATGTGCCATGTCCGAAAACCAGGCCGGCCTTGGTGAAGGCGCTCACGGCAAAGCGCAGCCAGTCGCGCAGCGTGACGAGATCGTCGATCAGGGCCGGGTCGTCGAATGGGCGTCGGGTTGGGAACATGTCAGGTGACTGGCGGGTGCAACGGTTCTGGGTTTCGAGCCGTTGTTATGCCATCCCGCCGGATTAGCAAGTCTTGGCGGATCTGGTTTATTCGCGGCTTAGTCTGTGGTTCAAATCCGGCGCAAGTTAAGAGGATCGACCGCCGTTGTCGGAATTTCTTCGGTCATTGGTGAAGCAAATGTCCGCCGCCGCGCTCTTGGCGGCCGCCCTTGCCATGATTTTTTCGATCACCTGGCCATACCGTGACCGTCCGGCGGCCTATGTCGCCGGCCTCACCATGCACCGGCCGCTCGCCGCCGCGCGCAGCTGGCACTATCAGCTTGACCGCATCGACGTCGACAAGCTGGCCGCTATCAAGGCCGACGTGATGGTCATCGATTTCGCAAAGAAGGACGGCAAGGTGCCGCTGTCGGCGGAGGACGTCCAGCGACTCAAGACCCAGCCGGATGGTTCGCGCCGCTTCGTCATGGCCTATCTTTCGGTTGGCGAGGGCGAGTCGTTCCGCTCCTATTGGCGCCCCGAATGGAAGTCGTTGCCGCCCGATTGGCTGGGTGAAGAAAACTGCGCCTGGCCCAAGGCGCATCGCGTGCGCTACTGGCTCGAAGGCTGGAAGGGCATCAACTTCCGCGGACAGGACTCCTATCTTGGCCGCATCATTTCGGCGGGCTTCGACGGCGTCTACCTCGACCGCGTCGATATCTACGAAACCTTTGAGAAGGAGCGTCCGGCTGCGCGCGAGGAGATGATCGAGCACGTGCTGCAGCTCGCCGACACCGGCAGGCGGCTGAAGCCCGGCTTCTTGATCATCCCGCAAAACGGGGAAGACCTGCTGTCGGATGCGCGCTACCGGACCGCCATCGACGGGCTCGGCAAGGAAAGCCTGCTGTACGGCCTCTCGGAAACCGGTGTCCGCAACGGCGAAGACGGAATCACGTGGTCGACGTCGCTGCTCGACCTTCTGATTGGCGAGGGCAAGCCGGTGTTCGCGGTCGAGTATTTGACGAAGGCGGATCAAATTGCCGCAACCACGGCGGAATTGCGCGCGCGCGGGATGGTGCCCACCGTCCAGACGCGGGCGTTGGACGGTGGCGATCCGCTGCGACCCCTCGATTTGACAGCGGAAATAGGCACGCCGGAGCGCACGGCGCGCGCATGCCCGCCCGGCACGTCGTGGTGAGCGCATCGGCGCCCGCCCCGCCAGGGACCTTAAGGTAAAGGCGTGCGGTCAAGCATGTCGCGCGCCGCTGGCTTGATCTTGCCAAGACGTTCGGGGCACAGTGCCCATAGATGTCAGGCCACGAGCCCGCTCGATCGGGTCCGTTCCCAGCGAGCCGTTGACCGGTAGTTCGATTGGCCGGTCCAGGTACACGGCCTAAGTTGCACGATCAGGAGAGAGTATTGCGTATGCCAACACTTCGATCCGCCTTTGGCGCTGTTCTCATCAGCGCGCTGATCTTTGCCATGGCTGGCGCCGCCGCCGCGGAAGATCGATCCAAGCTCCTCGATGGCGTCAAGACCTGGGCCTACCAGTTGAAGGACGTGTCGCAGGAGAAGATCGACAAGATCATCGCCTCGCCGTTCGACATGGTCATCATCGACAGCTCGATGTTTCCCGACGGCAAGGAAATCCGCCTGACGCGTGAGCAGGTGGAGAGCATGAAGAAGAAGCCGGATGGCAGCCGCCGCGTCGTCATCGCCTACTTCAGCGCCGGCGAGGCGGAAGACTTCCGCTACTACTGGAAGCCGGAGTGGAACAAGCATCGCCCGACTTGGGTCTACAAGGCCGATAAGGATTGGAAGGGCGATTTCATCGTCAAGTACTGGGACAAGGACTGGCAGAAGATCATCTACGGCACGCCGGACAGCCTGATCGACCGCATCATGGATGCGGGCTTCGACGGCGTCTCCATCGATCGCGTCGATGCCTACTACTACTTCGGCGACACCGAAGAGCGCCGCCTGCAGATGGTCGATCTCGTCAAGCGCATTTCCGAATACATGCGGGCCAAGAACCCGGATGCGGTCATCCTCGCTCAGAACGCCGAGGAGCTGCTCGAAAAGCCCGACTACGAAAACGCCATCGATGCGACGGTGAAGGAAGACTTGATCTTCGGCATCACCCATCGTGAGGAAGGCAATCCGTCTGGCGACATCACCCACTCGACCAAGCTGCTCGATGACTCGGTGAGTCACGGCAAAAAGGTGTTCGTGGTCGAATACCTCGCCAAGAAGGGCAACATCGAGAAGGCGCGCGAATACATGAACACGCACCACTTCGTGCTCTATGTCGGCCAGCGCGATCTCTATGAGCTCTCCGCCGCCATCGGCGAGGACGGCAAGCCGGTCAAGGCAGCGGACCCGGCGGCAAAGCCGGCAGGAGCGGCGGGCGGAACCGTTGAATCAAAGGCCGACTGACCGGCCCCCGGCAGACCGGCCCACAGGTTCACAAACAAAAAAGGACGCGCTGAGCGGAGCGCGTCCTTTTTTTTAGCGATGAACCTCTTGCGCCGTTACGCCGCCTGCTCGATCTCGTCGAAACGAATGAGCCGCTTGCGCTTTTCATCCCACAGCTTCAGGCCGCCGCAATGCAGGCTCTGGCTGATCGTCAGGCGGTTGATCTCTTTCAGCTCCGGGCTGGCGTTCAGGCAGTCCTGCAGCCGGTAGTTCGGGATCATGCTGTTCAAGTGATGGATGTGGTGCAGACCGATGTTGCCGGTGAACCAGTTCAGCGCTTTCGGCAGATCGTAGAACGAGGAGCCGAGCAGCGCGGCGACCTGGAAGTCCCAGCCGTCGGCTTTTTCCCAGGTCGTCTCCTCGAACTGGTGCTGGATGAAGAACAGCCAGCCGCCGGTCGCCGCCGCGATATGCACGATCGGCAGGATCACCCACAGCACCTTGGCAAAGCCGAAGACGTAGATCAGCGGGCCATAGAACAGGGCCAACGCGATGTTGAGCCCCATCACACTCTTCCAGGCATCCTTTGCAGGCAGAGCATGCAGCCACGGCGTGCGCTGGACCAGAATGAAATAGGCAGGCACGCCGAGCCCGAACAGGAACAGCGGATTGCGATAGAGCCGGTAGCGCAGCTTCTTCAGCGGCGGCAGCGCCTGATACTCGGCCACCGTAAGCGTATCGATATCGCCGGCGCCGCGCCGGTCGAGATTGCCGGACGACGCGTGATGGATCGCATGTTCGCGCCGCCACAGGCTGTAGGGGGCCACCGTCAGCACGCTCATGCAGCGGCCGGTGAAATCGTTGAGCGTGCGCGAGGCGAAGAACGAGCCGTGTCCGCAGTCGTGCTGGATGATGAAGGCGCGAACGGTGAGGCCTGCGGCGGGGAAGGCGAGCAGCAGTGTCGCCCAATAGTAGCTGTCGGCGAGCGCGAACATCGCCGCGACGATTGCAAACAGCGGAACAAGCGTGTTGAGCAGCTGGCGCACGGCCAGATGCGGCACCGATCCGCGATACTGCTGACAGTGTACCGCGAGGCGGCGCACTTTCTGCTTCATCGGATCGTCGCTCTTCATCGCGCGGGGGCGGACGGCGACGGCGGCATCGCCGGTCGCGCCGTCGGCATCATCAAGGCTTCGAGCACCGGCAAAATCCGGCTCGGCAAGGCTCAGGTTCAAAGGTCGTCCCCCACGGATTGAGCTTGGCACAGCGTTCAAGCCACGGACCGGTTAGCACATTCGCTGTTCAGGCGCGACCGCCGTTTGGCCCGCCTGTGCAGAACATTTTTTTATGTCCGCGATAAGTGCGCGGCGGGCGGCGCGTCCGGCCTCGCGTGCAGCGCATCAAAACGAAAACAGGGCCGCGGAAATCCGCAGCCCTGTTCTGCATTCGCTTCAATTCAGCCGTTTTCCGGTCCTGGGCATGGCCTCAGACCGCTGCACTTCAGTGCTGGCCCCACAGTTCGACGATCGCGGCGCCCTTCCCGCGGGCCGAGCTGTCGAAGAAGCGCGAGCGATACTTGGCCTCGATGTGATCGATGGCTGCACGCCGGCCGTCCTTCAGATCGATCGGGCCATAGGTGCCGCCGGCATCGACGCGGGTGCGCACCGGGATCACCTCTTCCTCGCCACCGGCGAAGATCACTTTCACCTCGTTCAAGGTGATGGCGCGATCCTTGACCGTCACGCGCAGCTTGCGGAAGCCGCCTTCGTTGCGGCCGACCGGGATCACGTCCTTGTCGAAGCCGACGAAGCCTGCCGTCTGCGCGCCAAGCAGCACCCAGCCCTGGTTATACTTGCGGCCTTCGCCCTGGGGACCGAGCCAGCCATCGGCGTACTGGCCGAAGACTTCGATGCGCGCCTGACCCTTGAAGCTCGGGCGCGAGCGGTAGTTGAGCTGGATTTCCTTGATGAAGCGGTCGCCCTTCAAGTCGATCCAGCTGGTGCGCGAGTTCTTCGGGATATCGGCATCCACCGCGAGCGTGTCGGTCTCGCCGTTGGCGTAGATGACCTTGATCTCGTTGATGTGGATGTCGTTGTCGAGCACGCGCAGGCGGATCTTCTGGAACTTGCCGATTTCGTTGCCGACGCGGATCACGTCGCGGTCGACGCCAAAGCCGACGTACTGGGCGCCGAACAGAACGTCGCCGCCTTCGGTGGCAACGCCGGCCGGGGTCGCGGTCGGCGCGGTGTCGGTCGGCCGCGTCGGGATCGCCGTCGGAATGTCGGCTGCCGGCGTGTTGGTCGGCGCGGGAGACGACGAGTAGGACGATCCGCCGCCCGACGAGGATGTGCCGCGGCCGGAGTAGCCACCGGCGCGATCCATACGGCGGCCTTCATCGTCCTGGATGCCGAGTACCTGCAGGCGGCCGCGGCCGCGCTGCGGAATTTGCGTGATGTTGACCTGATCGATGAAACGGGGATCGCCGGTCGGGTTGATCTCGCGCGAGCGCTCGCCCTGATACATGTCGATCTGGCGGTCTTCGTTATGCGTCGAGCCATCGGCGTAGACGACCTGCACCCGCGACAGATCGAAGAAGCCCTGCTTGGCCTTGACGCGAATGCCTTTGTAGGCACCCTTCGCCTTGCTCACATCGATCGTGTAGCGATCGAGGTTCATGTCGATATCGTGTTCGGCGATGACGACGAGCTGATCGCCGCGCCACCTGTGCTTCCGGGCCTCGGCGGTGACGAATACGCCGGTGGCCAAAATGACGCTCAGCGCCACTACCAGCCTTCGAAACATGAAAAACTCCCCTGTGTGTTACGCACGACGCTTCGTGCCGGAAGACGCCGGGCAGTCTAGCGATAGCTGAGCAAAAAGGCAGTCGGTTGGAGAATTTGAGTCGCTTCCCACAGAGTTGTGGTGTGAATCTGCAACACAGAGTTAGTGTAGTCTCGCCCGTGGGTTGGGGCCACTTGCTGGCCGCGAAAACGTCGCAAACATCCGTGCACGCGACGCGCTTCAAGGCGGTTTTGCGGCTCGTTTTCGTGGTGCTGGCGGGGCCCATCCCGCCGGCCGCTATCCACAGTAAAGACGCGAGCACGCGACCGGGGGCATAGAGGCTTGGATCAGAGTGCACATGGCATGAGACCGGACCAGAGCAACGTCAAAGCCTGTCTTGAAGCGCTCGCAGAGGCGCTACCCGGCCGTATCGGCGTGGGAGAAGCCGTGCGCCGGCAGCATGGCAACGCCTTGACGCTGATCGCCAACGAGCCGCCGGACGCCGTGGTCTGGCCCGAGACGACCGAGGAAGTCGCCGGAATCGTGCGGTGCGCCGCCCGCTTCGCCGTTCCCCTCATCGGTTTTGGCGGCGGCACCTCGCTCGAAGGCCACGTCAATGCCCCTCATGGCGGAATTTCGGTCGATTTCAGCAGGATGACAAAAGTCCTCGCGGTTCGTCCCGAGGACCTGGACTGCACGCTCGAGGCCGGAGTGACGCTTGATCAGTTGCGTCAGGAGTTAAAGCCGACGGGCCTGTTTTTCCCCGTCGATCCGGGTTCGGGCGCTGCCACGCTCGGCGGCATGGCCGCGACGCGAGCGTCCGGCACGACCACAGTCCGGTACGGCTCGATGCGCGACAACGTCTTGAACCTGAAGGTTGTTCTGGCCTCGGGCGATATCATCGAGACGGCCAGGCGGGCGCGCAAATCCGCCTCTGGATACGATCTGACGCGTCTGTTCGTCGGCTCGGAGGGCACGCTCGGGCTCATCACCGGGCTGACGCTCAAACTATATGGAGTGCCCGAAAGCGTGGTCGCTGCCGTGTCGGTCTACGATATGGTCGCCCGTGCCTGCGACGCGGCCATCGCCGCGATGCAGACCGGGCTATGCGTCGCGCGCATGGAATTGCTGGACGCGGTCCAGATCCGGGCCGTCAACCTGCATTCCGGTCTGGCGCTCAAAGAGGCGCCGACCCTGTTTACGGAATTTCACGGGTCGTCCGGGGCTTGCCGGGAAGACCTGGCGGCCTTCGAGGGTCTCGCAAAGGACAGCGGCGCGATTTCGGTTGCTGCGGCATCCGATGAGGATGGCCGCCGGGCGTTATGGCGCGCCCGGCACGATGCGTTCTGGGCGGTCAAATCGCTCTGGCACGGCAGGGAGGTGCTGGTGACCGACGTGGCGGTACCCCTGTCGCGGCTGGCCTCGGTCGTCGACGCAACCGCGCAAGACGTTGATCGGACCGGCTTAACCGCCCCCATCGTGGGCCATGTCGGAGACGGGAATTTCCACTGCATCGTGGTTCTCGACCCCGCAAATGCGGGCGAACGCAGCCGGGTCGAGGGCTTCCTGGAGCGCCTGGTGGCGCGGGCGCTGGCCGCCGGCGGCACCGCCACCGGCGAACACGGCATCGGCCAGGGCAAAAAGCGCTTCATGCCGGCCGAGCACGGCAGCGCCGTCGAGGTCATGCGCACGCTGAAATCGGCTCTCGATCCGCTTGGTCTCATGAACCCAGGCAAGATTTTCTGAACATTGTTTCGTTAACGCTTCGGCATTCCGCGCAGCCCGGCTGCTTCGGGACTTCCGGGTACTTCAGATCAGCACTCTGAAGGCGTTGTTAACTCCCTCATGAGACAAGGGTTATGTGGCGCGTCAGGTCTCCCTGGCGGGCCTAATCGTGCGTTTACGGAATTGATTGGGTTATGGCGGTCAAGATCAAGCGGGAGCGAGCCGATCAGCGGCGCTACCACCGGGTCACAGCCCCACTCTTCGTCAGAGTGGAGGGCCATAGCCTTCGCGCGGCCGATTGGTCGCTCGGCGGATTGCGCCTTGAAGACTATCCGGGCGAGCTGCCAAGCGCCGGCAGCGAGCACCAGTTCCAACTGACGCTGCCGTTCCAGGGCTTCGACGTGTCGTTCGACGTCAAGGCCGAGGTGGTGCGCACCAATCCGCAGACTAAAATGTTCGCCGTCCGCTTCACCGAGATCGGTGAGCGTGAGCGCGAACTGATGCAGCACTTCATCGAAGAGCTGGTGCGCGGCTCGATGTCGGACGTGGAAGACACGATCCAGCGCATCGACGTACCGGTGACGCCCGCCAAGCTCGAGCCCGATACCAAGCAGCTTCCCGCCAATCTCCCCGTTCGCCGCTGGCCGGTGAAGACCGCGATCATGACCGGTATCTACGGTCTCGCCGGCTTCATCATATTCGGCTACGCGGGCCTGCTCGGCTACTCCAACTTCTACCGCATGGAAATCCAGACCGCCGTCATCTCGGCTCCGGTCGAGACCGTGCGCGCCAATGTCGATGGCCAGGTCATCTGGGCCAGCCTGAAACCGGGCGACACCGTCAAGGCCGGCGACGTCGTGGTCAATGTCGTCAACGACTTGGTCGAGCGCGATGTGGAGCTGGCCGAGATCGCCGTCAAGGAGCGCAAGGCGCAGCTCGCTTACCTCAAGCGGCTGCATGCCGACGAACTCGAGAAGGTGCGCGGCTTCGCCACCGTCGAGATGAAGAACGTCAAGCAGAGCAAAGCCGAGCTCGAGGGCCTGCAGCAGCAATTGAAGATCGCCGAGACCCAGCTTGGCCGCATGCTGGTGCTGTCGGAGAAGGGCTTCACGACCGAAACCAAGCTTGATGAAGCGCGCAAGCAGGTCATTCAGCTCAAGGCGCAGATCGAGAGCCGGCGCATCGATCTGGGCTCGCGCGTCGAACTGGCGGATCAGAACTTCGGAAAGCGCCTCTTTACAGGCAACGACATCGTCGGCAAGTCCGCCGAAATCGAGGCCCAGGTGCGCCTCGCCGAACTTGAAATTTCCATTGCGGAAGAAAAGGTCGAAACGTTCCAGAAGCAGCGATTGCGCACCGCCGTCGCCGCGCCGTTCGATGGCACCATTCTCGACATTCCCAAGGTCGATAAAGGCAGCGTGCGCCGTGGCGACACGATCGCCGTCATCGAGCAGCGCAAGGCCCGCCGCGTCACGGCCTTCTTGAACCAGGACGAAGTGTTGAAGGTCGGGCTCGGCGACGAGACGACGCTGTTCATCCCGGCGCTGGGCGAAACCGTCAAGGGCCGCGTCACCGCCATCGATCGCACCTCGGGCTTCATCCGCGAGCAGAACGAGGCTCAGACGCCCGGCTACGGCTGGCGCGGGCCGACCGACCGTTCCGCCAAGATCACCATCGACTTTGAAGACCCGGCGCAGGTCGAGGATCACGAGCGCTATCGCTCGGGCCTGCCGGTGGTCGTCGTGTTCGAGCAGCGATCGACCAACTCGCTTCTTTCCACGCTCAAGAAAAAGTTCGCGGTCTCGCTGTAGGTGGCATTCATGACAGACATGCGTCCGTTGAATGCCATTGAACTGGAAGACCCGGCCGTGCCTCTGCCGCGCCATGTCAAGTGGTCGCCGCTCGTCCAGATCAAGATCCTCGCCTACTTCGCGGTCTGCCTCATCCTGCTTTCGGTGGTGCCAAACCAGATCTGGAACGGCCAGACCAACGAGTTCGTCTACGTCATCGGCATTTTCGGCATCTGGCGCTATCTGTGGTGGGGCAATCACTTCGTGCGCGCCAAGATTTTCGAGAAGATCACCTACCGCAAGATGCGCGATCAGGCGGCCGAACTGTGGGAGTCGGGCTGGCGGCCGCGCCACATCCACATCCAGATGACGACCTTCCGCGAGCATCGCGAGATTTCCGAAGCCGTCATCCGCGCCCTCGTCGGCGAAATCAGGGAAGCGGGCGTGCCGGCCACCATCTGGCTCGGCTCCAGCGAGCGCTCGGACGAAGACAAGATCGCCCGCCACCTCGAACTCGTCGGCAGCGATTGCGATATCACGTTGCGCATCATCCGCCAGAACCAGCCGGGCAAGCGCGTCGCCATCGCCCTCATCCTGCGCGCCATGTCGCGCGCCGGGCTTGGCAAGGAGGACCTCGTCATCTTCATGGACGGCGACTTCGTCTTCCATCCAGGTCTGGTGCGCAAGTGCATGCCGCTGTTCGCGCTTGATCCTGAGCTGCATGCGCTGACGACCGACGAACACGTGCTGGTTCGCGGCCCCAAATGGATGCAAACCTGGCTCAACATGCGCTTTGCCCAGCGGCGCATGGCGATGCAGAGCCACGCCCTTTCGAACCGCGTTCTCACCCTCACCGGCCGATGCTCGGTGTTCCGCGCCACGCATATCGTCAGCGAGGAATTCATCCGCCTGCAGGAAGCCGACTACCTCACGCACTGGCTGTGGGGCACGTTCCGCTTCCTGTCGGGCGATGACAAGAGCACGTGGTACACACTGTTGAAGCGCGGCGTTAAGATGACTTACGTCCCGGATGCCGCCGGCACCACCATCGAAGTGGTCGATGGCTCGGGCTACCGGCGTATGGTGGAAAACCTTCGCCGCTGGTCGGGCAACATGCTGCGCAACGGCTGGCGCGCCATCATGCTGGGCCCCACCAAGATGCCGGTGTTCATTTGGTGGTGCTGCGTCGACCAGCGCATCGCCATGTGGACCATGCTGATCAGTCCGATGATCGCGGTGGCGGGCTCCATCAGGTACGGCGGCGCGTTCATAATTTCGTATGCGATCTACATCGCGGTCACGCGCATGTGCCTGTCGATGGTGCTGTTCATGTACGCGCGGCGCGTCGACTTGGGCTTTGTGTGGACGCTTTATGCCAACCAGATGCTGAACGCTGTTGTCAAAATCTACATGCAGTGGCGGCTCGCCAAGCAGAAGTGGGCCAACCGCGGCAACCAGAAGGCTGGCTTCTCCGGCGGCGGCGGCATTGCCATATTCCGCGAGGCGATGGCCTTCTATATGACAACGCTCTCATTTGTCTCGTTGTTTTTGGGCGTTATGATTTACACAAAGTTACTGACGATCCCCAGTTGGGGTTATGTCCGGGCCATGCTTTTTGGCTGAGATCGATAAAATTGTAATTCCCGCCTTCAAGCGACATCGACCTTTCTGCGTCATTCTCCAATCCATCGCCTGACGCGTTCCTTTTCGGCAGGGAAGGGCGCGTGTGGCGGCGGGTGATGATAATGCGGGAATCCGCGGTCTGGGAGCGTCTTGAAATGACTTTGGGTGTTGCCGCCGTCAAGCGGCCGGTGGAGCGCGTGGGAGTGGACGCGCTTCGGGAACTGCAAGCCGAAAAGCCGTCGATCAGCGTGATTGGCCTGGGCTACGTAGGCGCCGTCTCCATGGCGTGCCTGTCGCATCTGGGCTTCCGCATGGTTGGCGTCGATGTCAGCCTCGAAAAGGTGCAGTCGATCAAGGACGGCAAATCGCCGATCGTTGAAGAGCGCCTGGGCGAATTGCTTCATGAAGGCGTGCAGTCGGGACGCATCGACGCAACGCAGAACCTCGTCTCGGCCGTGTTCGACACCGATGTGACGTTCCTGTCCGTCGGCACGCCGACCTCCAAGGACGGCGGTTGCGACTTCACCTATGTGCGCCAGGCCAGCCGTGCCATCGGTCAGGCCATTGGCATGAAAAATTCCTATCACGTCGTCGTTCTGCGCTGCTCGGTTCCGCCCGGCACCACGCTCGACGTCGTCGTGCCTGAGATCGAGCAGGCTTCCGGCAAGAAGCTCGGCCCCGATTTCGGCGTCTGCTTCAATCCTGAATTCCTGCGCGAAGGCGTGGCCGTGGCCGACTTCTTCGCGCCGCCGAAGACGGTGGTTGGCGCTTCCGACAAGCGCGCGGAACGGACCGTCACGGCGATCTACGAAGCCGTCGACAAGAACGTCATCTTCACCTCGATTGAATCGGCTGAAATGGTGAAGTACGTCGATAACGTCTGGCACGCGACCAAGGTCGCGTTCGGCAACGAAGTCGGCCGCCTGTGCAAGAAGCTCGGCATCGACAGCCATGACGTGATGAACATCTTCGTCAAGGATCTGAAGCTCAATCTCTCGCCCTACTACCTGAAACCCGGCTTCGCCTTTGGCGGTTCGTGCCTGCCGAAGGAAGTGCGCGCGGTGAGCCACATTGCCCACGCGGTTGGCGTCGAGGTTCCCTTGATCGACAGCCTAATGGTGACGAACAAGAGCCACGTCCAGCAGGCGATCGAGCTTTTGAAACCGTTCGCCGGCAAGCGCGTCGGCTTCCTCGGCGTCACCTTCAAACCCGGCACCGATGATCTGCGCGAAAGCCCGACGCTCGACGTCATGGCATCGCTGCTCTCCGCCGGCGAGGCGATCAAGGCCTATGACAGCAACCTGAACTTCGGTCCGCTTCTGCAGCATCAGATCGACTACGTGCGTCATGCTGTCCCGGCGCAGGCCAAGCTTATGGACGAGCTTGAGGCGCTGACGATGAACAGCGCGGACGAGCTGATCGCCAATTCGGATGTGGTCGTCGTCTCGCATGCGACGGAAGAATTCCGCAAGGCGGTCGAGGCGCGCGATCGCAAGGTCCACGTCCTCGATCTGGCGCGCTTGTTCAAGCAATTGCCGAACGACGCGACCTATCAGGGGATCGCCTGGTAACGTCCCTAAGTCACGTCATTGGAAATCGAACAGGCGGCCGGATAATTATCCGGCCGCCTTTTGGTTTCTAATAGCCGAATTGAAAAGATAAAATTGAAAGCGAATTTGAAATGATATTGAGCAGCGTCCTGAACTTAATGTTTGAACCTATCGTCTATTGTCCGATGCTGAAGTGGATTGCGCGCTAATTCTATTCAGCGTGATCTGGTGAAATTTTCAGCCGGTTTGGTGGCCGGTTCAATTGGTGGAATCGGACAATCGCCACACCGGCGTGCGGGAGAAGAGAAGATGAGCAGCGATAAGTCGAATTCGGACGACGACAAGTTTGACGGCCGCGGTCACGGCGACGGCGACCACAACGACGACGGCCATGCCGACAACGGCAAGTCCAAAGTCGATGTGAGCGCCGAGGCGGCCGAACTGCTCGTTGATGGCAGCTTCGAAACGTCGAAGGCCGGCAACAACACCTGGACCTATGCGGCTCAGGTCGGCGGCTGGAAGTCTGACACCGCGGTCGAAACTTGGGGCAAGAATTTCTATGGCCTCAAGGCTGCTGACGGTGACAAGTTCGCCGAGCTCGATTTCGACACGCGCGCGTCGAACATCTATCAGGATGTGAAGACCGAGGCCGGCGCCGAGTACACCTTCTCGTTCGACTATATGAAGCGTCCGGACAGCAAGGCGGGCTCTGATACGGTCCAGGTTTACTGGAACGGTCAGCTGGTCGGCAGCGTCGATCCCTCAAAGAGCGAATGGTCGAAGGCCGAATTCAAGGTCACCGGCACCGGCGGCAGCGATCGCATCGAATTCCGCGAAGCCGCGGGCGATAACGACAGCTACGGCGGCTTGCTCGACAATGCCTCGCTGAAAAAATCCGGTGCTTCGACGGCTGAGAAGGCTGCCGCCGAGAAGGCCGCTGCCGCTGAGAAGGCCGCTGCTGAAAAGGCCGCCGCTGAAAAGGCTGCCGCTGAAAAGGCTGCCGCCGAGAAGGCCGCCGCCGAGAAGGCCGCCGCTGAAAAGGCTGCCGCCGAGAAGGCCGCCGCTGAAAAGGCTGCTGCTGAAAAAGCCGCTGCCGAGAAGGCCGCTGCCGAGAAGGCTGCCGCTGACAAGGCTGCCGCCGACAAGGCCGCTGCTGACAAGGCCGCTGCTGACAAGGCTGCTGCTGACAAGGCTGCCGCCGAGAAGGCTGCTGCTGACAAGGCCGCTGCTGAGAAGGCTGCCGCTGACAAGGCCGCCGCTGACAAGGCTGCTGCCGACAAGGGCGTCGACATTCACATCGGCGATGGCGGCACCAACGGCCTGTCAGGCTGGGATAACAACGACAGCATCGTCTTCGGCGAAGGCGGCAAGGACAAGCTCGTCGGTCTCGGTGGTGACGATCGGATCCACGGTGGCGGCGGTGACGACACCATCTCCGGTGACGACGGCAACGACACGCTGTTCGGCTCGTCCACGCTCGGCGGCAAGGTCGATATGACCAAGTTCCGCGTCAGCGAAGACACGACCGCCAAGGTCACCTTCAACTATGAGTCGGCCGGCTACAAGAACGCGCTCGGCCTCTACAAGATCGGCGCTGATGGCACCATCTCCGGCGTGCAGATCCTGTTCGCCAACGCGTCGCTTAAGGGCTCTGGCGGCGATCTCGTCGCCGGCGTCAGCTCGGTCGATGTCGGCCTCAAGGGCGGCGAAAAGCTCGGCTTCTTCGTCGTTCCGGACGGCTTCAGCCAGCGCGGCATGGCCGAGCTTCTATCGGACAAGTCGGCGACCTACAAGTTCGTCGGCGCCAACGGCAAGGCCGGCAACGTCAACGGCGGCACCGAACTTAAGCTCGTGCAGGTCAACTCCAAGGGCGTCGAAACCGTCGTCAAGTCGGCCTACGGCAACTCGATCTTCCACAGCGTCGATGACGGCTCCAAGGGCCTCAACGGCGACAAGCTGAACCACGTCGTCGGCCAGGTGAACAACATGGACGGCACGGTCAAGATCGGCTTCGAAGATCTGAAGGGTGGCGGCGACAAGGACTATGACGACAGCGTGTTCACCGTGTCGATGGGCACGACCAACACCTCGCTGCTCGCCAAGGTCGCGACCAAACCGGCGCGTTCGTCGGACAACGACGACATGCAGGGCGGCACCGGCAACGACAAGATGTTCGGCATGGCCGACAACGACAAGATGTCGGGCGGCGCCGGCAACGATCAGATGTGGGGCAACTCCGGCAACGACACGATGAGTGGCGATGCGGGCAACGATACCCTCTCTGGCGGCAAGGGCGATGATGTCATCTCGGGCGGCATCGGCGACGACGTCATGACCGGCAACTCGGGCAACGATCGCTTCATCGCTGGCGAAGGTAACGACAGCTACGACGGCGGCGCCGGCTTCGACACCATCGACTACTCGGGCTCGGCCCGCGCGATGTCGGTCAACCTCAACAGCCATCTGGCGATCGGCATGGGAATTGACACCATCAAGGGCGTCGAGGGCGTTGTCGGTTCGCGCTTTAACGACACCTTCGTTGGCGACAAGAATGCCAACGTATTCCTGGGCGGCGCTGGCGACGACAGCTTCCGCGGCCGTGGCGGCGCCGACACCTTCACCGGTGGCGCCGGCAAGGATACCTACAGCTGGGCTCAGAAGGACGTGAATGCGGTCGATCACATCACCGACTTCGCCAAGGGTGACCGGTTGAACCTTTCCGACCTCCTCAAAGGTCAGAAGTATTCCAACATCTCGGATGTCGTGCGCGTCACCGACGGCGCCAACGGTTCGACGGTGTCGGTCAAGTTCGGCGGCGCCTTCCACGATGTGGTCACGCTCGACGGCGTGCACAACACGACCGCCGCCGATCTTCTGAAGGTCGGCATGATCCTGTCGTAACAGGCACGGCAGTCGATATGGAAATTGAAACGGCCCCGGAAACGGGGCCGTTTTGCATTTCGGACTTTTATCCGGCTTTATTTCGATAGATTTTTGGCATTCGTATTCACTGTGAAGGCTGAGTGAAAATCGCCGTCAATTCGTTTCGCGCTGAAGCAATTGGGCACCGGAAACGGCTGCTCGATAAAATGCCGGCGGAATTTACATAAATTTGCGATCGCCAAATCCACCAGAGCTTCAAGGGGTCTTGATAGTTTTATAAAACAGAGCGGACAAGTCGGTTGAAAATATCCGGGAATTAGGCCGAAATATTGCGTCCGCGAATACATGGTGGAAATAACAATCAGGGCGCGGGCGATACGATGGCTAAAATCACAGGGACGGCTGGATCGGAATCTCTGACGGGCACGCTTCTCGACGATCTGATCTACGGTCTGGAGGGCGACGATCTGATTGCCGGCGATGCAGGCAACGACGAGCTTCGCGGCGGTTATGGCAACGACTCGATCTTCGGCGGCGCCGGCAACGACCTGTTGATGGGCGGCTACGGCAACGATTTCATGCACGGCCATGACGGCGACGATACGCTGCAAGGTTCCAGCGGCGATGACGGCCTCTATGGCGACGCTGGCAACGACACGTTGAGCGGCGGATCGGGCGCTGATACGATTGAGGGCGGCGAGGGCGACGACATCGTCGAAGGCGGCGCCGGCAACGACACCATCCTCGGCGGCCCTGGCGCCGACACCATCACCGGCGGCTCGGGCTTCGATACGCTCGACTACAGCGCCGCCACCAGCAGCATCAACGCCAACCTCAACTCGCACGTCATTTCCTCGGCCTTCGGCCGCTCGATGGCCGACGGCATCGAGAAGCTGGTCGGCACGTCCTTTGACGACGTGATGACCGGTGACAATGGCGCCAACACGCTCGTCGGCGGCGGCGGCAACGACATCATCCGTTCCAAGTCGGGCGCCGACACGCTGACCGGCGGCACCGGCGCCGACACGTTCGTGTTCTGGCAGAAAGACGTCGAGCTCAATGGGGCGCACCAGGGCACCGACTTCATCACGGACTTCGGTTCCGGCGACAAGATCGACCTGACGGACTTCTTCAAGACGGCCGACTGGGTCGATGCCGACAGCGTCATGAAATTGACCGTCAGCGGCGGCAATACAACGCTTTCGGTCGATACCGGCGCCGGGTTCGTCGATGTCGTCACCCTCGGCGGTAGCCATCAGGCGAGCCCGCAGTCCTACGTCGACGACATGGTGATCCTGGTCTGAGCGCCCATCGCACTGAAGCGTCCCGACCCGATAGCATTTCGGGTTAAAGCGCGGAAACCGGTGTTAAAGACCGGTTTCTGCGAACCCGTTTCACCGTTCGTACACCAATCCTTTAGGGACACTGCTTATCCTGACCACGCGCGAAGTGCGCATGCCCGGTGACGCTTAGCGCGCCGCCGGCCCTGCGCTCGCGGCTAGAGTTTTGCGTAGGCGTACCTGAAAGTGCGTGACAGTCGAACGTCGAGGCGGATGTTGAAGGATGCGCGCCGCGCATGCTTTGCCGCGTTCGCGTTTTCCGCCTTCATCAACGTCCTGCTGCTGTCGACGCCGCTCTATACGCTGCAGATTTTCGAGACGGTCGTGCCGCTTGGCAGCGTCGAGACGCTCGTCATCCTCACGCTGATGTGCGCGATCGCCGTGGCGGCGCTGTCGCTGCTCGAAATCGCCCGCGATATCGTGCTGCTCAGAACCAGCGTCTGGCTCGATCACGAGCTTGGCCGCCATATTCTCGAAAACGGCTTGAAGCTCGGCGTCAGCCCCGAGGCGCTGCGCCAGGATGCCCGGGCGCTTGAACATTTTCACGGTTTCATCGCCAGTCCGGCGGCCGGCATCGTGCTCGATGCGCCGTTCGTGCCGCTGTTTCTGACCGCGCTCGTTCTGCTCAATCCTCTCATCGGTGCGGTGGCGGTCGTTGCTGCCGCAATGCTCGTGGTTACGGCGCTCGTCCAGTACCTGTTGACGGCGCGGCTGCAGAGCGAAAGCGCGGCGGCCCATGAGCGCAGCGAGAAATGGTGGGGCGTTGTCGCCCGCAACGGCCAGCTCGCCGGTGCCCTCGGTCTCGCCGGTGGGGCATCGGCCCAGTGGGATGCGTATAACCGTTCGCACATCGGCTCGGCCTATTCGCATGGCAAGCGCACCAGCCTCATCAAGGCCATGGCGCGCGCCATCCGCATCGGCTCGCAGATCGCACTGTACGGTTTCGGCGCCTGGCTGGTCGTCAAGGGCGAGATTGCGCCGGGCGCGCTCGTCGCCTCCGCCATCCTGCTCGCCCGCGCCCTGGCCCCGCTCGAGGGTCTCGTCAGCTCGGTCAAGAACTTGAAGACCGCGGTTGCCGCCTACCGGCGCTTGAAGCTGCTGCCTGACGATGCAAGCGTGCCGACACTCAACGGCGGCGCCACGCCGCAAACCGGCGCGCTGTCGCTCGCCGATGTCACCTATTACCATCCGACCCGAAAAATCCCGGCGCTTCGCGGGGTCTCGCTCACCATCGAGCCCGGCCGGTCGATCGGCATCGTCGGCCCCAACGGCGCCGGCAAGTCGACACTGGCGGCGACCATTGCCGGAGCGATCACGCCGACCTCGGGCAGCGCCGATCTTGCCGGCATCGCCATTGCCAAGTGGCAGCGCGGCGATTGCGAACCGCCCGTCGGCTACGTGTCCGACGAGCCCTTGCTGCTTGAAGGCAGCGTCCACGACAACATTTCCCGCTTTGGCGATATGAGCCTCATCGCGGTCGCACGCGCGGCCATGCGCGCTGGTGTCCACGACGTTCTGCAGACGCTGCAGCACGGCTACGATACCGAAGTCGGCCCGCAGGGCTGCTGCCTGGCGCTGCGCGAGCGGCGCGCCATTGCTTTTGCCCGGGCGCTCGCCGGCTCGCCGCGGTTCCTGGTTCTGGACGAGCCCGAAGCGGGCCTCGATGGCACCGGCATGAAGCGGCTGATGCAGGTGCTTGCAAACTTGAAGGCCGAGGGGCTGAGCCTCGTCATCGCCACGCAGGACCCGCGCTTGTTGTCACTAACCGACAAGGTCGTCGTGCTCAACGGCGGCACGGTACAGGTTGAAAACGAGGCCGCGCAGTTCATCCGCGACACGACGGCCAAGGTCGCTTCGATCCGGGAGGCACGCTGATGACGGCACCTTCCCACCTCGATCGTCCCGCCGCTGCCGCCGCCGTGCCGCGCCTCGACATTCGCACGCCGGTCCGGCTCGGGCTGCTCGTCATCCTGGCATTCTTCGGCTTCGGCATTGGCGGCGCCGCATTCGCGCCTATCGATAAGGGCGTCGGACTTCCCGGTACCATCATCGTCGAGAGCAAGGTCAAGCAGGTGGCGCACCAGAAGGGCGGCGTCGCCGGCAAGATCCACGTAATCGAAGGCGCGACGGTCAAGGCCGGCGATCTTCTGGTCTCGCTCGACACCCGAGCCGAGGATGAGCAGATCGCGGCGCTGAAGGTCCAGCTCCAATCGGCAAAGACCCAGCTCGCCCTCGTCAAGCAGGAAGCAGCGACCATCAACGATCTGGAATTGCGGCGGCTGGCCGCGAAATCCAAGGCCCTGGCTCTCGACCGCGCGGTGGCCGAAGTCGAAAAGGAAGTGGCCACCGTCGCCGCCCGCCTCGCCACGGCCGAGTTCGACCGGGCCCAATCGGACATTCGCTCGCCCGTTGCCGGCCGCGTGCTGCAGCTGCAGGTCCATGCCGAAGGCGCAATCGTGCAGCCGGGCGCCACCGTTGCCGCCGTCGTGCCTGAAGACGACCGCCTGGTCATCGAAGGCCGCCTGCAACCCAACCAGATCGAGAACGTCAAGCCCGGCATGACCGCCAAGGTGTGGCTGACGGCGCTGTCGTGGCGCGATCAGCGCCCGCTTCCCGCCAGGCTTGCCTGGGTCTCCGCCGACAGCGTCGAGGATAGGCGCAGCGGCGCCGCCTACTTCGTCGCCCGCGTCGAACTCGAAGACGAACGCTCCGAAATCGCCAAGCGCATGGCGCTCCATCCCGGCATGCGCGCCGAAATACTGCTTCTGACCGGCCAGCGCACGCTGCTCGATCAGATCATCGATCCCCTGATGCGCAATATTCACCGCGCCTTCCACGGCTGAGGACAAGACTATGAGCAAGTTGTCGCTGAACATGATCGCATTCAATCTCGCAGGGGCCGCCGTTCTCCTGACGGTGAGCGGCTACGTCGTCCTCTCCTTCTTCAAGTCGGGAACGGTCGAGCGCTGCTCGATGCGCTATCCGGCCGGCCAGCAGTTCGCGCTCGACGGCGACGATGATGGCACGCCGCTGACGCCGATCGAGCTGCAGGCCCGCGCGGGCTTGCGCGAGTGGGGTGTGCTGCAGAATGCCAAGATCTTGGCCGCGCCCGATGCGCCCGGCGGCAAGGTGCTCGAAGTCTCGCTCACCAAAACGGAAAACGAAGACCGCATGGATGAGAACGGCATCGGCTTCGTCTGGCCGGTCACCAACATGCAAGGCTCAGAGTCGGCCTGTCTCTCCTATTCGGTGTTCCTGCCCGAAGGGTTTGAGTTCAAGGCGTCCGGCTATTTGCCGGGCCTCTACGGCGCGCGCGACGTCGCCGACATCGATGCCGAACAGCCCGGTGAAGGTTTTGCGGCGCGCGTGAGCTGGGCCCAGGCTGGCGATGTCGGGCTTGAAGTCCGCTCGCCCTCGACCCAGGGCTACTGGCAGGGCACCAAGATGATCAGCCGCTGGCCGCTCGGCCGCTGGCTCCTGATCGAGCAGGAAGTCAAGCTCAATACGCCCGGCGTCGACGACGGCATTCTCCGCATGTGGGTCGACGGTGCGTTGAAGGTGGAAAATCTCGGTGCAAACCTTCGCGCCGCACCGGAATCGCGCTTGACAGGTGTCATTTCAGACATCGGCTACGCGCGCTCAGCGAGCGACCCGGTAGCCATCAAGCTGTCGCCATTTATCGTTCAGTGGCAATAGGTTAGTCGTACCGGAGATGGCTAGTTTTTAAGCCGGACTGTGGCCCGAAGGCCAAAGAACAACATCTCCTGACGAAAACGACAATTTACCTTGTGGCCAACTTGAAAAGGTTGAAGGGCTGCGCTGTATTGGTTGTGTAGAACTTGAGTGCCGTCCCTCTTACCCCCAATAGGCGCCAGTTCTATTTTTTGCCCGCGGTCTCCCCCGACCGCGGGCTTTTCCTTTTCTGGGGTCTGTTGAAACGCAACGGCGGCGCGACGTGTCGCGGCTGCTCGTGATCAGGGTCATGTCGATTGCGCCTTCGCGGCGGCCGTTAAGCTCAAAGCCGGCTTGAAAGTTTGAAACCGGCCGCGCGCGCATCGTCTTCGCTGCAGAACCAGCGCTCGCCCTTCACCTCGCGCACTTTCCCGCTCGCGTAGTCGGCCGACCACGGCATGGAATAGATGCGTCCCGCCGCGCGCACGAAGCCTTTGATGGGGCAGCCGTCGGGCGCGGTGCGCTTTGCTTCTTCCCAGGCCCGCTCGCGCCATTCCTTCGGCCGCACGGTTTCGCCCTGCCACAGGCCGAGCTTGGCGGCCTGCGCCTTTTCTTCATCGCCGGCGTAGGCGTTGAACATGCCGTCGGCGGCGAACACGTGGCCGTTGCGGACCAGTTCACCGGCGATGTCCCTGTCTGCGATTTTGCAAGATCCCGCC
>CXWK01098587.1_pt2 | contig 61371 bp, 59 predicted proteins | sample 590851 | NCBI WGS metagenome assembly CXWK01 (sample SAMEA3498364, study PRJEB10139) | wastewater metagenome | biome: wastewater treatment plant; material: activated sludge | place: Denmark | collected 2014-08-01 | reverse complement strand
CGCAGCGCTATTATTTCCCATGGAAAAGGCCTTTCCGATGCACAGAAGATTCCTCACGATCCAGAGCAAGATCACCCTGCTCGCCGGCCTCTGCCTGGTGTTGGTGGTGGGTTTGCTGATGGGCCTGTCGCTCTACCAGACACACAAGAGCAGCCAGCAAGTGGCCCGGGCCAGCAGCGACATGCTCGCCGACGCGGCCCGGGAACACATGCAGGCCCTGGGTAAAGTGCAGGCCATGCAAGTGCAACGCACCTTCATGCAGACCCACGAATTCGGCCAGGGATTGTCGCGGTATCTGTTGTACCTCAGGCAACTCCAGCATCAGGGCAATCTGACCCGCCAACAACTGCGCCAGGAGCTGAGCACCCAGCTTCAACAGGCCCTGATCGACAAGCCCGACCTGCTCGGGCTTTACGTCATTTTTGAACCCGATGCGCTGGACGGTGCCGACGCGGGCTTCGCCGGCAAGCCGGACCTGGGCAGCAACGAAACCGGACGCTTCTCCCTGTACTGGGTGCAAAGCAAACCCGGCGAACTGCAAGCGGTGATCGGCGATGAAGGCCTGCTGGCCACCACCGAGCCAGGCCCCAGCGGCGCACCCTACAACGCCTTCTACACCTGCGCCCGCGACACTCGCCAGGCCTGTGTGCTGGAACCCTACTTCGACGAGGCATCGGGCAGTCGCAAACTGGTGACCAGCGTCGCCTTCCCGCTGTTGGAGAACGGCAAAGTCATCGCCGTGGTCGGCCTCGACATCAACCTCGCCGCCTTGCAAAAGAACAGCGAGAACAGTGCGCTGCAATTATTCGATGGCCGCGGCCAGATCAGCATCGTCAGCCCCCGTGGCGTGATCTCCGCCAACAGCCAGGATGTCAGCCGCCTCGGACAACCGATGGACAATGCCCAGGTGATGGACGCCTTGCGCCAGGGTCAGCCGAAGGTGTTTGAAGACCCGCAGCAGATCAACGTCCTTGAACCGCTGCCACCGATTGCCGGTGCTGCGCCCTGGGGTGTGCTGGTCGGCGTGCCCCAAGACGTATTGCTGGCACCGGTCGCCAGCCTGCAAAAACAACTCGACGCCCAGGGCGTGCAAAGCACGGCGTTGGAACTGCTGCTCGGTGGCGGCTCGGCCTTGCTTGGCCTCCTGCTGATCGGGTACACGGCACGGCGCATCACCCGGCCGCTGCAAGTGCTGACCCGGGTCATGGAGGATATCTCCCTTGGCGAGGGTGATTTGACCCGGCGCCTGCAAGTACAGTCACAGGATGAAATCGGCCAGTTGGCCACGGCGTTCAACCGCTTTGTCGAGCGCATTCACCAGTCGATTCGCGAAGTGTCGTCGGCAGCCCTGGGCGTCAACGAAGGTGCCCGCCGGGTGCTGGAGGCCTCCCATTCGTCGCTGAGCAATTTCGACGATCAATCGAGCCGCACCAACAGTGTCGCCGCCGCCATCAATCAGTTGGGCGCCGCTGCGCAAGAGATCGCGCATAACGCCTCCGATGCCTCGCACCAGGCCTCCAGTGCGCGACAACAGGCCGAGGACGGTCGCCAGGTGGTGCAACGCACCATTGAAGTGATGCACGAACTGTCGGCAAAAATCAGCACGTCGTGCGCCAACATCGAAGTGCTCAACGACAAGACCGTGAACATCGGGCAAATCCTCGAAGTGATCAAGGGCATCTCCCAGCAGACCAACCTGCTGGCGCTGAACGCCGCCATCGAAGCAGCCCGGGCCGGTGAAGCCGGCCGCGGCTTTGCCGTGGTCGCCGACGAGGTGCGCAGCCTGGCCGGTCGCACCCAGTCCTCGGCGCTGGAGATCCAGCAGATGATCGAGGAGCTGCAAGTGGGTGCCCGCGATTCGGTCGCCACCATGACCGAAAGCCAACAGCACAGCGAAGAAAGCGTCACCATCGCCAACCTCGCCGGCAGCCGCTTGAGCAGCGTGACCCAACGCATCGGCGAGATCGACAACGTCAACCAGTCCGTCGCCGCCGCCACCGAAGAACAGACTGCCGTGGTCGAAGCCTTGAATGTCGACATCACCCGGATCAACACGCTGAACCAGCAAGGCGTGGAGAACTTGCAGGCGACGTTGCGGGCTTGTACTGAGCTGGAGCAGCAGGCGGCGCGGTTGAATCAGTTGGTGGGGAGTTTTCGGATTTGACATGGATGCTGCCTGATCTACCGCCATCGCGAGCAGGCTCGCTCCCACAATTGGATCTTTGTCATACACAAATACTGTGTTCACCGAAGATCCCTTGTGGGAGTGAGCCTGCTCGCGATGAGGCCTGAACATCCGGCATCACTGGCATCTGACACTCGACTTTCCAAGGCAAGTTACAGGGGGCCTGGAGTGTTTTAGACCGCTGGAAAATCCATTTTGTAACCCGCCCCCTGGGGCACCTTCATGCAATGCCGACTGGATTCGGGAATACAGGGCATTCGCCTCCGCAGTTGTGATTGACCGTGAACAGTCACGTAGTACAACGCGCAGAAGTACATTCTCCTGATCCGGCAATAATCCGAGTCGTTCAATGGCCTGGCCACGAAGTCATCAGCATCTATGCATGGACATCTACAGAGTTTTACGTACGGGCTCGGCAGCTGCACGGATAAAAGCTTCGTCCAAGCTGCTTGCGCCATAGCGCCTCACGAATTCGCCACCTGAATTGAATGGTTTGAACTGTTGCTGACTGATCATGTAGAAGATGTCACAGTTACCTGCAATCTCTTCTACATTGTGAGACGACACCAGAATTGCCGTTCCCTCATTTGCCGCTCCTCGAAGGCATTTCCAAATATAATGCCTGAATTCAGGATCAACTCCAGCGGTTGGCTCATCCAGTATTACCAGGCTCGCCTCTATGGCAAGCAAGGAAAGAGTAAAGAACCAACGCTTTTCACCGTAACTGCAAACAGAAGATTTTTTTGCCCAGATCTCTTTATATCGTTGAACTATTTCTGGACTCCAGGCAGTGAGTTTCCTCAAGGCTTGCTCTTGCGAGATTCGGGTCGATGAGCACAACAACGTCGTCATTCGAAAAATATCGGACATACGAAATACTGGTGGCGTCATGACTGTCTGCGATAAATAAAGCTGTGTGGCAAACCTATTGAGAAGCTGTCCTTCATTCACTTTTCGGAGCCCGCAAACGATATCGAAAAAAGTAGTTTTTCCAGATCCGTTTGGCCCCAGCAATCCGGTGATGGCCCCAGGAATCACATTGATAGACGCGTCATTGAATATCACTTTGTCAGAGTAACCAAAACAAAGGGATTTAGTTTCTAACATACTCATCAATATCGACTCCACACAGGATTTATTCGCAAGAATCGCAACGACAATAAAAAGACCGCTACAAACAACCCAATAATCCAGAAAATTAAAACACTGTATTTTTCGTAACCTCCAACCATGATCTGATTCGCAACAGATAGAGGATTGAATTCATTAACAGCGTCGAATACAGGGTACGAGTCACCAATACTTAGAATTCCCAGTACAAGCATTATAAATGACGCAATTGAGAAAACCGTACTAGTATTCTGAAAACTTAATGGCAGAAACCCCAATAAAACCCCTGGAATAACAAACAGGATGTAGCATATATAAAAACGAGAAATAACCCCCCAGAGATCGGATACATCAAAGGACCCGTAAGAAAAATAGGTCAGAGCATAGAAAGTGATGCTGTAAATCAAGGCAACCAGTGAGTACGCTAAAAACTGCGCCGCCATAAATACCATCTTTGCGTCGGGCGTGTAAACAAACGATCTGATATAACCGCTCTCCCTCCTCCCTACGATGTAAAAAGAAAATCCAAAAAAAGCGACACTTGAAGAAATATATGCATAGAACCAGGATGTACTTTCCATGTAGCTAACTTCTGAGGCAGAAAACCCCCCTCTAGAATACGCAAGCAAATAATAGGTCACTACGGGAGAAATAATCATCCAAAAAAGCGCGACAGGTTCTTTTAACTGCTCCTTTATAAACAGCCCCGAGAGTGCAAGGGATCTTGACAGAGTACACATTGGCATAGCTATCTCCTTTTATGGAAATGGGACCATCATGTTTTTTCGCTCAGCATCGATCTGAGCGCTAAAAATTTGAGAGTACTTATTGCGAGTATTTATCCCCCTGGAATTATTCATGTGCAGAAAAAAATCAGGAGAAACAAATTTACAAAAGAAGTATGAGTCATTATTTATGCTCAATGAATCAACATACAAATAGCCATCAACTTGCTGAGCCTTGAGGGTAGCTAAAAGACCTGAGAAGCTAAAAACAGGACAAGACTCTGAGGCGAACATACTACAAGGATCGATACGGATTATCTCCTTGTATGTATCATAAGTATTGCAGTTCAGAAAATGCTTCAAGTACGGATCCTTTACCTCGTCGATATCACGTTCAGTGGCCAAAAATAAACCAACAAACCTGTAAGTTTGCCACAGCTCGTATATTGACTTTTCAATTGCGGCAGCACGTGTTTTCGCATACGACATCCCTGCGCAATACTGAACATGTCGCTTTCTATTTTTTTGACCATAAACTGTCAATATGCATGAGCCGGGATAATCAGCATCAGATATATCTATGACCACGAGCTCACCTGATTTATGAAGCGCCTGATACAGAGTTTTAGCACGACTTTCACACAAAGCTTCTAGGACATTCTCGCTGGTAATTAAACCTTGGCATTTTCTTGTGAGCCAAAACCTAGCTAGAAATTGCCTTTCCAAATATTCTTTAATCGCGCCAAAACCCGCCTCTTCAAAACACCAATGAAAGCTACAACCACAGGTATCTCGCAGGGGGTATATTGAGCTTTCGCTTTCGATCTTATGGTAATTTAGAGAAATACATGCAGTTGGAATGTGGCAAACAGAAAAATCTGACGCACGATACACTTTCGTTAAGTTATACGAATGGCTAAAAAGTTGTGCGGATGTCAGGTCATTTTCATTGGTTTGAGAGAAAGCCTCGATAAATTTCTCGGCCTCTACCCTCGTCAGCGAATGATTGATATTTCCAACAACATTTGACATCACTTCCATATAGAAGTGTCGCCTCTCAAAATACTCCCCTAGCGCCGCCTTTATAGATGAGGAACCATCCCCTATGCCCGACCCTCCATTTAGCCAAGAATCCTCCACTTCTACCGAGGATGGAAAAGACACTAAACACGACGGTTGACAAATCAGTGCACCAGGCAACACTGACTCGCAAATGGAATTATATAGGATCATGCTGCTCACCAATAAAGTGGACACATACCGGAAAGAAAAGTGTAGGGTTAAGACCTATTGCTTTGCTCAGCATCGTATCGGTATATGCTGACCACAACCTACACCGCAAACCCAAGGTTTTCGCTTGCAATTCGATCAACATATAAATTGAGCCAACTTCCATTAACGCAAGTCGATATCCTCGATATCTATATTTGAATAATGTTTTAGGTATGTAGACAGCATAAATTATTGCGACACTAGGCGACCCAATGCTACCAGGAGCAGACAAGACTGCCTTTTTTAAGTCCTCTACGTCCTGTGTACCCTGCACTATTTCAAACTTTTTTGAGTGAGGTAGTAGATGTAAAATTTTCTCAGGGCACGGCCAATTTTTGTCTTCGTCCATTAGCGAACAAATAAACACTTCAACAGGGTATAGCGCGCCACCACTTGGGTACCCTCTCTTATAGCCATCCTCTCTTGAACACAGAAGTGGGGATACCAATTTTTCAACTCTAAAGAACTCTATACTTTCCTTAGAAAACGTTCCACATGACTCATCTCGACAAATAGCCGAATTGGGTTTCACCTTGGGATCAATAGGGAAAGTTATGTCCATATCTGGATAAAGTCGTAACTCATTCCCAGTCAACTGGGAAAGATCCTTATCACTGATACTGTGTAGACGGGTAGTATGCGCGAAAGCGTCATGAATTGTATAGTTCCCCCTTGCATGAAAATCTACAGTCTCTGCATGAACTTTGGAATCCATGAACTTAAGATAATAATCATGAGGAATGTATTTCATTTTTGCAGCCTCAAGCAGTCACACATATACCAATGGGCAACCGAAGCCTCTCTCACCAAAGTACTTGCAAAGTCAACATGGGTTTCCTGGAGGATATTATCCTGATAGCGAAGCTCACTATCGGAACTCGTCAGCAGCTTTATTTTCCTGATCAACGCCCCAACCAACAATGAGCGTTGAAGAACATTCAACGGGCTTGTAGGCACTGCAATATGTTTACTTCTGCAGAACTGTAGGAGCTTTGACCAAGCATTCCTGCTGCTTTGATATCCCTCATAGTTTATCAGCCGATCCACACTGCAAAAATGACACGGGTTCCCGACCTTCGGCAAATAGGGTTGACTTATGCAATAAGAATTCCCGACAGAATAACAAACACTGATCGCACTTTCAGGAGCCGCAGTTACCAGATCAAAGTATGTTTTCTTTATAAAATCATAATCGTAATTCATGCATACGATAACAATGTAGTATTTCTTATTCGAAACAACATCCACGAGCGAGCCTGATATCTCACTTAATTCCAAAGGTGTATTTATTTCACTTCTCAGTAAATTTTCTAGTTCGGTATTTCTTCCCCAGGGTTTTCTCAAAATACAAGCCACTGAAATCCTCCGTAATGGAAAGTGCTTTTTCTAAGAATCCATAAGCATAGTCCGAATTTAATCCGTGATCCGACAATATCTCATCGAATGTAACTCTTGAAATATTTTTATAATTTTTTAGTTTCGTCAACGCTGCCAATAAGGCAGGTGAGTTTATCCTTGACACCCCCCTTTTTGAGACGATCAAATCATCAGTAGGAAAATTTAATACTTCATAGTTTTGTATATTTATCATCATAAAAACCCTCACAATTGGCTTTTCTGGCAAATACCAGAAAAGCCATAGCATTTTGGTTCTTTAATCGTTATCGGATGATATTGGTGCGGTTATAGCGTTCCCCCACACCCGCCGCTACCTCCACTCCCCCCCTTACAACCGCCGCCACCTCCGCATCCGCCGCTTCCCCCACATCCGCCTTGACTTCCGGATCCTCCAGCCATGTGTGGGCATGAGCCAAAATCAGACTCATCTCCAAAGTAAAGAATCTCACCAAGATTTTCAGTGTTCATAACTAATACTCGCTGTTAGAGAAAGTGCCACCGGGAATTCAGTGGCGCCTTTATATCTAATAGCTTCGAGTATTGAACGCAAGAGATTGTATTTTTTACGCGTAGGAGATTTCACTCAACTTTACGAGAAGTTTCGCACAGGACCGGAAGTGCTTTTTTGTTGAGTTATAGTTTAAAAAAACGGAATCTAATTACTATAATATTAAAGTCTTTAAAAAATCGTCACATAGCTTCTGCAAAACTGAAACAAGCCGAGCGGTGCTGAGCTCAGCGAACTGTAGGACGGAGTAAGAAGATACTTGCTTTTTCCATGAGAACTTTTTGAACTAGCCCTTTTCCAGTCAAAAAAAAAGACAGACGGTAACCTTGATGACCGCTTGGCACGGATTCCAAGCCTATGACGGCAGCATCAGAACGCCTGCCTGGCAGCAAGATGCAATCCGAGCAGGCTCGCAAAAAACTCTCCAACAACCACCGAACCCAGAAGAATTCTGGCATCCACAATCAAGCACATGGCATGGGCGCAACATGCTCTGATGCACCCTGGGCGTAGTATCAAAGCCGACCTCAGGGTACCCCCACGAAACCTTGGCGGGTGCCGTTGAGCGGCAGTGCGCAGTGCAAAGCCTGCCCCCTCCATTTCTCACAAAAACAATAAATCGACCTTCGGGTCGCGGGAGATTTCTGTGCTCAAGAAAAGTGCGTTGGGTTGGCCAAAGATTGCTGGCCTTGGAATTGCGTTGGTGGTGGCCGGGCAGTTTTCCGGCTGGAACTTTGGCTTGGCGGCCGGTGGCTGGCTCAACATGTTGATCGCCACCTTGTTGATGGCGCTGCTGTGCGGTGGGCTGGCGTTATGCGTGGCGGAGCTGTCCACCGCGTTGCCCAGCGCCGGCGGTGTGTTCGTGTATGCGCAAAGTGCGTTTGGGCCGTTCGTGGGTTACCTGGTCGGGGTGGCGTGCGCGCTGGCCTTGACCATCGGCACCGGGGTGGCGGCAACGTTCATTTGTGCCTATACCGAGTCGATATTCGGTCTTGGCGGCTGGCCGGTGAAGGTCGCCCTGTTTGCGGTGATCATTGGCATTCACCTGCGCGGGGTGGGTGAGGCCATGGGCCTGACGTTCATTGCCGGCGTGATTGCGGTCGTGGCCCTGTTGACCTTCGGTGTGGCCATGGCGCCGCATGTCGAGTTGAACAACCTGCTGGCATTGCCGGCTAACGTCTCGGCACCGCTCAGCCTCGGCGGCATCTTCGCCTGCGTGCCATTCGCGATCTGGTTGTTCATCACCGTCGAGCAAACCGGCTCGGCGGCGGAAGAAGCTGCAAACCCCGGCCGCAGCATGCCTCGCGGCATTCTGGCGGCCATCGGCACATTGTTGGTCACAGCCCTGGTGGTACTGGTCTGCGCACCGGGCGCCGGTGGTGTGGAACTGGTGGGCTCGGCGGGCGACCCGTTGTACGCCGCGATGTCCAGCAACAGCGCATTCGGTGAAGGCTCGTGGCTGGCCAAGGTGATTGGCTGCGGCGGCGTGTTCGGCTTGATCGCCACCTTCTTCTCCCTGGTGTACGCAGCCTCCCGGCAATTGTTCGCGATGGCTCGCGACGGCCTGTTCCCGCAGTGGCTGGGCAAGACCGGCAAACGCGGCACGCCGTATCCGGCACTGCTGCTGATCGGCGCGATCGGCTTGCCCTTGTCCGAAGTCGATCCAGCCACGGTGATGCTCGCGGTCGTGCTGCTGCTCAACGTTTGCTACCTGTGCATTTTCGGCGCGTACCTGCGCATCAAGAGCAGCCAGCCCGACCTGGCACGTCCCTTCCGCCTGATCGGCGGCAAGCTGGTCGCCTGGCTGGGTCTGGCCCTGACGCTGGTGGTCGTCGCCGCCTGCTTCCAGCTTGACCTGAGCATGCTGATCGCCCTCGGCGTGACCTTCGCACTGTGTATTTTCAACTTCCTGCTGCGCACTCGCCGCGCCGCCCAAATCGAGGTTCCAGACCATGCCTGACACTCTCCTGCAACGTCGTCATCGCGTACTCGGCAGCGCCTCGCCGCTGTTCTACGACAAGCCCTTGCACCTGGTGCGCGGCGAAGGCGTGTGGCTGTTCGACGTCGACGGTCGCCGCTACCTCGACGTCTACAACAACGTGCCTTGCGTCGGCCACTGCAACCCTCACGTGACCGACGCCATGCACCGCCAGGCCACCACGCTGAACATCCACACCCGCTACCTCGATGAACAAGTGGTGCGCTATGCCGAACGCTTGACCGCGACCTTCGGCCAACCGCTGGATACCGCGATGTTCACCTGCACCGGCACCGAGGCCAACGAACTGGCGCTGCGCCTGGCACGCTACGCCAGCGGCGGAACCGGCATTATCGTCAGCGATTACAACTACCACGGTAACTCCGCGTCGCTGGCGCAGGTCACCACCGCCCTGCCCTCGCCGGAACCCTTCGCGGCCCATGCCCGCGCCGTGCCGATTCCATGCCTGTACCGGGCACCGGTGGGCACCAGCGAGGCGCATCTGGCCGAGCAGTACGCGGCCAACATCGCGGCCGCCATCGCCTCGATGCAGGCCCAGGGCATTCGCCCCGCCGCGCTACTGATCGACACCTTGTTCGCCAACGAAGGCTTGCCCCGGGTGCCGGCCAGTTTCGTTGCCAAGGCCGCCGAGTTGATCCGCGCCGCCGGTGGCCTGTTCATCGCCGATGAAGTGCAATCGGGTTTCGGTCGCACCGGCGATCACCTCTGGGGCCACCAGGCCCACGGCGTCGTGCCGGACATCGTCACCCTCGGCAAACCCATGGGTAACGGCTATCCGCTGGCCGGGTTGATCACCCACAAGGCGCTGGTCGAGTCGTTCGGGCGCAACGCCATGTACTTCAACACCTTCGGCGGCTCGCCCGTAGCAGCGGCGGTCGGCATGGCGGTGCTGGACGAGATTGAACAAAAGCAGCTGCTGCAAAACGCACAAAACGTCGGCGCTTATGTGCAGCAGCGTTTGCAGGTACTGGCAGGCAAACATTCGATCATCGGCGACGTGCGCGGCAAGGGCCTGTTCTTCGCCATGGAGTTGGTGCGCGATCACGCCAGCAAGGAGCCGGCCGGACTGGAGGCGCGCAAGGTGGTCAACGACATGCGCGAGAACGGCGTGCTGATCAGCAAGATCGGCGCCGGTGACAACATACTCAAGTTGCGCCCGCCGCTGGTGTTCAGCCGCGATCATGCCGACTTGTTCGTCGACACCCTGGACCACGCCCTGAGCGCGATTTGAGGCCCCTGCCATGACTGACTTCCACACGTTGAACCACGATCAGCAAGTCGCCCGATTGCACGACCTGGCGCGCCACGCCCTGCAACACTGGGACGGCGACTTCGGCGACATCGAACTGGTGAAATTCCGCGAGAACGCGGTGTTCTCTGCCCGCCGCCACGACGGTCAGCGGGTGGCCCTGCGCATCCATCGCAATGGCTATCATTGCGCAGCGGCGTTGCGTTCCGAATTGCAATGGATGGAAGCCTTGGAAAGCGCCGGGATTACCGTGCCGCAGATCATCCGCGCCCGGGACCTGCGCCATCTGATTGAAGTGAGCCATGCCGACATCGGCGAACGCCATGTCGATATGCTCGCCTGGTTGCCGGGCACCACGGCCGGCACCTCAGAGGCCGGGGTGCAGGCCGATACCGAAATCGACTTCCTGTTTGCCGAAGCTGGGGCGCTTGCGGCGCGCATTCATGTACATTCGACAGAATGGCAGCAGCCGGACGAGTTTGTCCGGCACGCCTGGGATGAGGAAGGCTTGATCGGTGCCAATCCGTTCTGGGGGCGTTTCTGGGAGCTGCAACAGCTGAGCGATGAGCAACGCGAGCTGTTGCTGCAAGCCCGGCGTGCAGCGCGCAAGGACCTGCGTCAATACGGCCGCTATCTGGGTAACTTCGGCATGATCCACGCCGACCTCGTCCCGGAAAACTTGCTGATCGAAGGCCCGCGCCTGCGCTTGATCGACTTCGATGACGCGGGGTTTGGCTGGCACATGTTCGAGCTGGCGACCGCGCTGTATTTTTGCGTGGAGGATCCGCGTTATGAGCAGATCAAAGCGGCGCTGCTGGAGGGTTATCACAGGGTCAAACCCTTGACCGAAGCGGATCGCAAGACGCTGGCGATGTTTTTGATGCTGCGTGGCACCACGTACCTGGGCTGGATTCATACCCGCCAGGGCACGCCGACGGCGATTGAAATGGCGCCGATGTTGATAGAGCGGGCGTGCCGGTTGGCCCGGGAATATCTCCACCAGTAACAGCCCCCCGCTGATCGTTCCCACGCTCTGCGTGGGAATGCCTCAACGGACGCTCTGCGTTCGGCTCTAGAAGGGACGCAAAGCGTCCCGGGCTGCATTCCCACGCGGAGCGTGGGAACGATCAATTGTCAGCAATGCGCACCAGCGTGTTCCAGGCGATGGAACAACCGGTTGAAATACACCAGGCTATCGCGCGGTTCGCGCACGCCCACCTTGTCCAGCTCCACGAACATCACTGAGTGCGAGCCCACTTCCTTGCACTCGGTGATACGCCCTTCCAGCTGCACCAGGGCATCGCGCAGCACCGGCACGTCCGCCGCGCCGTCGTCCCACAGGTCCCAGGCAAAACGTTCGGCCATCGGCACTTGGGTCATGCCGGCGAAGTGGCGGGCCAGTTCTTCCTGTTCGCCACACAGCACGTTGACGCACAGGCGGCCATTGCTGCGGAAAACGTCGTGGGTTGCGCTGTTGCGGTTGACACATACCAGCACCGTGGGCGGCGAGTCGGTCACCGAGCACACAGCGCTGGCAGTGATGCCGCAGCGCCCACCGGGGCCGTTGGTGGTGATGATGTTCACCGCAGCAGGCAGCTGCGCCATGGCGTTGCGAAAGTCGATTTGCTGCTGGCTCAGGTCGGCCATGTCGATGCCCCTTCCTTCAGGAGGACCGCTCTGAAGCGGCCCGTAGGTGATGGAATAAGACTAAGGCTGTGGGCACGGCGCAACCATTCCTGCGATCCCCATGGCGAGGTTAGGTTTCCGCTAGTCGACTAGGTGGTTTCTTTATCGCAAGGGCCCGCGACAGTGGGTATCCTGCTAACAGGCTGGAAAAAACACAGCCGATGCGTGCCGTGCGTTCGCGTGCGAAAACAATAATTAGAAATTTTCGTGGCAGCCCCTGATGGAAACCCGCAAACCGATTGTTTACATCGTTGACGACGACAAAGACCTGCGCACCTCGCTGGCCTGGCTGCTGGAGTCGGTCAGCGTTCAGGCGCAGTGCTTCGCTGGCGCCGAAGAATTCCTCAGCCAGTACGACCCCAGGCAGCCCGCCTGCCTGGTGCTGGATGTGCGCATGCCGGAAACCAGCGGTTTCCAGCTGCAGGAGATCCTCAACCAGCGCGGCAGCACCTTGCCGACCATTTTCGTCTCGGCCCATGGCGACATTCCGATGTCGGTCACGGCGATGAAGAATGGCGCGCTGGACTTCGTCGAGAAGCCCTACAACCCGCAGCAGATGATCGACCGCATCCAGGCCGCGCTCAAGACCGCCGTGCACGCCCAGGCCGATCAGCAGCAGCGCCAGAACCTGCAGGGCAAGCTGGCGCTGCTGACCAGCCGCGAGCGTGAAGTGTTGATGCTGGTGATCGATGGCAAGGCCAGCAAGGTGATCGCCCGGGAGCTGAACATCAGCGTGAAGACCGTTGACGTGCACCGCACCAAGATCAAGGAAAAGATGGGCGTGAGCAGCATTGCCATGCTGGTGCGCGAGGTGTTGCACCTGCCGGTAGATGAGCCGGCACGGCATTGACTATCGAGTACAGTCTCAATAACAAAGTTGCCTGTCCCGCCGCCTTCGCGAGCAAGCCCGCTCCCACATTGGATCTGTGTTCAACGCAGGTCAGATGTGGGAGCGGGCTTGCTCGCGAAGGGGCCATCACATTCAACATGGATGGCAATTGACGCAAAGCGGTCAGTGCTGGCTATAGCGCTTGCGATAGGCACCCGGTGACACGCCAAAACGCGATTTGAATGCCGACGAGAAGTAGCTTGAATCGGAAAAACCCCAGGCGTAACACAGTGCCGACAGCTTCTGCTCGACATCGGCACGGCGCAGGTTTTCCGCGCAGAAGTCCAGGCGCCGGTGCTTGATGTATTGCGCCACCACCAGGCCGCGCTTGGAGAACATCCGGTACAGGCCGCGCACGGAAATCCCCACTTCTCGGGCGATCAGTTCAGGGCACAGCTCTTCGTCGCTGAGGTGCGCGTCGATGAAGGCGATGATCTTGCGGAACTGCCGCTCATGGGGATCGGCATTGCTGTCACGGGCGCTGATCCCCGGCAGCAGCAGGCTGACCAGGGCGTCGAGCACGACCTCGCTTTCCTGCATGTCCAGCCCTTCTTGCTGGCGGGTCTCCAGTACGAGCTTGTTGGCCATCGCCGCCAGAGGGCTGTTGGCGCCGATGCGCGTGGCGCAGTTCACCGCATTGAAGTGCGTACCACGCTCCACCACCTGGCGCGGCAGGATCAGCGACAACTGGCGCGAGTCATCGTTGTAGGTCATGTCGCTGGGGCGGCTGGCATCGATCAACGCGATGTCGCCACAGCCCAGTTGCGTGCGATTGTCGCCCTGTTCCAGGTGCGAGCTGCCGTGCAGCTGGAACACCGCGTAATAGTGGCCGTCGCTGCTGGTGCTGACGTCCTTGCTGGTGCGATACAGATGCACATGCGCCATGTCGACCACACTGAGGTTGATCGCGCCGCTGCGAAACTCCGTGAGTTGGCCGTAGAAGTCGGTGTCCAGCGCCCTGGCGTCAAAACGCCCGCAGGCCTGGTTCACCTGGCTCAACCAACTTTCGAACGCCTCATTGCGCACCGTCGATGCTGTAATCATGTCCGCAAAGCCTCACAGTTCTTGTTGTTATTCTCGACCGCTTCGCCGAGCGGTTCGGTAAATAGTGTTTCGTACTCCAGCCAACCCCTCCCTTGGCGGCCGCCGGGCCTCATTCAACAGACTCCGGCGTCGGCTTTCCAGCGCGCAAAGCGATTAAATGTCCAATACCAGACGAGCGGAAAGTGCCCGTGAAACGCAGGCGCAAATCTGCTGGTTGGAGGCCTTTTCCTTGTTGGAAAGGCAGTTGTCGCGGTGCTCCGGCACGCCTTCCAGCACTTCGACGATGCAGGTGCCGCAGATGCCTTCGCGGCACTCGGTGTCGATGTCGCAACCGTGGGCCTGTAATACGTCCACCAGGCTGGTGTTGGCCGGCACTTGCAGCACTACACCGGAACTGGCCAGCTGCACTTCGAAACTGCCGGCCGGAGCGCTGTTGGCCGCCGGATCCGCAGCGAAGTGTTCAAGGTGAATGGCCTCATCGGCGCGACTGCGCGCAGCCACTTCCACCACTTTTTTCATGAACGGTGCCGGGCCGCAGGTGTAGACGTGGGCCGCCGGGTTGGCGCGATCCAGGCATGCGCTCAATGCAGCGTCCAGATCGCCCGGTTCGACGCCGTAGTGGAACTCTACGTGATCGGCGAAATTCGTTGCCAGCAGTTCGGTAAACGCGGCGTACTGCGCCGAGCGGGCGAAGTAATGCAGGCGATACGGCTGGCCGCTTTCCGCCAGTCGATAGGCCATGCTCAACAGGGGCGTCACGCCAATGCCAGCGGCGAACAGCACATGTTCGCGGGCATCGGGATCGAGGCGGAACAGGTTGCGCGGCGCGCCCATTTCCAGCTCCATCCCCTCTTCCACTTGCTCATGCAGGGCCTGCGAGCCCCCGCGTGAATTTGCCTCTTTTTTCACCGCCACCAGATAGGCGCGGCGATCCTGTGGCGGACTGCACAGGGAATACTGGCGCGTCACGCCGGTCGGCCCGGTCAGGTCGACGTGGGCACCCGGTTCATAGGTGTCGAGCGGCTGGCCGTCACTGCGCACGAGGCGAAAGGAACGGATATCCTGCGCTTCTTCGACGATCCTTTCGATTTTCACCTTCATCATGGCATCACCTGAATACTGTTGTCTTGGGTACTGCATCCTGTAGGAGCGAGCATGCTCGCGATGAACCTGAGGTCGCCACGGGGTGTCAGGTTTCCCGTGTCATCGTTGACGACCATCGCGAGCGCGCTCGCTCCTACAGGGGGGCATTTTTCTGTGGCTTAGCGCATGAACAGGCCGCCGTTGACGTCCAGGCACGCGCCGGTGACGGACGTGGCGTTGTCGGCGATCAACAACAGCACGCTGTCGGCGATGAACGCCGGATCACCGAGGGTGCCGGCCGGGATCATTTTCAGGATCTGTTCCAGACGCTCCGGGGCCACGGTTTCACGCACGACCGGCAAGTCCAGCGGACCTGGCGAGATGCTGTTGACCGTCACCCCTTGCGGCGCCAGTTCACGGGCAAAGACTTTGGTCAGCGTCGCCACGCCGCCCTTGGCCGCCGCGTAATGCGCGCCGGTGGCGGTGCCGCCGTTTTGCCCGGCCAGGGAAGCGATGTTGACGATGCGGCCAAAGCCACGCTCGGCGAAGTGTGCGCCGAACACCTGGCAGGCGACGAAGGTGCCGCGCAGGTTGATCGCCATCGACTCGTCGAACTCTTCCGGCGTGATGTCCATCAGCGCCGCGACTTTCGATACACCGGCATTGTTCACCAGGATGTCGCAACCACCCCAGTGCTCGACCAGCACGTCGCGGGCATGCTGGAAGTCGGACTTGCTGCGCACGTCCAGCTCAATGGCGATAGCACTGGCACCGCTGGCATCCAGCTCGGCAGCCAGTTGACGCACGCCATCGAGGCGCACATCGGCCAGGGCGACGCGATACCCCGCCCCGTGCAGACGACGGGCGATGCACTCGCCCAGTCCGCGCGAGGCACCTGTTACAAGGGCTACTCGACTCATGATGTTGCCCTCACAGGAGGAAGCCGAGCGCGCTCAGGCTGTCGGTGGAGTTGATCAGCCGTACCACTTTGCGCTCCAGGGTCGGCACGCCATCGGTGAAACGGATGCGGTGGTTCAAGTCGGCCACGAACGGTGTGTGCACGCCGCGTTTGTAGGCGTACAGCAGCTGCGCCGAGTTGACTTCGACGATGTCACCGGCGGCTTCGACCAGGCGGAAACGCGAGATCGTGCGAATGGTTTTCGCCGCGTCCACTGCCGACGGCGAGTAGCCGGCGGTCAGGCGTTCGATGCGCAGCTCACGCATGCGTGCGTCGTCGTAGGCGTAGTTCAGCGTCGCCTCGAAGTCTTCGGTGTCCGGGTCGATCGGCACGATGTACTTGCCGCTTTCGCTCCACAAGGCCGCCCACTCGGCGTAGTGCTTGTGGTCGAGCAGCTCGGCTTCGCGCCAGATGAATTCGATGGCCTGGGCCAGCGGGCCGGAAAAACCGTTCAGGGTGTCGTGATTGCTCATTGGCTCATCATCCTTTTCCACATGTCGTAGGCTCCGCGCATGCCGCCCTCGTCGGTGGCGTGGCTGACCTTGTCGCCGTTTTCAGCGGTGATTTCGCGGTTCAGGCCGCGGTTGACCAGGATTGGCGCATCGACGCCGGCGTACGAGCCACGCTGCACGCGGTCCCAGGCTTCGGCATCGTCAGGGCTGCCGAAACCGAACGGGCCCTGGAAGTGTTCGTGAATGCGCATGCGTTCGCGGTTGGCGATTTCCGGGCCGCCGTCCATGCCCAGGGCAACGTGACGGATCTCGGTTTCAGTGACCGACACCGGACGCAGCACGCGGAAGAACGACATCGACATGGCCACGTTGGGGAACAGGTTCAGGTTGAAACCGGCGCCGTGCAGCGAGCGCACGATGCGACGCACCTGATCGGCCGGCAGGGTCTTCGACAGTTCTTCAGTGACGTGGGCGAAGCGCTCTTGCAATTGTTCAGTGCCGTCGTCGTGATCAAGATCAACGTGCTCCGGCACCATTACCATCACACTGTGGCCGTTGCCCAGGGAGTGAGTGACCGCTTGCTCGTCGGTCATGAACGAAAGCATTTCCGAGGTTTCTTCATCCACCGACGACATGAACGACTTGTGCACGATCGGGAAGTGGTAACCGTCGGTGGTGTTTTCCAGCTGGATCTTCCAGTTGCCCTTGAAGCTGAACTTGTGTTCGCCCTGGGTCTTGATCGGGTAACCGGCGCCCTGCTTCATGAACAGGTCCATCCAGTGTTTGGCGCCGCCGAGGAAGTCTTCCAGCGGTTCGATCTCATCGTTGTAGCTGGCGAACACCATGCCGGCGTAGCTCTCGACGCGCAGGCTGGTCAGCGGCAATTCGGACTTTTCGAGGATGCCTTCGTAGCCATCCGGATACGGCAGCGCACGCAGCTTGCCGTCCAGGCCATAGGACCAGCTGTGGTACGGGCAAGTGAAACCGGTGGCGTTGCCCTTGTGCTTCTCGCACACGGTGGCACCGCGGTGGCGGCAACGGTTTTCCAGCACGTTGATGTTGTTCTTCTTGTCGCGAACGACGATCACCGGGCGACGGCCAATGGTGGCGGTCTTGAAGTCGCCGCTGTTGCGCACTTCGCTTTCGTGGGCGACCCACACCCAGGTGCGGTAGAAAATCTTTTCCAGCTCGGCTTCGAACAGCGCCGGGTCGTTGTACAGCGAGACGTCGACGCGGTCGTGCTGGACCAGCTCTTCGGGGCTTTTCGACGTTGCGATCAGCCGGTATTCATGAGTGCTCATGCGGTTCTCCTCATGGCTTTCTTGTTAGATTTAAAGGGTTGAGGCTTGCAGCTGTGCACCAAAGGCGCAGACCAGTTCGTCCTGGCCTTTGCGACCGACAATCTGCAGGCCGACTTTCAGCCCGCCGCAATCGAGTTCCACCGGCACCGTCAGCGCCGGATGGCCGCTGAGGTTGAAAGGACGCGCCAGCGGGGTCATGCCGGCCACGGCCTTGCTGCCGCTACGCGCTTCGCTCAGCGTGGGTGGAAGGCTCGGCAGCGTCGGCAACAGCAGCACCGCGAAGTCTTCCAGCGCGGCATCCACTTGTTGGGTAAAGCGAGTACGCACGATTTCGGCCTCTGCGAGCTCTTCACGAGTAGTGCGGCTGGCTGCGAGCAGACGGGTTTCCACATCGGCGCCGATCAGGCCCTTGCCGGTCAGGTGGCCGAACGCTGCCCAGTTTTCGAAATTGATCACGGTCAGGCCGGCGGCGAACGCCGCTTCGAACTCGCTCAATTGCAGGTGGCTGCGGCGCCAGCCCGCGCGGTCGGCGGCAGCACCGAGGCTGGCTTGCAGGTGCGCGTCGCAGGCCACGTCGAGGAAGCCGACCTTGGCGCCGTCACCTGGCAAACCTTGCACATTGAAGCCCGGGCAGATCACCTGCATGGCGGCGATCAGGTCGTCCATGGTCCTGGCGAACGGCCCCACGCAATCGAGGCTGGAGGCCAGCGGATGCGCGCCAACGCGGCTGACACGGCCAAAAGTCGGTTTTAGTCCGGTGATACCGCAGCAGGCCGCCGGCACCCGCACCGAACCCCCGGTGTCGGTGCCGATAGCGATGTCCGCCAGGCCCGCCGCGACCGCCGAGGCCGAACCGCTGGAGGAGCCGCCCGGCACGTGGTCAGGGGCTTGCGGGTTGATCGGCGTGCCGGTCCAGTCGTTGATGCCGGTGACGCCAAACGCCAGTTCGTGCAGGTTGGTCTTGCCGACGATCTGCCAATTGGCGTTGAGAATCGCGTCCACCACTTCGGCGTTTTTCGTCGCCGCTGGTGCGTCGGCAAACGCACGGCTGCCCGAGCGGGTCGGATGGCCGGCAATGTCGATGGAGTCCTTGATGGCCACGCGTTTTCCGCTGCCGCCGAGGAGGAATTCGCTGACGAAAGTACTCATGCATTCAGCTCCGTATTAAACAGCCGTTGCGTGCGAAAATGCGCGATCAGCCAGACGCCGTCGACACAGCGGAAATCGATGTTCAAGCGCGTGCCGAACAGTTCGCTGCGCTGATCGGCATAGGTGGAAATCTGCTGCATGATCCACTGCCCCTGCGCCGCGTTGCCGTCGACCAAGATCGACTCGCTGGTGAGGTAATGCAGGTTCAACTGGAAGTGATCCGACGGCGGCAGGTAACCACCGACAAACGCCGCCACGGCCTCGCGTCCACGATGCTGGCCAAAGGTCTGTGCGGTCTCGCGACCCACGCCTTCCCAGATCGCGTCGATGCAGAACAGCTCGGCCAGTTCGCTGACCTGGGTCGTCACCCTCGGCACGTCGCAGAGGTCCATGTAGCGCGCCATCAAGCGACGCACTGCGCTTTCCCCTTCGAGCGTCGCCAGACGCTGCAGCAAGGCCTCGTCCATGGCTTACACCTTGGCCGCGTCAGGGATGGTCAGCGGGCGACCGATGCGCGCTTCGACCTTGGCGTAGCGCCACAGGCTGTATTCGTTCACCGGCGTGGTGCGGAACAGGTTGCAGGCGTCGATGACCGACTGGTGGCAGTCGACGTCGGCCATGATGTACACGGTCCAGGGCGAGGTGGTCGAAGGGCCGACCATCAGGCGGTCGTCATCCATGGCGCCGAGCACGTTGATGCCGGGCATCGCGCCGAGATCCGCCATCATCCGGCTGAAGCCCTTCCATACGCTGAGGCCTTCGCCGGTAGGCAGGTCAAAAAAGTTCTGGGTGATGCCGATGCAGAAGACGACGCGCAACGGTTCTTGAGTGGTTTGAGTCATGTGTATTGATCCTTGAAAATGAAGCTCTGGAATAAAGTGTTCAGATGTAGCCCGGGAACGGCTGCACGCCGAGGAACACCGAGCCGGCGCCGTCATACAGCCCTTCGCTGAGGAAGGCGTGCTGGGTCACCACCATCGAGTCGCGCAGGTAACGCTGCAGTGGATGGCGCAGGTAAATGGCGGTGGTACCGGCCAGGCTGTAGGCGCTCTGCACCACCTCGGCGCCGGCCTGGGACACGTGAATGGCGGACAAGCGCAACAGGCTGGTCTGCTCCGGGGTGACCGGATTGCCCGCGAGGATCGAGTTCCATACCTGTTCGGTGGCGCTGTAGAAGAAGCCGCGTGCGGCGTTGAGCTTGGCTTCGGCCTTGGCGATTTCGATGCGCACGTAGGCGCGGTCGGACAGTTTCGGCGCACCGGTGATACCGCTGCCGCCAGCCATGCGGCTGATTTCATCGAGGGCAGCGCGGGCAAGGCCCAGGTTGACCACCGCCAGCACTTGCGCGGCGTAGGCAATCGAGGGATAGCGGAACAGCGGTTCGTCGATGGTCGAGGCGCCACCGCGAATGAACGTCCAGCGTTCGTCGACGCGCTTGTCGGACACGCGCAAGTCGTGGCTGCCGGTGCCCTTGAGGCCGACCACGTCCCAGTTCTCGATGATCTCTACCTGCTGCGGACGGAACACCGCGGTGCGCGGCTTGCCGCCCGCAGCACCGATGCCCACGCCCAACAAGTCCGCGCCCATGCAGCCGCTGGCGAATTTCCAGGTGCCGTTGACCTGATAGCCGCCCTCTACCGCCTCGGCCGGTTGCAAGGGAAACAGGCCGCCAGCGAACACCAGGTCCGGGCTATCGGCGTAGAGTTCAGCCAGGGTTTCGCGTGGCAACGCCGCGAGGTAGACGCCGGCACTGCCGAAACTGGCCACCCAGCCAGCGGAGCCGTCGGCCTCGGAGATGCGTTCGATCATTTGCAGAAACTTCGCCGGCGCCAGGGCGTCGCCGCCGTAGTATTTCGGCGTGGCGGCGCGGTAGATGCCCACCTGCTTGAAGCGTTCGATCATGTCCCGTGGCACATGGGAAACGCTGTCGAATTCGTTGCGACGTTGGCGCACTTCTTCCAGCACCTGCGCAAAGGCCGGGCTGTCGACGACATTCTCGTCAACACCGATCGGTGCGACTTGTTGCACGACCGCTGAACGCAGCATGGGCTTTCTCCGTTTTGCTTATTGTTAGTGGGGGCCACACCGCACCGCTGTCTGTAGGAGCTGCCGAAGGCTGCGATCTTTTGATTTTGTTTTTGGATCAAGATCAAAAGATCGCAGCCTTCGGCAGCTCCTACAGATAAAGGCGTGGTCACCCTTGCATTGCGGTCCAGTGTAAAAACCGGATGCCGGCGCAACTATTGGTGCGTGCAGCCCCCCGCCTAAAGAAATCCCCTAGATCCACACCGGTTACCTCTGAGCGCATGCCGCTGTGCGAGCAGGTATAAAACGCCATACTGCAAATCTCTGCCGCCAGGGGCCGTGTGATGTACCAGCCAAAACCGAACGACTTCCATGCGCTGATCGAAGCCATGCCGCTGTGCATCATTCTTCACGATGCGCAGACCAAGGAAATTCTCTGGGCCAACGCCGCCGCCCTGGCGGCGCTGGGTTTTACCCTGGAGGAATTGACGCCGCTCAAGGCCCCGGACATGACCCGCGACGCACCCAAGTACCGGCGCTCGGTGGGCCTGCGCTGGCTGGAAGGTGCTGCGCGCACCGGCCAGCGCGCCATCGAGTGGTGCTATCGCTCCAAGCAAGGGGTGGAGATTCTTTCCGAGGCCGTGGCGACCCTGGTGCATCTGGACGGTCGGGATGTGTTGATGGTGCAGTTCCGCGACATCTCCAAGGAGGACAAGGTCAAGCGCGACCTCAAGCGTTTCGAAAGCCGGCTCAAGGCCTTCATGCAGGATCTGGCCGAGGGTGTGGCGGTGCTCGGTCCCGAGGGCGATATCGGTTTTATCAGCGACTCCGGCGCGCACTTGCTCGGCAGTGAAGTCCATCCGTTGATGGGCCAGAACTTCCTGGCCTGGTGCGACGAGGCTTCGCGCCAGCGCCTGCTGCAAAAATTCGCCCATGAGACGCCGGAACACACGCCCTTCAACGTGCATTACCAAGTGCAGCGCCAGGACGGCGAATGGCGCTGGCATGACGCAACGTGCCGTTATATAGAGATTGAAGACGACCTGGTCGGCCATCTGCTGCTGTTCCGCGACGTCACCGAGCAGGTGCAGGCCGAAGACGCGCGGCGGGTCAGCGAGCAGAAACTCGAATACCTGGCGCGCTACAACGCCATGGGTGAAATGGCCGTGGCCATCGCCCATGAACTGAGCCAACCGCTGGCCGCCACGCGCAACTTCATCGAGGGCGCGGTGATTCGCCTGGGCACCGCAGCCGACGCCGATCAAGGCGTCACCTGGGGTTTGCAGAGCGCCGTGCGGCAGATCGAGCACGCCTCGGTGATCATCAAGAGCGTGCGCGACTACGTCGTTAAACTGGAGCAAAGCGAAGAGCTGATCGACCTCAACGAACTGCTGCGCGAAACCCGCTACTTCATCAGCCTGCGAGCCGACCCGAGCCTGGTGCGCGTGGAAGTCGTGACCTCACCCGAGCCGCTAAGGGTGAGTTGCGAGAAGGTGTTGATCGGCCAGGTGATCCTCAACCTGGCGTTCAACGCGATCGAAGAAATGGCCGACCTGCCGCTCGAACGTCGGATTTTGCGCATTCATGCCAGCGCCGCCGACGGCGTGGCGCTGGTGCGCATAGAGGACAACGGCCGCGGCATCCAGGCCCAGGCGCAAGAGAAGCTGTTCGACGGCTTCTTCTCGTCCAAGGTCAGCGGCAACGGCATTGGCCTGGCGCTGTGCAAGAACATCATCGGCCGTCACCGGGGCGATATCTGGGCGCAAAACCTGGAGCCTTGTGGTGCGGTATTCAGCTTTTCCCTCCCCCTGATCCCCCCCGACACTGGCACAGATACACAAACACTTGGCAGGCAGGGCAATTCCCGCGATTGCCGGGCGAGGCACTATTCGATGGTCAGAATCTGCCCACTCACCCGCGATCCGCGTTACCAACAATTCAGGAAGTTCCCCTTATGCGAACAAACAGGATCTCCGTACAGTCAGCGCTAGGCCTGAGCCTGCTTGTACTCGGCTTGAACAGTGCCCGCGCGGATTTGCCCGCCGACACCGGCATCGGCCAGACCACCCTGGCCTTCCCCGCTGAACCGCACCGGGCATTCGTCGTCGATGTCGAGTTCGAAAGCTTCGTCGCCGGCCGTGTCACCGTGGTCGACCCCGACCAGTAACGCGTGCTCGGCATGGTCCCGACCGGCTTTGCCGCGCCTTCGGCCCTGAGCCATGACGGCAAGCTGATCTACAGCGCCGACATCTGGTATTCGCGCGGCACCCGCGGCACCCGTACCGACGTGCTGACCGCGTGGGACAGCTCGACCCTGTCGCCGGCCTGGGAAGTACTGATCCCGAACAAGCGCGCCGAATCGCTGACCCAGCGCTACGGCCTGAAGACCAGCGACGATGACCGTTTCGTCTACGTCTACAACTTCACCCCATCGACCTCGGTCACTGTGGTCGATACCCAGACCAAAGCGGTTGCCTCGGAAATCGCGATTCCCGGTTGCGTGCTCAACTACCCGGTGGGCAAGCGTCGCTTCGCCTCGCTGTGCGGCGACGGCAGCCTGCAGGTGGTGACCCTCAACGATCAAGGCCAGGAAAACGCGCGCAACCGCACGCCGTTCTTTGACCCGAACGCGGAAAAACTGGTGGAGCGCGCGGTCAACGTCGGCGACACCTACTACTTCACCACCACTACCGGCACCGTGCGCGCCGTGGATTTCTCCGCTGACGCGCCGAAAATCCTGCCGAGCTGGTCGCTGGTCACCGACGAAGAGAAGAAAGCCGGTTGGGCCCCGGGCGGCTGGCAGCTGATGGCGGTCGCGCCGAAGCTGAACCGCTTGTACGTGCTGATGCACGACGCCCACGAACCGATGAAGTGGGAAGACCCGAGTCCCCTGATCTGGGCCTTCGATCTGAAGACTGGCAAGAAAATCGCCACCCTGGAAGCACCGGTACCGGTGTGGAGCATGCAGGCTACCGGCGACGACAAGCCACTGCTGCTGGGCACCGACGTTGAAGGTGGCTTGCAGATCTTCGACCTCAAGACCAACCAGCACACCGGCAGCATGGCCAAGGTCGCAAAAACCGCGACCCAGGTCATGAGCTACTAACAGGGATCAGGCCATGCAATCAGATCCGATCTTCATCATTGCCAGCGCCATCGCCATTGCGGTGCTGCTGGCCAGTGCCGCGACCCACAAGGTGCGAGCGCCAGCGCGCTTTCGCAAACAACTTGCCGATTATCAACTGCTGCCCGACGCGCTGGTGCGCCCGATCGCGCGGTTGATCCCGCTGCTGGAACTGGCCATTGCGTTCGCGTTGCTGGTGCCGGTCAGCCGCCCCTGGGCAGCGTTGAGCGCGGCCAGCCTGCTGGCGCTGTACGCCGCCGCCATCGGCATCAACCTGTGGCGTGGGCGTCGCGACATCGACTGCGGCTGTGCAGGTCCCGACCAGGCGCAACCGCTGCGCCCGGTCCTGCTGCTGCGCAACAGCGTGCTGGTGGCGCTGGCATTGCTGGCAAGCGTAGCGCCGGTAGTGCGCGACATGACTGTGTTCGATGGCTTCGTGACCCTGGCTTCGGCCGCCGTCGCGCTGCTCATCTACGCCGCGGCCGATGGCCTGGCGGCGAACTCCCCTCTTCTGCTCAAATTGATTGGTAGGTAATCACAATGGAAGGCTTGATAGTTTCCAACGTTCTGCTCTGGGTATTGCTGGTGGCCGTGGCGTTCGTCGTCATGGGCCTGGTCCGTCAGATTGGCGTGTTGCACGGCCGTCTGGCCCCGGCCGGCGCGCTGATGATGGACAAAGGCGTGGCCGTCAACGAAGCCGCACCGCAAGTGACCGCTGCTGACCGTAATGGCCGCCCGGTGAACTTCGGTTATGCCGGCGAGAAATCGCAACTGCTGTTCTTCCTCTCGCCGACTTGCCCGATCTGCAAATCCCTGCTGCCGGCGATCAAATCCATCGCCAGGGAACAAGCCAGCACGCTGGACGTGGTGTTCGTCAGCGATGGCGACATGGACGCCCAGCAAGCGCTGATCCGCGAGCACAAACTCGAAGACGCCACTTATGTAGTCGGCCCGGAAGTGGGCATGACCTACCAGATCGGCAAGCTGCCGTACGCAGCCCTGATCGACAAGTCCGGCACCCTGCGCGCCAAAGGCCTGGTCAACTCCCGCGAGCACCTGGACAGCCTGTTCGAAGTCGAGCACCTCAAGCACGCGACGCTGCAGCAATATCTCAATGCGCAACCCCACGACCACGCTCATGACCACAGCCACGGCCATAGCCACTGATAAGGCAGGGAGACCTTCATGAAACTGCTGGATCTGTTATTCGAACGCTCCTCGCGCCGTGTTGCCGACACGACTTCGCGCCGCAAACTGCTGGCTCGCATGGGCTCGCTGATCGTCGCCGGTGCCGCCCTTCCCGTGCTGCTGCCGCTGGATCGCACCAGCAAGGCGCTGGCCGCCACTGACCCGAAAGCCGGTGACCCCGGTGATCCAAACAGCTGCGACTACTGGCGCTACTGCTCCATCGACGGTTTTCTGTGCAGTTGCTGCGGCGGTTCGGTGACTTCCTGCCCACCGGGCACCGAGGCCTCGCAAGTGACCTGGATCGGCACCTGCCGCAACCCGGCCGACGGCAAGGACTACATCATTTCGTACAACGACTGCTGCGGTAAACAAAGCTGCGCCCAGTGCGCCTGCACCCGTAACGACAGTGAAGAACCGGCCTACCGCCCGTTCAACAACAACGATGTGAACTGGTGCCTGGCCGCCAAGTCGCACATCTATCACTGCACCGTTTCGATCATCCGTGGCGTGGCGGTCTGACACGCACCACCGCCGGTTGCCCACGCGATCGGCGTTTTTTTTTAAAAGATCGCAGCCTGCGGCAGCTCCTGGATTGACCGCGTGCTCCTGTAGGAGCTGCCGCAGGCTGCGATCTTTTCAAGGCACAACAAATAAGGGGTTCGAAATGCGTCGTTTGCTAATCCTCGGCCTGGCCTGCGCCCTGACCACCCCGCTCGCCCAGGCCCGGGCCATCCCCGACCCGACGCAGCGCCACGCGCCGGGCAACGAGGAACTGCAAAAGCCCATCGCCGAGGCCGGCTACAGCGTGGGCGTTAACTATCAGTTGCAATGTGCCGGTTGCCATCTGGGCAACGGCATGGGCTCGGCGGCCAATGACACCCCGAGAATGACGGGATTTGTCGGCAACTTCCTGAAAGTCCCGGGCGGCCGTGAATTCCTGGTGCGCGTGCCAGGCATGTCGCAATCGGCGTTGAACAACGCGCAGTTGGCCGACCTGCTCAACTGGCTGATGCGCGAGGACGGCATGGCCGGTAAAAGCCGACCCGCCGATTACCAGCCCTACAGTGCCGACGAAGTGGCGGCGCTGCGTGCCAAAACCATGCTCAACCTGCCAGGCACCCGCGCCGAACTGATCGACAAAATGCGCGCCCAAGGCATCGCCATCGAAGACGGCATGAGCAACTGATAACGCTGCTTGTTCGCAGCCGACGTCCCAGGTCCTCCCGCCCATCCAGGCAGACAATCCAGTTTCTACCGATGGTCGTCCAGTCACTCCAAAAGCAGGCCGCCCGGTGCCTGCGTGCATGCCGCAGACTAAACTTCGTCCATTGCGTGAATGAATCCACACTGCTGCTAAAGTGATAGCACGGGATGCCGCGTTCTCCCCAGCTTTGCGAATTTCGGTGGAAGGAGGATTTCTCGACTATAAGTAGCTTGCCGTTGAGGCTAAAGCTCTGAAACGAAGGTGGTTTTGACCTGGATCGCGTTCGGGTTGGGCGCGAGGGGGCAGCAAAAATGGGATCTGATCATGATTTTTGAGCCGAGCAGTAGCCGTTCCGTACTCCAACGAAGAAGCAGTACCAGTATCTTTATCCAGGCAGGCCTCGATAGCCTCGCTGTCACCGGTGTCGCGTGGTACCTGATTGTTTATCACATAGGTTTCATCACCCAGGCTTATGTGATCATGGTCCTGTTGCTACTGGGGGCGCTTGCCGTCGTCTACGACCACTACGCGATTTATCGAAGCAATGTCGTGTTTGCCGTCAAGGCCTTCAAACTGTTCAAGGCGTGGACCGCCGCTTTTTGTTTTCTCGTCGCCATGGCCTTTCTTACGAAACAAAGCGAACAGTACTCACGCTTGCTGGTCGGTGAGTTGTTCGTCATCGGTTATTTCGCCCAGCTGCTTTTGCACCTCGCGACCCGTGAATTGCAAAAGAAGTTCCTGGCGCACCCCACCCAACGGGACAACGCACTGATCATCGGCTCGGGAGAGCTGGCGGACTTCCTGCACCAGAAAATCAGCAACAATCCCTGGTTGGGTGAACGGGTAGTCGGCTCCGTGTTGATCGGGGCGGCCGATGACCGGGGCAAGGATGGTTCGGAAAACCCCAACCGCCTGGCGATACTCGGTCATATTTGCGATCTTGACGACCTGGTCGTCCAGCATTCGATCCGCACCGTTTACTTCGTCACGCCACTGGACGGCTCCCAGGTGATCAAGGATGTGTATCTGAAGCTGTTCGACAAGCACATCTCGGTCAACTGGGTGCCAGACATCTTTTCCCTGCGCTTGATCAACCACAGCGTTCGGGAAATCGCCGGCATTCCGGTGCTGACCTTGTCCGAGACGCCACTGATGGGCATGCGCCTGCTGCTCAAGAACCTTGAAGACCGCGTGCTGGCGTTTCTGCTTTTGCTGATTGCGGCGCCAGTGCTGGCCGTTGTGGCCATTGCCATCAATCTCGACAGCCCGGGGCCGGTGTTCTTTCGCCAGCAACGGATGGGCTGGAGTGGCGGACCGTTTCGCATCTGGAAGTTCAGGAGCATGGTGGTCCATCAGCCCGAAGACGGTGTAGTCAAGCAAGCACAAAAGAATGATCCGCGCATGACCCGGGTCGGCGCCTTCATTCGACGCACCAGCCTGGATGAGCTGCCGCAGTTGTTCAATGTGCTGATGGGTGAAATGTCCCTGGTCGGGCCGCGTCCGCATGCCATCCAGCACGACGCGCAGTATTCACCCGACATTGCCGACTACTTTGCCCGCCACAACATCAAGCCAGGCATAACTGGCCTGGCTCAAGTACGTGGCTATCGCGGTGAAACCAAAGACATCGAACAGATGATTCGCCGGGTGGATTCGGACATCGAATACATCAACAACTGGTCGCTGTGGCTCGACTTCGTCATCCTTGCCCGGACAGTGACAGCCTTCTCCGGCAAACATGCCTACTAGTCGTATCTTGATTGCATGAGCCGCCCGGTAACGCTGACGACCAGCGTTACCGGGTTAAGCACGAGGCCGCAAAAGCGTCAGGCCGGGAACAGGTCGAGGGTGCGCTCAACCTCATCGGGATCGATCCGGAAACCTTCGCCGTCCGGGGTGCCCACCACAAAACCGAAGTTTTGCTGATCACGATCCGTCAGGTACTTGAAGAAGCAGACGAAACGATCAGGGGGTTGCAGGACCAGCAGCGAACCACCGGGCGCAAGGACATTGACGCCGTGTATGAGTTGACTGCCTTCGATGCCGATCACGGTCCTGGCGCCGGCACAAGCCGCGACGATGGTCGCCACATCGGATTTCGAGGGGTCGATGATGCGAAAACCGCGGCGCTCGCGCAGGCGTTCAGCCAATTCCAGTTCATTGCGCAGCAACCGCAACTCACCCTTGTTGCCCCGCAGCACGAACACCCCTGGGTGCGAATTGACGTTGACATGGGACAACAACTTGTCCGTCATTGCGCGAAAGCGCATGTGCTTGTGGCGGTTCTGGCTGATGTCGTCAAAAATCACCAGTTCACGAAAAAATGCGTTGCGCATACGCAGCGGATTCATGCCCAGCCACTTTTCATAACCGGGGGCGTGAAGTATCCCGTGCCGGGTTACGCTGACTTCGGTTTCAGCGAGTTCCGTGGTCACCGGAACGCCGAGCTGGCTCGCCATGGGATAGGTGATGCAATCATCCACCATCCACGATCCAAACCACTTATTGCCGCCCACAGTGCAATACATCGCTGCGCGATCGATTTCGTGTTCTATGCGAATCTTCGGCAACCAACCGGCCCTGGGCGATAACCAGGATTTGGCATCACCTTTGTAAAGCGCGCCGTCGATCAGCCAGGCGTCCTTGAGCAGAAAGGCGCGAGTGGGGCCGTGCTGCACGAGCCCGTTGCCCTCCATGGTGCGACGGGGATGCTCGAAGGGATAAAACTGCCATCCCGTCACGCGTTCAAGCTGGTTGGGCAGGTAAAAAGCAGGGGGTGCAATCGATTCATCAGGGGGAGCCACGTCCCAGGTTTTTACCGCGACACTTTGCAGGTCCAGCGGCGCTTTCCTGGCAACTTTCTCCTTGAACATGTGTTTATACGCAGCAAAACTCCATTTCGCCCCAGCGCCGCTCACCAACATATTCGATTGCGACATAAGGATTACCACTCTAATGCGTTTAAATATAATTAGCGCTTGTCGTCCTTGTGCGCACTATCAAACTCCAGTCAATTGCAAATAATACTTTCCATGACAGGTGGTACCTTCAGATGACCGTATCGAGCGCGTAAAGTCTCGAGCAGTTGTTCCGGTGGTGCCTTGGCGCAATGAAGATAGACCCTGCTCAGTCCGCCAAATCCCATTTCGCGATAGCGCTCGGCAATATCCTCATCAGTTTGCCCGTCCGGCAAACCCAGATGCAGGGTCAGTTCTTTTCCCTCTACGGCAAACAAGGGTGTTTCCCAGAGAAATTGCGCAACGCCCACCTTGGGCAGCCGGACAAACAGATAGCCATGGTTATTCAGGGTATCGACATCGCCGCCACGCCTTCTTTTCCATTCCAGCAAACCGTCGTCCGGGCGCGCCAGGCAAGTGCCGATATCGTAATAATCAAAGCCGTTTTCCAGCGCCCATTCCAGCGCCATGAAGGTGGTGATCGAGTTGATTTCCCTAAGCTTTTTCGCATCCGAATAGACTGTTTCGGGGTAGCCGAAACGGATCGTGCTCCAGTAGCGCTTGCCCGCGCGGGTAATCACGCAGCCAAGGTGACAGGCGACCACCTCGTCTTCCAGCAGCACCAGGTCCAGGCGGCCGGCGGTTTTGGCCACCCTTCGCACCTCCTGCTGCTCAATTTGCGAAGCAGACGTGCCATGCCTTGCGCTGGCATAGGGTTGCAGCATGCCTTGGTCGGCGCTTTCGATTTCATCGTCGTTCAACGCCTGTTTAAGGCGATAGCGCAAACGGTTCTTGCGAAGATTGCGCCGCAGCTCAGAGTTATATCTTGCGGTGATGTCCTCGATCGAGCGGCCCAGAGGAACTACGGCGCTGAGATATTGGGGCACACAGAGTGCGCCCGGCGTCGGTATTTCACTGACGAACACCGTTATGCCTGGTTTATTCGCCCTAAGTTGCTGATTGGCAACCTGAGGTTCAGCACCCATGAGAACTTTCACAAATTCACGCTGTGCCTTACGCCCCATATAGAGAATGTCGTAAGGACTCTCTTCGCGCAGCTTGAACCTGACAAATTCCCAGCGCCAAAAACAGGCTCGGCCGGCAATATCGCGCAGCCAGGCATGGGCTTTCCGCAGTTCAAAGCGTACCGACGGCGTAATCAACTGACGCAACAGTCCCTTTACATATTCTTTCATTTGGTATTAACACTAAATGATTAAGGAAGATTATTCGAAAGTTCGAATCAAGGAATAACGAACTGAAAATCAGGCTTCAACACGATGATGGCCGGCGTCAAACTTTCGTCGCCATTCGCACCAAAGGCGAAACAAATTATTACCGCGTCAGCAAGTCGTCGCTTACATGAGCAGTAAAGATGCTACGCCGGAGTTTTGCAAGATATTACGCTGCCGAGCCTGTTCTTACGGCACGCACCTCACCCCCGGGTCGGTACCGGGCAGGCAAGCGTTCTCAATATGAACAGAGGGTTACCGACCACATAACGACTGAACAGCCGCTTGGGTTCACTGAGCAGCCTGAATACCCACTCGCAACCCAGGCCTCGCACCCATTGCGGAGCGCGACTCACCTTGCCGCCGAGAAAGTCCAGGATCGCCCCGCCACACACGATCAGGCAGGGCACGCCGCTGGCCGCCAGCCGGGCGGCAACGATTTCCTGCTTGGGCATGCCCATGCCCAACACCACCAGTTCCGGCTGATGTTGCCGGGCAAGTTCGAGGTAGGTCTGCACATCGTCGAAACCATGGTGGACAGACACGACATTGACTGCCAATGCCGTTTGGCAATGCTTTGCCGCATGGGCCAGGAAAGGCTCTTGCGTGCCCCACAACGCCACGCGCCGTCCTTTATAGGCCGACAGTAACTTGGGGATGAAGTCCGTGCCGTTCATGTTCAACCCCGGCTCCCTGCCCATTCGGCGAAACAGGATCGACATGCCGGAGCCATCGCGCAGCAACACATCGGCGGCCGACAGTGCCTGGTAGTAGGCATCGTCCCCGGCAACCAGGTTCATCGCATGGGCGTTGACGAACCCGAGCACCGTTGCCCGCTGCGGCCAGGCCAATGCCTCGATCAAGCGCTGCTCTTGATCGCTATCGCCGATGACCTTGAGTGACTGGATGATCGTTTGCCAGTTGTGCTGCCAGGCCAATGCGCGCATCAGGAGTCATCTCGCTTGGAGCGCACCCATTCAACCTGGCGTTTGACCAGGAAGCCCAGGTACAGGGGGATTTTCTTCAGTGCGTAGAACGGTGCATACAGCAACGCGGAAAACGCGATGATGGCGCGACCGAACTGACTCCACGCCAGCAAGATGGTCATCATCAACATGACCACCCCCACCGATGCGATCAATGCCGGCAGCCATGCACCGAACAGCAGCAACACCAACCAGGACAGGACAAACGCCGCGCCCAACAACAACGTCAGCAACGCCAGTGGCGGCACCAATAGATCCAGGGTCATGGCCAGCAGGTTGAAGTTGCGTCGGGCAAGCGACTCCACCAGTAATTTGGGCGCGTCGCCCAGGATCACGCCCAGGTGACCATGCTCCCAACGCGTACGCTGGGTCGTGAGGCCTTCGTCACTGCGCGGGAAATAGCTGGTCACCAAGGCATCAGGGCAAAACATCGGTGGCTTGCCGCTGCGACAGAAATCCAGGCCCATTTTCAGGTCTTCGACGATGTGACCACTGGCAAGCGTGATCAAGGGCAGGTCCCGCCAGACGAACGCCATGCCCGTGCCCATCAACTGACAGGGCAACCCCAGCCGAGCCCAGCCTTGCGGTCGCACCCGATTTTTGACGCACCAGGCAAACTCGGCGATCTGCACTTTCAGCCCCGAACCCGCTGGCGCACGCATCAGGTCAAGCGCCTGGGTCGGCCGCCCCGAGTCGATGCACTGTATGGCCAGGCGTTCGATGAAGCCCTCGTTCACCTGGCAATCGGCATCGACAATGATCAGCACGTCCGGCGCATCACCGGCCAGGTGACGCGCGCCAAAATCCAGTGCATAGCCCTTGCCACGCTGCTGGGCATTGCTGCGTTCCACTACCTCCGCGCCGGCCGCACGCGCCATCGCGGCGGTGTCGTCCGAGCAGTTGTCGGCGACCACCAACAGACGATCGCCCTCCTGCAGTTGCGGGCGCAGGCAATTCAAGGTGGCCTGGATAATCGAGGACTCATTGTGGGCCGGCACCAGCACCGCGACCCGAGGTCGCGGGCGTTGTGCGAGTGCTTGCGCACGCACCGGCAAGCCAGCCAGCAGCACCTGCACGAGCAGCACCAGTACCGGCAGGAGGATGATCGCCAGCGGTACGCCGAGTAGCCAATTGAGGAATGTGATCATGCTTGCGCCTTGAACAGGTGAGCCAACTTGGTCGCTTCGGTATCGATATCATGACGCTCCAGCACACGCTGATAAGCCGCTTCGCCCATGCGCTGCAACTGCTCGACCGGCTGCGCCAGGCAGTCCGCCAGCGCCACCGCCAACTCTTCCACCGCGCCCGCGGGAAACAGCCAGCCGTTCTCGCCCTGGCGCACCAGTTCGGGAATGCCCGCCACATAAGTGGTCAGCACCGGCCGGCGCAACGCCATGGCTTCCATGATGACCACCGGCAAGCCTTCGGCGAAGCTGGGCAGTACCAGGGCCCGCGCGGCGAGAATTTCCATGCGCACCTGTTCGCTGCTGATCCAGCCAGTGATTCGCACACGCGATTGAAGGCCGTGCCGGGCAATCAATTCTTCGATCTGCGGGCGCATTTCGCCGTCGCCAGCCAGGACCAGTTCGAATGCCACGCCTTGTTCGGCCAAGCGACGAGCGGCCTCCAGCAACAGCAATTGGCCCTTCTGCTCACATAGGCGCCCCACGCAAACCAACCGCGGCGCGGACGGCACCGCCACTGCGGGCACATCGTGAAAGGCCCGCTCCAGGCCACAATGCACAACCTTGACCCGAGCCCAATGCGCCGGGTCGACCCAGCGATACAACTGGCTGCGCCCATAGGCACTGATGGCCGCGACAAACGCCGAGCGCCGGACTTTCTCGCCCAGGTGAATGAACTGCGGTTTGTCGAACTCTTCCGGACCATGCACGGTAAAACTGTACGTAGGCCCGCCAAGTGCGTTGGCCAGCATCACCACTTCGGTCGAGTTGGTGCCGAAGTGGGCATGCACGTGCCGGGCACCGAACGCCTGCATCCAGGACAGCACGCGGCATGCTTCGAGCAAATAGACCAGATGGTACGGCCAGGAACGATCGGCGCGCCGCCCCATGCGCAGCGCCAACCACAGCGTCGAAAAGAACCGCCGCGGTTGGGTACGCAGCACCTGCAGCGCAGGTCGCAGCAGCGCTTTGACGCCGTCCGCCAGCACGTATTGGGTCTTGCTGCGTTCAGACTCGTCCTCGGTGTCCACCAATTCGGCATCCCAGCCTCGCAACGCGATGCGTTGGACCTCAAAGCCCTGGCGCTCCAGCGCCAGGATCTCGCGACGAATGAAGCTATGGCTGACCTTCGGGTATTGATTGATGAAATAAGCGATACGCATGGGCACCCGGCTTGAATGTCGTCGAAGTTGTTACTGCAGGTACCCCCACAGTAGTCCAGTAACCGGTCACGTCAATTCACTGCGTAGCTGCCTTTCAGCACCTGGTCGATCCTGGTGAAGGTATCGTCCAGCAGCTCATAGCGCCGGCGATACATGGCGCGTTTTTTTGAAGCAATGGTTTCCAGCGGCTTTCTGGACGAAGCCATGGGGATTTCAAAAAAGTCTTCGCGCGCAGACGGTGTCGCCCCGTGTTCAAGCCAGATCGAATCATAATTGGCGGCCAGCTCCTGGGCTTTGTGCGCACCAAAATACGGGTGGCGATGATGACGATAGACATCCCCTACCGCGTAGATTTTTCCGACGCCGATATGGCTGGCGATGTACTTGATCACTTCAATCAGAAAGCTCCTGGGTCGCAGGCCTTCGAAGTCCTTGGTGACATCCCGGTAGATGGCCAGCGATCTTTCGCTCTCGATGCCTTTATGGATGCCCTGCACGGCACCGATGAAGATGCACAGCTCACCCTCCGTGCAGCACAAGGTGAAGGCGATCGAGGCAATGCGCAGATCGCCCTGGAACAGATTCAGCACCAACTCGCCTTCACGCATGAACCAGAACGGGCGGTCCAGTACCAACGTGCAACCATCGGACCACGCCGTCAGGTCGCTCAGGACCAGGCTGTCGTCGCGCCCGAACAGCAGTAATTGCGGGCAGCTTTTCGTGACCACCTCGTAGTGCGAGGCCATGACGCCCAATTTGTCCTGGGAGTTCCAGCTTTTGCTGATGTAGGGCCAGTGGATAACACCCAGGCAATCGCCGCCGAGTCTCTCGATGCCGGTATCGCCCAGCGCGTTGGACATGCGCCCGAAAAACAGATTCAACTCGGTCCAGTTCTTGCCCACCAATAGCACAAACTTGAGTTTGTTCTTCAATGCCCTCAGGGAATAGCCAGCGTGCACGGAGAAGACGCTTTTGACGATCATCCAATAGTCCATCGAAGTCTCACTTGTATTCGATCAATGCGGATTTGCCGGCACCGAACCTGTTCAAAAGAAACTTGACCTGCCCGAACATCTCGGGAAATTTGCCCAGCACGAGGAAGAACGCCAGTAGCCAGTTTTGCCGCGCAGGGCCAGCGCCCCGCCGGGCCAGGCGCGCGACCTGCAGCGGATAGATCAACAGCAGCAACAACCCGGGCCAGCCCAGCAGCAGCGTGGCAATGACCGTCGCCAGCGGCACGCCCAAGCCCCAGAACCAGGCGCGGCGCGACTCGCGGCGCCAATGGCGCTCCGGTGCGCCACCGTGTAGAAACGCGCCCTCGGCGAAGGCATAGCCGCCGCGTAAGGTGCGCCGCCACCATTGGCCGAAGCGGGTCATGCTCGCATCGTGCAAAGTCATTTCCGCAGGCAAGCGCCAGACCTTCCAGCCCTTGGCTCGCAGCCGCACGCAGAGCTCCGGTTCTTCCCCGGCAATCAGGTCCGGGCGATACCCGCCCGCAGTGGCGAAGGCGTCCGCGCGCATCAGTGCATCGCCACCGCAGGCGCTGGTCGCACCGGTTGGCGTATCCCATTCGAGGTCGCACATCAGGTTATAAATGGAGCGCTGCGGAAAACGTTCGCGGCGCCGCCCGCAAACCACCGCCACCTCAGGCCGGGCCTCAAGAAAGGCCTGTGCATGGGGTAGCCAGCTGGCAACCACCTCGCAATCACCGTCGACGAACTGCACATGACGCATCGATGGCAACAGCCGTTGCAGCCGGGCGAAACCTTCATTGCGTGCACGTGCGGCCGTGAAGGCAATGCTCATGTCCAGTTCAACCACCTCGACACCAAGCCTTCGGGCCATCTGTACTGAACCGTCGGTGGAGCCCGAGTCGACATAGACGATCTGCTGCGCCGCACCGACCAGCGAAGCCAGGCAACGCTCGAGTCGCTGGCCTTCATTGCGACCGATGACAACGACCCCAACCCCCGTCGTCACCGTGTTCATGAGAATTGCTCGGCATCGGCAAGCTTGCGCTGCTTGATGGTCGCCGGCACGCCGACCGCCACCGAGTTGTCAGGCACATCGGTCAACACCACGGCATTGGCGCCGATCACCACATTGTTGCCGATGCGGATATTGCCCAGCACCTTGGCGCCGGTACCGATATCGACGTTGTTGCCCATCACCGGGGCGATCGGCTCCTTCACGTTCTTGAGCCCGACGACTACGCCGTTGCGGATACGACAGTCATCGCCGAACTGCGCATAACCACTGATCACGATGCCGCCGAAATGATCGATGACGAAGTTGCGCCCGACCACCACCTCGCACGGCAGCTCGATGCCCGTTACGATCTGCACCAGCTTGAACAGCACTTTGTAGATAAAGGACAGCAATTTGCGCAGCAGCGCCGGGCGCACGCCGTAGCGCCAGCGCCCGAAGCGATACACCAGCATCACCCAGAAACCCTGGGCGCCCCAATCACCCTCGTATGCTCGCAAGTCCGCACGTATGTTTTCGAACATGGACTGACCTACCGTGTGGGTTGGCTACCGAGTTTGGTTTTACGCAACAGTGCCCAGGTCACACGTGTGTGTTGCCAACACGCCTTGATGGCGGCCCGACCGCGACCTTTCAACAAAGCCTTGAGCCCCAGGATCAGGTCGCACAGGCATACCAGCAGCATGTGCAAGGCCAACCCCGGCAAACCGTGATGCTTGCGGAAGTACAACAGCTCGCTTTCGATTTGCAGGGTCTGCAGCTGTCGGCCGTCCATGTTCAGTTTGTCGACCGACTTGGCACTCTCGCCACCGATATGCACCACCGACGTGTGGGGGTAGTAGACCACCTTCCAGCCCGCCTCCTTGACGCGCCGGCAGTGATCCACTTCCTCGTAGTAGAGGAAATAGCGCGGATCGAACAGGCCGACCTTGTCGATCACTTCACGGCGGATCAGGTAATAGCAACCGGGTACCCAGTCACACTCGCGCACCGAGGCATGATCCCAGTCCAGGTCGTCGACCAGTTTCACCCACGGGAAGAAGCGTTCAAGGCCGGCCGTCACGAGGAAGACATTCAGCGGCGTCGGAAAATAACGGCAGGACGGTTGCATCTCGCCGTCCCGACCGACCAGGCGTACACCGAGGATCCCACAATCGGGATGAGCCTCCATGTACTCCAGGGTCTTGGCCAGGGTGTCGTCGGACACAAACGCGTCGGTGTTGAGCAGCAACGCGTACTTGCCCTGCAGGTGTTCAACCAGCTGATTATTGGCCCGGCCAAAGCCGACATTGTCCTTATTGGCCAGCAACACGGCCTCTGGACAAATATCGCCCAGGCAATCCAGCGAGTTGTCCGCCGAAGCGTTGTCCACCACCAGGTAGCGTGCGTGGTCGGTGCTCTTGGACTGGCGCAGCGCATTGAACATGGGCTGCAACAGACCCGCCGTGTTGTAGTTGACGACGAGCACATCCAGCGGCGCGCTACTCATTGGCCTTCTCGCCAAAGAAGTACTGCGCCCTCATGGCCTTGAGCTTGGGCTCGTAATCCGGGTCGAAGTGCGTGCCGCGCTGGCGGATGAGTTCCATCCAGGGATAGGCTTCGCAACGCTCTTCGATTTTCTTGATCAGGTCTTCAACGGTGCAGAGCACCTTCGCCGGGTTCCCGCCCACCACGACACCGGGCGGAACATCCCTGGTCACCACGGCACCGGCGGCAACGATTGAATTCGGACCGATTTTGCGGCCCGGCATGACGATGGCCTGGTAACCGATGAAACAGTTGTCGAATATATCGACCGCACCAACGGAGTCGAGCTGTTTACCCGCGCTGATTTCGAACACGCCAATCAGCCCGTCATGCCCGAATATCGTGCAATCGGACAAGCCGACGTTGTTGCCGATGCGTAATAGCGAAGGGTCGGGGATGTTGCAGCCGGGATTGATCCATACTCCCTTTCCGACCGAATGAATGCCTCCCCAGCGCGCCAGGTAGTTTGCCCATTCGAAGCCTGTGGGATGGCAAAATTTCTTGAATAAACCCTTCCCCCGACCCGTTTTATTGACGTAGTAACGTATTGCACGCTTTGCTAGCCCAATCATCCTGTCAGCCTCACAAATGTCAGCGTTTCACATCGGTACCAAGACCAGATGCACCATGGTTGTTGTTCTAGTGGCACCCTGCTTTGGTGGCTCTCCCTAAGACTGTTTCACTCAAGAATACCTGCCTGCCGCAGGGCCCATTTGATGGTTGAGGTAATCCGCCAACCGCAGCGTCAGCTGCAACAGCGGCATGGTTGGATTGCTCGCGCCGGCCGTTGCAAACACACTGCTGCCAGCGACGTACAGGTTATTGGTGCCGAACACTTTGCTGTTCTCATCGACCACCCCGAATTCAGGGGAGCTGGCCATCCGCGTAGTGCCCATGTGATGGGCATGCGGCACGACTTTGAGCGGCAGGGAAACGTCATACACCGCTTCCTCCAACTTGACATAGCCAAGCCCTTCTTCGGCAAAACACTTTGCCACCTCCAGGCCGATGCTTTTTATGGTCTCCCTGTCTTCAGGGGCGAGCTCCCAATGGACGTTGACCATTCTCATCCCCAGGTCATCGTGTTCTTGCGTCAACGAGACGCGACTCTTGCGGTTGGGAAACTGCTCGATCATCGTTCCGAGCTCCCCGTCACCGGGACAGTTGAACTTGGCAATGAACTCGATCTTGTGCGCCATGCCTGCCTTGCAGGCCAGGTTCTCGAAAAAACCCTTGATTGCCGCCAAGCGTCCATAGGTTTCCACCGCCGACACCAAGGACGCGGTGACATTGCCTTTACCGGAATGATGCTCGACCACAAACGCATCCTTGGTGAAGAACTGCCTGGCCTCCCGGCTTTCACCTTCGTTGAGGATGAAGGTACCGAGGGCGATGTTCAGGTGTTCCATGAAGCATCGACCGACCAGGCCATCCTCGGTGATAACGCCGGCAGCGGCCAATGACTTGCTGTTGAGCAACTGCCTGGCATTTTCGATCGCACCGGTGGCCAGGATGAATTGCTTGGCCGAGACACGCTCTTGCTGGCGTTCGTAATCGGACACCACGACGGCGGTGATGCGGCCGGTGTTGCTGTCGAAATCGAGGTCGACGCAATTGCAATTGATGAAGACATCCAGACCCTCGGTCTCCTCGAGTTCCTTGGCATACTTTTGTGCAAATCGGGTCGGTGGACTGAGCAGGAAACGGTCGGCTTCGAATTCATCGCTTTTAAAGGCCGCGTTGACGGTCTTGAATCCCGAGTCCAGCGGCAAGTCCAGAATGGCCATGGCCGCTGGCAGATTGCGCTCCATCTCGGAAAACGCGATGGGCCAACCGGGCAAGTTCACCGGTGGGGACAGGGCAAAGTCGGAAGGCTCGAAGGGGCGGCAACGACCTGCCCAATGATTGGAGGTGCCACCCAGATAGCGCAGGCGGGTTTCTTCAGCGAAGACATCCAGCCCCGTCGAAGGACACTTGTAGAGGTTCTGCGAATACGCGGCATACTCGCGCCCCCCGCCCTCCAGAAGCACTACACGCCAGCCATTGCCAGCCAAACGCAAGGCCAGCGTAATGCCGGCCGGGCCTGCACCAACGATGCAGAAATCATAGTGATCGCGCAGGTCTTTCTGCGTTTGGTAGTCTTTGATCATATTTGCAGTTACCGGAAATGCGCGGCAGGTAATACCCACCCGTTGATCACGACAAACTCCGATTTTCCTGCAGTAGGCCGAGCCCCAACCCCGGTAAATTTCATCGCCAGCCCCCCCAGGCTTAACAGGGCAAATGCCCGAATGAGTCCTCTGCGACTGATGACAGAGGTATTCAACACGCGTTCACTCATCACTCACGACTCCACTGGATCGAGATTTGCGTCCGAGATTCAAAGGGTGCTTCAACGTCAAGAAAAACCGGTCAAGCGCTTAAATCGAAAAGCCACTTGAAAACGACCAGCACCAGCTCCCCGCACAACGCCCCTACCACCAGCATAGGCAACACAATCAGCTCGCGCTTGATATCGAGAATACCCACGCGACGATTGACATACACAACCAACACCAAGGTCGGCAACGTATGCAGCGCGACGCCCCAGATCGCCCAATCGACCCCACCGAAAGCCAGTAACAACGGGACCAGCACCCATAACGACACCACACGGATGATGTTATCGATGGCCTGGTACTTGGTAAGCCCCAGGGCGATCCAGATTTGATTGGCCACGATGTAGCGCATCACGAAAAACGACGTCGAGAGCACGGCCATCATGTGGCCGGCCTGGGCGTAACGGTCGTCGTACAACACTTTGATGATGAGTGGACTGGTGACCCAGAGGAACCCGCAAAGAAATAGCAACGCAACGTCGACCATCATCTTGAAGCGGTAATACAAACTGCGCAGGCGCTCGAAGTCGTTGGTTCTCGCGGCTTCGCCGAAGGCTGGCAGGGCCACGGCCCCGACCACTTTCAATACGCCGGTCTGCAAAGCGCCAAGAATCAGCACGGCAATCGAATACACGCCCATTTCGAAGACTGTCATGCTGCCGCCGAAAATGATCCGGTCACCCTGCATGGACAGTACGCCCACGGCCGAAGACAACAGGATCCAGCGACCGAAGACCATCAGTTCGTGGAGTGCGGCGCGTTCCCAGCGCAGACTGTTGGACGGCCCCTCGAACCAGAAATGCCCAAGCAACGTGCTGACCAGGGCCGTGACCAGGCCGGCCGCCACCAGCGACCAGATGGAATGGGTGAAGTAACCGATGACCAGCATCACCAACAGGCCTACGACCTGGGAGACGAACTCGGCGATCACCACTTTCTTTTGCTGGAAAGCGCGGACGGCCAGGTCGACTTTCGTCGACTGGAACCCGTAGATGATCGCGGTAACACCGGTCCAGGCCAACACCATCGGCAACTCAGGGGCGGCGTAGGTGGAGTTGTGCGACCAGAAATCGATGACTTGCGAATACCAGGCAGCGGCTGCCAGCAACAGCGTAAAGGCGAACAGCACGAAGCCGCGCACGATCTGCACGGTCCAGAGGGTATTGAGGAATACCGGGTCGTCGCCGCGTGGACTCTGGAGGATGTTCTGGCGCAACCCCACATCGGAGAGCAGGTGCAGGACGAACAAAACGGTGGTAGCAATGGCGATGATGCCGAACATTTCCGGCATCAGCAGACGGGTCATCACCAGGTTGCCGCCCAGGCGTATCACTTGTGAAGTGACCAGCGCCCCCAGGTTCCATGCCCCAGCAGATATCGCTCGACGACGAAGGCTGAACGTTGGCGATATGTTAACTGACGGCATAACATCAATCCCCGTATTGAACGACTCGAAAGGTACTATAGTCGCTATTAGGCAAACCACTAGCCATTAGCCATCGCTCTCTCATCAAATAAGTCGGTAGCCCATGCCTGAGCACTTTCGCGCGTTAGTCGTCATCCTGGTCCTTGCCGGTATCGTCTTCGCTTTTGCACGGCGACCGGCGGCCGATCTGATCCCACTGAGTGATTTCACCCGCCGGCGCAACCTTTGGTTCGGATTGACGCTGCTAGCCTTTTTTTCCCATAGCTTCTGGGTGTACGCGGGCGTTACCGCAATCATTCTGGCGGTGACGCGACAGCGTGAGCGCAATCCCCTCGCATTGTTTTTCATGCTGTTGTTTCTCATTCCACCCGCCAATGCGCAGGTCCCCGGCTTCGGCCTGGTCAACTATCTTTTTGACCTGAACCATGTACGACTACTGGCACTGTGCGTGTTGCTCCCGGCTTTTCTGGCGTTGCGCAAGCGGCCGGACACACTGCCCTTCGGGCGCACACTGCCGGACAAACTGCTGCTGGCCTACCTGCTGCTGACGTCTGCGCTTTTCCTGCGCCAGACCACGCCCACCGACACCTTGCGTCAATCGCTCTATCTGTTCGTCGATGTTTTTTTGCCTTACTACGTTGCCAGTCGATCCATGAAGAATGTCAGCGACTTCAAGGATGCGCTGTTGGCTTTTTTACTCGCCGCCATGCTGCTGTCGCTGATCGGTCTCTTCGAATATACCCGCCGATGGCTGCTGTACAACGGGCTGACCTACGCCATGGGCGTGCAATGGGAAATCGCCACCTATCTCAGCCGTGGCGGCTCGCTGCGCGCCAGCGTCACCACTGGCCAGGCCATTGCGCTGGGCTATGTCATCGCCGTGGCCATCGGCTTTTACCTGTTCCTGCAGGAGGGTGTGCGCAGCAAACTGCAGCGACGACTCGGTGCCCTGCTGCTCGCTGGAGGACTGTTTGCGCCGCTGTCGCGCGGCCCGTGGATCGGTGCCGCCGTCATGATCGTCATGTTCATCGGCACCGGCCGTTATGCGGTCAGGCGCCTGGTGCTGCTCGGGGGCGCCGCCTTGCTCGCCCTGCCCCTGTTGGCCATCTTGCCCGGCGGACAGAAAATCCTTGATCTGCTGCCCTTCATCGGCTCTGTAGAAGTCGAGAACATCACCTACCGCCAGCGCTTGATCGATAACTCGTTGATCGTCATCCAGCGCAATCCATGGCTGGGTTCCTTCGATTACCGCAGCACCCCTGAAATGCAGTCAATGATCCAGGGCCAGGGCATCATCGACATCGTCAACACCTATATCGGCATCGCCCTGCAAATGGGCTTTATCGGGCTGACGCTGTTCGTGGCTTTTTTCGCCACCATTGCGCTTGGTATTCGCAAGGCGATGCGTTCGTTCCCCAAGCAGGAGGATGAGTCGCGGCGACTTGGACGTGCCTTGCTGGCGACACTGGCCGGAATACTGGTGACCATCATCACCGTCAGCAGCATTACGGTCATCCCCGTGGTGTATTGGTCGGTAGCCGGGCTGGGCGTGTCCTATGCTCAGATGGCGCGCAGGCTCAAGCGCGCAGAGACAGCAAGCAGCAAGAGTACCCTCCTACAGACCTGGTAACGCTCATGACGTGTTTTTTTTACCGCATGCCTTTGCTGTCAGTCTTTCTCCTGACCGTTGCCATTTGGCCATTGAGTACCCGGGCGGCGGAGTGGGTCGCCAGCGTGGATGAACGCAGCGGCCTGCCCCAGGTCACGCGTGGTGGCAGCCCTGCCATGGCCTCTCAATTCGTCTTTTGGGGTGGCAACTGGGACTGGGCGGATTTCACCCCCTCGCTCAAGGTGATCTCGCCCTTTGTCTACGCCATGGAGGGCAAGAGCCAGAAGCTCGATTTCGATGCGACCGGGCAGATACGCAAGCAAGACGAGCAGACGTTGAGCATCAACCTTGTGCTGGATGCCCGCAGCCTCAAGACGAACGTGATGGGCGGGGGTATCGTCTTCAACTTCGACCCGGCCCTTGCCGAAGCAATGGGTGAGCCGGTGTTGCTGCCTGGCAACCGTGGCTGGACCTGGGGCAATGCCCAGGGGCGGCGCATCGAGATGCGCTTCGAACCCGCGCTGGCGAGGGTGTATTTCGAACCGGGTGATCGATCCCAGGTGCGGGCGTTTCTCTACAAGGACCGGATCAAGCCCGGTCGCGAAAACTTCAAAGCCACGTTCAGCGTATCTGGCGATGTGGTGCTGGGGCCGACCGCCGCCGAGCGCTTTGGAATTGCGGATCCGAAAAGCTGGCCGAGCGATCGACTGGACTGGAAAACCGCACCGGTCGACCTGTCCTTTCTCAATGCCCCGGAAAAACCTGCAGGCAAGCGTGGTTTCGTCAAGGCTGTGGGCGAGCAACTGCTGTTTGCCGACAACACCCCGGCGCGCTTCTGGGGCACCAACCTGTCGGCCTATACGTTATTTCAAACACCCGACGATGCGATCAAGCTGCAGGCCAAGCGTCTCTCGGCCCTGGGTTTCAATCTGGTGCGACTGCACCACCATGATTCGTGGTGGGTCCTTCCCAACATCTTCGGTGACGGCAGGAAAGTGCATGATACCCAGCGCCTGAGCGAAGAATCGCTGAAGAAGCTCGACTTGTGGATCAAGAGCCTCAAGGATGAGGGCATCTATGTATGGCTCGACATGCACGTTCAACGAGCCCTCTGGGCTAACGACAACATCTTTGCCTTCGATGAATTGCCGAAGAACGAGTATGGCATCGCCGACCTCAAAGGCTATGCGTACGTAAACGAGACGATCCAGCGGGCCATGAAACGCTTTGCCAAGGATTATCTGAGCCACGTGAACAGCTACACGGGCCTGGCCTACAAGGATGACCCGGCGGTTGCCGCCGTGCTGATCACCAACGAAAACGACATCACCCAACACTATGGCAACGCCCTGTTGCCCGACAAGTCCGTGCCCAAGCACAATGAACTGTACATGAAGGCTGCCAAAGCCTTCGCCAAACAGCACAACCTGCCTGAAGACCAGACCTGGCGATCCTGGGAGCCTGGCCCCGCCAAGCTGTTCCTCAACGACCTGGAACGGCGCTTCAACGTAGACATGATCGAGTCGTTGCGCGAGACCGGCGTGAAAGTGCCGATTGCCACGACCAGCAGTTGGGGCGGCAATGGCCTGAGCGCCCTGCCCGCCCTGACCGCCGGTGACGTGGTCGACGTGCATATCTACGGTGGCCCGGGGACCCTTGAGAAAAACCCGCTGGCCAGCGCCAGCCTGGTGGACTGGATTGGCGCCGGCCAGGTCGTCGGCAAACCCCTGACCGTCACCGAATGGAACAACGAACCCTTCCCGATAGCCGACCGCCACTCGCTGCCTCTGTACATGGCCGGCACGGCCAGCCATCAGGGCTGGGATGCGCTGATGCAATATGCCTATAGCCAGGAACCACTCACCGAGCAATCGGAGTCAGCCGGCAACTGGCACGCCTACAACGACCCGGCCATGTTGGCCACCCTGCCCGCCGCCGCCCTGCTTTATCGTCGCGGCGACGTTCACGAAGCCAAGACCACCTATGTCTTCGCGCCGACGCCAGAAACCCTGTTCAACCAACGCATTACACCCGACAGCTCGGCCCTGCTGCGCACCGCCATGGAGAAAGGCAAGCTGCAAATCGCCATGCCACAGACGCCGCAACTGCCCTGGTTGCAACCGGGCATCATCGCCAGGAACGCACAGGTGTTCCACGACCCGGCACAGTCTCTATTGGACGCCACGGCCAGCGAATCCACCACGGACACCGGTGAACTCAAGCGCAACTGGAAACAAGGCCTCTACACCATCGATACGCCTCGCACCCAGGCGGCCACCGGCTGGATCGGCGGCAATTCGATCCAGTTGGGCAATATCCAGGTGCAACTCAAGACCGCCTACGCCAGCGTCGTGGTGCAAAGCCTGGACGGCGTGCCCGTCGGCAAGTCCGCAGACCTGCTGATTTCCCTGGGCACCCGGGCTGTCCCCAAGGACAACGACAAGACGCCTTTCCATGTCGAGCCTCTGGAGGGCACGCTGTCCATCCAGGCCCCCCCGGGCTTGACGCTGTTCACCCAGGGCGGCCCCCTTGGGCAACTGGGGAAACTGCCTGCCACCTACCTGGATGGCCGCTACACCATCAAATTTGACGGCCTGCAGGCGTCCAATTGGTTATTCCTGAAAAAAGCATCGCAAGCGAGTGAAAATCTGAAGTGACGGCAAAGACCTTTTAAAGGACGGGTCAGCCGCCTTGCGCTGACACCGCAACAATATCAAGGAGAGGCGGCATGAAATTCCTGGTGATTGGCGGCGCAGGCTACATCGGTTCACACATGGTCAAGCAGTTGCTTGGCGCGGGGCACGAACTGGTGGTGGCGGACAACTTTTCCACGGGCTATCGCAGCGCGTTGCTGGGCGGAACACTGGTCGAGCTCGACATCGCCGACGCCCAGGCGCTGGACGCCTTGTTCGCCAGCCACCACTTCGATGCCGTGTTCCACTTCGCCTCCTTCATACAGGTGGGCGAATCCGTCACCGAACCGGCCAAGTACTACCAGAACAACCTGGCGGCCACCCTGACGCTGCTCAAGGCCATGGTTCGCGCCGGGGTCAAACGCTTCATTTTCTCCTCGACCGCCGCCGTTTATGGCGACCCGCAATACGTGCCCATCGATGAAGCGCACCCCAAGGCCGCGATCAACCCCTATGGTCGCACCAAGTGGATGGTGGAGCAGATGCTGGAAGATTTCGACCGCGCCTACGGGCTCAAGTCGGTCTGCCTGCGCTACTTCAACGCCGCCGGCGCGGACCCTGACGGGCAGTTGGGTGAACGCCATGAACCGGAAACCCATCTGCTGCCGCTGATCCTGCAGGCCGCTTCCGGACGGCGCAAAACCATCACCGTCTATGGCTTTGACTACGACACGCCGGACGGCACCTGTATCCGCGACTACATCCACGTTTGTGACCTGGTGGCCGCGCACGCCCTGGCCGTGGACTATTTATTCAAGGGTGGCAGCAGCACGGCGTTCAACCTGGGCAATGGCCAGGGCTTCTCGGTGCAACAAGTGATCGACACCGCGCGCCGCGTAACCGGCCGGGACATCTACATCGGCGAAGCTTCACGCCGCGCTGGCGACCCGCCACGGTTGGTGGCGGATGCGTCCAGGGCCAACACACTGCTGGGCTGGCGACCGCAATACGCCCGGTTGGAACAGATCGTGGCGCATGCCTGGGAGTGGGAGAGGAAGTATCCCTGGCATTGAAGGTGGGCATATTTAGTCAACAGAGTCCGGGTAGGCTGCAAGGCCGCCTTCGCTGGCAAGCCAGCTCCCACAGTAGATCGAGTACATTCGTCAGCGACTGGTTGGCTGCAAGGCCGCCTTCGCTGGCAGGCCAGCTCCCACAGTAGATCGAGTACATCCGTCAGCGGTTGGTTGGCTGCAAGGCCGCCTTCCCTGGCAAGCCAGCTCCCACAGAAAAGCAAAAGCAAAAGCAAAGCGGCGTACATCCCCACCCGCTCTTCACCACTCATCAGGCCGAGCGTTAGCTCGCCTTCAGCTTTTGATCTTGATCTACCCGCCCCTATCGGGAGGCTGAGCGGAGGTGTTCATCCGGGGATTGGCGCGCAGCGCCGTTCGACGCAGTCGAACACATCGCATGGAGGTGCCAGCGAAGCCAACCGGAGGGCGATGCCCCCGGATGAATGCCGGAGCGAAGGAACGCCGAGCCCTAGCGAGGGGCCGGACGCTGGGGCGAGCCTTTTTTTGCTTACTTTTTTTTGGCGTTTGAAAAAAAGTGAGTCGCCGTAAGGGCGAAACCCTAAGTGGCCGTTACCGCAGCAATGGATATGTACACCTGAAAGACAATCACCAGCTTTCAGGCCGCCTTCGCCGGCAAGCCTGGCTCCTACAAGACTCTTACCCCAGTGAGGTATGGACCCAAGTATGTTCCCCAATCACCCAAACAAAAATGCCCGGCAAAAGCCGGGCATCAAAGACAAACACCAGGACTCAAAATTCAGTCGGTATAACTCAACTCAGAAGCCCTGCCCTCCTGAGTCCGCCCACGCGTAGCCAGGCAGTAATAGAGCGGACAAGTCACCACCAACCCCACCAACCAGGATAAATCCGCACCCTCGACCAGATTGGCATAAGGCCCCACATACAACGACGTGTTGGCAAACGGCAACTGCACAATGATCCCGATGAAATACGCCACGATCGCATGCAGATTGAAGCGCCCATACATCCCGCCATCCGCACGGAAAATCGAGGCAATGTCATACCGCCCACGCTTGATCACATAGAAGTCGATCAGGTTGATCGAAGCCCATGGCACCAGCACCAACAGCAATGCCAGGATCAGCCCGATGAACTGCGAGATGAAATCCGCCGAAGCGCCCAATGCCACCACACAGCAACCCGCCAGCACACCGCTCGACAACATCACGCGCACCTTGATGCTCGGCGTCCACTGACTGGCGAACGTCTGGATCGAGGTGATGATCGACAGCACCGCGCCATACAGATTCAAGGCGTTGTGGCTGATGATATTGAGCAGGAACAGCACCATCAGGATCGGTCCCAGCCAACCGGTGGATTGCTTCACCGCGGCCATCGCTTCAGTACCTTCCGGCGTCGCCAACACAGCCACCGCACCGAAGGTGAAGGACAGGATCGTGCCCAGGGTTGCCCCCAGGTAGGTGGCCCAGAACGGCTTGGCAATCCCGATATCCGCCGGCAGGTAACGCGAATAGTCCGACACGTAAGGCGAAAAGCTTATCTGCCAGATGATCCCCAGGGACACGGTGGCCAGCCAGCCGGACAGGTTAAAACCACCCCGGGTGAAAAAGTCCGCCGGCAGGTCATGGGCGAAGATGTAGAGGAACCCGGCGAGCAAGGCGCTGCCCATGACCCAGGTGCCGATGCGGTTGAGCGAATGGATGAAGCGGTAACCGATCACGCCGATCGCCGTGGCGCTGAGCGCTCCGATCAGGATGCTCGCCGGCACCGGTACCGAGGGCGCGATGCCGACAATCGACTTGCCCGCCAGGACGATGTTGGAGATGAAGAAGCCGATGTAGATCAGTGCGGCGAAGAACACGATCAGCAACGCGCCATAGCGGCCGAACTGGCCACGGCTCTGGACCATTTGTGGAATGCCCATGCGCGGCCCTTGCGCCGAGGCCAAGGCAATCACCAGCCCGCCCACCATGTGCCCGAGGGCAATCGCCAGCAGCCCCCAAAACATGTCGAGATGGAACACCTGGACCACCATGGCACCGGTAACGATGGGCAGCGGCGCGATGTTGGTGCTGAACCACAGGGTGAAGAGATCGCGGGCCTTCCCATGGCGCTCTGCGAGTGGAACGTAATCGACCGTGTGATTTTCAATCAACGGGTCTTGCCGGGACATCTGGGACATATGCATGAACTCGAGTTTGTCTGTTCTTATCTTTGTATGAAGCCAAACCGGGGGGACTCTCTGGCCGCCCCTCAGATGCGCACCATATTATGGTATTCCACCATTTGCACAAGACTGATTCGGTCTTTAAGCGCCCATCTGATCCGGCATCCTCCGGCCAATCTGCACCTATTGCCTGGCTGAAAGCCCCGCAAACACTGACTTAAAGACCAAAGGCATACGTTTATCGGACGACCAAAAAAGCCCTTGCAAACGTTGTATTACGGTATACCATCAGACCTACAAACTCATAAAAACCACGTTCCACTCCCGAGGACAGTCCAATGATCGATGCCGCCATCTACAAACAAGTCATGGGCTCGTTCCCGTCCGGCGTCTGCGTGATCACCACACTCGATGACGATGGGCAGGTCGTCGGCCTGACCGCCAGCGCCTTCAGCTCGCTGTCGATGGACCCGGCCCTGGTGCTGTTCTGCCCTAACTACAGCTCGGACTCCTACCCGGTCCTGATCAGGAACAAACGCTTCGCCATTCATGTGCTGTCCGGCGGCCAGCAGAGCGAAGCCTATGCCTTCGCACGCAAGGGCAAGGACAAGGCGCAAGGCATCGAGTGGACGTTGAGCGAACTCGGCAACCCGATCCTGGCCAACGCCACGGCGGTTATCGAATGCGAACTGTGGCGCGAGTATGAAGGGGGCGACCACGCGATCATGGTCGGCGCGGTGAAGAACCTGATCGTGCCCCAACACAATGCCGGGCCACTGGTGTATTGCCACGGCAAGATGGGCGCCCTGCCCGTTCTGGCCTGACACAGCAAAAGATCGCAGCCTTCGGCAGCTCCTACAGGGAGTATGTGAGCTTTTGTAGGAGCTGCCGAAGGCTGCGATCTTTTGATCTGATAGATTTTGCAGTATAACCGTATTATGGTATACCAATAATCAACAGCCCCGCAGTCGACGGGTCGACCACAAGAGATTCGAGGTAGCGTCATGAAATTTTCCCTGTTCGTACACATGGAACGTTGGGACGAAAGCGTCAGCCACCGCCAGTTGTTCGAAGACCTGACCGAACTGACGCTGATGGCCGAAGCCGGTGGTTTCAGCACCGTATGGATCGGTGAACACCACGCCATGGAATACACCATTTCGCCAAGCCCGATGCCACTGCTGGCGTACCTGGCTGGCAAGACCACCACCATTCATCTTGGCGCCGGCACCATCATCGCGCCGTTCTGGCACCCCATCCGGGTCGCCGGCGAATGCGCACTGCTCGATGTCATCAGCAACGGTCGCATGGAAGTGGGCCTGGCCCGTGGTGCTTACCAGGTTGAATTCGACCGTATGGCCGGCGGCATGCCAGCTTCCTCTGGTGGCCAGGCATTGCGCGAAATGGTCCCGGTGGTTCGAGCCCTGTGGCAAGGCGACTACGCCCATGACGGCGACATCTGGAAGTTCCCGACTTCCACCAGCGTGCCCAAGCCGATCCAGAAACCGAACCCGCCGATGTGGATCGCCGCCCGTGACCCGGACTCGCACAACTTCGCCGTCGCCAACGGCTGCAACGTGATGGTCACGCCGCTGATGAAAGGCGACGAAGAAGTCCTGGACCTGAAGAACAAATTCCAGACCGCCCTGGACAACAACCCGGACGTGCCGCGCCCACAATTGATGGTGCTGCGCCATACCCACGTGCATTCGGTCGACAATCCCGAAGGCTGGAAGGTCGGGGCCAAGGCGATCGCCAAGTTCTACCGCACATTCGATGCCTGGTTCGGCAACAAGGAAACCCCGGTCAACGGCTTCCTGGCACCGAGTCCGGAAGAGAAATTCGCCGGCCGTCCAGAGTTCGAACTGGAGAGCTTGCACAAGACCGCGATGATCGGCACCCCGGAAGAAATCATCCCGCGCATCAAGTACTACCAGGAGCTGGGCGTCGACGAGTTCAGCTTCTGGTGCGACAACAGCCTGCCGCATGCCGAGAAGAAGAAATCCCTGGAACTGTTTATCAAGCACGTAGTGCCAGCGTTCCGCTGAGCCCACCCCCTGTGGGAGCGAGCCTGCTCGCGAAGCGATCTGACAGTCGACATTGATGTTGGATGTGAAACCCTCTTCGCGAGCAGGCTCGCTCCCACAAGGATTGTTGAATGATGTCCAGGTTCGATTTCCATGCTCAATAATGGTCATCTCCGGTCACTCCCCCTTCCCTCCGGCGCCGCGCAGGCTTACCTGCGCGGCGAATGGACCGCTTCGCATATCCATTTGAAGCGCCTGCCCGCCAGTGTTTCCGCCAAGCAGAAGGGCTTCTGGCAACCCGTTTACTGAGCCTGCCCAAATAGAAAGTCACGCACGCCATACCGCTTCATTGCGCGGTATGCACCGTGCATTGTGCTTCGGCTCATGATCAGGTTTGCCCCATGAACAATAACAACGCTCTGTTGATCATCGACATGCAACAGGAGGACGGTTTCGTCCTCGAACACTTCGACAAGGTGGTGGCCAATACGGCCTATCTTCTCGATACCGCCCGCCAGCAGCGGGTCCCGATCCTCTACACCCGCCACATCAATCAAGCCGATGGCAACGACTTGCCACGCGGCGAACCCCGTGCGTGCGATGGCGGTCCGAGCGGCTACCGCGCTGGCACCCGCCAGGTAGAGATCATCGAGCGCCTGGCCCCGCGGCCTGATGAAGCCATTATCGACAAAGGCCGCTACAGCGCCTTCCACCGTACCGACCTGGATGCCCGGCTCAAGGCGCTGGACGTCGACACCCTGATCATCAGCGGCGTGCTCACCGATGTCTGCGTGCTGACCACGGTGTTCGATGCGTTCGCCCTGGGTTATCACACTCGCCTGGTCAGCGACGCCTGCACCACGACCACCTTGGCCGGGCACTACTCGGCCCTGTTGATCATGGTCAACTGGGTCTACTCCCTGGAAATCCTCACCAGCAGTGAATGCCGGCGCGCCCTGCAAAACCTCGACTACTTGAGCCTCAATCCCGAGCACCCGGACCTGTTCGCCCACCAGCCCCATGAGCTGCCAGGCACCATCGCCCGGCTGCAAAACCACCTCGTGCGGACTCAGGAGTAATCGCCATGCAAGTCGAAAAAAGAAGCATCGATTTCATTCCCGAAGCCGAACGCCATGGCCGGCCAGGGTCGCTGTTCTTCATCTGGTTCGGCGCCAACATGAACATCACCACCATCGCCTCCGGGGTACTGCCGGTAGTGATGGGGCTCAACCTGTTCTGGAGCGCCCTGGCAATCGTCGTCGGCTCGCTGCTGGGGGCGATTTTCATGGCCTCCCATTCCGCCCAGGGGCCCAAGCTGGGCATCCCGCAGATGATCCAGAGCCGTGCGCAGTTCGGCGTACTCGGGGCGGTGTTGCCGCTGCTGTTCGTGATGCTGATCTACCTGGGGTTCTTCGTCAGCAACACCCTGCTTGCGGCGCAGGCGCTTGAGTCGGCCAGCCCGTTGCCGGCAAGCGGCAACATCTACCTGATCGGCGCCTTGTGTTTCGTGGTTGCGCTGTATGGCTATCAATTGATTCACCGTTTGCAGAAGCTGCTGTCGATCCTCTCGCTGCTAGTGTTCGCCGCCGCCACGTTGCTCGCCTTGCAACTGACGATCCCGGCCGAACAATGGCTGCCGACGGGCTTCTCGCTGTCGAAGTTCCTGGTGGCGGTGAGCATTGCCGTGACCTGGCAGCTGTCCTACGCGCCTTACGTCGCCGACTATTCTCGCTACCTGCCAAGCCGCGCGAGCGCCGCACAGGTGTTCTGGTACAGCTACGCCGGCACGGTCAGCGGCGGTGCCTGGATGATGATTCTCGGGGCGATCCTGAGCGTCGGGATCGGCGACTTCTCCAGTAATGTCGGAGGCCATGTTGCCGGGCTGTTTGGCAGCGGCGCGATCCTGCTATTCGCCTTCATCGTCTATGGCCAGGTGTCGATCAACGTGTTCAACCTGTACGGGGCGTTCATGTCGACCATCACGGTGATCGAACCCTTCGCGCGCTTGAAGGTGACGCCACGGGTACGCGGCCTGTTCATGCTGGTGATCAGCGTCATAGCGACCGGACTGTGCACCATCAGTCAGGACGACTTCATCACCTTCTTCCTCAACTTCATTTTCTTCATGAGCTACTTCCTGATTCCTTGGACGGCGATCAATCTGGTGGACTTCTATTGCCTGCGCAAGGGTGAGTACCGGATCGATGACATCTTCGACCTCAACGGGATTTATGGACGGGTCAACTGGATCGCCTGCGGCAGTTTCGTCCTGGCGATTGCCTTGGAGATTCCGTTCATGAATACCACCCTTTACGTCGGTCCGGTCGCCACAGCCCTCGACGGTGTCGACCTGGCCTGGCTGGTGGGCTTGCTGGTGCCGGCCTTGAGTTATTACTGGCTGATGAAACTCGGCAAGCGGGCCGAGCGAATCGGCGAACTGTCCTGACCCATCCCTGAAGACCACGACGACGGATGCCATGCCCGGCGTCGTGCCCTGGCCCCGGACATTGGTCAGCACACTGAATCCTGCGGTGTACGGGTGGTGCATGGCTGCCATCAACTGGTAGCCTGAGCATCCTTGCCTGCACGTCCCTGATCAATCATCGGGGCGCGACGACACCTTGATGATCGCTATACCTTCACTCAATCCAGACAACGGTGACCTACCTTGACCAGCACCAACCCCGCACTGGCCCGCGATATCGACGGCAAAGCAATCTCTGCCAAGGTTCTCGACGAGGTTCGAGAAGAGGTTCAGGTCCTGGCCCGCCAACAGATCTACCCCGCCCTGGCCGTATTGCTTGTCGGTGAAGACCCGGCCAGCGAGGTGTATGTGCGCAACAAACTGCTGCGGGCCAAGGAAGTCGGCATCCGTTCACTGGAGTACCGCCTGCCGGAAATCGCCAGCCAGAACGACGTGCTGCAACTGATCGCGCAGTTGAACGCCGACGTCACGGTGAACGGCATCCTGGTGCAATTACCCCTGCCGGCCCACATCGATGAAGCGGCGGTGATTCATGCCATTGACCCGATCAAGGACGTGGATGGTTTTCATCGGGAAAACGTCGGTGGACTGGTTCAAGGGATCGAAGTATTGACACCCTGCACACCCAGCGGTTGCATGCGGCTGCTGCAGGAAACCTGCGGTGACTTGAGTGGCCTGCACGCAGTCGTCATCGGCCGTTCGAACATTGTCGGCAAACCCATGGCGACGCTGTTGTTGCAGGCCGATTGCTCGGTCAGCGTGGTGCACTCGCGCAGCGTCGATGCGCCGACATTGTGCCGGATGGCGGACATCGTGGTGGTCGCGGTGGGTCGCCCACAGATGATTGACGCCAGCTGGCTCAAGCCCGGGGCGGTGGTGATTGATGTGGGGATTAATCGCATCACCACCGCATCGGGCACTCGACTGGTCGGCGATGTCGATTACGCCAGTGCACGCACTGTCGCCAGCGCAATCACGCCGGTGCCGGGTGGTGTCGGGCCGATGACCATTGCTTATCTGCTGAAGAACACCCTGGTTGCCAGCCAGTTGCAGCGTGGGGTCCGTACTCGCCACTCGATGCCACTGTAGGAGCGAGCCTGCTCGCGATGGTCTCAAGGGCGCCGCGTGTACCCAGACAACACGCGTTATCGTTAACGACCATCGCGAGCAGGCTCGCTCCTACAGGAAGAGGTAGATCACTGTCGATCAGTGGTTGTAGGCCCGCTCATTGTGCTCGCCCAGATCCAGGCCCAACTCCTCCACCGACTCATCGGCTCGCAGGCCGACCACGACATTCACCACTTTAAGAATGATCCAGCTGATGACGAAGCAATACACCGTCGTCAGCGCTACACCCTTGATCTGCGCCAGCACCTGCCCGCCCATGCTCACGCCTTCCACCAGCCCGCCCAGGGACGGCACGCAAAACACACCGGTCAACACTGCGCCGATCATCCCGCCGATGCCGTGAAGGCCAAACACATCGAGGCTGTCGTCATAACCGAAGCGGCGCTTGAGCACGGTGACGCTCAAGTAGCAAAACACCCCGCATAACAAACCGATGGCCAGGGCGCCGCCCACGCCCACATAGGCACACGCCGGCGTAATCCCCACCAGGCCGGCCAGGGCACCACTGGCCAGGCCCAGTGCACTCGGCTTGCCGACCTTGAACCACTCGGTGAACATCCAGCCAAGAATCCCGGCGCACGCCCCCAGTTGGGTGTTGAGCATGACGATGCCGGACGTACCACTGAGGCCGCCACCGGAACCGATGTTAAAGCCAAACCAGCCGACCCAGAGCATCGCTGCACCGGCCATGGTCAGGCTCAGGTTGTGCGCCGGCATCGGGGTATTTTCATAGCCCTTGCGCTTGCCCAGGATCAGGCAGGCGGCCAGCGCGGCGACACCGGCATTGATGTGCACCGCGGTGCCACCGGCAAAATCGAGGACTCCCCAGTTATGCATCAAGGCCCCCGCACCACCCCAGACCATGTGCGCCACCGGGGCGTACACCAGGGTGAACCACAGCGCCATGAACAACAGCGCCGCGGAGAATTTCATGCGTTCGGCGAAGGCACCAGCAATCAGCGCCGGGGTGATGATGGCAAAGGTCATCTGGAAGGTCACGAACACCCCTTCCGGAATCTCCCCGACCAGGCTTTGCGGAGTCATTCCGGAAAGGAAGGCACGGCTCATGCCGCCGACAAAACTGTTGAAGGACACCTCGCCCTCGACCATGCCCGTGGTGTCGACCACCATGCTGTAGCCGTAGATCACCCACAGGACGCCCACCAGCCCTGCAATGCCGAAACACTGGGTGAACAACGACAACATGTTTTTCGCCCGCACCAGGCCGCCATAGAACAGGGCGAGACCGGGCAGGCACATGAACAGCACCAATACCGTGGCGGTCACCATCCAGGCGGTGCTGCCGGTGTTCAATGCTGGTGCATCGGCAGCCTGCGCCAAGGACACCAGCGCACCACTCGCCAATAAGCCAACAAGGGATTTGCCGAGAAGACGATTGACCATGTTCAAAGCTCCTGCAATGGAAATGGGAAGTGTCGGCAGCGAGCAAGTGTTGGCGCGTGAGCCTCTTGGCGGGCCCCCTAATCTGATCGTTCCCACGCTCCTGCGTGGGAACGATCCAAATCAACCTCAGAAACCGGAACCCGGGATCCAGCTTGTCCCCGCCAGCGGCACCCGCGCCATGGCCGCCGACTCCACCGTCAACGCCACCAGATCCTCCGGGTCCAGGTTATGCAGGTGCGACTTGCCGCACGCCCGGGCCATGGTCTGGGCTTCCAGCACCAGCACCCGCAGGTAATTGGCCAGGCGGCGACCACCTTCCACCGGGTCCAGGCGCTTGGACAGCTCCGGGTCCTGAGTGGTGATCCCTGCCGGGTCACGGCCGTTCTGCCAGTCGTCATAAAAGCCTGCGGCTGAACCAATCTTGTGCAGTTCTTCATCCAGCCGCGGGTGGTTGTCGCCCAGCGCAATCAGGGCCGCCGTGCCAATGGCCACCGCGTCCGCGCCCAGCGCCATGGCCTTGGCCACGTCGGCACCGTTGCGAATCCCTCCCGAAACGATCAGTTGGACCTTGCGATGCATGCCCATCTCTTGCAAAGCCTGTACCGCTTGCGGGATGGCCGGCAAAATCGGAATCCCAACGTGCTCGATGAACACTTCCTGGGTCGCCGCCGTGCCGCCCTGCATGCCGTCGAGCACAATCACGTCGGCCCCGGCCTTCACCGCCAGCTTGACGTCGTAGTACGGGCGACTGGCGCCGATCTTGACGTAGATCGGCTTCTCCCAATCGGTGATTTCACGGATCTCGGCGATCTTGATCGCCAGGTCATCCGGGCCAGTCCAGTCCGGATGACGGCAGGCGCTGCGCTGGTCGACGCCGATCGGCAAGGTGCGCATGCCGGCCACGCGCTCGGTGACTTTCATACCCAGCAACATGCCGCCGCCACCGGGTTTGGCACCCTGCCCCAGGACGATTTCGATGGCGTCCGCCTTGCGCAGGTCATCCGGGTTCATGCCGTAGCGCGATGGCAGGTACTGATAGACCAGATGCTGCGACTGCCCGCGCTCCTCCGGGGTCATGCCGCCATCACCGGTAGTGGTGCTGGTACCAGCGATGGTCGCACCACGGCCCAGGGCTTCCTTGGCATTGGCCGACAGCGCACCGAAGCTCATGCCGGCGATGGTCACCGGGATCTTCAGGTGGATCGGTTTCTTGGCGAAGCGGTTGCCGAGGATCACATCGGTGCCGCACTTTTCCCGATAGCCTTCCAGCGGGTAGCGCGACACGCTGGCGCCGAGCAGGAGCAAGTCATCGAAGTGCGGGACCTTGCGCTTGGTACCACCGCCGCGAATGTCATAGATGCCGGTCTCGGCGGCGCGCTGGATTTCCTGGATGGTCAGGCGGTCGAAAGTCGCGGACTCGCGCAACACTGGAGGGGTTTTCTCATTCATATCTGTTCTCCTCGCGTGGATCAGTACGCGGACGCGTTATCGACTTTGAAGTTGTACAACTGACGGGCCGAGCCATAGCGCTTGAAGTCGGCGGCCTTGTGCTCGAAACCGGCGCGCTTTAGCAGCACTTGCAGTTCTTCCAGGTGTTCGGCACGCATCTCTTTCTCGATGCAGTCCGACCCCAACGACGCGACCTTGCCCTTCACGTAAATGTGCGTTTCATACAGCGAATCGCCCAGCGCATCACCGGCATCGCCGCAGACGACCAAACGCCCGGCTTGACCCATGAAACAGCTCATGTGGCCAATGCTGCCGCCGACCACGATGTCGATGCCTTTCATGGAAATCCCGCAGCGGGCCCCGGCATCGCCTTCGATCACCAGCAACCCGCCATGGGCGGTGGCGCCGGCGGCCTGGGACGCGCTGCCCTTGATCCGCACCACGCCTGACATCATGTTTTCCGCGACACCCACACCGGCGTTGCCGTGCACGGTGATGCTCGCTTGCTGGTTCATGCCCGCGCAGTAATAACCGGCGTGCCCCTGGATATCGATGGACACGGCCTGGTTCACCCCGACGGCGAGGTTGTGCTTGCCGTTGGCATGGGTCACCACCCACTCACGGTCTTCTACGTTGTGCACTTGGTCATGCAACGCCTGATTGAGGTCGCGCACGCTGGCAATGGAAAGATCGATGGTTTTCATGTGTGCGCTCCTTAAGCTGACTCGCGTTCCCAGATGTACAAGGTGGCCGGTGCCGGCTCCCAGATCCTGGCGTTCTCAATGCCCGGAAGGCTCGACAACGCCTGGTATTCCGAGGCCATGGCGACGTAGTCGTCGGTCTCGGCGAGGATCGCCGGCTTGCAGGCAATCGGGTCGCGGATCACCGCAAAGCCGTTGCGAGTACCAATGGCGAAGGTGAAGAAACCGTCGAGGTCCTCCAGTGCATGGTCCAGTGCCTCTTTCAACGAATCGCCCTGCTGCAGGCGCCAGGTCAGATAACCGGCGGCCACTTCGGTGTCGTTGTCGGTTTCGAACTGGATGCCTTCACGCTTGAGTTCCTGGCGCAGGCGGAAGTGGTTGGACAGCGAGCCGTTGTGCACCAGGCACAGGTCGGCACCGGTGGAAAACGGGTGGCTGCCTTCCAGGGTCACCGCGCTTTCGGTGGCCATGCGGGTGTGGCCGATGATGTGGCTACCCTGCATGCCGGCCAGGCCAAAGCGCTGGGAAATCTCTTGGGGCAAGCCCATGCCCTTGAGGATCTCGATGCTCTGCCCGGCGCTCATGATGCGCACGCCCGGCGCCAGTTCGGCGAGGGCCAGACGCACCGGAGTTTCTTCTGCGTGGATTTTCAATACCGCGGCGCTGGCGTTCTGGAACCAGTCCAGCGAGCAGCCGAGACGACCTTCCAGATCGCCCATCAGGGCCGGCCAATCGAAGCTTTCGTGGGTTGCCTGCAGGGTCAGCTTGACCCAGCCAGCCGCCACTTCATCGCCATAAATGGCGAAGCCGGCGCTGTCCGGGCCACGGTCGGTCATAGCCTGCAACATCGGCTCCAACAGTTGGCCCAGCCGGGATTCCAGCTGCGGGTTTTTCAGGTAAAGACCTACGATTCCACACATGACAACAGTCCTCACTACGTTCGGCAGCCGCAAGTTTCAAGCTGCGAGATGGTTCGTTTTTGCGCATCTGCTAGCGCTTAGAAAAATTCGGTGTAGCGCGCGACTTCCCAGTCACTCACATGGCGGCTGTACTCCACCCACTCCATGCGCTTGAGCTTGATAAACTCGCCCACGATCTGCGGGCCCAGCACTTCGGCGAACAACGGGTCGGCCTCCAGCGCATCGCAGGCTTCCTTGAGCGATTGCGGCAAGGTCTTGATGCCGCGCGCGGCGATCTGCGCAAGGCTCAGGCTGTAGAGGTTTTCGTTGCAGACGTGGTCGATTTCCAATTGGCGGTCGATGCCGTCCAGGCCCGCCGCGATGATCGCGGCGCTGACCAGATAGGGGTTGCAGCCGGCATCCGGCAAGCGAAATTCCAGGCGGCCGTAAGGCACCCGGACCATTGCCGAACGGTTATTGGCGCCGAAGGCAATAAACGCCGGCGCCCAGGTAGCGCCGGACAACGAATTGCCCACCACCAGACGCTTGTAGGAGTTGACCGTGGGCGCGGCGAAGGCACACAGCGCCGGGCCATGGGCAAGTAGACCGGCAGCGAAGTGATAGGCCATTTTCGACAGGCCCATGCCGCTCGGGTCGCTGGCGTCGTGGAACAGATTCCTGTTCTCGGCGCTGCTGATCGACAGGTGAAAGTGCATGCCGTTGCCGGCGCGCTTCGGGTCGGGCTTGGGCATGAATGAACAGATCATGCCCAGGTCATTGGCGATCTCGCCGGCGGCCATGCGAAAGAAGGTGAAGCGATCCGCCGAGGTCATGGCATCGCTGTAGGTGTAGTTGATCTCGAACTGGCCGTTGGCGTCTTCGTGATCGATTTGATAGACCTCGAAATCCACTGCCTGCAAGGCCTCGGTCAAGCGTTCAAGGAACACTCGGGAGCGCGACAGGCCCTTGTAGTCGTAGCAAGGCTTGTCCAGGTTGTCGCTCAGGTCGACCAGCTGCAACTTGCCCTGTTCGTCGCGGCGCATCAGGTTGAACTCCGGCTCCAGACCGGTGTTGAGGGTCCAGCCCTTGTCCTCCAGCCGCCGGATCTGCTGCTGCAATACATAACGGCTGTCATAGGGATGCGGTTTGCCATCGACATGCCCGACGCACACTACCCGGCCATACCCCGGCTGCCAGGGCACGGGCGTCAGTGTGGCCAGGTCGCCGCGGGCCATGAAGTCCGGACCGTGGGGCTCCATGCCCATGCCACTGATCGCGAACCCGGCAAAACCGGCGCCCTCTTCGGCCACCGTCTTGAGCCCACAGATCGGCACCGACTTGGTCTTGGCCGCACCATGGATATCGACAAACTGCGCAAGCACGTACTTGATGCCGTGCTTGTCGATGATGCGCTGGGTTTCTGCTGGCAACATTGCTCGTCACTCCTCGCGAAAGGCAAATCTCTAGTGGGTTGGCCCTGACTTTCCATTTATTCCTGAAAAGAAAGTTTGTTTCCCAATAGGAATGCAAGGCCCTTGCCAGATTCGCGACGGGTGCGTGATAAACCCTGTTGTGCTGTTTATATGGGAAAAATCTTTTCCCCATGGGAATATTGGCTGATGGATGTGTTGCGGACGACGCAACTTGCACTTTCTCAGTGCGAAACTAATATTACTGAACGGAAAGTGTGCAGACGACTATGCCAACCGAAACCGCCCCTCGCCTCAAGCTCGAGCAATACCTGGGCTTGCAGATCAAGCGCCAGCGCCAGGCCCAGGACCTGAAATTGTCCGATGTGGCGAAAATCGCCGATATCAGCCAGGGCATGCTGAGCAAGATCGAAAACGCCCAGGTCTCCACCAGCCTCGACACCCTCAGCCGCCTGTGTGACGTGCTGGGCTTGCCGCTATCGAAATTGTTCAGTGAGTACGACCAGCAGGACGGCAGCGCACTCTTGGTCAAGGCCGACCAAGGCATGGAGGTGGTGCGCCGGGGGACAGAGAAAGGCCACACCTACCATTTGCTTAACCACACTCGTGGGCCCAAGAAGAGTTTCGAGGCCTACATGGTGAGCATGGATGACGCCAGCGAAGAATTTCCAACCTTCTCCCACCCCGGCACCGAGTTTTTGCATTTGCTTGAAGGCGAGCTGATTTATCGCCACGGCAATCAGCTGTATCGCATGGAGGCTGGGGACAGCCTGACCTTCGAGGGCGAAATTCCCCATGGCCCTGAGGCGTTGGTGCAGGTGCCGATCCGGATGTTGTCGATCATGAACTACGGCAGCGACAAAGAGTGATTTAAGCCACATCCAAAATCAAACCGGTCACCCGCCTCGCTTTGGCTGTTGCTGTTGCTGTTGCTTTGGCTCTAGATCCACCCGCCCCTATCGGGAGGCCTCGTTCCGGTGTTCATCCGGGGAGTGGCGC
>CXWK01095482.1_pt1 | contig 61876 bp, 85 predicted proteins | sample 590851 | NCBI WGS metagenome assembly CXWK01 (sample SAMEA3498364, study PRJEB10139) | wastewater metagenome | biome: wastewater treatment plant; material: activated sludge | place: Denmark | collected 2014-08-01 | reverse complement strand
GGGGCAGACGACGATCACGCAGCAGCTCGACGCTGTGAAGCTAGAGCACGAGCGGGTCAAGATGGCCCAGCGCGAGCATGCGCTCGCCGTGCAGGAGGGCCGCTACCTGCCGCGGGACGCCACGCGCGCCGCTGCGCAAACCGCTTTGGCCGTGCTGACGCAGTCGCTGCGCTCGATCCCCGACAACTGCGAGCGTAAGTTCGCGCTGCCGCCCGAGGTCGTGCAGGCGATCCAAGACGAGGTCGACGCAGCGCTCAACAACGCGGCCGTCGCGTACAAGGCGATGACCAAGGACGAGGATGCCGGACCCCGTCATTGAGGCGCTGTCGGACATCTGCTCCGCGTGGCCGGCGCTGGTGCCGCCAAACCGCATCCCTGTGAGCCAGGGTGCCGCCGAGAACCTCATCATCAAGCGACCGGGCGGCGGCGGGGGGCCGTTGAGCCTCACCGAGACGCCATACATGCCCGAGCCCATGAACATGCTCGGCAGCCGCCTCCACGAAGCCGTTTGCTTCGTCGGGCCGGCGCAGTCGGGCAAGACGGTCAGCCTCGGCGAAGGGTGGATGGCCCACAACGTGGCGAACGACCCGGGCGACATGCTCATGGTGCAGATGACCGAAGCCAAGGCTCGGGAGTACAGCCAGAAGCGCATCACGCGGGCGATCCAGAACAGCCCCTCGCTGCGTCGGCTGCTCGGCGTCTCGGGCGCCGACGACAACGTGTTCGACAAGGCGTTCCGCAACGGGATGGCGGTTAAGTTCGGCTGGCCGACCGCGACGAACTTCAGCTCGACCGACTATCGCTACGTCTTCGGCACCGACTACGACCGTTGGCCGGACAACATCGACGAGGAGGGCGACGGTTGGGGCTTGATGCTCCCCCGCATCCGCACGTTCCTGTCTCGCGGCAAGGTGTGCGTCGAGTCGTCGCCTGGCCGCCCGATCGTCGACCCGAGCTGGTCGCCGTCCACGCCGCACGAGGCCCCGCCCGTGACCGGCGTCCTCGGCATCTACAACCGCTCGGACCGCCGCCGCTGGTACTGGAAGTGCCCGCATTGCCGCGAGTGGTTCGAGGCCGCGCCAGGGCTGTCGCTGTTCAACCTGCCGAGCTTCGAGGAACTCGCCGAGGAGATCCGCTACCTCGACCTCGACAAGCTCGCCCGGCAGTACGCCCGAGCCGTCTGCCCGAAGTCCGGCTGCCTCGTGGCCGCCCCCGAGCGCGAGCGCATGAACCGCGCCGGCCGGTGGCTCGCCGACGGGCTGTCGATCGACGCGCTCGACCGGGTCAGCGGCAACGCGCGCACGTCCTCGATCGCCGGCTTCTGGCTCGGCGGCGCGGCCGCGACCTACATCTCGTGGGAGAAGCTCATCCGCAAGTACCTGCAAGCGGTGCTCGAATACGCCCTCAACGGGAACGAGCTGCCGCTGCAGACGACGACCAACGTCGACCAAGGCGCCCCGTACATGAGCCGCCACCTCGTGGAAGCCGCGCGCGACGGCCTGACGGCCGCGAGGCACGACGACGGCATGGAGCGCTACGTCGTGCCGGCCGAGGCCCGCCTGCTGGTCGCTTCGGTCGACGTGCAGGGCGGCCGGAACGCGCGCTTCGAGGTCGAGGTGCACGCCGTCGGCAAGCACAAGGAACAGTGGCTCGTCGATCGCTACGCGATCACGCGCTCGAAGCGGGAAGGCATGGGCGAGGAGTTCGCGCCGATCGACCCGGCGAGCTACGAGGGCGACTGGGACTTGCTCACCGAGAAGGTCGTGCTCGCGACGTACAAGATGGCCGACGGTCGCGAGCTGCGCGTCAAACGCACCGTGGTCGACAGCGGCGGCGAAGACGGCGTCACCGACAAGGCATACGCCTGGTTCCGGCGGCTGCGCAAGGCCGGGCTGGCGTCGCGCGTGCGGCTGACGAAGGGCAGCAAGAACCGCCACGATTGGTTCGTTCGCGAGTCGATGGTCGGCCACCCGGTCAAGGACATTCCGCTGCTGCACTTCGAGCCGAACAAGTTCAAGGACATGGTCGCCGCCGGCCGCCAGCGCCGTACGCCGGGCCCCGGCTACTACCACTTCCCGAAGCCCAAGGGGCCCGGCAACGAGACGGGCTGGCTGCCGCAGTCGTTCTTCGACGAACTGACGGCCGAGGTGCGCAACGACGAAGGCGTGTGGGAGCAGATCCGCAAGCGCAACGAGTCGCTCGACCTGTGCTGCATGGTGCTCGTCGGCTGCATGGATCTCGGGCTCGACAAGCCGGGCTTTTGGGACGCCCCGCCACCGTGGGCGATGCCGCTTGACCAGAACAGCGAGGTCGTCACCGCGGAGCAGCGCAGGGAGGGGAAGGCGACCCTCCTGCAGCCCGCCGAGGCCGCGCCGATAGCGCGCCGGGTCTCGCGGTCGAGCTACTTGGGCTGACGCTGGTACCGGTCGTACTCGGCGCGGGCTGCGCGCCGGACGCCGAGCGACACGTTGCCTTTGCCGAGCACTTTCAGCATGCGCCACGTGCTGTCGTCGAGCGAAAGCGTGCGGCGGCGCACCGGGTCAAGATTCGGTTCGAGCTTGGGGCCGGGCTTGCGAGGCATGAGCGGAACTGTACGTTGAATTACGTTAAAACGAAATACCGGTAGTAGCGAGCGCAGCGCCGCGTGCGGACACTGCCGGCACTATGGCCGTCACGCAAGAACAGATCGACGAGTCGCGCACGCGGCTCGCCACGCTCAATCAGATGATCGCGGACGGCGTTCGCCAGGTGACGAACGGCGACCAGACGATCACCTACAACACGACCGACTCGCTGATCCGCGCGCGTGACGACCTCGCCCGCCAGATCGGGGTGGCCGAAGCGGAGCTGGCGGGGCAGCAACCGGTGCGACGCCGCACGTTGGCGCACTTCGCCGGCCGGGGCTACGAATGACCACGCCCCGCGCAACGGGCGTCGCCAAGCGCAAGCAAACCGCCGTCGCGCAAGCCGCGTTCCAGGCGCTGTACGACGCCGCCGGCAACGGACGGCGCATCAAGTCGTGGAACCCCAAGAGCACCGGCCCGCAGTCGGTGCTGAAGGGCCACGACAAGATCCGCAACCGTGCGCGCGACGTCGTCCGCAACGACTGGGCCGGCGAATCCGGCGTGCAGAAGTGGACGACCGCGCTCATCGGCGTGGGCATCGTCCCGCGCTGGAAGGACAAGACGATCGGCGAGGAGTGGAAGCTCCAAGTCAAGACGTGCGACGCCGACGGCGTGCTCGACGCTTACAGCATGCAGGCGCTGGCCGTGCGCGCGTGGGCGTCCTCGGGCGAGGTGTTCCTGCGGCGCCGCTGGCGCGACCCGTCGCTGGTCGACCGCGGCTACATGGCCGCTCCGGTGCAGTACCAGCTCATCGAGTCGGACTTCTGCCCGATCTTCGACGCCGAGCAGTGGATCGGCATGCCGAAGGGCAACACGATCCGCCAGGGCATCGAGTTCAATCGCTTCGGTCGCCGCGTGGCGTACTGGATGTACCCGGAACACCCGGGCGACAAGTCGCTCGGCCTGCCGTCACTGCCGACCGGCCTGATCCGCATCCCGGCGGCCGACATCAAGCACGTGTTCGAGCCGCTGCGTCCGGGCCAGCTCCGGGGCGTGTCGCCGCTGGCGAACATCCTCGTGCGCCTGCGCAACTCGGCGGACTTCGAGGACGCGGTACTCGATCGCCAGAAGCTGGGGAACCTCTTCGTCGCGTTCATCAAGCGCACGATCCCCGCAGGCGCGCAGATCGAGTACGACGCGGTCACGGGCCTGCCGACGTTCTACAGCAAGACGGGCGAACCCCTCGCGTCCCTCGAACCCGGCATGTTCCAAGAGCTGATGCCCGGCGAGGAGATGCAGTTCGCGAACCCGCCCGAGCCCGGCACGTCGTTCCCGGAGTACATGAAAACGACGCACCGCGGCACGGCGGCGGGCCTCGGCCTGCCGTACGAGCTGCACACGGGCGACATCCAAGACGTTTCGGACCGCACGCTCCGCGTGGTCATCAACGAGTTCCGCCGGTACTGCGAGCAGCGGCAGTGGCACCTCGCGATCCCGAGCGTCTGCCAGCCGATGGTCGATTGGTGGGCCGAGGCGATGGCGCTCACGAGCTGGTCGGCCGACCGCGTCGCGCAAGCCAAGGCTTGCACCTGGCACCCGCACGGCTGGGAGTACATCCACCCGGTGCAGGACGTCGAGGGCAAGGCGAAGGCGATCGAAGCCGGCCTCACCTCGCGCTCGGCTGAGATTTTGAAGCGCGGCGAAGACCCTGAAGAGGTCGACGAGCAGCGCAGGGTCGATCGCGAGCGCGAGGAGGATTTCGACCTCCTGCCGCAACCGGGCGAGCCCGGCGGGCCCCCGGCACCAGCGCCGCAGCCGCAACCCCAGGTGGACGACCGCATGCTGCAGATCCTCACCGCGTTCTCGCAGACGAGCGAGCGCATGCAGGGGTTGTTCGTCGACGCGATGCGCGGCCAGCAGCAGCCGGTGCCGGTGCAGCCGACCGTCGGCGCCGAGCAGATCGCGCAGATCGCGGCGACCGCGGCCGCAGCCGCCGTGCAGCCGATGGCTGAGATGTTCGCCAAAGCGATCGAGGCGATCGCTGCCGTCGCAGCGCGGCCGGCAACCCCCGTCACGGTGCAGAACAACGTCGAGCCGACGCCGCTCAACGTCGCGGTTCAGGCGCCGAGCGTCGCCATCACGAACAACGTCCCGCCGGCCGAAGTGAGCGTCAGTCTCCCCAACCGAGAGCGCGTCACCGAGGTCGAGTACGACGAGGCGACGGGCGAAATCATCAAGTCCACCACGATCGAGAAGTCGATCCTTCAGTAAGCAGGAGCAGTCATGCCCATCGTTTCCAGTGACCTCAAGTTCAAGCTCTCGGGCGGCGCCTCGAACACCGACGGCAACGCGTCGCTGGGCGGCGCCGAGAGTTCCACCGACGCAGGCAACATCTTCGACAACGTCAGCAGCGCGGAGGCGGCGGCCGGCGACGTCGAGTACCGGTGCGAGTACCTGAAGAACGAGCACGCGACGCTGACGGCGCTCGACGCCAAGGTCTTCATCCAGGCGCAGACCCCGAGCGGCGACACGTCGGTCGAGATCGGCCTCGGCACCGCGGCGATCGGCACCGGCAACGAACAAACCGTGGCGAACGAGTCGACCGCGCCGAGCGGCGTGACGTTCTCCGCCCCGACGAGCGGTGCGCCGCTGTCGATCGGCGACATCCCGCCCGGGCAGCACAAGGCGATCTGGATCAAGCGGACCGTCAACGCCGCTGCGGCCGTCGCGAGCGACGGCTTCACGCTGCGCGCCACGTGCGACACGCTGCCCTGACGTCCGAAGGTATAGGCATATGAAGTTCCTTCACTCCATCTTCCTCGCGCTGCTCCTGCTGGTCGGCGGCCCTGCGTGGTCGGCCGACCCCTGCCAGATCGCCGAGCGCTGCGGCTCCGTGCCGCCGACGGCCGTCGAGGAGCCGATCGACCTCGCGCGCGTCGTGATGTTCTACGAGCAGCACCGGGGCGGGCGCTACGAGCGCGAGAAGCGTCGTCAGGTGATTGTCGGCGCCAATCAGGTGTTGCGGTTCGCGGCGCACGACATCAGCCGCGGGGGCGTCGTGCTGGCGCTGCAGGCGGGCAAGAACGATCTGCTCGTCGACGACGTCGAGCACACCTCGGTCACAGTGCCTGCCGGCGCGAAGGTTGCGCAGTTCCTCGTGAGCGAAGCGGATCTGAAGCCGGGCTGGCGGCGCGTGCAGGTTCGCGAGCCGGACGGCCGCAAGTCCCCGACGTGGTTCGTGCACGTCGGCACCCTGACCGCGGATCGGGTCGTGCCGGTCAGCACGAGCGTTTTCGACTGGACGCACGGCGGCCCAGTCATGCACCGCTGGGCGTGGGTGCCGGCGGATGCGACCCCGAGCCGCTACCCGATTCAGATCCGCACGTGGACGCCGTTCTCGACCGCCCTCGCGGGCAAGGATTTGCACCTGTCCACGCTCGTGCCGAATACCGGGCCGAGCCGCATCGACTTCGGGTCGACGCCGTGGAGCACCTACGGCAAGCAGAGCTACTACTACAGCGATTTCGTCCGCAAGTTCCCGGTCACGCCGCAACTCGACGGCGTGCCCGGTATCGCGACGATGGCGATGCCGACGCACATCGAGATGGGCCGCGCGACGCAGACGACGGCCCCGGGCAGCCCCGGCGTCAATGCGGTCTACGTGCTGAACCCCTGGTCGCTCTCTCGCATCAACGAGGACGGAAGCAAGCGCACGTTGGTCGGATGGCGGGGCTGGCCTGGCGCGCTGGAGTTGGTCGGCAATTGGACGGCGGTGCCGCCCGAGCGTCGCGGCCTGCACGAAGCGTGGGCCTTCCGCTTCGACCCGTCGAGCCTCGGCATTGACGTCAACGCCCCGCTCATCGGCGGTCGGCCCCCGCACAGCGGCAATCCGACGGGCTTCATTGCAGACACGCAGAACAATCGCGTGCTGAAAGTTGTCTTCGACGGCAAGAGCCACGACACGCCGGCCGTCGTTACCGAGTTCATCACCGGCATCAGCGACCCGTTCGGCTTGGCTGTGTGGCGCGATGAGCTGATCGTGTCCGAGCGGCTGGCGCAGCGGATCGCGGCATACGACCTGGCGACCGGCGCGTTCAAGCGCGTGGTGCAGACCTGCGACGGCACGCACTACGCGATGGGCCTGGACCGCGAGCCGGTGCGCCTGGTGCCGGCAACCGCGGAGGCTGCGGCGCTCGCCAAGCGGCGCGAGGCCCCGTGCGTGGCGCCCGAGGGGATGGACCTCGACGGCGACGAATTGGTATTCGCGAGCGTCTCGCAAGCCCAAGTTCGGCGGCTGCACCTCGTCGACGGCACGCTCAAGGTTCAAGGCAACCTCCCCATCGACGCGGGCGCGAACTACGTGCAGGTAGCGGCCAACGACGGCACCTGGGGGCCCGCAGGCACCGTTTTCGCGACCACGTGGTCAGGCACCCAGTTCGGCTACCCCATCGCTCTGAAAGCAGACGGCACGCGATGGCTCTACATGCAGAACTCGCAGGCTTCCCCGGAAGCCGGGCGAGGCCCCATGTGGGCGAGCAAGAGCTACTCGGCCGCGGTCGGAGTGAGGGGCGGGCGCCTCGTGTTCGGTTCGAGCGACTTCGGGCTCTGGCAGGCGGGTCGCGCCTCGGCGAACGACCCCGTCATGGACGTCAAGCGCTATGACGCGGGCCGAAAGCAGCTCGACAACTTGCTCTACGGCGTCGGCGGGTACAGCCCTTACGGCTACCCGCTCCCTTGGGGCAAGTCCGACGATCTCGACTACTTCCTGCAGTCGCACGGCCACGTGCGCTAGGAGACACGTGAATGACTGCTCGCTATGGCCGGTCGACTGACGGCAGCGATTCGGACGACGGCCTGTCGTGGGCCAACGCCAAGGCCACGACGGGCGGCGCGAGCGGCATCGCAGCGGGCGACTCCGCGGGCGACGACGTCTACCTGAGTTCGGCGCACGCCGAGAGCACGGCCAGCTCGACGAACGCGTGGGCCGGCACCAACACCAACCCGACGCGGGTCATGTCGGTCAGCGACGCTGCCGAGCCGCCCACGGCTCTTGCGGCCGGGGCGGGGGTCACCGTGACCGGGACGACGTTTGCGTGGACGGGGGGCTGCTACGCCTACGGGGTCACGTTCACCTTTTCGTCGTCGAGCACGTGGACGCCTCGGTTCAACAGCACGTCAGGGTTCGCACAAACCTACGAAGACTGCAGCTTCTTCTACACCGGCAACTCGGCAGGCGCGACCATCGCCTTCGGGTCCACCGGGGCCGGCGAGCACGGGCTGACCGAGTTGCTGAATCCGAAGTTCAAGCTCGGGCACTCCGGTCAGCGGGTCGCGTTCAGCCGAGACGCGGTCATTCGCGGGGGCTCCTGGGAGTCGGGTGGAGTCAGCCCGGTCGGCGCCTTCGTGGTCGGCAACGGCAGCCGGTCCTGCCGGTTGATGGTCGACGGCTTCGACTTCACGAACCTGGGCTCAAGTGCGAACCTGATTCAGTCGATCGCCGAGGGCGGGTGTGATGTTCAGTTTCGCAACTGCAAGCCGCCCGCTTCGTGGACTGGCGATTTCGTCGCCAGCGGGCAGATCAAGTACGGCTCCCGCTGCACGTTCTACAACGTTCACAACGACAACCACAACGCGTTCTTGAAGGTCGTCGACTACAACGGCACGATCGACCACGACGAGAGCCTGTATCGCGCGCCGGGGCTGCCGTCGCCCAGCCCGCTCTACAACGGCTCGACGCAGTTGGCGGGCATCTCGTGGAAGATGGTAGCCGCCAACGCGGCCTACCCGGTCGCGCGGCTTGAGTCGATCGAGCTGATCGCACAGAACACGGTTCTCGACCCCGCGACGTCCCACGTCATCACTTGTTACTTCACGACGCCGGGGCAGGCCGACTTCACCCCGCTCGACAACCGCGACATCGGGCTGCTGCTGCAGTACAACGGCAACGACAATCTGTCGACGACGAAGTTCGCTCGATCCCTGAAGGGGCAACTCGCCTCGGCGTCGGACTACGGCAGCGATTCGTCTGGCGATTGGGACGACAACGCTGTCGCGTGGGCCGCGTCGACTGCTGTCGCGCTCGGCGCCGTACGTCGGCCGACCACGCGCAACGGCAAGACGTACTACTGCAGCGTGGCCGGTACGACCAGCGGCACCGAGCCGACCTGGGGCACGACCGAAGGTGGCGAGACGTCGGACGGCGGCACCGTCAAGTGGCGTTGCATGCATCGGCAGAAGATGGTCATCACGCTCGACGCCAGTGCCGGCAAGGTGAAGGAAAGGGGCCCGTTCCTTCCGGTCGTTCAGTTGTTCACGTCCGACATCCCGGTGTGGGTCGATCCGAACCTCTCGATCACGAGTAGCTGACCCATCATGGCATTCGTCGGCCAGATCCCAGGCGGGGCCTACGTCGTTTCGACGGGCGGAAACTCGCTCCAGATTCCCGGCGGCCCGTACGTCGTCGACCCGCCCGCGGGGGCTACCTCCGTCTCAGCGGATCATGTCGTCGCGTACGCCGTGGTCGGCGCCGTCTCGCGAGACCACGCCGCGAGCTACGCTGTTGTTGGAGCCCTCGCGACGGATCACGCAGCGAGCTACGCAGTGCAAGGCGCCGTCGCCCTCGACCACGCGGCGAGCTACGCAGTGCAAGGCGCCGTCGCCCTCGATCACGCGGCGAGCTACGACGTCGTAGGCACGGTCGAGGCCGATCACGCTACGAGCTATGCGCTTCAGGGTGCCGTCGCCCTCGACCACGCGGCGGCCTACAACGTCATCGGCGCAGTCACGCGCGACCACGCGGCGGCCTACGACGTCATCGGTGCCGTCGCCCTCGACCACGCGGCGGCCTACGACGTCATCGGCGCAGTCACGCGCGACCACGCGGCGGCCTACAACGTCATCGGCGCAGTCACGCGCGACCACGCGGCGGCCTACGAGATCGAGTCGAGCACTGCGGTCATCAGCGATCACAGCGCGAGCTACTCGATCATCGGCACCGTGGCCGGCGACCATAGCGCGAGCTACGCGATCAGAGGCACCGTCGAGGCCGACCATCTGGCGAGCTACACGGTCCTCGGTGCGACGAGCCTCGACCACGTGGCGAGCTACGCAGTGCACGGCGCCGTCGCCCTCGATCACGCGGCCACCTACGACGTCGTCGGCACCGTCGCCAGCGATCACGCGGCGAGCTACGCAGTTGTCGGCACCGTCACCCGCGACCATGCCGTCAGCTACACGATCCAGGCGCCGGGCAGCGGAGCCTCTGCAGAGGAGGTCGCCGAGGCCGTGTGGGCGCACATCCTCGAAAACGGCAAGAGCGCCAAGGTCTTCATGCGGCTGATGAAGGCCGCGCTCATGGGCGAGACGACAGGCATCGGAACGTTGACTGAGCAGTACCTTGGTGACGATGGCGAGACCGTTCGTATCGCCGCGCAGTTCGACTCGCAGAACAACCGCACCTCGGTGGCGTTGAACGGATCGTGAGCAACTTCAATGGCCGGCTGTTCGGAACGAGGCTCTACGCGGGGCGGCTGTTCCGCGCACCCGCCGTCGTCGTGCAGCCGCCCCCCGCCGCCGGCATCGCGCTGTTTCCTGGCGGCGCGGTCCGGCGCAAGAAGCGCGAGGAGCCGCGCCGCAAGCGTCAGCACCACGCCGCATTCCTACTGCTGATCGACGAATAACGAAATAGCGGTAGTAGCGCGGCCGGAATCGTGACGGCACGATCCGTCATCATGAAGAACTGGTTCACCATCAAGGCTGCTGCCCAAGACGGGGGCGTCGCGGAGATCTCGATCTTCGACGAGATCAACCCGTACTACGGCGTGTCCGCCAAGGACTTCATCGCGCAGTTCAAGACTGCGACGGCGAAGGCCGGCAAGGTGCTGCTCACGGTCAACTCCATCGGCGGCGAGGTCTTCAACGGCCTGGCGATCCACAACGCGCTGAAGCAATCCGGCAAGCACGTGACCGGCCGCGTGATGGGCATCGCCGCCTCGATCGCGAGCGTCATTCTGATGGCGTGCGACGAGATCGAGATGCCGAAGAACACCATGTTGATGGTGCACAACGCGTCGAACCCCCGCGGCGGCGACGCCGAGGATCATCGCCGCTACGCGGACATCCTCGACAAGATCGACGACCAGATCATCGACATCTACGTCGCCAAGAGCGGCAAGACCGCCGACGAGGTTCGCAAGCTGCTGGCCGACGACTCGTTCCTGACGGCCGAAGAAGCGCTCGCGCTGGGGTTCGCCACCAAGGTGCTCGACGACGTCGAGGTCAAGGCGTCGTTCGACGTCGACGGCCTGCCCGACGGCGTCAAGGCGCTGTTCAACAAGGCGCCGGCCCCGACGCCGCCGGCCCCCGCCTCGAACCGCACGCTGGCCGAGCAGATCAAGGCAGCGGCCGACGCCGCCGGCCTGGGCGACTTCGTGGCGGTCTGGATCGCCGACGACTCGCTGACGTCGATCGACGCCGTGCAGGCCCGCATCGACCAGGCGCGCGAGATCAAAGCCGTCGCGACGATCGTCGGGCGAGCCGATGACGCGGCCGCGCTGATCCGCGACGGCAAGTCGCTGGCCGAGGCCCGCAAGGTCATCGGAGCGGCCGCCGCCGCCGCCGACAAGAACATCAACACGGCGCCGTCCTCGAAGACCGTCAAGAACGGCGACGGCGCCCGCGAATACGACCCGGGCGCCGTGTGGGCGTCCATCCGCGAACGTGAACTGGCAGGAGCCAAGAAATGACGACCTTCACCCAAGGCATCCAGACCGGCGAGTGGCTGCTCTCGCACGCACACGGTGAGCGCTCGCGCGAGCAGGGCACCGTGACCGTCGCCGGCAGCGTCGAGCTGCCGTCAGGCACCGTGCTGGGCAAGATCGACGCCGCCAGCGCGACCGCTGCGGCCGTCGCCGGCAACACCGGCAACGGCGCGATGGGTGCCATCACGGTGAGCGCTGGCGCGAAGGCCGGCGTCTACAAGCTGACGATCGTCGAACCGGCGGGCAACGCGGGCGCCTTCGTGGTGGAAGACCCGGACGGCGTCGTCATGGGCAACGGCGACGTGGCGGCCGCGTTCAGCGCGGGCGGCCTGGCGTTCACCCTGGCTGACGGCGCGACCGACTTCGCCGCGGGCGACCAGATCAACATCACCGTCACCGGCAGCGGCAAGTATGTCAAGTACGACCCCGACGGCACCGACGGCCGCAACCGCGCCGTCGCGGTGCTGTGGGAAGCCTGCCCCGGCGTGAACGGCGACTACAAGCGCGCGTTCTTCGACTGCGACTGCGAAGTCATCGGCGCCATGCTCAACGGCGGCGCGGGCCTCGGCGCGGCCGGGATCGCCGACCTGAAGACCCGCGGCATCAAGGTCCGCTGAACCACACGACCCCTCATCGGAGACCGACAACATGCTGCTCGACGTTTTCAACGACGACGCTTTCCACTACACCCATCTCGTGCAGGTGGTCAACGACATCCCCTATCAGCCGACGCGCATCCGCAGCCTCGGGCTGTTCGGCGAGGAAGGCGTCTCGACCCTCACCGTGGCGGTCGAGATGGACAAGGACATCATCCGCCTGGTGCCGACCGCTCCGCGTGGCGCCCCGGCGACGGTGAAGAACCTCGAACGCCGCTCGATCAAGAACTTCTCCGGCGTGCACATGCCGCAGCGCGTGCAGCTCCTGGCCGACGAGGTGCAGGGCCTGCGCGCCGTCGGCAAGCAGACCGAGGTCGAGGTGGCGATGAACCGCCTCAAGAAGAAGATGGCCGTCGCTCGTCGCGACATCGACGTCACGATCGAGCACCAGCGCGTCGGCGCGATCAAGGGCGTGGTGACGGACTCCGACGGCACGACCGTGCTGTGGGACTACTTCACCGAATTCGGCGTGTCGCGCCAGGTGCTGGACATGGCGCTGGACAACAGCGCGACGAAGGTGTTCATCAAGAACACCGACATCAAGCGCAAGATCGAGGACAAGCTCGGCGGCGTGATGTTCTCCGGCGTGCGGGTGTTCTGCTCGTCGCAGTTCTTCGATGCGCTCATCAGCCACGACGCGGTCAAGGCATCGTACTTCGCGGACCAGCAGGCCAAGACGCTGCGCGGCGACAACCGCAAGGGCTTCACGATCGGCGACGTGACGTACGAGGAGTACCGCGGCCAGATCGGCAGCATCAAGTTCATCCCCGACGGCTGCGCGTTCGCGGTGCCCGAGGGCGTGCCCGAGCTGTTCACGACCTACTACATGCCGCCCAACATGATCGGCCTGGTGAACACCGACGGCGTGCCGTACTACACGTCGATCGAACCCCTGCCGCACGATGCCGGCTTCGACGTGCTGACCCAGTCGAACCCGCTGCATCTGTGCAACCGGCCGGCGGCGATCATCACGCTGGGCATGGACAACGCGTCGCTCGTCGCGGCTGACTACGCGAGCTGACCATGACCCTGGGCGTATTCGCCCGGGCCGCAGCAAGAGTCCTCGACCATCTCGGCGAGGACTCTTTGCTTCGTGGGGAGCCCGCGGGCAAGGTCAGCATCGAGCGCAACGTGACGCTCTCCCCCGGCATGCTGGGCACGGCCGAGGACAACCACGTGGCGAACGCCGACGTGGCGACCGTCCTCGCGACCTACGCGCCGAAGACCGGCGATACGCTCGTGCACCCGGACGGGACGTTCAAGCTCGATCGCAAGGTCGCGTTCAACGGCCACGCCTACAAGTTCATCGTCGTCAAGGTTTCCTGATGCTGACGGTCCGGTTCCGCGTCAACGCGGCCGAGGAGGCCGCTGACCGCATCGAGCGCGCGGTCGCCCGCGCTGAGATAGCGCTCGCGGCCGTTGACGCCGTGAACGTGGTCGCGAAGCGGGCCGACGCCTCGATCCGGCGAGCTGAGAACGCGAACATCGGCTTGACCGACGCGTACGTGAAGTCGAAAACCGACTTGCGCCTGGCGTCGCGCGAGCCTCGCGCCGAGATCACGACTCGCGGCGACCTGACGATCCTCGGGCGCTACAACCTGCAGCAACTCATCGTGCAAGCGAAGGGTGTGCGGCGAGCTGCGGGCGACCCGAAGCGCGGCATCCCCGCGGGGCAGAAGCAAGCCGGCCTGCGCGTCGACATCAAGCCGTCGACGCCGACCTATCAAACGAAGTGGTTCACGATGACGTTGCGTCGAGGCACCCAGGCCGGCGACAACGTCGGCGTGTTCGTCCGCACGGGCCCGCGCAGCACGAAGCACATCTACGGGCCTTCGCCGTACTCCCTGGCGAGGTTCCAGATCGGCGTTCAGAGCGACGAGATCCTGAACGACCTTGAGCGCACCGCAACGAGCGCCGTCGTCAAGCAAGTTGAAGGAGCAATCCGATGAGCGACCTCATCCAGCGGTCGGAAGACCTCGCCAACGAGATGCAGCGCCGCATGGCGCTGTGCACCGTCGCTCAAGGGGCTGAGACCGACATCGGGGCTTCGATCCACCAGGGGCGGCGCCGAGCCGTCGACGACACGATGGTGCCGTGCTCGGTGCTGATCGAGGGCGACGACATCCCGAAGGGGGCGGTCGGCGCGATGGTGCACGTGGAGCAGCGTTACGTGTGGCTCGCCTTCCTGCCGTGCGACCCGAGCGACCCGAACGTGGCCGCGCATGCCGCGCTGCGGGACATGAAGCGCGCCGTGTTCACCACGGGGCTCGCGCCTGGCGCCCAAGACGACCCGCGCTGGGGCGAACGCGTGCGGGCGGTCGAGTACCTCGGCCGCGAGATCGCGCCCCGCACCGACGGCACCGCGACCGTTTGCGTGGCGATGGAGATCGGGGTGACGTTCGTCGAGCGCCTCGGCGCCCCATAACGAAACTGCGGTAGTAGCACTTCGTTTTAACGAAACCTAGAGTCGAGTCCGTTTAGGCCCCTTGCGGCCGCAATACCCAAAGGGTTCGACTCATGACCACGACCGCTCAAGGCTTCCTCGGCGCAGGCGCTCTCCTCGTCTCGCGCTTCGACCCGACGACGCAGGAATGGCTGCCGTACAAGGGCCGCTACCAATCGACGAAGTTCGAGGTCAAGGCCAACGGCAAGACGGTCGAGCAGACCTCGCGCGACGTCGACGACTACGGTCAGGTGATCGAGTCCGTCGCGCTGGCCGACCCGTCGGAACTGAGCCTGGAAATGGCGGCGATGGACCGTGAGGCGATGGTGCTGTCGCTGCTCGGTGACGACGTCGCGTACACGCAGTCCGGCTCCACGGTGACCGACGAGGTCGTCGAAGCCGCGCTCGACGGCTGGGTGCAACTCGCGAAGCACTCGATCGCTGCGACCGGCTTCGCGCTGAAGCACACCTCGGGCACGCCGGCCTACGTCGAGGGCACCGACTACGAAGTGAACCGTCGCCTGGGCATGGTCAAGGCGCTCGTCGGCGGCGCGATCACCGACGGCCAGTCGCTGAAGGCCGACTACACGGCCGAAGCGAAGACCGGCTACCGCATCAAGGGTGGCGTCAACGCGCAACTGCGCGCCAAGATCATTTTCGACGGGGTGAACCTGGTGGACAACAGCCGGTGCACGGTGAACGTGTGGGAAGCGGTGCTGACCTCCTCGGCGGCGCTGGACTTCCTGCAGCAGACCTTCAGCGGCGTGCCGCTGTCCGGCAAGCTGAAGAAGCCGGCCGGCAAGGACGCGGCGTTCGAGGTGATCCGCATCTAACTCTGATGCGGCGCGGCCACGGCGGGGGCCTCGTACCCGCTCTCAAGCCTCATCACCTCGGGCCTGTCGATGGCAACCAGCAGCAAACGTGACGTTACGCTGGGCATCGAGGTCGAGACGACCGGTGAGGATGGACTCCGGCGTCTAGCGACCGATGTCCGCAATCTAGCGAAAGCCGGCGGCGACGCCGCCCCCGTGTATGCGGAGGCGGCGGATTCGCTCGACCGGTACGCCAGCGTCGCGCGCGAGCTGCAGACGCTGAAGACGGTCGCGACCGACGTCGATCGGCTCACCCAGCAGCAGAAGCAGGCGGCCAGCGTGGCCGCCGAGCTGGCGATCGAGTTTCAGCGCCAGGCCGACGCGGTCGAGCACCTCAAGGGGGTGCAAGGTCTCGCGCGGGAGGCGGTCCGCGCCACCGAGGAAACGCTCGCTCGTCAGCGTAGCGAGCTGCGGCAGCTCGTCGTCGACACGAACGCCGCCGACCGCTCGTCGATCGCGTTCATCAGCAGCCAGCGCGAGAAGAAGACCGCGATCGAGCAGACGCGTGCGTCGCTTCGCCAGGCCAAGGAAGCGCTCGTCGACGTCACTGCGGAGACGAACCGCGCCGTTGCTGCCGAGAAGGCGATCCAGCGCGAGTACACCGCGTCGGCCCGGGCAGCGGCGGAAACGAACGCAGTGTTGCGCGAGCGTGAAGCCGCGCTGGCCGGCGCCCGCTCGGCGATGGAAGCGCTGGGCCAGGACACGACCAACCTCGAAGGCGCCGAGCAGCGACTCGCGGCCGCCACCCGCACCGTGGTCGACGCCGTCCGCGCGCAGCAGCAGGCCGAGGTGTCCGCCGCTGCAGCGAAGCGGGAGGCCGCCGAGGCGTCCGCTCTGGCCGAGCGCGCCGAGCAGGCGCTGTTCAACATCCGCAAGGCTGCAGCGCAGGCCGCGACCGCCAAGGACGAGGCCGACCAAGCGAAGGCCCGCCGCGAGGCCGCCGCTGCCGCAGATCTCGCCGAGAAGGCCGAGCGCGCGCTGCACAACATCCGGCAGCAGGCGAAAGCCGCCGCGACCGCCCAAGACGAGAAGAACCAGGCGGACGCCAAACGCGAGAGCGCCGATGCAGCCAAGCTGGCCGAGCGCGCCGAGCAGGCGCTGTTCAACATCCGCAAGTCGGCGGCATCCCTCAACCGGGAACTCGCCGCGGACATCGAGCGCGAGGCCGACGCCTACCTGAAGACGGCCGCCGCCCAGCGCGCGAAAGAAGCGGCCACGCGGGAGCAGGCCGAGGCGGACGTACTCGCCGCTGCCGCCGCCCGCGGGCTCGCCGAGGCCCAGCAGCGCGCCACTGCGGCTGCGCAATCCGAGCTGGCGGCCATCCGCGAGTCGGAAGCGTTCATGGAGCGCTACGCCGCCGAGGCGCGCGCTGCCGCGGTTGCCAGCGGTCGGCTCGCCGCGAGCCAACAGGAACTCGCGGCAGCTTTCGGCACGACCGGTTTGCGCTCGATGCAGGCGGTCAACGCCGAGGTACAGCGGATCGAGCGTTCGCTCGAACTGCTGAACGCCCAGCAGCGCGCCGGCACGATCTCGGCGCAGGATCTCGCGCGGGCCACGAGCGCCGCCGAGGTGCGGCTGCAGCAACTCCGTGCCGAGATCGACCGCGTGCCGGCCGTCGCCGGCCGGTTCGAGGCACTGAGCAACCAAGTCAACGGCCTCATCACGAGGTTCGGCGCGCTGGGCGCGGCCGTCGCGACTGCAGGCGTGGCCGTCAAGCCGTTGCTCGACGCGACGATCCAGCTTGACCAGATGCACCGTGCGTTGACCACGGTGACGGGCAGCAGCGCCGAGGCCGCGCGCCAGATCGAGTTCCTGCGCAACGTGGCGCAGAAGTCCGGGCAGGCAGTGTCCGAGGTCGGCACGGCATACAGCAAGTTCGCTGCGTCGGCGCTGTCGTCGGGCGTGTCGATGAAGACCGTCCAACAGACGTTCTCGGCGGTCGCACTGGCCGCCGGCAACCTGGGGCTGTCGTCGGATCAAGCGAAGCGCGCGCTCGAAGCGCTCGGCCAGATCGCCTCGAAGGGCGTCGCGCAGATGGAAGAGTTGCGGCAGCAGCTCGGCGACGCGCTGCCCGCCGTGCTGCCGCTGCTGGCGAAGGAACTCGGGCTGACGCAGGCCCAGCTCATCAAGCTCATCGAGTCGGGCGGCTTGCTGGCCGAGGACGCGCTGCCGGCGCTCGCCAACGCACTGAAGGCACTCGGCCCGGCTGGCGGCGAGGTCAGCGGCATCGTCGCCGAGTTCAACCGACTCAAGAACGGCATCCTCGAAGCCGGCACGGTGTTCGTCGACGGGCCGTTCGGCACGGCGATCGGCGTCGGGCTCAAGCTCATTGCCGCGCTGTTGAGTTCGATCGCGATCGGCGTCGCGACGATCAGCGAAGCGTTCAAGGTTGCCGGCGTCGTCATCTACGAGACGATCCAACTCGTCGCGAACCGGGACATGAAGGCGTTCAAGGCCGCCATCGCGCAGGCGACGGACGAGTCCTCGAACCGGCTTAACGGCCTCATCTCCCGGTTCAACGGCACGGCTGACGCGGCCGGGACCGCGGCCGCCGCCGCCAAGCAGGCGAGCGTCGATCTCCGAGGTGCCGGCGCCAGCGCGGCCACCGCGGCCAGCGAGGTCAACCGCGCGACCCCCGCGTTGAACGAGCATGGCGCGGCCTTGGTTCGCACCGGCACAGCGGCCACAACGGCTGCCGCCGGTACGAGCGCCTTCCGCCAGGAACTGACCTCGACGCAAGGCACGCTCTCCACGACGGCGAAGAGTTACTCGGCGCTCATCCAGCAGCACGACGAACAGATCACCGCTGCGGACAAGGCCGCTTCGGCCGCGAAGAAGCACGCCGAGGCCGTCAAGGAGTCGGGCGAAGCGATCGTCAAGGCGATTGCCGTCTCGAACGACGACGTGGCGGTCAAGCGCGCGCAGGAACAGGCCGCGCGCGCCACGGCGACGGCGGTCGAGCAACAGGCCGCCGCCGACCGGCGGCACCTCGACCTTTTGATCCAGTCGCGCGACGCCCGCGAGGAACGTCTGCGCCAAGAGGGTGCGAGCAAAGAGCGCATCGAGCAAGTCACCAAGGCGCTCAACGAGAAGATCGTCGCGCAGACCGCCGAAGCCGAAAAGTCCGCGGCCGCGCTGCAGACGGCAGAGGCCGAGGTCGCCGCGCGTCATGCGGTCAGCGAGTCGCTGAAGGACAACTCGGGCCGCTACGACGAACTGACGCTCGCTGTGGACGCCGCCCGCAACGAAGTGTTGCGCATGCAGACGCTCGAAGCGGCGGGGCTCGCCACGCGGGCCGAGGTCATCTCCTCGGTGACGAAGCTCTCCGTCGCGTACGCGCTGCAGGCCGACTCGCTGCGTGACGTGACGGAGTCGTTGCGGCAGAGGCAGGACGAAGTGCGCGCCGACAACGCGCTCGCTTCGGCGGCGCTGTCGATCAAGGAAGCCTCGACCCAAGCGGACTTGCGGCAGGCGCGGGCCATCGGCGACGTCACGGCGCAGATCCAGGCCGAGGTCGCGATCAAGCAACTGCAGATCGACCGCATCAAGCAATCCACGACCGCGAAGGTCGCCGAAGCGGAAGCCGAGATCGCCGTCATCAACGCGCAGCGCCAGGAGGCCGAGCAGAACGGCTCTCTGACCGCTGCGAAAGAACGAGAGTTCGAGACTCGGCTGAAGGTCCAGCGGGTCAAGCTGGAGGAGGCCAAAGCCAGCGAGCACGTCGTGCGTGGGTTGGAGGCTGAGAAGACGGCCTACGAGAACCTCCACGCTGCGCAGGCGGGCTCCCTCTCGTCGAGCTTCGACAAGACCAAGAACCAGGCGAGCAGCATCATCGGGGGCCCGACCTACGACAAGGACGGGTTCGCCACCGACTCGACCGGCCAGCGCATCACCGCGGGGACGCAGCTCACGCCGCCGGACGGCTCGGGGGACTGGCAGTTCATCCCCAACGCCACCGCGAACGGCGGCCAGCAGACGGTCACGCTGCCGGACGGCCGACGCACGACCGGCGTCGGCGTGTCGGGCGTTGGCTACTGGGTGAAGTCGAGCGGCGTGGGCGCCGGCTTCGGCGTGCGAACCGGCACCGGCAGCGCTTCGGGCGCTTTCGGCGGCGGCGCGCCCGCAGGCACCGAGCGCATGGGCGGGTTCGGGGTCAACTCGTCGAGCGGGAGCCTCAACGACGCCTTCAGCACGCTCGGGATCTCCGCACCCAGTTCAGGTAGCGAAGTCGCGCAAGCGCGCGCAGCGCTCCTGACCATCCTCAATAGCTCCGTCAGCCAGAACGCCAAGCAAGAGGCGTTCACGGCGTACGCCAAGACCGCGCTTGCGGCAAACGGCGGGCAGATCGACGGTGACCTCCGCAATCTGGCGCTCCAAGTGGGCGTGAACATCGACGCGGTCGCCGCAGACGTGAAGTTCAAGACGGTCGGCGGCGACAAAGTCGTCATTTCCGACGTTGCGACAGGCGGCGGAAGCAGTAGCGGCTCGGGATCGTCCCCCACGGTCGGCGGCAGCAGCGCGGCCACCGCGCCCACGCAAGGCGCGCAAACGGTGGTCGTGAACATCCAAGGACGGTCGTCGCAGGCCATCAACGTTGCCGGCGACCGTGACGCTGCCGCGCTGCAAAACATCCTGCGTGTGCTGGGTGAGGGCTACATGGCTTCAGGAGACGGCGCATGACCATCACCCTCTCGGTCGGCGCGACGACCGTCACGCTGCACCCGGACCTGTACTGGGCCGACGAGTTCGACTGGCACCCGGTGCAGCAGAACGTCGAGCGCTCGTTGACCGGCGCGCTCATCGTCGATCTCGCGGCCATCCCCAACGGCCGTCCGATCTCACTGCGCCCGATCGACAACCGCAGCGCGTGGATGACGCGCGCAACGGTCGAGCAACTTCAAGACTGGGCAGCCACGCCCGGCCAGGAGATGGAGCTTGTGCTCCGAGGCGTCACCCGCACGGTGATGTGGCGCCACCAGAACCCTCCCGCGTTGAGCGCGGAACCGGTCGTGCACATGCGCGACGCGGACGAGGCCGCCTTCCACCTCGTGCGACTGAACCTAATGGAGATTTGAGATGGCAATCCTTCAAGGCGACATCAAGCTCGTCGAGAGCCAAGTGATGCAGGACGTGGACGAGGGCGGCGGCGCCCCGACGGCCAACATCATCGTCGACGCGCTGCAGAACAACATCTTCCCGGACATCGACGAGGTTGCGCGGGCCGGCGGCCGCGTGTACTTGCGCAAGGTGCACGTGAGCGTGCAGACCGACAACCGCGACACCTACCAGGGCTCGAACGTCATCGTCGCCGAGCCCCCGGAAGACCCGAACGTCTCGGTGACGATCTTCTCGACCGGCGATACGTTCGACCGGCGCGAGGATGCGACGAACCGCATCGAGTCGTACCTCAATGGCGCGAGCGAGTGGCCGGCGTTCCTCCTCGACAACCACATCACGGGGCAGATGGTCGTCCAACTCTTCCACCGGACCAACGTCGCCCCGCCGACGATCGGCCGCGTGCTGAAGCTCGTCAAGAACGAGGGGCTCTCCAACGAGGAGTACCAATACGTTCGGGTGACGAACGTTACCCCCGAGGAACGCACGTTCTCCTACTCCAGCGGCGCGACCTTCGAGGACTACAAAGCGACCGTCTCGACGTGCGACATCAGCGACGCGCTGCGGTTCGACTTCCCCGGCACCGCTGCGAACCGGCTCTTCGCCCGCGACCCGTCGAAGACCCTCGTTCGCGACACGATCGTGGCTGACGCGGCCCGCTTCTACGGCGCCTCGAAGCTCGCCGTCGACGCAGGGGTTGGCGACTTGGGTGTGACGGCCGAAACGGTCTACACCCCGCTCGTGCCGAACGCCCGTACCGAAGTGCCGCTGATCGACCAGATGCCGGCGCGCGAGTGGCTCCTGACACTCGACAGCAGCCCGCGGCTCGTGGAGGTCGGCGGCGCGAGCCTGGCGCAGCGCATCCGCATCGGCCAGGAGAACCGCGGCTTCAACTACGTGACGATCCTCAAGCCTCTGCCGGCGCCGGGCAGCGTGCGGGTGCACTTCCGCGCGCTGGGCAACAGCTACGTCCTCACCGACGACGGCGAAGGCCACCTGACAGGCCCGGGCAGCGGCACGATCAACTACGCGACCGGTAGCGTGGTCGCGACGTTGTCCGAACTGCCGGACGACCGCTCGGCCGTCGTTTTCTACTGGGGGCAGAACGTCGCCTACACGGATCGGCAAGGGCAACTGGCGACCTTTCGTCCGCCGCGCTACGCCTTCGACCTCGACCACGACAACATCCAGCCGGGGACGCTGCAGATCACGTGGACGTCCGAGAGCGTCGCGAAGACCGCCACCGACAACGGCACCGGCAAGCTGACCGGCGACGCCTCGGGCTCGATCGTCTACCAGACGGGCATTCTGGAGATCGTCCCGACGAACCTCATTGACCCGGGCGGCGAGTTCGCGATCGAGTACGACTACAAGGAAATGGAGGAGGAGTCGTTCACCAGCCTAGCGCCGGACAGCAGCGGCTCCGTGGCCGTCACGCTCGCGGCGTTGCCGACCCCGGGGACTCTGCGCGCCGAATGGCTGACGACACGCGAGACGTCGCAGAGCAGCGGCAGCACGTCGGCGAGTGGCTCGACGAACAAGTCCTCGATGAGCAACAGCACGTCGGGGAACACCACGACGACGTCGACCGCGATGGTGGACACGACCAAGTCGTTCCGCTACTTCTCGCCCGAGGTCGCTGCCGCCTACGCCGCCCCGAAGGACCAGGCCACGGTCGTCGTCTCGTCGGTTACCTACCCCTCCGCTTACGACTACTTCGCCGCGACGGGGCTGAATCACCCCAGCTTCAACAGCCCCGAGATCAACGCGCTCGAATACGAGGTCACGACCAAGACCCCGGTCACGACGACGACCAGCAGCAGCACCAGCGGCACCGGCAGCAGCACCACGAGCCAGGGTGCGACGTACAGCACGAGCTGCTCGCAGACCTCGAAGAGCGCGATCACCGTCAGCCACCAGATCACGGACAACGGCTCGGGGAGCTGGTTCGGCACGTTCGGCACGATCAACTACGCCACGGGGGAGTTCACCCTCAAGGTCCGCAGCGACTACGTCGAGTCGAACTACACCTCGAACTACGAGCAGGCCAACGAGTTCGAGAGCCTCAACGCGACCGGCGAGGCGACGACGACCGTGGGTGGCGGCGCGTCGACCAGCACGACCAGCGGCGGCGGCGGCAGCGCGACTCAACGAGGCGGCGACTTCGGCAACCACACGTTCAAGGAAACGTTCGGCGAGAACACTCTCGTCGTGCGCTACCAGACGGGCTCCCCGAGCGCGATCCCGCACACGATGAGCTACCAGCCGCCGGGCGTGACGCTCGACCTGTGCCCCTATACGACGGACACGGTCGTGCCGGGCAGCGTGCAGTTCACGTGGATGAGCCACACCTACACCGACTTCGAGGGCAAGGTCTACATCGACCGTACCGCTGAAGACCCAGGCATCCTGTGCGGCTCGCTCGACTACGTCGCCGGCACGGCCAAGATGGCGTACTACGTCGTGAACGGCCCGGCGACGAGCCTCACGCTGCAGAGCCTGTGGACCCGCAAGCCGCGCGAGCACGTGGCGAACATCGTCTTCAACACCGCGCTAGCGCCGCTGCAGCCGAGCGGCTTGACGATTAGCGTGCTCGACGTCTCCGGCGCGCAACTCCTCGGCACGTCGGACCTCTCCGGCAACATCACCGGCACGCACATCCACGGGAAGGTCGACTACGAGACCGGCCTCGCGGAGATCCAGTTCGGCGACTACGTTCTCGACTCGGGCCTGACGGCCGCGCAGAAGCTGGAGCCCTGGTACAACGCCGACGACGTACGCACGTCCGACAGCAAGATCTGGCGCCCGTGGCCCATCGACCCGGAGACGTTGCGGTACGCCGCGGTCGCGTACTTCTACCTGCCACTCGACGCGACCATCCTCGGTCTTGATCCGGTGCGCCTGCCGCAAGACGGCCGAGTGCCGATGTTCCGCCCCGGCGGGTTCGCGGTCGTCGGCAACAAGAAAACGATCGAGGCGACCGTCTCGAACGGGCAGACGGTGAACTGCGCCCGGGTGCGCCTGTCGCGCGTCCGCGTGATCGGCAACGACGGCGTCGTCATCAACACCGGGTACACCGCGAACCTCGAAGCCGGCACCGTGACGTTCAGCGACGTCTCGGGCTACAGCCAACCGGTCACGGTCGAGCATCGCGTCGAGGACATGGTCATGGTCGCGACGGTGCAGATCGGCGGCCAGATGACCTTCACGCGTGAGCTGACGCATGCTTACGACGCGGACGACTCGTACATCAGCGGCGCTCTCGTGGGTGGGGATCTCCGTTCGCGCGTCTCGACGACGTTCGACCAAGTGTCGTGGACGAACGTGTGGTCCGATTCGCAGATCGGCAGCAGCGCGGCCGGTACGTTCAACGACAACGCGTTCCCGATCGTGGTCACGAACAAGGGTGCAGTGACCGAGCGCTGGTACGCGCAGTTCAACAGTGACACGGTGTCGTTCAAGGTGTTCGGCGAACACGTCGGCTTCGTCGGGACCGGCAACACCTCGGCCGACTTCGCGCCGAACAACCCCGCGACCGGCGAGCCCTACTTCACCATCCCCGCGGGAGGCTGGGGCGGCGGGGGTTGGGCGAGCGGCAACGTCTTCCGGTTCAACACGGTCGGCGCGACGTTGCCGGTGTGGGTCATCCGCACCGTGCAGCAAGGCCCCGAGACTGAAGACCTCGACAAGTTCACTCTCCTGGTCCGCGGTGACGTGGACGCCCCGTAAAGGACGCTCATCATGGCTGATACCTCCGTAAAGTTTCTTCACTCCGGCATGACGGCGGCCAGCCCGCCGTCGCTTTCAGGTACCGCTGGCGGGCTGCTGGGCCTGCTCGACGCGTGCCTGGTGAGCGGCTTCGGTCTGAAGTCCGTCGACTCGCTGGTCATCGCCAGCGGCGTCGCGACGGGCACCGTCAGCAGCGGCCAACCGTTCGAGGTCGGCACCGTCGCGCTGATCTCCGGCGCGTCGGTCACGGGCGGCTCGGTGAACGGCGAGCAGAAGGTGACGTTCACCGACACCAATACGTTCAAGTTCGATTGCCCGGGGCTCGCGGACCAGACCGCGACGGGCACCATCACCGCGAAGGTCGCGCCGCTCGGCTGGTCGAACTCCGACGTGGCCGCCGGCACGAACATCAAGGCGTACCGCGCCCCCGACGTGGCTGGCTCGCGGTTCTTCCTCCGCGTCGACGACACCGGGGCGCAAGAGGCCCGGCTCGTCGGCTACGAGACGATGTCGGACATCAACACCGGTACCGGCCCGTTCCCGACGGCAGCCCAAGTGAGCGGCGGTAAGTGGTTCGCCAAGTCGAACGCCGCGGATGCGTCAGCGCGCGAGTGGACGCTCGTTGGCGACGGCAAACGGTTCTACCTGTGCGTGCGCCCGGCGACCGCCAATGCGCGGTTCACCATGATGTTCGGCGACTTCATCTCGCGGAAGTCGCCGGACGCGTTCCGCTGCCACTTGATCGCGCCGGACGCGACCTACGCCGCTTCGGGCACGAACAACAACGCTACGACGGACGTTGGGTACTGCAGCCCGGACGCCGGCTCGGCGAACGGGTACTCGGCCCGAGGCGTCTCGGGCCTGGGGGCGTCGCTACCGGCACGGCGGATCACTACGTTCCTCTCGACCAGCGGCGTCTGGTCCGGCTGGCCGCAGGCGAGTCTGATGGGCCTCTATCCGAACACCGCGGACAACGGGTTGCTGCTCAGTCGCATCGACTTGTGGGAGACCTCGCCGAACATCTGTGCCCGAGGGCAACTCGCGGGGGTGTACTTCAGCCCGCAGGCGATCGGGGCAAGCGAGTTCGCGCACCGCGGGACTGTCGAAGGGTCTTCCGGCCTGCCAGGCAAGGTGCTGAGGGCCCTCGTGGGCGCGGGCGTGCAGAACGCCGGCCCCCTGTGGGTCGACACGACGGGCCCCTGGGAGTAAGCCCGATGCCGCACGACGTCACCGACACCCTCGACGGGCTCGTCAGCCGCTCGGCCTTCGCGCCGACGTTCCCGATGCCCGAACGCGTGACTGACGGCCTCCTCGCCGGTCGCGACCCCTACTACGGCGGCACGGGGCGGATCGTCGGCACGACGAAGGTCGATGCCATCCCAACGCCGCTACCGGTCAGCCGGCGCGTGCGCCTGATCCACGAGCAGACGGGCGTCTGCATCCGGGAGACGTGGAGCCGCGCGAGCGACGGCGAGTACCGCTTCGAGTTCGTCGCGCTCGACGTCCGGTGGACGGTGCTGTCCTACGACCACACCGAGACGAATCGCGCCGTTACCGCGGACCGCCTCTACGCCGAACCGATGCCATGAGCGATTTCAAGATCTCTGTCAAGCACAACGACGCCCGCCTGGTCGGCGGCGGCTCGCTCGCCGGGTTCAACGGCGGCACGATGGAGGTGTGGTCGGCAGGCACGACTCCGGGGAACGAGATGCCCACTCTTGCCGAGAACGCCCCGCCGTCTGGGGCAACGCAACTCGCGACGTTCACGTTCGGCAACCCGGCGGGCTCGTTGGTCTCGAACGTTCTCGTGCTGACGCCGCCGGCCGACGCGCTCATCACGTTGAGCGGAACGGCGTACTGGGTGCGGTTCCTTGACAGCGAGGACGACCCTTGGGGCATCGCGCGCTGCAAGCTCGAAGGGGACACCGTCACCGAAGCCTCAGTCGTGCTCTCGCAACTCCTGCTGTACCTCGGCGGCTCGGTCCGCTTCGTGAGCGGTGCCCTCGGGTAAGGCGCCGTGGCCGATAGCGATCTGCTGTTCAAGCAACCGTCGGCGTCGACGGGCGAGCTGCTGTTCGGAGGAGACGCGCCCGCAACGCCCGAGGACGTCGACCTCTCTCTCGTCGCGGCACTGCCCGGTCCGACACTCACCGTCGTCGCGCGGATCGCGTACTCCCTCGCCGTCAGCGGGTCGCTGCCGCCGCCTACCCTCACGGTGCAGGCGCAGTACCGCTCGAACACCGATCGGCCGCTGACGGCCGCGGTGGGCGGCTCCTGGCGCGAGGGCATCGCCGTCGAAACGGGCGTCGACGCGGTGTTCGATCAGCGGGCGACGCACCGTCGGACCGGCGCCGAGGCCCCGTGGCAGCCCAGCGCTCCGCTGCGGGCCTCGGCCGACGCCAGATATCGCGAGGGCAACCGCAACGTCCGCCCGAGCACCGTCGCCCCGTGGGGGCCGTCCGAGCGCCGGCAGGCCGCTCCGACGACCACGTCCTGGCGCAACGGCGACCGCTCGAAGCGGCTGGGCGTCGAGGCACCCTGGCGCGAGGCTGACGGCGCGCAGCGAAGCGCCGAGTTCTCGTGGCGCAACGGCGACCGCTCGAAGCGGCTGAACGTCGACGTGTCGTGGCAGCCGTCGCAGTCGTTGCAACGCCTTTACTCCGACGCCTACCGCGGTCGCGGGACGCGCCTGCATCGGTGCTGGGCCGTGCCGTGGCGCAACTCGATCCGCCCGCCCGCCGGCACGACCACGCAGGAGCCGCCCGAGCCGCCGCACGCCTGCTACGTGCCCAGCCCGCATCTGTTGTTCAAGGGCCTGTACGCGAACCCGAACCCGCACCTCGTTTTCTCGTGCGAGCACGACGAACCGCCCGGTCCGCCGGCCACGGTCATCGTTCCCGTTAGGAGCATCTACGTGACGATCAATAACGTGACGCTGACCCGCGTCGTCGGCAACATCCCGCTCGACGTGCTGTCGTTGCGGCTCAACATCGACGTCGACTCGTGGACGTGGTCGTTCAGCGCGTCGCTGCCTGGCGCTGCGCTGCAGTACGTGCTGCCTTCCAGCGGAGTGCCGGTGGAACTGGAAGCCTCGATCAACGGTCACGCTTACCGGCTGCTCGCCGAGGATGTCGCGCGCGACCGGGCCTTCGGGTCCGCCCGCGTGGCCGTCAGCGGCCGCGGGAAGATCGCGCGGCTCGGCTCGCCCTTCGCGCCGATCCAGACGTTCTCCAACAGCACTGACATGACCGGCGAGCAACTGCTCGTCGACGCGCTGACGCTCAACGGCGTCTCGATCGGCTGGACGGTCGACTGGGGCCTGGAGGACTGGCTCGTGCCGGCGGGCGTGTGGACTCACCAGGGCACGCACATGAGCGCAGCTCTCGCCATCGCGCAGGCAGTCGGCGGGTACATCCAACCGCATCCGACGGCGGACACGCTGCGCGTGCGCCACCGCTACCCCGTCGCTCCGTGGGACTGGGCGGGCGAGACGCCGGACATCGAGTTGCCTTCGGCGGTCGTCGTCAAGGAAGGAATCCGCTCGATCCAGAAGGCCGTCTACGACCGCGTGTTCGTGGCTGGTCAGCGCTCGGGCATCTTGGGCCAGGTGACGCGCACCGGGGCGGCGGGCGACCTCATCGCGCCGATGGTCACGGACCCGCTCATCACCGCGATCGAGGCGGCCCGCCAGCGCGGCCGCGCGATCCTGTCCGACACCGGCAGCCAGGAGCTGGTCACGCTGCGTCTGCCCATCCTTACCGAAACGGGCGTAGTTGAGCCGGGCGCACTCGTTCGCTACCTTGACGGAACCGTGCCGCGCCTCGGTCTCGTCCGCTCGACTGCAATCGAAACGGACTCGCGCGTGGTGCGGCAGATCCTCGGAGTCGAGACGCATGTCTAACCCCTTCAAGACGCTGCAGCAATTGCTCGGCAGTTCGCCGGCAGTGCAAGTCGGGGAAGTGCTCTCGATCTCCGACCACGTCGCAACCGTCGAACTCCCGGGCGGCGGCCGCATCCTGGCGCGGGGCACCGCGATGGTCGGTCAGCAGGTATTCGTTCAGGGCCACGTAATCCAAGGCGAGGCCCCGAGCCTGCCGATTGAACTCATCGAGGTCTGAATGACTGAACCGACCACGGGTGTCGCTGGAATGAGCGTCCTCGCGCTCAAGGCAGGCGGGATCAAAGCCCTCGCGGGCGCCATCGCAATCGGGCTCATGTTCGCCGTGTCGTGGCCGAAGACGCGCCGCGAAGGCGTGGCCCGCATCGTCTGTACGCTCGCCGGCAGCATGCTCGGCGGGAAACCGCTGCTGGCCTACGTCTCCGCTCACTTCCTGTGGTATCCCGTCGAGGACGGGGACATGCTTGTCTTCGTCGCCGCCGGCCTGCCTGCGTGGTGGGTGCTGGGCGGCCTGGCACGTTGGCTCGACAAGCGGCGCAACAAGGACATCGGCCAGATGCTGACCGACCTCACTGCCACGCTGCGCAAGATCCGCGGAGGTTGACGATGGCCGCAGACACCAAGGCCGCACGGGCCGAAATCAAGAAGCGCCTCCGGGTGGAGGAGGGCGAGAGGTTCAAGCCGTACCGCTGCCCCGCGGGCGTGCCGACGATCGGCGTCGGCTGTACGACCTACATGGACGGCCGCCCGGTTCGCATGGGTGACCCCGAGATCGACGCCGACCAGAGCGAACGGCTGCTCGACCACAAGGTCACGGAAGGCATGCGTGAGGTGTGGGAGACGACGCGCGGCAACGTGACGACCAATCAGCTCGTCGCCCTCGTGCTTTGCGGCTTCAACATCGGCTGGCGCGGACTGCGCAGCTCGACCATCATCAAGCAGCACAACCTCGGCAACTACGCAGCCGCGGGCCGCGCGTTCCGGCTGTGGAACAAGTACCGGCCGAAGCCCGGCGCACCGCTGCAGGTTCACCCGGTGCTCGACGCCCGGCGGGCGCGCGAGGCCGCGATCTATGCCTCGGGCGTCGTCGAGCCGGGCACCACACCACAAGCCGTCGCGCCGGAGTCGAAGCCGACGGCCGGTCCGATCGCCGCCAGCGGCGCCACCGTCACCGTGGCCGGGGCGGCGAGCGTGCTGTCCGAGAACGTCTCGTCCGTCAAGGGCGCCGCCGACGTCGTGAAGAGCTTCGTCGTCAACACGCTCGGCATTCCGCCCGAGTGGGTGCTGCCGGCACTGATGATCGCCGCCGGGGTCGCCGTCATGTACTGGCGCTCCAAGCAGCGCTCGGAGGGCTGGGCATGAACGTCGTTCTCGGGCTCTTGAAGGGCGTCCCGATCCTCGTGTGGGCCATCGTGGCCGCGCTCGGGTGGGGTGCCTTCCAGAAACACCGCGCCGACGCCGCCGCGAGCACGCTGCTGCGCGCCCAGGCCGAAGCGTCGGTCGAGCGCGAGAAGGGGCTGCAAGCCTCTATCGCCGAAACGGAGCGGCGCCTCGCCGCGCAACAGGAGATCGCTCATGTCGCCACGGAAGCCGCCACGCTGGCGCGCGCTGACGCTGATGCTGCCGCTGGGGCTGCTGGCCGCCTGCAGCAGCGTGTCGCTGCCCTCCAAGCCGCCTCCCGCGCCAGTCATCCCGCCGCTGCCGGCGCAAGCGCGGCAGACCGACTCGGCGACGCACTCGCAACGTGCGCTGGCCGATATCGAGACGTGGCTGCAGCCGCCGACCGCGCCGTCATCGCCGGCTCGGCCTGCGAGCGCGCCTACGACTCCCTGACCCCGAGGAACGCACCATGAAGCTCATCGTCTACCTGGCGCTCCTGCTGCTCGGCCCCGCGGCCGTCGCGAGCGTCTGCAGCCCGCCCGACGGCACGAAAGCGCTCGTGCGCGCGCAGTTCACGCAGAACGACCATCGCGAGGTCGTCTGCGGCTCCAACCACGACTGCGCGGGCCTCTACGTCACCGAGGAGGGGTTCCTGCACCCCTGCAAGCCTTGGATCAAGCCCGGCCAGCCCTGGGACACGCCGCAGCCCGAGGAGTGGGGCAAGGACGACTGCCCGGACAAGGTCGGCTACGAGACGTGGTCGCTCGGCGGCCTGACGTGCTCCTCACGTCCGCCCGGCACGGTCGCCGTCGAGTTCGTCATGCTGCGAGCGGCCAAGCACGGCGAGACGCGGTACGTGTTCGACCTGTGGGGGTCGGCGCAGGGGCAGTACCACGCGCGGTGCGACGACGGCACGTTCAAGCCCGAGCCGCAGTTCACCCGCTGCGCTCTCGTGACCGCGGCACCGTCCCCCGTCGTGACGCCGAAGCTCCGCAAGCCCCTGGCGGGGGACGCGAAGGTCGGACCAATCCCGCGCCTCCGGTGACGCCTCGTGCCGCGCAAGCCGAAGCCCTCTCCGCTCGACGCCATGCAACCGGCGTGCGGCTCATGCTGTTTCTGGCACCGCAACACGGGCGAAGCGCACGGCGACTGCCACGCGGACCCGCCGTCGGTGCACTACGACGTAGAGCACGACTGCACGCAAGCGTTGCGCCCAACGACCGACGCGACTGACCCGCCGTGCCGCCACTGGAAGCCGAGGAACTGATGCAGGCGAAGACCATCGACCCGGCCCTCCTACAGTGGGCCACGCCTCGACAGCGTCAGTACGTCGAGGCGATCGAGAAGCACGGCTCGATGCGCGCCGCTGCCCGAGCGCTCGGGGTGCGTTACTTCTGCGTGGCCGGCGGCATCAAGGCGCTGGAGAAACGCGCGGCAGTACAGGGGTACTCCTCGAACCCGGACCACGCGATGACGCGCTCCGTGCCGGCGCCCTACGTCGTCAAGGGTGTCTCGACGTACTGGAACAAGGACGGCAAGCCGACGGGCCAATGGGTCAAGTCGCAGCTCGACGCGCAGCAGTACGCCGAGATGCTCCGCGAGGCCGTGCGGGCTTTCCTGGCGCCGACGAGGCCGCTGCAGGCCCCGCCAGGCCCCGAGCGCGCGCAAGGCGACATCATCCCGTGGATTCAGATCGGCGACGCCCACATCGGCATGCTCGCCCAGGCCGACGAGGTCGGAGAGAACTTCGACCTGAAGATCGCCGAGGCCGAACTCGTGGCCGCCATCTGCCGCCTGGTCGACGAACTGCCGCCGAGCGAGCGCATCGTCATCAACGACCTCGGGGACGCGACGCACTACGAAAACTGGAGCGCGACGACGGAGGCCAGCGGCCACGTGCTCGACTTCGACAGTCGCTTCCCCAAGATGATCCGCACGTACAGCCGGGTGCTGCGCGCGGTCATCGACAAGGCGCTGACGAAAGCCCAGCACGTCGACGTCATCATCAACCAGGGCAACCACTCGCGCACGAACGACGTGTGGGCCGCCGAGCTGCTACGCGTGGCCTACGGCGCCACCGGCCGCGTGCACGTGCTCAACAACGACAGCGTGTTCATCGGGTACCGGATGGGCAACACGTTCGTCATGACGCACCACTCCGACAAGTGCAAGCCGGCGCGGCTGCTGGGCGTGATGACGACCGACTTCCGCAAGGACTTCGGCGAGACCGAGTTCCACTACATCGACGTCGGCCACGTCCATCACCGCACGGTCAGCGCCGAGCACCCGTCGATCATCGTCGAGTCGTGGAACAACCTTGCGCCCGGCGACCGCTGGGCGCACGACAACGGCTACCGGGCCCGCCGCTCGATCAGCGTCGTGCTGCGCTCGCGCACGTACGGCGAGGTCGGCCGGCGCCTGCTGCACGCGCAGGAGGTCCGAGACATCCTGGCGGCCGCCGGCAAGGCCCGCATCGTCAACCCCAAGCAGGCGTTCACCGTATGAACCGCACCGACCTCGTCGCGCCGGCCGCGCTCATCACAACCCGCGGCGAGCACTTGTCCCTGCACATGGCGGGGCTATCCGAGACCGTCCGCGTGGTCGACGGGCAAGCCTGCCGCGCGCTGGCCGACCGCCTGCTCGCCGCCCTCTCTACCCCCAACCCTCCCACTGACATGCCCCGTTCCGAGAACATCCACGCCTTCACCGAGCCCGCCGGCAGCTTCCCGGCCTACCTGTCGTTGAACAAGGACGACGAAGGCCGCCTGACGCTGACCGTCCGCAGCCGCGGAAATAGCGGCCGCGACCAAGCGCAGATCGAACTGCAGCCCGAGCAGCTCGACAACCTGGCGGCCGACATCCTCCACTACCTCCACATCAACCGCTGAAAGCACCATCATGAGCACCCCCATGCGCGCCAAGTTCCGAGTCTCCAGCGTCGAGGTCTACAGCCACGAGGGCAAGACGACCGGCGAGAAGATCAAGTTCGTCGCCGTGTCCCGCAGTGACACCTACCCGCCCGACGGCAACGACGAGAACAACACGTATGCCAAGTTCTCGCCGGCCGCCGACTGCTCGATCCACATCGCGAACCCGGCGCTGTTCGGCAAGTACATGACGGGCCAGCAGTTCTACGTCGACTTCACGCCCGTGCCGACTGCCTGACGCTCCGGTCGCTGCGTTCTAACGTAGCGACGTTGTGGGAATTCTGCGCCCCGTGTCCCGGGGCGTATTTCGTTGAAACGAAGTAAACCGTTCCCACGGATCGGCCGGAGAGCGAGCATTGGCGCGGGTTGTCACCGCAGATTGTGATTCTGGTCGTCGCCGGTTCGAGTCCGGTCAGCCACCCCATACAAATCAAGCACTTACGCGTCTAACGTCCCGACTTTGGGATCGCCGTGGGAACGTTCTGAAGGGCCGCGGGAATTTCACGCCGACCCGCCGTCACCTCCACAACCGGCAATTGCCGGATACCCACAGCGCTGCTAACGTCACGACACATCTCGCCGGGAGGCAAACATGCGGACGTTATTTATCGTGGGGACGTTGTTTGCGGCCACGGGGGCTCTGGCCCAGCCCGTCAACCGATGCGTGGCCGCCGACGGTCAAGTGACCTACCAGCCGACGCCGTGCGCGGCCGGCGCGCAGTCCGCCGCCGTGGCCGGCACCAACACGTCGACGACGCGTGCCCGAGCGCCAACCGAGCGCGAGCAGTCGCAGTGTCTCGCAGCGATGCGGGCGCAGATGAAGGACTTCGAGAGCGCCCGGTTCGAGGGCGAGCCCCGCGTGCTCGGCGAGCTACCGATCGGGGACGTGAAGCGAACGTCGGGCCTCGCCGTGTCGTACGCGGTCAACGCGAAGAACGGGTATGGCGGGTACACCGGCATCAAGCCGATGGTCTGCTACCTGGCGCTCGACGGCTCGGGCGTGCTGCGGCTGCGCGAGATGGACTAGCGGCGCCGGCCGCCTCGCTCTTGCTTCCACTGCGCCTTGCGCTTGCCGGTCTGCGCACGCGGCAGGTCGTAGGTGGCAGTGACCGCTCCGGGGCGAAAGACGACGATCGTCCCCGCCGCACGATCGAACTCGTAGTCCTCTCCGGGTCGCAGGCACTCGCCGTCCGCAGTCACGACGGCCTCGCCCTCGGCCACGGCGTGTCGCCCGATGAACATCTGCGTGCCCTCGGGGAACCTCATAGCGCTCTCCGTTTCACTTCCTTGTTCCGATCGTAGACCCGAGCCGTGGTCGCCGGGTTGGCGTGCAAGTCAGGCAGCGAGCCGCGGTCCCGCTTGTGCATCGTGGCGTAGTAGGCCCGCAGCGAGTGGAAGTTGAACCTCGTGTCCTTCGTCAGCTTGCCCGCCTTGATGGCGGCGGCCACGCAGCGGCCCCACATCGTCTTGAACCCGCTGGTGTTGTAGGCGTTGTTGCCCTCTGTCGGGAAGACGTAGAGGCACTCGCGGTTCAGCGCGCGCAGCCGGCGCAGGAGGTCGGCCATCGCGGGGGTGATCTCGATCAGCTCGACGACCTCGCCCCGCCTCGCCCCGCGCTGCTTGGCCCGCTTGACGCGGATATTGCCGCCTAGGACCGGCTCGTCGCCGTTCATGTCGATCTGCATCCACGTGAGGTCGAGCGTCTCCGCGCGCCGGTTGCCGGCGAGCGAGGTGTACTCGGCGTACATGCCGGCGATGCGCCGCTGCGGCGTCTGTTGGTCGAGCCACGCCAGGAAGCCGGCGAGCACGGCCTCGTCGGGCAGCACGGTGCTCGGCTCGCTGCCGTGAGGCTCGACGACCAGCGTCGGGTTGTCCGTGCAGACGCCAAGCAGGATGCCGTGCTTGAAGATGTTCGAGAGCAGCGACTTCTCGATGTCTGCCCGCCGAGGCGTGTCGGCCCGAATGATGTGGACGTAGCGCGCCACCATTGGCGAGGTGATGGACGCGATCGGGTCGGCCGCCCAGCCCGAGTGCTGCTCGATCGCCTTCCACGCGGTGCGGTAGTCGGCCCTGGTCCCGTCGCTCAACTTGCCCCAGCGCTTGGCCGGCTTGTCGGCGTCGCTGAATTGCTCCCACACCCACTTCAACGTCCCGTGGGTGTCGCGCTCGCCTTGCATGTCGAGCACCTTGCGGATCGCGGCCTCGGGATCTTGCCCGAGGTTGATCGGTTTCTTGCCGAGCGGGTGATAGCGGTACGAGACGGTGACGCCGTCCGACCACACGCGGGCCTCCATGCGCGGCAGCAGGCCGTCGCGGTGCTTCGTCATCGCACGGCCCCGCGCACGGCGTTGTAGTACGTCCGGTTGACCAGCGGGCTACCGTCGGGGCGTTGCTCGACGCGCAGTTTGAGGACGGTTCGGAGGTAGCGCACTTGAGCGGCTTTCTGCTTCAGAGGGAAGCAGATCTCGTTGATCTCGTCACGCGTCAGATCGGGCGGGGGGAAGCTCGCCCTCGGCGGCGGTGCCGATGAGGAGGTCGTCATAGGTCAGTGCCTCGGTCATGAGCTTGCGCCGCAGACGTTTCGATTCCTCGACGAGTTGCTTCGCCAGCCGCAGGCGCGGGTTCGGCCACGGTTGCGCCGCAAGCTGGTACAGGTAGACCATCGTCGTGCCGCACGTCTCGGCAAGCTCGCGTTTCTGTTCGGACGTCATAGCCCTCAAGAAGCGCAGCAGTGGCGTAACGGTCGCCATCTAAATCCCTCTCGTTTGAACGAAACAGGACTTTAAGATTAAACGTAGGGACGTTCAAGGTTCACTCTAAGCAAAGCTAGGGAGAGGTTCCCCTACAAATTAACCCTTGCGGTAGCGCTTGGCGCGATAGCCGTCGGGCGCACGAACGGGCCAGTCGTGCGCCCACGCCGGCACCCGCGTGACGATCGACTCGAATTCCTCGACCGACCCCCAGCCCTCGGGAACCTCGGCAACGATCTCGTCGTACACGTGGAGGACCACGGGGTAGCCCGCCGCTTCGAGGTTGATGCAACCGTAGCGCAAGAACTCGGCGCACGTCGCCTGGTTGTTGTTCTCCACGAGGCGCGCGCCCCACGTCCGCATCGTGATCCAGCCCTTCGGGCCGTTCTTCGGGTTGGTGTTCCAACCCTCGTAGCTCATGTCGTAGCCGCCTCGCTTGCCGGGCTGCATACGCGGCCGGTGATAGGTGAGGTAGCGGCCGCTGGGCAGGCGGCAGTACAGCGCGTCGCCTCGCTTGACGTAGGTCAATCCCGTGTGAGAGCCGTTGAGCCGCATTACGGGGAACTCGACGCCGGGACTGAGCAGCGCCTGCACGGCAGCGCCTTCGGTGCCGAAGTAGAACGTCGTGCGGTCCCAACGATCGCGGCATGCCGGACCGCCTGCGTTCTCTCGAATGGCGTCTGCCGCACCCTTGGTCTGACCGCCCCACAGCCACTCGACCGCCGGGCTGGCTTTGCGCCACGCCAGGATGTCGGCCTTGATTTCGTCCTCGGTGCCCGGCATCTCGAACGCTTGGGCCGCGCCGATCCAGCCGCCGTAGCCGAAGGCCAGCTCGGCGATCTTGCCCTTCTGCCGCAGCGGATGGTGTTGGCCCGTCTTGGCTTTGTGCGCCAGGATTTCTTCGTACGCGATGCCGTACATCATCGACGCCGACTTCTCGTAGATCTTGCCCTTGGGGTCGCGGAAGACGTCGATGCGCCACTGCTCGCCGGCCAGCATCGCCAGGCCGACGGCCTCGATCGAGTTGTAGTCGGTGGAGATGAGGTCGTGGCCCGGAGCCGCGTCGAACATGCCTCGCAACGACCCGACGATCATGCCGAGGGCGTCGCCGTAGGCGAACTCCAGCCAGTCGAGCGAGCGCACGCGCAGCGAGACGATGGCTTCCTCGGCGATCTCGGGGCTCCATTCGTGGGCGCCGGCCGGGCCGCGTAGTTGTCCGCAATGCGGGCACGTCATGCGGTGCGTGCCGAAGTGCTTGCCGCAGCCGGTGCCCTCGACAAACCGGCCCCGATCCCACGTGCCGCAGCCGAGCAGGCCGGGGCCCGCCTTGGGCATGTTGGTCGGCTGCGCGCCTTCCCCGGTCGATCGCCCGGTGCGGGCCGCGTGGTAGAGGTAGAGGTCGCGGATGCGGCCGTCGGCGCACACGCTGTTGCGCATGGCGTAGGCTTTCTTCACCGACGCCGAGCCGATCGCCGCGCGGATCTCCAGCACGCGCTTGCACGCGGGCGGCAGCGGGAGCTTGAGCGCTGCTTCGACCGCTTCCTCGTCGAGCGAGTCGAGGTGCACGCCTTGCCCGTGCAACCAGCCGAGCAACTGCTCGACCTTGGAGGCGCCGTCGATCCCCGTGAGCGCCACCAACTCGCCGTTGTAGCGCTCGTGGGCCTGCTCGATGATCGCGATGGCGTTCTCGACGGCCTCGACGTCCACGTGGACGCCGCGACGATTGATCGTCTCGTGAACCTGCCACCAGAGCAACTCGTCGCCTTCGAGGTCCGGGATCAAGCTGCTCGCCTCGGCCTCGGTCGCGATGTCGATTTCGTTGTAGTCGGCGTAACGCTTGGAGTCCTCGTGTTCTTGGGCCAACCGTTTGACCCACGACTTCTCGCTGCCGCCGAACTGCGCCGAGTAGCCGTTTGCCCAACGCTCAACGTCAGCGGCGTCGTGCAGCAGATGGACGCGGCCGCGAGGGTCGGTCTTGGTCGGATTGCGCGGCATCGAGAACTTGCGCATGAGTTGCGAGCCCTCGACCATCTTCTGCGTCGGCAGCGACAGCACCGATCCCGCGACGCCCAGCGAGCCCGGCAGCGCATGGGCGCGGGCCTTCGCCATCGCGCAGCGCCACTGCAGCGGGTGCACGGCGGGCCAGCCCATGCGCGGCACGCAGACGAGTTCCCACATCCAGCGCTCGAAGGCGACGTTCCACGCCTCGATCAGCCCGCCGGACCGGACGTACTCGAAGAGGTCGAGCGGCTGCGGCAGGCCAGGGCGCCAGCGGCGGCGGCCGAGCCCGTCCTTGAGGTCGTACGCCATGAGCAGCACCTCGGCGCTCTCGTGGGCGGCGTAGTTCGCCGCGCCGACCACGGGGAGCCCTTTCTTGGTCGACGGTGCGCCTGGCGGGCCTTCCCACTTCTCGCCGTTCCAAACGTAGCCCGCGAGGCTGAACGTCTCGAAGTCGACGTCGGGGATGACGGTCGAGTAGCCCATGCCGGCCACGAGGCGCGTGCCCCGCGGCAGGGCGTGCAGCGGTGGAGGGGGAGCGAGGGTCACTCGGGAGTCTCGCCGCCGTACATGACCGCCGCCATACGCTGGTGAGCATGGCGCTCGCAGCGTTCGCACGCCCAGTCGTAGTGCCTCGCTTCGGCCTGCGACAGCGCCTCGCCGCAGTCGACGCAGTGCCGGGTGAACCGGCGCAACGTGTCGTTCCAGACGAGCGTTTTGAGCCCGCGTTTGGTCGCGAGGCGGATCATGTGCTGCGTACCTCGGCTCGACCCGTCCCATAGCGCCACGAGGGCGTCGGCGTGCTCGGCCATCCAGAGGTTGCGGAGGTAGCCGGCCTTGCGACCGTGCACCTCCCACTCGGCCGGACACTGCTCGACCGGGAGGCCGGCACGTCGGGCCCACCACTCGCCGAGCTGGTCGACACCGCGAGCAGTGCCGCTCAGAACGAGCGTTGGCTTGATGCCTTGTTCGATGGCGCGGGACATGACGATCGCGACCAGCGCCGTTGAGGTGATGCCGCGTGAGCCGGCGATGATCGTTCTCACCCCAACGCCCTCAGTCGCGCCTTCAGCCGCTCGACGCGCTCGCGCTCCTCACGCAGCCGCAACTCGTCGTGCGCGAGCACCTCGGCGAACCACTTCGCGTCGGTCTCGGCGGCCGCGAGGCGGCGCTCCAGGCGCCAGCGGGCGAGGGCGTCCGCGGCACGGCCACTCAGCACGCGCAGGACGTTCGATTGCGTGGCGAACGTGGTCATTTCGGCAGCACCCCGCACACGTCGGCCAGCATCATCGCCATGTTCGCAACGTCCGCCGCGTGCTCCCGAACGCGTGCCTCGTCGGAGTCGCGAGCAGCCTTGGCGAGTTTCGCGACGTGGTGGTAAATCTCCAACGTCGCGACCTCGCGTGACATGGAAAGCCAACCGGGACGATCCCCCTTGCCAGAGTTGGCGTGCAGCTCGATTTCCATCAGCCGAAGGAACGGCAACAGCACGTCGGCGTACTTGCCGGCAATGGTGGAAGCAGCCGCTTCTTCGCACAGAGCCTCACGCAAGCCCTGCCTGAACAGGACCGTGCCGTCGAGGTCGGCCGGCTCGTTGTCGTGGATGAAACGCTGCAGCGCCGAGGCACAGCCCTTGGCAACTGCCGTGCAGCAGTCCGGCCACGCGGGCAGGCCAAAGTTCTCGTCGTCCACGGTACTCACAGCGGCAACTCCGCGGTCTGCCCCATCGCCCACGCCAACGTAGTCGCCACGGTGGCGTTGCGAACCGTCAGCAGCGCCTGCTCGATCTCGCGCCGGCTGCGCATCTTCGGCGGGGCGTCCGGGGCTTGCACGACGGCGCGCTGGGCCTTGGCGCGCTCGCGGGGCGTCGCGGCGGTCTCGCCGGCCGTCACCAGCTCGGCGAGTTTCTCGCGTTGCTCGACGGGTTCGAGCTTCGAGAGCTTCAGCGCGTGGCCGACGTTGATCTTGCCGGCCTCGACGGCGTTGCGCACCGTGGCCGTGCAGTCGAGCAGCGCCAGGGTGTTGCGCACCGTCTGCGTCGTGCAGCCGAACGTGACCGCGAGCTGATCCTCGCTGCGGCCGAGGTCCATGAGCCGGCGCATCTTCTCGGCGCGGCCCAGCGGCGTGTCGGCCTCGCGCAGTTCGTTCTCGCTCACGAGGACGCCGAGTTGATCCGCGCCGCTGCTTGCGCGCCGCGTGACCGCCGGGACTTGGATCGGCTCGCAGCCTTGCGCGACCAAGCGCTTGTTCGCCTCGCGCGCCGCCTTGACCCGCTGGCGCCCCGCCACGACCTCGGTCTCGCCGGTCTCGGCGTTCTTGCAGACGAGCACCGGCTGCAGCACGCCGACGGCCATGATGTTGCGCACGAGCGACTCGCTCACCGGCAGGGTGACGCGCGGGTCGTACAGCGGCGAGGAAACGTTGGTGACGAGGACGAGCTTCTCCGGGTCGAACATCAGGAGGTTCGTCTTGCCGGCAGCGCCGTACGCGTCGATGGAATTCTTTGCCACGGGGGCTCCGAGGGTGAGGGGTTGAGGGATCGGTCAGAGCCCGTGAGCGGCGCGGAACTGAGCAGCCGCGAGACGCGCCTCGGGCGTGCCGACCACGGTGACGCTGTGCCCCGGGCCGCCGGCAAGCGGCTCGACGCGGATCAGAACGCCGAGTTGCTCGGCGAGAAGCGCGAGCGCATGCGCGGCCGTGCGGATGCCGGCGGGTTCCTGCCCGCTCTTCTCGATCTTCCACTCGGTCATCGCGTCGACGCAGGCCAGCGCCTCGGCGACCTTGGCGCCGTTCGAGCCTGGCGTCAGACCGCGCATGACGGCCCACAGCATGACGAGGATCGGCGCGTGCTTGTCGCGCGCCAGCAGCACGAACATCGGCTCGTCGGGCTCGGCGTTCGCGTAGCAGTCGAACTGCCCGGGGTTGTTCTTGGTGCCCATGACGGTCAGCGCCTCCCGCTCGGGGCCTTCGGGGCGACGGTCGGCTTCGGCACCTCACGTACGATCGGAGCGGCCGGCGTCGCAACGACGGGCGGCTTCGGGGGCGGCGGGGGCGGCGCGGCGACCTGGCGCTCGATCACCCGTACGTGCGTGCGTTCGATCACCTGGGGCGCCGGGGCGGGCTGGGCGACCGGACGGTTCGACGAGCCAAGCATGTATCCCAGCGCGCCGCCCAGCAGCATGTTCGCGGCCGTGTTGTTGGGAGCGGCCGCGGGTGCTGGCGCTGGCTCGCCGTTGGTCTGCTCGGGGGGCTTCTCGCCGCACGCCACGAGGAACGCGGCGGCGAGGATGGCGATGAGGTATTGCATGGTTGGTCCTTGGGGTTGGTGAGCTAGATGGCGGACACCACGAAGGTGGTCTCCTGTGAGTCAGCGGCCGATGGCGGCCTTGATGCGCTGCATGAGGCTCGACTTGCCCTCGTGGCCGGGACGCAGCCCGGCGGTCGGCATCGCCTGCACTGCATCGCGCCGGTAGCCGCCGGCCAGCATCGCTTCGGACAGCGTTTCGAGCGACTCGACGTGGCCGGGGTCCATGTGCATTCGCATGACGTGGTACTGGAACGCCTCGTGCTCGGCCTGTTCGAGACGTTCGAGAACCTGCTGCGGAGTGGCCTTGTCGAGCCACTCCTGCAGCTCCATCGCGCGGTCGAAGCGCGTGGGCACGGTCAGGCCGCCTTCAGTTGCGTCGGCCGCGCCGTCACGGTGCGGTTGTTCGCCTTGTCGTGGACGACCACGCGGTGCCCGGTCTGCGTCTGGTAGGTCTGGATGACCTTGCCGGTGCCCTCGGACACGCCCGCGCGCCACTTGATGGCGTAGCGGACCCGCTTGCCGTCCTTGATCTTGTCGAGTTCCACGTAGTTGCTCCTGAAGTTAGGCCAGCATGAGGCCGTGTTGCACGAGGACGGCGTCGGTCCATCCCTTGGCGATGAGCTGCTCGTAGGTCGCCCCCTGCGCGAGCGCCGTCATCTGGCGCACCGGGGCGGCGGGGGCGGCCGGCACACCGGGGACGCCGGGCACACCCGGTACGCCCGGCACGCCCGGCACGCCCGGCACGCCCGGCGCAGCGCCGGGGACGCCGAGGAAGCCCGGGTGCGGTTGCACCATCGTGGGCGGCGCGGCCATCGGCGGCATCGGCGGCACGCCCGCCGGGCTACCCGGCATGCTCGGCACGCTCGCGGAGGGCGCAGCGCCCGGCATCGCAGGCATTCCGGGCATCGCGGCAGGAGCCCCCGGGACCGCAGCCGGGCTGAACGAGCCCGCCAAAGGGGCGGCACTCGCGCCCGCGGGGAGCGTCACGCCTTGTCCGAAGCCGACAGCCGACGCGTCGGGGCCGCTGACGATCTCCTCGCCGTACGCGACGAAGGCGACCATGTTGTGGTTGATGAACACGCCCGGCTTCTGCTGGCTGCCGTTGCCGTCGACCGTGCCGTAGATCTGCACGTAGTAGCCCGGCTTCACCGCGTCAGGCTGCAGGATCTGCTCGGTGCCGTCCTTGTTGAAGATCTTCGGCGCGAACTGCGACGCGAACGAGACGATCCAGTGGCCCGGGAAGCCTTCCTGATCGCACGGCCGCTTGCCCTTGTTGTTCGGCACCGTGCTGTCGCCGTCCTTGACCTTCCACGCGAAGTTCGGCGACTGGCACGCCTGCGGGAATGCCGTGCGACCGGCGTTGTAGATCACCTGGCCCCACTGCTCGTCCCACCAGCCCTTGCCGGCGGTCTTGGGGATCGCGACGGCGACGTAGAACTGCACCGTCGGCTGGCCGGCGTTGGGGCCGCTCTTGATGACACGGGGGTTGCCGTCGGCGTCCTTGTCGGAGCCCTTGTAGAGATTGCCGGCCACGATGCGGCCGACGGGGGTGAGGATCGTTTGCTTGGTGTTGCTCATGGTTGTGAGGGACGGTCCGTTGCGTTTTAACGAAGCGACGTTGACGAAGCCAATTAGGCCGAAGCGGTCGCGGACGAGGGGAGGTGTTCCTTGCGCCAGCGCGGCGCGAGTTCCTTGACGTAGCCGCCCTTGACCGCCTGCTTGAGCTGGATCTCGACGCGGCGCGTCTTGGCGTTCATCAGGCTGGAGGCGGCCTGCGCGATCGACGCGTCGAGCGTGCCGGCGAGAACCTTGTCGAAGGCCTGGTTGAGCTGGGCGTTCTGCTGCTCGAAGACGGAGAGATCATTCATGGTCGATTCCTTTCAGGTGGTTGGTGACTGCACGGACCGTGCGCTTGGCTTTCAAGAGTTGACGTTTCATTTCGATGAACTCGGCGGGGACTTCAACGCACTTGACGCCGAGGTTCTTCGCCAAGCACTGCTTGGCGTAATTGGGGTGGATCTCATCCACGAGGGCGCGATTGCGGCGCTTTACCGACTCGGGGTTGTTGCGGGTGAGTGCTCTGGACCGGGCCCGGTACTTCTCGGGGTTCGCGTAGTACCGGGCCGCCCATTTCTCTCGCTGCTCTTCCTTCATGCGCTCGTCCCACAGCTTCTTTACGGCGGCCCGGCGGTCCTTATTCTTCGCGTTGTACTGCCGGGTGTAGTTGGAAAGGTAGGTGGCGTTCTCCGAACGCCACGTCCGATTTCGCTCCGCTGCAGCAGCGCGGGCCTCTGGAGTGCTGGCTCGCTCGCGCTTGCGCGCGTTGCGTTTGTCGCGATTTGCCTCCTCATACTTCCGGCTGCGCTCGATTAAGAGGTCGCGGTTTTCGACTCGGTAGCGAGCCTTGCATTCGAGGAGCCTCTCCCGGTTCGACTCCGCGTACGTCGAAAAGGCTACCGCGCAACAACTGCGGCAGCGCGAATTGAGCCCGTCCCGGCGAGCCTTGTTCTTCGCAAACTCCCCCAACAACTTCACCTCGCCGCACTTCGTGCAGCGCTTGGCGTGGCCGTTGAGCAGAGCGAGGACGAGATCAGTCAGCATTTCGTTCTAACGTAGCGTCACGCGCGCAGCGAACTCGCCGCCGCCATCCGCTGCAGCCTCGCGGCCTGCTTGCGGCACTGCTCCGCGTGCTGGCGCCACCGGCGGGCGTCCGCGTGCTTCCAGGCGTCCGCGCCGTAGACCTTCTCGCGCGCCGACTCCAGCGAGACGGCGGATTCGAGGAGCAGCTTGGACAACGTCTTGAACTCGGTGTTGAAGCTCATGGTCGGCACTACGTTTTAACGACGTGAAACCTACGATATAACGTAGCGCCGAGAACGTCAAGAGGTTTTTTCCCGCGGGGCGATCGTGACGTCCACCTCGGCACCCGGCAGGAACTGCGCGAGCGCCGAGCGGTTCGTCTCGAACTCGATCTCGGTCCCCTTGTACGAGGAGTCCCCGTAGACGGTGACCTTGATCTTGCCCTTGGGGGCGGCCTCGACCTTGGCGACGTGACCTTGGAACTGAATCATGACGAATACCTCGTAGGGTTAGCGGCGCCCGGCAAGCATCTCGATAAGTTGCTCTGCCTGCCGCGGTGGGACGCCGGTTTGCGATTCGAGTCGCGCGAGCAGCTCGCCCCATTTGGTGGACTTGGCCGCGCGAGCAGCTAGTGCGACGCGCGCCATCTTGCGCAGTTCTGCGGGGCTGTACTTCATGAGCCGTCCGTCGGTTGGGGCCGAACCCTGGCGGGCACGAGACGTCCGGTTCGCTCGAACTCCGCACACGTAGACGCCACGATGAGTTGCGACGGGCCGGGCGATAGATCGAGATGGGCCTTACATGCTTCGAACAGTGCCTCGCGATCCGGCGTCCGCTCGAAGTCGTCGATCGCGATCACGGTGAACTGACGACGCCCCCAATCAAGCAGTTCTGCGGCCTGCCCCGCCCCTACCACGCGAACGCCGTAGAGGTTGAACTTCCGCTCGATCAGGCGAGCCCACTCGGCGGTAGGGTAAACAAGCATCGACCGATCTCGGGACGCGCGACTCGCTTCGCGAACCACTCCGACCAACGCCGTAGTCTTGCCCGACTGCACGGGCCCTTTGATCTCGAAGACTGTGTGGCTCATGCCTGCCTCCCGAACACCCGACGCGCTGCCGACCCATCGTCCTCGACGAGCGTTGCGGCGCCAGGCAGGCGCTGGCTGATACCGCCGACGAGGACGTCCGTGAGCCCCTTGTCGATGGCTTGCAGCGGCGTGATCGCCTCGGGCGGCTTCGCGACGTCGACGCCGAGCATCTTGCCCATCGCGATCACTTGAGCGTCCGGGACGGTCCACTTGAGGCGGCCGTTCCCGTGCGCGACGCCCCAGCCCGGCACGAGTTGCCCGCGACGGATCGTGGCCGCCGCCTGCTCTTCGAGGCCGCCGATGCGCGCCTTGAGCATGCTCTCGGCACGTTTGAGCATGCGCAACTCGACGCCCAGCGCATGCGGCGTCAGTTCGAGGGGCTGCGCGCGGCCGGCGACGTCGCACGCGTCCATCGCGGCGCGTTGCAACGACGGGCACGCGTGGCGTGCGCGGCAGTCGCGGCACTCGGGACCGATGCGCGTCACCGGGCCGGGGCCCAGCGCAGCGTTCGCCGCCTCGATCGCCTCGACCAGACGCGGCCGCATGTCCGAGCCCTTGAACGACCACGAGCGGATCGGCCCCTGCGCGTGGTGGGCGCGCGGCTGCACGATGCGGACCTCGACGTCGACGTACAGATCGGCGGCCGACGCTTGCTGCAGGACGCCGATAACGTACAGGATGAGCTGCCAGTTCATGTAGGCTTCGACGAGCCGATGCCCGAACTTAAAGTCCCACAGCAGCAGCTTCGGGTGCACGCGCTCGGGGGCCCGAGCCGGAATCCAGATCCGGTAGTCGGGCGTGCCGAAGCACAACGGGTGCACCGACTTGATGTCGACCGAGACCTCCGTCGCGCCGTCGCTCGGCCTGAGCCCGTACGGCGCCAGCTCGCGGCAGACGTCGTCGTAGATCATGTCGGCGCCCTCGACCATCTCCTGCGTCAGCACGACGCCGTTGGCCGCGGTGTCGCCGATGTTGACTAGGCGGCCTTCGAGCATTTCGGCCATCGCCCAGTGCGCCGCCTCGCCTTCGAGCGCCTCGGTGCGCGACTCGTCGCCCTCGGGGAAGCCGGCCTCCATCGTGAGCGACCCGGGGCACTGCACGATCCGGGCGAACGAGGAGGGCGCGAGGATGCTGTGGGCGCTCACGCGGGGTACTCCTGCATCGCCCAGTCGACGAGCGCGTTGCCGGTCATGCCGGCCGCGATCCCCCGTGCAAGAGCCTTCGTGCGGACTTCGGACAGGAGCCCGTCATCCCCGTCGTCCTTGTCGATGACCGGCCGCAGCCACGCGAGGCGCGTGCTGTCGCGCAGCGCTTCCTCGACGTCGGCGAAGAGGACGAACACGCCCTCGGCGTGCGGCACGCGGGGCTCGCCGTCGCCCCCGCAGTACCGTTGAACCGCGCCGGCCACGGTCAGCCCGCCGCAGCGATGAAGCCGTCGATGATCGCGCCGACGGCCGGGCACAGTTCCGGGCGCACGGCGAGCTGGCCCGGCGCCGAGAGCTGCACCGCGGCGAGCGCTTCGCCGACCTTGCCTTCGGTCAGCTTGCCCGCGGCCTGCGCCTGGGTGATCTTGACCATCAGCGTCGCGAAGGTCTCGGCGACGGGGGCGGCCGGCGGCGCGACGGGGGCCGTCGGAGCGACCGGGGGCGTCGGCACGGCAGCCGCGACCGGCGGCGTCGGCACCGTGGCCGGCACGCCCGCAGCCATCGCCTGACGCAGCTCGGCCTCGACGCGCTGCTTCAGCGCCGGGTCGTTCAGGCCGCGCTTCTGGCGCCACTTGCCGTCGGCGTTCTTGGCGCGGCCACCCGCGTGGATGCGCGCGTCCCACGGCAGGCCGTCAGCATCCACCTCGACGCCGGCAGGGCTCGCCGGGGCGGCAGGCGCCATCGGGACAGCGGCCGGCGAGCCGGTCGGCGCTGCAGGGGCCGAGGGGACGCTCGGTACGGTCGAAGAAGCCGGCGGCACCACGGGGACATTGATCGACGGAGCGGCAGCCGCAGTACCGGTCGCAGCGGCCGGAGGGCCCGACAGCACGGCGGCACCTCCGAACACCTGGGCGGCCGAGAGTTCGGCCTCGGCGGGCGTCGGCACCTGCATCGGCGCGGTCGGGTCCGGGCGCCCCAGGACGGCCGAGGCACCCGCGTCCGGGCGGTCGGCCGGCGCGATGACGCCGCTCAGACGGGCCAGGGCCGCGCTGGCCGCTTCGTACGTGGCGAATTCGAGGGTGATGCGGATCGGCGGGTTGTAGACGCCGATCGCGAGGGAGGAGGGTTCCAGCATGTTGCGTTCCTGGGTAGTAACAAGGGGTTGACGGCGGACGGAATGTATTGCGTAATAACGCAACCGTCAACATCGTTTTAACGAAACGTCCAAACGATGGCTCATCGAGTGAGCCAGTGCCCCGCTAACCTATGACGACTCATGATCCGCGCGACTACCAGCTACGCCTCGAACAAGAGGTTTACGCCCAGTGGCAAGCGGGTGCGCGGAACGTTTGCGGGGTGTTACCGACGGGCGGGGGCAAGACGTTCGTGTTCAGCCGGATCGCGTCAGCCGTGAACATGGCCGTCTGCGCAATCGCGCATCGCTCGGAGCTGGTCGCGCAGATGAGCGTGGCCCTGGCGCGAGAGGGCGTGCGCCATCGCGTGATCGGCCCGACGACGCTGCAGCGCGCGTGCACGCAAGCGCACATGGAAGAACTGGGCCGCGCCTACTACGACCCGTCAGCGCGCGTCGCCGTGGCCGGCGTGGACACCCTCGTGAAGATGGACCCGGCGAACGACCCGTGGTTCGCGCAAGTCGGCCTCTGGATTCAGGACGAGTGCCATCACCTGTTGCGCGACAACAAGTGGGGTCGGGCCTGCGAGATGTTCCCCAACGCCCGCGGCCTCGGCGTTACCGCGACGCCCGTGCGGGCAGACGGCAAGGGTCTCGGTCGCCACGCGGACGGGCTGTTCGACGCGATGGTCGTCGGCCCCTCGATGCGCGAGCTGATCGACCGCAAGTACCTCACCGAGTACCGCATCTTCGCGCCGCCGAGCGACCTCGACCTCTCGAACGTCGACGTTACGGCGTCGGGCGACTACAGCAAGCCCAAGCTCACGGCGGCCCGCCGACGCTCCCACATCACGGGCGACGTTGTCGAACATTACAGACGAATTGCAAACGGCAAGCTCGGCGTGACGTTCGACACGGATGTCGAATCTGCTGCGGGAACAGCATCTGCTTACAGAGACTGTGGAGTTCCGGCAGAGGTCGTGAGTGCCGACACCCCGCCCGAACTACGGCGTGCCATCTTGCGCCGCTTTCGTCAACGCGAAATTTTGCAACTGGTCAACGTCGACTTGTTCGGCGAAGGTTTCGACCTTCCAGCAATCGAGGTCGTGTCGATGGCGCGACCCACGGAGTCGTACTCGTTGTTCTGTCAGCAGTTCGGTCGCGCTCTTCGGATGATGCAGGGCAAGCAGCACGCGATCATCATCGACCACGTCGGGAACGTTCTACGGCACGGGCTACCGGACGCTCGACGCGAATGGACGCTCGATCGTCGGGAACGTAGGGGAAGGTCGACGCCGACAGACGCGATTCCCCTACGTACTTGCCTTAACCCGGAGTGCATGTCGGTGTACGAGCGCGTATACGCGAGTTGCCCGTACTGCGGGCACATTCCCGTGATCGCGGACCGGTCATCGCCCGAGCGCGTCGACGGCGATCTGTGCGAATTGGACGCGAATGCCCTTGCTCGGTTGAGGGGCGAAATAACGCGCATTGACGGTGACTGCGTGTATCCGTCGAATCTGTCATTTCCCGCCAACGCCGCAATCCGGCAACGTCACCAAGAAAGACAATCGGCGCAGAGCGAGTTGCGCGCGGCCGTCGCCTTGTGGGCGGGCTGGCAGCGGTCTCTCGGTCGCGGGGATAGCGAAGGCTATCGCCGCTTCTTCTTCAAGTTCGGTGTAGATGTCGCCACGGCGCAAACCTTGGGGGCACGCGAAGCCTCCGAGCTGCAAAGCCGTGTGGTGTCCGAACTCCAACAACACAACGTCGTAGGAGCCCAGTAAGTGGCAATTGAACACGTCGGGAACACGTGCCCCGTGGACCCTGAAGCCGTCGTCGAGTACGCGCTCGCCGACGATCGTCTGTACGTTGACCGCGCCGGCAACCTTGCCTGGAACATCGAGTTGCCCGAAGAGGGCCGCATCCTGAGCTACCGCGTCGTGGCGTACACGCAGGAGTGGCACGACCGGCAACCGAGGCTCGCGGCATGATCCTCACCGAGTGGGCCATCAAGTGGGGCGTGCCGGCGGCCGCCATCGCCGAGCTGCAGACGCAGTGCCTCGGGCTTGATGGCACGCTGCCTAACGCCCCGCCGGGCACGAGCGAAGCCGCGGTGCAGGCCCGCGTCCGGCTCGAAGCGTCGCGCAAGGGTTGCCGCCTCTGGCGCAACAACGTCGGGGCAGGGTACGCCGAGGACGGGGCGTTCATGCGCTGGGGCCTGGCGAACGACAGCGCGAACGTCAACCGCGTTCTGAAGTCCGCCGACCTCATCGGCATCCGCCCGCGGGTCATCCAGCCCGACGACGTCGGCAAGCTCTTCGGGCAGTTCCTGTCGCGCGAGGTGAAGGCCGAGGGCTGGCGCTACAGCGGCACGGCGCGCGAGGTGGCGCAGCTCAACTGGTGCAACCTCGTGAACACGTTGGGGGGCGATGCGAGCTTCGCAACGTCCGAAGGTTCGCTCTAACCACTTCGTTTAAACGCAATGAGACCGCTCGACCTCCCCTGGGACATCGTCACTTACCGCGCGTGTGCGCTGTGCGACCACGGGAAGTCGGGGGTCTGCAAACGTCCCGAGGTGCGCGGACAGCGCGCCGACGGCGTGCCGTTCAGCGAGGCGAGACGCGACACCGGCCCGTGCGGCCGCGACGCGTACTACCTCGTCTTCCCTGGCCTGTACCGACCCGGAGAACACCCGTGAACATCGTCGTTGAAGGAACCCTGGCGCAGCACGCCGAGTACCGCAGGACCGGCGCACGCGCTGATGGCGGCGTCGTCATCGCGGTGTTCGAGCCCGAGGGCAGCCGCTTCCCGATCGAGGCGCACGTCCGCGAGGACGACGCGGTGAAGGGTAGGGCGCTGGCCGATCGCCTAAAGCGTGGCTGCCCGGTGCGCCTGGCGGGCGGCTCGGCGTGCCCGCGCATCGACCACGGTACGGTCGCGGTCATCGTCTCGCGCATCTACTCGCTGCGCCTGGCGGACGTCGAGGTGTTGGTGTGACCGACTACCGCGACAAGTCGGCCGTCATCAGCGCGTGCCAGAACTACCGCTACGTGCTGTGGCGTAGCTGGAGGCCGGCGCTGGCCCCGGCGCGCTACGTCATGTTCATCGGGCTCAACCCGTCGACCGCCGACGGCGACCTCGACGACCCGACGATCCGGCGCTGCGTCGGGTTCGCGCGGGGCTGGGGCTACGACACCCTGTGCATGACGAACCTCTTCGCGCTGCGGGCGACCGACCCGCACGTGATGCTGCGCTCGCCGAATCCGATCGGCCCCGAGAACGACTGGACGCTCGCGCACCTCGCTAGCGGCGCCGGGCTGATCGTGGCGGCCTGGGGCGTACACGGAACGCACCGCAACCGCGACGAGCGCGTGCGCCGGCTCATCCCGCGGCCGATGGCGCACCTCGGCCTCACGAAAGACGGGCACCCGAAACACCCGCTGTACCTCGCGTCGAGTGTGACGCCGACTACCTGGCTGCAACGATGACGGCCTACTACAACGAGAACAACCCACATGCTGCCGCAACCCTCCGCAACCTCATCGTGGCCGGCGTCATCGCGCCCGGCTATGTCGACACCCGAAGTATCGAGGACGTTCGGCCCGGAGACATCGCCGGCTTCACCCAGTGCCACTTCTTCGCCGGCATCGGCGTGTGGAGCTATGCGCTTCGACTCGCTGGGTGGCCTGACGATCGCCGAGTTTGGACAGGCTCTTGCCCCTGCCAACCTTTCAGCGCGGCAGGCAAAGGCGGCGGGTTTGATGACGAGCGGCATCTCTGGCCCGCCTGGTTCCACCTCATCACCAACGGCACCCCCCCCGTGGTCCTTGGAGAGCAGGTTGCGAGCAAAGACGGACTCGCTTGGCTCGACCTTGTTCACACTGACATGGAAAGAGCGGGCTACGCCGTCGAAGCGAAAGATCTCTGCGCTGCGGGCTTCGGTGCGCCGCACATCCGACAGCGGCTGTTCTTCGTGGCGGACGCCGAACACGGTCGACGCGCAACTCGGCAATCGCAATGGTCCTGGGCAAGTTCAGTTGTGCCATCAGGCGCTGTTGACTGGTTGGCCCACAGCGACCACGCGGGACTGGAAGTCGTCGGCCTCGAACCTTCACGGAGAGAACGCGCGACCTCGTTCAGAGGTCGCGCGTCTTGCGGGGTGGCCGACGACGACGACGACGACGACGACCGACTCGGTGCGAAGCCCCTCGCCGGACTTCACGACGCCGAACATCACGTTGAACCACGCGGCGGTGCTCGTCGGCCCGGTCCGACTAACGGCCACTGGCGAGATGTTGATTGGCTCCTCTGCCGCGACGACAAGTGGAGGCCAGTTGAACCCGGCACATTCCCGTTGGCTCATGGGGTTGCCGGCCGTGTGGGACTCCTGCGGGGTTACGGCAACGCGATCGTCCCGCAAGTCGCCGCAGCGTTCATCGAAGCGTACCTAGAGGCCACTGGCACATGACCAAACGACTCGACACTACCGTCCGCACCGAGCAACTGCTCGCGGCCGCTCTCGCCGAGGCCCAACGCTGCGGCTGGCGCCAGATGACCCGCGAAGGCATCGCATCGGCCGCAGGCGTGTCCCCCGGCCTCGTGTCGGCCCGCCTGGGCACGATGGACGCGCTGCGGCGCTCGGTGATGCGCCAGGCCATCAAGCAACGCGTGCTGCGCATCGTGGCCGAAGGGCTCGTGGCGCGGGACCGGCATGCGCTGGCGGCCGACGAGGCGCTGCGGCGGGCGGCGATGGAGGCGGCATGTCTCTGACCAAAGGTATGGGCGGTCACCAGAGCCACGCAATGCTAAAAGACGAGTGGCTCACGCCACCGGCCATCTTGGCGCACCTCGGGCCGTTCGATCTCGATCCCTGCTCGCCTGTGACCCGCCCTTGGTCAACGGCCGCGCGGCACCTCACGGTCATCGACGACGGCTTGGCGCATCCGTGGGTCGGGCGCGTCTGGTGCAACCCGCCGTACGGCGCCGAAGCGGTCAAGTGGCTCGCGCGTCTCGCGGACCACGGGGACGGGGTTGCGCTGATCTTCGCCCGCACCGAAACGTCGGCGTGGATCAAGCAGGTGTGGGGCCGAGCTGACGCGGTTCTCTTCATCTATGGCCGCTTGCACTTCCACCACGTCGACGGTACGAAGGCCGCCGCGAACTCGGGGGCGCCCAGCGCGCTCGTCGCATACGGCAAGCGCAACGCCGCGTGTCTTCGGGCCTGCGGCATCCCTGGCGCGTTCGTACCTCTCCGAGAGACTGCTGCCGCATGAACCCCCTCCTGCATGCCCTGGCGCCGTGGCGTCAGTTCATCGTCGTGCTGATCGCCTGGAACGAGGCGAAGGGCAAGTTCGAGAAGTTCCCCGCGCGGCACTCGAACGGCATGGTCTGCAACGCGCATGACGCGACGGCGTGGACGGACCACGCGACCGCAGCCGCTGCGGCTGCGCGCCTCGGCCAGCAGTACGGCGTGGGCTTCGTGCTGACGCCGAACGACCCGTGGTGGGTGCTCGACATCGACGGAGCCGCGACGCCGCAGGGCTGGTCGCCGCTCTCGCAGCAGATCTGCGCGGCACTGCCGGGCGCGCTGGTCGAGGTGAGCCACTCCGGGACCGGCCTGCACCTGTGGGGCAAGCGGCACCCGATGCCGGCGCACGGTAGCCGCAACACGCCGCTCCACATCGAGCTGTACAGCACGCTCCGGTTCATCCTGCTGGGCCGCGACGACGTGGCCGGCGCGCTCGCCGAGGACTGCCCCGCGATCGACGCCGTCGCTGCGCACTTCTTCCCGCCCAAGGTCGACGCTGGCGCTGCTGTGCCGGCCACGGGGCCGCGCGCTGACTGGCGGGGGCCGACCGATGACGACGAGCTGATCCGCCGGGCCCTGATGTCGCGCAGCGCGGCCGGGGTGTTCAGCGGTGGCGCCCACGCGTGCTTCGCCGACCTGTGGACCGCCGACGAGCGCGTGCTCGCCGCCGCGTTCCCGCCGGACAACGCCAACGACGCCTACAACCGGTCGAGCGCCGACGCTGCGCTGTTCCAGCACCTGGCTTTCTGGACCGGCACCGACCAAGAGCGCATGCGCGTGATCGCCGAGCGCTCGGCGCTGAAGCGGGACAAGTGGGAGCGCGAGGACTACGTCGCCCGCACGATCGCCAACGCATGCCGCATGCAACGCGACGTGCTGCAGGACAAGCTACCCGAGCCGCCCCCGGTGCCGACCGCTCCCGCGCCGGCAACGCCCGTGGGCCCGCCGGCCTCGTCGCCGACCAACGAGACGCCCGGCATGCGCCCCGTGGGCGGCTCGACGTTCCTCGGGCCCAACGAGCAGCTCGCGCACTTCGCCGGCTGCGTCTACATCACCGATCTGCACCGGGTGCTCGTGCCGGGCGGCCAGTGCCTGACGCCGGACCGCTTCAACGCGACGTACGGGGGCTACACCTTCGTGATGGACGCGCAGAACAGCCGCACGAGCCGCAAGGCGTTCGAGGCGTTCACCGAGAGCCAAGTGCTGCGGCCGCCGCGGGCCGACGGGACGTGCTTCAAGCCGGCGCTGCCCTACGGGGCGATCGTGCGCGACGCCGGTCGCACGCGGGCGAACACGTGGTGGCCGGTCGAGGTGCCGTGCGCGCCGGGGGACGTGACGCCGTTCCTGCGTCACCTCGAACTGCTCGCGCCGGACCCGCGGGACCGGCTCATCATCACGAGCTACCTCGCGTGCTTGGTGCAGTACCTGGGCGTCAAGTTCCAATGCGCGCTGCTGATCCAAGGCGTGGAAGGCAACGGCAAGACGTTCCTCTCGCGCTGCATCGCGGCGGCGCTCGGGGCGCGCTACGTGCACTGGCCCAAGGCGGCCAAGATCGCCAAGCAGTTCAACTCGTGGATGCTGGGCAAGCTCGTCTATCTCGTCGAGGACATCTACACGTCCGAGCACATCGACGTGATCGAGGAACTGAAGCCGATGGTGACGGGCGGCGACGGCCTGGAGATCGAGGCGAAGGGCGTCGACCAAGTATCGGCCGAAGTGTGCGGCAATTTCATCATCAACACGAACCACAAAGACGGGCTGCGCAAAACGCTCAACGACCGCCGCTGGATCACGCACTATTGCCCGCAGCAGCAAGCCGCGGACCTCTTCCGCGACGGCATGGACTCGGCGTACATGAACCGCCTGTACGACTGGGCGAAGGCGGGCGGCTACGCGGCCATTACGCATTTCCTACGGACGTTCCAGATCCCCGACGAATTCAACTTCGCGACGAAGTGTCAGCGCGCACCGATCACCACGTCGACGAACGAAGCCATCGAGCGCGGCCTCGGGCGCATCGAGCAGGAGATCCTCGAAGCCGTCGAGCAGGCGCGGCAGGGGTTCGCCGAGGGCTGGATCAGCAGCATTGCCCTCGACAAGCTGCTCAAGGACATCCGCAAGGATGGCGCCGTGCCGATCAACCGTCGCCGCGATCTGCTGCGCACGTTGGGTTACGACTGGCACCCGGCGCTCACGCGCGGGCAGACGGACAACACCGTGCTCCCTGATGGCGGGCGGCCTCGGCTGTTCGTGAGGGCAGGGCACCCGTCGCTGGCGCTCACGAAGCCCGCTGACGTGGCGAAGGCATACGCCAGCGCCCAGCAGCCCAAATAGCGCTTGACGTACTTCGTTATAACGTAGTAACGTCGGGACGTTGAATAGGAGATCGAGATGAGCACGCAGCACGCGCCAGGGTCAGTCGAGCAGTTCGTCGCTCGCGTCGAAGAATTGGCGCGGGCCAAGTACCCGCACGACTTGGATTGGCAAAAGCGCCACGGGTTTGTTGAGGGCTGGATCGACGCTCACGCGTCCGCAACGGAACTGCGGGCTGCCGCTGAGGAAGCGCGCGCCGTGCTGTCCGCGCTGTACGCACAGTACAGCACCAAGATCGGCCCGTATGCGACGCAAGCGCAGCGCGTCAATGTGCTGCTCGGCGCCGCCATCGCCAAGGCCGCCGGAAGCACGCAATGAGCTTCACCGACTACCTCTACGCCGCGGTCATGGTTCTCGCCGAGTGGCTGCGCCGCCGGCTCTATGGAAAGGAAGCTGAATGAACGAGACTGACGAAGCGCTGCTGAAGCGCCTCAACGCCGAACTGAGCTTGCTCACCGAACGTCGCAACGAAGTCCGTCGCCGCATCACGGAGCGCAAGGCGCGGTTCAAGGAAGGCGACATGGTCGTCTACGGCAAGGACGTGTTCCGCGTCAGCCGCGTCGACCTCGAATCGAACGAGCCGGTCTACTTTGGCCGCAAGCTGAAGAAGGACGGCACGCCTGGCCTCAACTCGCGCCGCTTCTTTGAATGGCGCACTGAGAGCATTCGCATGGCGACGGCCGAAGAGGTGCTCGCGCGGAGGGCGCTGCCGTGAACAAAGCCGTCGTCTATCTCGGCCCCCAGGGTAGTGGCAAGTCGACCGCAGCTCGCGCCTTCGCGGCGACGTTCGGCAAGTACCGCGAGGTCTCACGCATGGCCGTGCTGCTTCAACCGTTCGGGCTCGCGTCGGTGCTCACGGGGAACGTCAAGGCGCTCATCATCGACGAGTTGCCCGTGACCCCGGGCGAGCGAGCCGGCGCTCTCTCGATGATGATGAACGCGCTCATCGAGGTCGAACAGCGTGGGTGCCCCAAGCGGCTCGAACACTCGCCGCAGCTCATCTTCTGCACCTGCAACGAGCGGTTGGCCGCCGAGCTTCCCGAACGTCGCTACACGATACGGAGGCTTGCGTGACCGCCACCCCGAGCCCCGCCTTCGGCCTCGAACTCGCCATCGAGATCGTGCGCAACCCCGAGGGATGGGACGAGACGACGCGCCGCCTGGCGGGCCAACGCGTGGCCGACGAGCTGGAGCGGCTGCAGAAGCGCATCAAGCAGCAGGAGCGCCACGAGGTCTCGGTGCAATGGGGGACGCCGAAATGAGCGTGCTCTCGCAAGACACTGCGCGCCGGCTGGTCGAGCTAATCGACCCCCCGGCATGGAAGTACGTTCGCATCAATCCAGTTGTGCTGGCCGCGATTTCCAGACTCCTGAACGACGCAATGGATGAAGCCGTGCGCAACGGCGCGAACAGCACGTCGATGCCTGACTATCTCGTCGAGGTCGCCGCGTGGCTGGCCTACTCCGCGCCATGACCTGGCGGCTCGTCTACGTCCCGGAGCCGGCCGTGCGGCTCCCCGTCTACGTGTTCGACCAGCAGCGGGCCAAGTGCCTGCAGTGCTGCAACGTGCGGCGGCGCTTCGACACGCACCCTGATGGCGGCCACGCGGTGATGACGTGCGCCATCGGCAGCGGCACGCACTCGTGCTCGGCCATGCGGGCCGAGGGTGGTCGCTGCGGGCCCGAGGCGAGGCTTTTCAACCGAGAGCCGCCCGCCAGGATTGACGGGCGCTCGAAACGCCGCGTGCTCACCCCCGAGGTCGTGCAGGAGATGCGCGCCAACCCCGAGGGGCTGTCGGTCTACGCGCGAGCCAAGCGAGCCGGGGTGAGTGACGTCGCGGCCCGCAATGCGATCAACAGAGTGACGTTCAAGGACGTGGCATGAAGCAACGCGAAGTGACCGAGTACGACCTCCGCGCGCCGGAGTTCATGTTCCCCGACATCAAGCCCGAGGACTACGAGTTCCGGGGCGACGGGAAGATCGTTCGCAAGGACCGCTGGGAAACGGCCGTGCGCCGAATCGCCGACGCCTTCGGCGTCAGCCGCGAGTTCGAGATCGACGACGTGGTGGAGAGGGTGCAACGCCTAGCTCACGACGATCGCCAGCGGCTGCCGGAAGGCTGGGGGTTAACGGTCCGTTGCCGAGACGGACGGTTCCTCGCAGTGCTGGCGTGCCCCGAGGGCGAAATCGCGCTCGCTCCCTCGGAACCGGCTATCGGGCTGGTGTTGCAGCGGCTTCAAACCGCGTTCGAGGCCGAGGAGAGCGACGGTCCTTAGACGGCGCTCGCAGCATCCAAGGGGGCTTCGGCCCCCTTCGTCGTTCTCGGGCCTCTCGGGCCTCTCGGGCCTCTCGGGCCTCTCGGGCTCTCCCGCGGCGGCTCACCCATCGCCCGCATCCGGCGCCGCAGCGCTGACGGGTCTACGCCGGCCTCACGGGCTGCCTGCTGCATCAGCCGACCCTGCGCCACCAGCGCCAGGGCTCGTTCCATTGCGGCGCTCACTCGACCAGCCATCCGTCGTCTCCAAAAGTGTGGGCGGCGGGGCCGACCCGGTCAGCGAAATGTAGCGCATCATGCCCGGGGCGTCAATAGCTCCCCAGGAATGACACCCCCTGAAAATAGCCCCAGGGGAAATAGCGCCCCTGAAAATAGCCCCAGGGGAAATAACTTACCTCACTTCCCTCACTCTCAAAGTGGTCCGAGGTACCCCGAAAGGTAGCCTAAGTCCTTGTCAGCATTGAACTTTTCCGAAGTACCTCCAACACCTCGCATGTTCCGCCTATTCCACGGCCACACGCTGCTATTTAGCGTATGCCCTCCACGGGGCGCTATTTAACGCCACTACCTATTATCACATCAACTTAGTCTAAGAGGTATAGAGGTAAAGGGGGGAGGAAGCCTTACGAATCAACGACTTAGCGCACCTCGCGCTTAGGGGTAAATCGAGAGGTATTCGAGGCCCATTGACTTCGTTATAACGAAACGTGACCATCACACCCCATGCGACCTTCGGACCTCGACGACATCTGCCCCGCGATCGGCTACACGGCCACGCGCGTGATCGCCGCGTGGTTCGGCGGGGCCAACCTGCACGTGCCCCTGCGAGCCGACGAAGCTCATCCGCTGGCGCTGCTGCTGGGCATGCCGGCGTTCGGCGCCCTCGTGCGCGAGTTCGGCGGCTTCGACATCCGAGTGCCCACCGCGGACTACGAGTGGCGCTACTACCGCGACCGTGTGATCGCCGAGCGCTTGGCCTGCGGGGCGCAGCCTGACCAGATCGCCGTCGAGCTGAACCTCACGCAGCGTCGCGTGGAACAGATCCGGCTGGAGCTGGTCGAGCGCCGCTGGCTGCACTACGCGGGCGGCTTCAACGGGCCGCAGCGGCGCGGCCCGTACGGCGGGGCCGGGCTGCCGCCACCCGAGGTCGTCACGCGAGGCGTCGAGATCACCGCTGCGACCCAGCCCTCCGCGGGCTGACTCCCCGGAATTTTTGGGAACGAGCGAGGTTTTCCAGAGACCTCCCCCTCCCGTCTGCAGCGCCACCAGGCGCGTCGCGCGGCCCGGGTTGGGCTACTGCCCCCTTGGCGACTGGCCGATCTACGCGTGGCGGGGCGGCTACGCGGCCGCAGCGGGGGTTTGAGGGGCCCGGGAAACTCGTGGCGCTCGGCGCGCGTCAGCGCCAGCCCCTGCAGCTCGGTGCCAGCCCCTGCAGCTCGGTGCCAGCCCCTGCAGCTCGGTGCCAGGCGCCAAGCAAAGGGGCCCGGACGCAAACGCTCCGGGCCCCTAGACCACTCTGCAGCTACTGGCAGGCTATGAAACGACGAAGGGGCGCGACCGTCGCCAGTCGCGCCCCCTAGGGTTCTCCGGGTTGTTCAGCGGGCCCGGGCTGCCCGCGTTGCTGTCAGTGCGTCAGGTGCGTCGAAACTCCACGCGCGGGCCGATCTTCCGGGCTTCGTCCTTTGCTTCGGATTGCGTAGCGAACCGGTCGACGCGGCCGCTCAGATGGCACAACAGCCACGGTTCTTCGGGCCGATAACCGTCGGCCATGCGATGCTGACGATTGATCGACGCAACGTAGGCGTTTGCGCTGTAAACGTGCAGCGTTGCCGCGTCACGGATCGCGGCTTTCAGCTCGGGGAGTAACTTCGGCATGGTCAGCTCCAAACGGGATCGATCGTCACGGCGAATCCCATTGCGCGACGGATCATGTAGAAGCCGCGGGCTTCGCGGCGGACTGTGTAGCGGGCCGACCCGGCGGGTTCAGCGCCGCGCGCTTGCCACGTGACAAGCCAGGCGACGGGGCTCATTTCGGCGTCCCTTCATCGGCCGGCGCGGGCTTCGCATCGTCAAGCGCGAAACTGCCGCCCTCCTTCAAGTCAATGCGAAGCCCGTAACCCGACATCCGGTAGACACGCGCGACTGTGCCGATTCGGACGCCCCCGCGCGGGTGTTGGCAAATGACCCGCACCCCGCGTTTGATTTCATAGCCCCATCGATTGATTGCCATCATTCGCCCCCTACGATCAATTGCGGGAAGTGTTCGCGCAGTTTGTCCGCGTGCTCTTTACGGATAAACAGGCAAATTGCCAGGTGAGTTTCGTCAGTCAGACTTAGCAAACGATTCAGCCCGGTTTGAATCAAGGCACCAACATAGATGTCCATTTGATTCAAGTCATCGATGTACTCGAACGAACACGCGTAGTCCGTCGGGAAATGCACCCCTATGCGGCTAATTTGCACTGCGCACGATTCCATGCGCCGACGATTGGACGCGCGTTCCCGCAGCCAGCCCCCGTGGTTCCAATCGTTCTCCAGTGCGCGCCACGCGGCGCAAATGTCGTAGCGGTTCCACGTTGCCATTACTTGCCCCCTACGATTGACTGCACCGAAGCATGATGATCCGCGGCTTCCTGCGCGCGACGCGCGGCAACCCGCTTTGCGTCACGCGTGATTGCCAGTTTCGCGGCGAATTCCGACGGATAGTCGCCGAGACATCGATAACTTGCGCGCGCGGCATAGACCGGCGGGCATCCCGGGTAGTGGCTTGCCTGAATCCACCCGTGTTTATAGCTTTGGGTATAGAACATCATTCAATCCTTTCGCCGGTATGGTCACAGTAAATCTCGGCATCGCAATCGGCCGTGCACCCCATGCCGACAACTCGCCAACCATCGGCGAGCAAGTGTTTGATTGCGTTGGACACTTGCCGATATTCCGCACGCACGGCAGCGAACGGCAGCGCCGCACCATCGGACGCAATGAAGTAGCACGCATAACCCCCGGGCCATGCGAAAGGGCCGGCGCGAAGGCACGCGCGCAATTGACGGGTGTTGCTGATCTGGCCGAAGTGATACGCGTATTTCGTTCGGATCGGATGGTGCGACCAATCCGCCATGCGGGTATCGTGCAAGTCACCATCGGACGAAAGGAACAAGTGTTCGGGGAGCGTTGCCATCACAGAACCCTTTCATAGACCGATTGCACGTGCCAGGGCTTGCGATAGCTGGTCAACCAGACTTCGCAGTAATCCCCATTGCGCGCGTCCACCAGCAGGCCCGACGCGTCAGGCCGGCCTGGCAGGTAATGGCAGACGTGCTGCACTTCGGCAGAGTCGTCGATGAAAGCGAAGCGCGCGTCCTTCAGGTAATCGGAGTCGAGCGAAAGGCACGTGCCGATTGCGTGGAGTGTGAGAGTGGCAGGCATTGGCTCAGTCTCAGAATCGTTCGGCAGTCTCACCATACGCGCGCACGCCGTAGGCGATAGCCTCGCGCATCGTGCGGAAATATCGCGCGCTGCACTCCCCCTCGGCGTGCACGTAAGTGCAGGCTTCTTTCGATTCCGCCCACAAGAGGCGCCAGGGGCGCGACAGCGGCGCCGAAATGGCGCGGTGCACGAACAGTCGGCAGATGATTGGATTGCCGATGCTGCCGGGTTCGCCTGGCTTGGCGCCACTGTGATGGTGCAGGGTATGGGGGTTCACAGTGCGCCCCTTTCGACAGTCACGCCGAACGGCAGATTTACCGGGAGCGGCAGCGCATCGCCGAGCGCACCGAAATAGATGAACGCTTCCCCGTTGCGGATGAACGATTCCCCCTCGGAGAACCGCATTAGGCGAGGATTGCCGAAATCCTCGATTACCCTGCAATCGTGCAGCCGGTGCGGTATGTAGACGTAGAGGTTACCGTCCCAATACTGTCGCACTGCGGCGGCAGGGACGCGCGAATAGAAACGTTGCATTGACTTGCTCCTAAGCATTCGGCATTGACCGGCCGGCGCGGGATTGAATGAACCCCATAACGCACGGGGGAGTGCGCTAGGCGGGTTGACTTACTTTCGGCGAATGGGAAACGCGGGGTCGTCGACCAAGCCCATGCTGCGTTTCTTGCTTTAGCTTCATCACAGATCCCGTTCGCGCGCCACGTCCGAAACGTCATAGGTGGCGCCGAGCGTTTCGCGCATGTACAGCGTATTGCCGCGTGCGTCGGCCGGCGCATGCCCGTTCGCCTTGAGCCAGTCAACGGCGGATTGCAAGTAGCAATCCCCCGGACCGTATTCTTTCGGGGTCTTATGCACCTGCTTGCCGTCGACGAATATCGTCGCAGTGCAATACGTCGTGCCGTAGGTGCGGCTCGACCAACGACGTCCCAGGATGTGAATGTTCGGCATGGTCAGTAGTCCTGCAACATGTCGGCGAGGGCTGCACGTTGCTCGGCAGTGAACAGCCGGCGCATCGCCTCGCCGATCTCCTCGCACGCCTTGTAGGTGTTCAGCGCCTTGATGCTGTCGGAGTCATACCCAAAGTCGGCGCACCAATCGGAGAACGATTGGTCGATTGCCGATGCGTCAGAGATCAGCGAGTGCAGGACGCTCGCCGCGTCGGGAGCTTGCGGCTTGCGTTGCTTTTCGACTTCGGCCAAGTAGCGTTTGCCGTATTGCGTGCGCCGGTCGATGTCGTTTGGAGTGACGCCCGGGACGGCGAGGCGCGCGCGCCCCTTTGCCGCATCGTCGGCCGGTGCACGCAAACCGAGCCCCGTATAGAACGGGAATTCGAAGGGCGCCGCACCGGGCTTCGTCAGAGTGCAGCGCCACGCGTCACACTCCCAGTCATCGCGCTTCGTCTGCCCCGCGAAGGTTGCAGCGTAGGTGAAGCCGGCTTCGGCCAGGAACAGCGCAACATTCGCGCGGATTGCGTCAGACATGATATTTCGTCCTAACGTAGCGGTTCAGTCGAGATTGAACGCGCGCACGATGGCGCGAGCGATGAATAGTGCGGGGATTGCGCACAGTGCGACGATGGCGTATTCCATTGCGTTCTAACGTAGTGGTTTAGGCGTGCGAACCCGGACGCATGTCGCAAGCGGCCGCGGGCTTGCGAAAGATGTAGTGGGCATACGTGGAACCGGCGGGCAAGCACTCCGGTGCGTCCAAGCAATAGCCCGAGTCAGGCACGTCATGGGGCCCGTCGCGCATGCTGCATAGGGCCATACCGCGCATGAACGCGCCACCCGTGGCGTACTGGGGGAGCAGAGAGTCTCGGTGCGGGTTTTTCAGAGTGGCCATGTAGTGCCTCTAGGTGCGTTGCGGTTCAGTGCCTCTAATGTAGTGCAACATGCGCGGCATTGTCTAGGGGTTAACGCTTAACGTTGCTACGTTTAAGCGAAGTCTATCACTACGTTGCGACGTAACGCTTGGCGCTAGCTGTAGCTGCANNTGGGCCTGGCGCATGCGCTAGCTGCAGCGCTATTAGCTGGCCCGCACCCCTGGCGCTAGCGCAACGTCGCGCCGTTAGCTGCCAGTCGGCCAGGCGACCGGGGGCCCCTAGTAAACCTTAAAGTGTGCGGGGGCGAAGAGG
>CXWK01093482.1_pt1 | contig 62048 bp, 60 predicted proteins | sample 590851 | NCBI WGS metagenome assembly CXWK01 (sample SAMEA3498364, study PRJEB10139) | wastewater metagenome | biome: wastewater treatment plant; material: activated sludge | place: Denmark | collected 2014-08-01 | reverse complement strand
TCGACGAAGGCAGGAGCGAGAAAAGCTGAAGGCTGCCCAAGGCAGCCTTCAGCTATGAAACATATTTACCGGACACTAGTGACGCAGAGCGTGGGAACGATCATTCACCGAGAAACATCTCTCGGTTAAGCCCATGCCGCTGCATCTTTTCATTGAACGTCCGGCGCGGCAGCTGCAGTTCTTCAAGCACCGCCTTCACATCACCCTTGTGCCGGGTCAATGCTGCGCGCAGGCACTGCGCTTCAAACGCTTCCTGCTGCGCTGCCAGTGACTGTCCCGGCTCGATGCCCGCCGGCACAGGCTCGCCAAGCCCCAACACCTGGCGCTCGGCTACGTTTGCCAGTTCGCGCACATTGCCTGGCCAGTCGTGACTCAACAGATGGCTCAACTGGGGCCCGCTCAACGGCGCAAAGGTTCGCCCCAGTCGCTCTGCAGCACTTTGGGCAAAGGCCTCGTACAACAACGGAATGTCTTCGCGACGGTCACGCAGCGGTGGCAGGCGCAATTCGGCGACGTTCAAACGGTAAGCCAGGTCCTCGCGGAAACGTCCGGCCCGTGCTTCGTCGAGCAAGTCCGGCTTGGTTGCGGCGATGATGCGCAAATCCACTCGAATACTCTGGTTCGAGCCCAAGCGCTCAAGCTTCTGCTCCTGTAGCACCCGCAGCAATTTCACTTGCTGGGCCAGGGGCATGCTTTCGATTTCATCGAGAAACAACGTGCCGCCATCGGCGTATTCGAGTTTGCCGATGCGCTTGCCTTGGGCACCGGTGAATGCGCCGCTTTCGTGGCCAAACAGTTCTGCTTCGAACAATTGTTCGGGGATGGCCGCGCAATTCAAGGCGACGAAGGGTTTATCGGCGCGCGGCCCGAAATCGTGCAGGCAGCGAGCAACCAGTTCTTTGCCGCTACCGGTTTCACCGCGGATCAATACGTTGACCGGCAACGCCGCCAAATCAAGAACCTGGCGACGTAGCGTCTGCAAGCCACGGGACACACCCAGCAGCGTCGCGTCGAGTTTGGCGCGGTTGTCGGCCTGCTCGTGCAAGGCGCGGTTTTCCAGCACCAGCCGGCGCTTGTCCAGCGCGCGGTGCAGGCTGCCAAGCAGGGTTTGCGGGCTGAAGGGTTTTTCCAGGAAGTCGTAAGCGCCATCGCGCATCGCATCGACAGCCATCGGCACGTCGCCATGGCCGGTCAGCAGAATCACCGGCAAGTCGGCATCGCGGCGCTGGACTTCAGCCAGCAGTTCCAGCCCGGACATGCCGGGCATGCGCACGTCGCTGAGGATCACGCCGGGGTAATGCGCGGGCAGTTGCGCCAGGCATTCGTCGGCGCGGCTGAACAGTTGCACCTGGAAACCCGACAGGCCCAACCACTGCTCGACGGCGCTGCGGATGCTGCTTTCGTCGTCGACCACCATCACTGAATTGAGCATGTGCCAGGAGCCTCCGGATCGATGGGCAAGGTGAGTGTAAACACCGCGCCGTTGTCGTGATTATCGGCGCTCAGGCGTCCGCCCGATTCGTGAACGATGGCAAAGGATACGGCCAGACCGATGCCCAGGCCATCACCCACCGGTTTGGTGGTGAAAAAGGGATCGAAGACCTTCGACAGGTTTTCTTCGGCGATGCCGCCGCCGTTGTCGATGACGCTCAGGCGCCACAGTTGTTCGTCGGCTTCCAGGCGGATTTCCAGGCGTTTGCAGGGTTTGTCCTGCATCGCATCCAGAGCGTTGCGTAGCAGATTGATCAACACTTGCTCCAGGCGAATTGCGTCGCCGCGCACCCATGCCGGGCGCGCCAGGTGCAGCACGGTGCTGACCTGTTCGTCGCGCAGGCGAGTGTCGAGCAGCTCAAGCGATTGGTCCACCACCGCTGCCAGGTCCAGGCGTTCGCGCAAACCGCTGGGGCTTTTGCGGGCGAAGGTTTTCAGGTGGCCGGTGAGGGCGGCCATGCGCGTCAGCATGTCATCCACCGGCTTGAGAGCCTTGTAGGCGTCGTCGACCCGGCCGTGGTCAAGCAACAGTCGCAGCGTGGCCAGCTGCATGCGCTGGGCGGTCAGTGGTTGATTGATTTCATGGGCCAGCGCCGCCGACATCTGGCCGAGGGCCGCGAGTTTGGCCGATTGCACCAGACCCTCCTGGGCGGTGCGCAGGTCGCGGGTGCGCTCTTCCACCAGCTGTTCAAGCTCTTCGCGACTACGCTGGCGCATTTTTGCCAGGCGCCAGCGCTGATTGAGGAACAGCAGCAGAAACACCAGTGTCAGCCACAGGCCGGCTGCGGCGAGGGCGGCGTTGCGACTGTCTTCGAATGCTACTTGCGGACGACGCAGCAGGTGCAGCGTCCAGCCCTCGGCGGCCAGCGGCAGGGATTCCCACAGGTAATCCGTCTTGCCGTCCGGACCGTCGACCCGCGCCAGTTCGCTGTTGTCGTCGAAGCGGCGCAACGATTGATAGTCGAGCCGCGTCAGCGGCTGCTTGTCGTATTGGCGGGTGGCCTTGAGCTCGGCAAGGTCGCTGTCGCTCAACGGTTTCAATTGGCGATAGCGCCAACCCGGCTGATTGGCGATGAAGATGATGCCGCGTGCATCGCTGACCAGCAGCGTGTCGTTGCCCTGGCGCCATTCGCGTTCCAGTTCGGGAAATTCGAGCTTCACCACCATGGCCCCGAGAAACTGCCCGTCGTCGTTGGTCACGGCACTGGAGAGGAAGTAGCCCGGTATCCCGCTGGTCACCCCTACGGCATAAAAACGCCCGGTGCCCTGGGTGCGGGTCTGGTTGAAGTAAGGGCGAAAGCCATAATTGTGGCCGACGTAACTGCTGGGCAAGCGCCAGTTGCTTGCTGCCACGGCGAGACCGGTGCGATCGAGCAGTTCCAGGGTCGAGGACTCGGCGGCGCCATTGATCTTTTCCAGCTTGCGGTTCAGCACGTCCTGTTGATCAGGGCTGACCGGGCCTTTGAGCGCGTCACGCAGCTGCGGGTCCAGCGCCAGCACCGAGGGCAGGGCGCGGTAGCGTTCGATCAGGGTGTGCAGGGATGTGGCATACAGCGCCAATTGCTGATTGGCACGGGCCGCATCTTCAACCAGGGACTGGCGCACGGTGTGGCGCATGGCCAGGGTGGCAGCAATGGCGGCACCGGCGATGATCAGCACGGTGTACAGCGCCAGGCGCAGGGATCGGGAAGTCAGCGGCATGCAGTGGACAACAGGAAAAAATGAGGGGGAGCACCATACCATGTGGAGGGCAGTCATCTCTCGCCGGTACCCATGCGCTGGCGCTGGTTTTACCGTGATGGTCGATCCCAGGCGTTTCAGTTTGTTACCAGCCAAAAAAAACCGGCGGGTCGTTGCCGACCGGCCGGTTTGTTGGGGTTTCAGTGCAGCTTACTGCACTTCCACCGCCAGGCTTTCACTGATCTTTTGCTGCCAGATGGCAGGACCGGTGATGTGTACCGACTCGCCCTTGCTGTCGACTGCGACAGTCACTGGCATGTCTTTCACGTCGAACTCGTAGATCGCTTCCATGCCCAGTTCGGCGAATGCCACCACGCGGGATTTCTTGATCGCTTGCGCCACCAGGTAAGCCGCGCCGCCCACTGCCATCAGGTAAACGGCCTTGTGGTCCTTGATCGCGTCGATTGCGGTCGGGCCGCGCTCGGATTTGCCGATCATACCCAGCAGGCCGGTTTGCTCGAGGATCTGACGGGTGAACTTGTCCATGCGCGTGGCGGTGGTCGGGCCAGCCGGGCCTACCACTTCTTCGCGCACCGGATCGACCGGGCCGACGTAATAGATGAAGCGACCCTTCAGGTCCACCGGCAGGGTTTCACCCTTGTTCAGCATCTCGACCATGCGCTTGTGCGCAGCGTCGCGACCGGTAAGCATCTTGCCGTTGAGCAGGACGGTTTCGCCCGGCTTCCAGCTCTGCACTTCTTCCGGGGTCAGGGTGTCGAGGTTGACGCGACGGGCCGACGGACCCGCTTCCCAGACGATTTCCGGGTAGGCGTCCAAAGGTGGCGCTTCCAGGGATGCCGGGCCAGAACCGTCGAGCACGAAGTGCGCGTGACGGGTAGCGGCGCAGTTCGGGATCATGCACACCGGCAACGAGGCGGCGTGGGTCGGGTAATCCATGATCTTCACGTCGAGCACGGTGGTCAGGCCGCCGAGGCCCTGGGCGCCGATGCCCAGCTGGTTGACCTTCTCGAACAGCTCCAGGCGCATTTCTTCGATGCGGTTCTGCGGGCCGCGGGCCTTAAGCTCGTGAATGTCGATGGACTCCATCAACACTTCCTTGGCCATCACCGCGGCTTTCTCGGCGGTGCCGCCGATGCCGATGCCGAGCATGCCCGGTGGGCACCAGCCGGCACCCATGGTCGGAACGGTCTTGAGCACCCAGTCGACGATCGAGTCGGACGGGTTGAGCATGGCCATTTTCGACTTGTTCTCGGAACCGCCACCCTTGGCTGCCACGTCCACTTCCACGGTGTTACCCGGAACGATGGAGTAGTGGATGACGGCCGGGGTGTTGTCCTTGGTGTTTTTACGAGCGCCCGCCGGGTCGGCGAGGATCGAGGCGCGCAGGACGTTTTCCGGCAGGTTGTAAGCCCGGCGCACGCCTTCGTTGATCATGTCGTCCAGGCCCATGGTGGCGCCATCCCAACGTACGTCCATGCCTACGCGAACGAAAACGGTGACGATGCCGGTGTCCTGGCAGATCGGGCGGTGGCCGGTGGCGCACATCCGCGAGTTGATCAGGATCTGCGCCATGGAGTCACGGGCCGCTGGCGATTCTTCGCGCAGGTAGGCTTCGTGCATCGCCTGGATGAAATCCACGGGGTGGTAATAGGAAATGAACTGCAGGGCGTCGGCAACGCTCTGAATCAGGTCGTCTTGCTTGATCACGGTCATGAGTCGCGCTCCTCTAAAAGACGGGAACATTCAATAAGGTGCTTGCAGCTTGGGTACTTCGGTCGGTTGCAAGCACCTTTCAAGGCACGCCGGGCATGCTGGCGCGACGCTAAAAAGGCGCGGCAGTATACCGCGCATCAAAGGCAGGTACACGCGCCGGCGGTCAAACCTTGGTCTGATTGTCGTGCCCGATCCCCGTAGGAGCTGTCGAAGGCTGCGATCTTTTGATTTTGTTTTTAAGATCAAGATCAAAAGATCGCAACCTGCGGCAGCTCACAGTGAAATTGTGGCACCCGAAAATTGAATGGTTATTTATCGGCCGCACCACTAAAGTGACATTCGGTCTGTAGAGTAGGACGCTCTGTCAGTCTCCTTTCATAGGGTGAGTCAACGATTGACCCATAACGCCATCCAGCGCCTGTTGCTCAAACGTTTTTCCCTCGCAGCCGGCACCTACGCCCTGGCCCTGCTACTGCTGTGGCTGGCGTTTTTTACCGGCCACTACGATGAGTCGCTGGCCAACGTCGCCGTCGGCAGTGGGCTGGTGGTCATCAGCCAGGCGGCGTTGTTCGTAGTGTTTTACAGCGGCTGCAACCTGCGTTTTTCCGACCCCAGCCTGACCGAGACGCAGGTGCTGCTGGGGCTGGGTTGGCAAACCTGGCTGATTGCCAATCTGGATGAGGCTCGTGGCGCGTTTCTGGTGTTCTACGTGCTGATTCTGTTGTTCGGGCTGTTTCATCTGTCGCGCCGTGCATTTGCGCGCTGTGCGTTGCTGGTCTTTTTCAGTTTCAGCGCGATCACGCTGTGGGAGGGCTACCACTTCCAGCTGGCCGACCCGGCGCTGGCCGCATTGCAGGTATGCGTACTGTTCATCGTGCTGGTCTGGCTTGAGCTGTACGCCCGTTACGTCCAGGCCTCCCGCCTGCGCATGCGTCAACGCCGCTTCGCCTTGCAGGCGCACCAGGACACGTTGCGCGGGATGATGCGCCAGCTCGAGGACCTGGTCGCTACCGACGAGTTGACCGGACTGTTCAATCGCCGGCATTTCCTGCGCCTGGCTTCACGCGAACTCAAGGCCATGGACGCCAGCGTCGTGCATGGCCTGGCGCTGATCGACCTCGATCACTTCAAGCGCATCAACGATATTCACGGCCATGCGGCTGGCGATCAGGTATTGCAGGCATTTGCCGGCGTGGCGTCGGCCTGCCTGCGCGACGGTGATGTCCTGGCGCGCTACGGCGGAGAAGAGTTTGTGGTGTTGCTGCCTGATTGCGATGCCGGTCGATTGACCGCTTGTTGCGAGCGGCTGCGCCTCGCCTTTATCGATGTCGAGCTGATCGGCTTGAAAGTCGGCAGTCTCAGCCTGTCCGCCGGCATGACCCTGCTGTTACCGGGTGATGATCTTGACGAGGCCTTGCAGCGGGCTGACCAGGCGCTTTATCGGGCCAAACGTGACGGCCGCAACCGTTGCGCTGCAGCATGGGAAAACGTCGATGCCTGAGTTGCGCGTCGGTGACCGCCAATGGTCGGTACCAGCTGGCAGTAATCTGCTTGATGCCCTGAATCAGAACGGCGTGTCGGTGCCTTACAGCTGTCGTGCCGGCAGTTGCCATGCGTGCCTGGTGCAATGCGTGCAAGGGCTGCCGAGCGACAGCCGGCCCGATGCCTTGAGTGCGCAGCAGCGCCAGCAAGGCTGGCGGCTGGCATGCCAGTGCCAGGTGGTCGAGGATTTGCAAGTGCACACCTTCGACCCGCAGCAGGATGGCAGCCCGGCCGAAGTCGCGGCCGTCGATTGGTTGAGCGCCAGCGTATTGCGCTTGCGCCTCACCCCGCAGCGTCCATTGCGCTATAGCGCAGGTCAGCATCTGGTGTTGTGGGCCGGTAATGTGGCGCGGCCGTATTCCCTCGCCAGCCTGCCGGAGGAAGACCGCTTCCTGGAGTTCCACCTCGATTGCCGCCTGCCAGGTGAATTCAGTGACGCGGCGCGTCAGCTGAGCATTGGCGATCCAGTCCGCCTCGGCGAGTTGCGGGGCGGGGCATTGCATTACGACCCGGACTGGCATGCCCGGCCGTTGTGGCTAATGGCCGCCGGCACCGGCCTGGGACCATTGTTTGGCGTGTTGCGCGAAGCATTGCGTCAGGATCATCAGGGTGCCATCCGTGTGATTCACCTGGCCCATGATGCCAATGAGCATTATCTGGCCAAACCCCTGCAAGCCATGGCAGCCAGTCGTCCGAACCTCAGTATCGAGCTCTGGACCCCAGCCGGGTTGCCAGCGGCATTGGCGCAAATGCGCCTTGTCTCTCGGCAAACCCTCGCCTTGGTCTGTGGAGCCCCCGATAGCGTTGACGCCTTCGCCCGGCGCCTGTACCTGGCAGGACTGCCGCGTAATCAACTGCTGGCCGACGTGTTCCTGCCCCGTGGTTGAGATGATACAGCTCAAGGCAATGGCGGCATTGAACCCAAAAAAGATCGCAGCCTGCGGCAGCTCCTACAATGGAATGCGTTCCCTGTAGGAGCTGCCGCAGGCTGCGATCTTTTAATCTTCAAAACAAAAAAGCCCCGCCATTCACATGGCAGGGCTTTCGTTTTTCAGCGAGCGGTCACTCAGACCATCGGATCGCCAACGTGCAGGATCTTCATGCCGTTGGTGCCACCGGTGGTGTGGTAGCTGTCGCCCTTGGTCAGGATGACCCAGTCGCCTTTCTGTACGACGCCGCGCTTGACCAGTTCGTCGATCGCCTTCTGGCTGACTTCGTTCGGTGCCAGCGAAGCCGGATCGAATGGAATGGTGTACACGCCACGGAACAGCGCCGCGCGCGCCTGGGCTTCACGGTGTGGAGTGAACGCATAGATCGGCACCGAGGAACGGATGCGCGACATGATCAGCGGGGTGTAGCCACTTTCGGTCAGGGCGATGATCGCCTTCACGCCCGGGAAGTGGTTGGCGGTGTACATGGTGGCCAGGGCGATGCTCTCGTCGCAGCGCTGGAACTCCTTGCCAATGCGGTGGCTGGAGGTCTTGCTGGTTGGGTGCTTTTCAGCGCCAACGCAGATTCGCGCCATTGCTTGCACAGCTTCCAGCGGGTACAGGCCGGCGGCACTTTCGGCCGAGAGCATCACGGCGTCGGTGTAGTCGAGCACGGCGTTGGCTACGTCGGACACTTCGGCGCGGGTCGGCATCGGGTTCTGGATCATCGACTCCATCATCTGGGTCGCCACGATCACGGCCTTGTTGTGGCGGCGCGCGTGCAGAATGATTTTCTTCTGGATGCCCACCAGTTCGGCGTCGCCGATTTCCACGCCCAGGTCACCACGGGCCACCATTACGGCGTCGGAGGCATTGATCAGGCCGTCGAGGGTTTCGTCGTCGGCTACGGCTTCGGCACGTTCGATCTTCGCCACCAGCCAGGCGGTACCGCCGGCTTCGTCGCGCAGTTGACGGGCGTATTCCATGTCGGCGGCGTCGCGCGGGAAGGACACGGCGAGGTAGTCGACCTGCATTTCGGCAGCGAGCTTGATGTCTGCCTTGTCTTTCTCGGTCAGGGCCGGTGCCGTCAGGCCACCACCGCGACGGTTGATGCCTTTATGGTCCGACAGCGGGCCGCCGATGGTCACGGTGCAGTTCAGTTCGGTAGCGGTGGCGGTGTCGACGCGCATCACCACGCGGCCGTCGTCGAGCAGCAGCTCGTCACCTACACCGCAGTCCTTGACCAGGTCCGGGTAGTCGATGCCGACCACTTGCTGGTTGCCTTCGGTCAGGGGATGGCTGGTGGAGAAGGTGAATTGATCACCGATCTTCAGCTCGATCTTCTTGTTGGCGAATTTGGCGATACGGATTTTCGGGCCTTGCAGGTCACCCAGCAGGGCAACGAAGCGGCCGTGCTTGGCAGCGAGGTCACGCACCAGCTTCGCGCGAGCCTTGTGCTCGTCGGGGGTGCCGTGGGAGAAGTTCAGGCGGGCTACGTCCAGGCCAGCCAGGATCAGCTGTTCGAGAACTTCCGGCGAGTTACTGGCCGGGCCAAGGGTGGCGACGATTTTGGTACGACGGACGGACATGCAAAGACTCCTGAGTTCAAGCGCTGAGTGAGGCTACTATGCTCTTGGGGTGTAGTCATTGTTCATGTGCACTACTTATTCGTTTGATTCTTTGAATGAACACTTTTGCTGACCTGCCACCTGAAGATTTTCGTCCACGGGTCGATACAGAGCTCAAGTCAGGAGAACTCCCATGCGATTCGTGCTCATAGCCGTCCTTGCCCTCAGTGTCGTGGGCTGCACCCGTTGGTCGATGAACCACCATTTGAACCTTGCCTATAGCGCCTATGACCGTGGTAATTGCGAGCAAGTGACGCTCGAGCTTTCCAAAGTTGAACGCGCCAGCCGCGCGCGGCCTTATGTGTGGCCAGAAGTGTCAATGTTGCGCGGTTTGTGCCTGGAACGGCAAAAACTGTTTGTCGATGCGGCGCAAACCTACCAGTTCATCATTGCTTCGTATCCGCAAAGCGAATACGCGTATCGCGCCCAGGCTCGCCTGGAAACCTTGCAAGCACTCAATCACTACCCGCTGCGAAGTTCGGCGACGGTACGTCCAACCCGCTTCTGATTACGTTTCTCATCTGGTGGCTGGCTCGCCGGCGACGGTGAGCTATAGTCGAATAGATCGGTTTGGAGCCTTGTCTGCAAACCGACGTAACACCTGTGATCGGCAGGAGTAAGCGGCAGCGGTTCATGGACTGTCGCACCAGGATCGGGGAGAGCGCGCCCATCGCCTGTCTATCAGGCCGGCCCGTTCCGAAGCATTAGTGCGGCCCTGCTTAAGGGCCTGGCAAAGCGAATTCAGCATGTTCACTGACCGCCGGATCGAGCGGCATCAACTGCCGTATTTTCTGAAAGTGTTCAACCGCATTACCGACAAGCCGATTGGCTATCTCGGCAACGTCTCCGAAGACGGGCTGATGCTTATCAGTCAGTTGCCGATGATGATCGGCGTGGATTTCGATTTGCGCCTGAAAATCCCCGCGAGCGGCGGGTGCATGCAGGTCATCGATCTGCGGGCGTGTTGCCTGTGGTGTCATGAAGACGCAACTCCTCACTACTATGACGCCGGGTTCAGCCTGCAACGGGCACCCCCGGAGTATGGGCAACTGGTGGAGGCATTGAGGCAGTACTTCAGTTTTCAGCCGTTGCCGGCGTCTGCCTGATGCCGCATGGGTTGCGCTTGGAGCGTTGTTAAATCGTCCCTGCTTTTTTCCAGCTCAAGTACCGGGTGACCAACTCGGGGCCCAACGCCTCGGGTTGCCCATCCACTACCGGTACTCCGTGGGCGATCAAGCGCTCATGGAGTGCTGCGCGCGAATTCAGGTATTCGACCGTCCCGCAATAGGCCAACGCCTCTGACAAAGTTTGCACCGGCAATAGTCGCGTCGTATCCAGGACGCTCTCACGCAAGCTTGCGACCAACACCTGGTGCTGCTTGCTCAAGCGCTTGACGGCAGTCAGCAGTTCATCATCGTCTTCATCGCGCAGGTTGGTGACCAGCAGCACCAGCGCCCGCCGTTTCTGCCGGGACAGCAGTTGGCTGGCAGCGGCTTGATAATCGGCGCTGCGTTGAGTGCTGTTCAGATCGTAGACCGAGTTGAGCACCACGTTGAGCTGGCCAGCACCTTTCACCGGGGCGAGGAAGCGCGGATGATCACTGGCAAAGGTGCAGAGGCCTACCGCATCCCCTTGGCGCAGCGCGACGTAGCTCAACAACAGGCAGGCATTGAGCGCATGATCAAAATGCGCCAGTTCGCCGTCCTGGCTGCGCATGCGTCGACCGCAATCGAGCATGAAGATGATCTGTTGGTCACGCTCGTCCTGGTACTCCCGGGCAATGGGCGTGCGTTGGCGGGCAGTGGCTTTCCAGTCGATCTGGCGCAGGCTGTCGCCTTCGCGAAATTCCCTTAGCTGATGAAACTCCAGGCCCAGGCCACGTCGTTGGCGCTGGCGAACACCGAGTTGGCTGAGCCAGTTGTCCACCGCCAACAGTTGGCCGCCGTAGAGTCGGGCGAAGTCGGGATAGATGCGGGTGCTGTCAATCACGCTCAGCAGGCGTTTGCCGTGCCATAGCCCCAATGGGCTGGGCAGGCTGATTTCGCAGTTCTCGAAGCTGAAGTGGCCGCGCTTGAGCGGGCGCAGGCGATAATCGATGTCACTGTGCTGGCCGGGTTGAAGTTCCACCGACAGCGGCAGGTTTTCGAAGCTCAGGCCGTCGGGTACGTGGTCGTAGACCTGGATGTTCAGTGGCAGGGGAAAGTCGTGCTCGACTTGCAGTCGCACGACGCTCCAACGGCCGAGGGCCAGGCTGCCGGGCAGTTGACGTTGTACCCGGGGCGACGGCAGGCGGTTGAGACGGATGGCGTCGATTATTGCCAGGGCCAAGAGAGCCAGGAGCAAGCCCCAGTTGATCGAGAACAGCGTTGATGGAACCGCGATGTCCAATGCGTGCAATGTGCCCAGAATGAGACCGATGCCCAGCAAGGTCGCAAGCCAGGCCAGTAGCAGGCGCGAGGGTTTCACAGCCGTGGCGCCGGTACTTGGTCGAGCAGTTGCCGCAACACCTGATCGACGTCCAGCCCTTCGATATCCAGTTCCGGCGCTATGCGCACACGATGGCGCAGAACGGCCAGGGCGCAGCCTTTTATGTCGTCAGGGATCACAAACTCGCCACCGCGCAACAACGCCCGCGCCCTTGCGCAGCGCACCAGCGCAATGGATGCACGAGGCCCGGCACCGAGGGTCAGGCCGGGCCAACTGCGGGTGGTGCGAGCCAGGCGTACGGCGTAGTCGAGGACCTGGTCGTCCAGCGGCAAATCGCTGGCAATGCGCTGCAAGGCCAGGACCTCCCTGGCTTGCAGCACCGTGCGCAGCGGTTGGACATCGAGCATGTCGGCCCGGGTCGAGCGGCTGACCTGGCGCACCATGTCCAACTCCTGCTCCACGTCAGGGTAGTCCATGCGCACCTTGAGCATGAAGCGATCGAGTTCGGCTTCCGGCAACGGGTAAGTGCCTTCCTGTTCGATGGGGTTTTGCGTGGCGAGCACCATGAATGGCTGCGCGATGGGCAGGGCGCGGCCTTCGAGGGTCACTTGGCGTTCCTGCATGGCTTCGAGCAGTGCGGCCTGGGTTTTTGCCGGGGCCCGGTTGATCTCGTCGGCGAGCAACAGGTTGGTGAACAACGGTCCCTTGCGCAGCTTGAATTGCTCGGTCTGCATGTCGTACACCGCATGCCCGGTGACATCGCTTGGCATCAGGTCCGGCGTGAACTGGATACGCGCGAATTCGCCGCCGAAACAACGTGCCAGCGCCCTGACCAACAGCGTCTTGCCCAGCCCCGGCACGCCTTCGAGCAATACGTGGCCGCCAGCGAGCAGGGCGGTGAGAACGTCGTCGATGACGGTGTCCTGGCCGATCACGGCTTTTTGCAATTCATGGCGCACCGCCTGGGCCAACTGGCAGGCACGCTGGCGTTGCCGGATGGCGTGGTCGATTGCATCGGGCTCGATCGGTTGACTCATAACGCATTCCTCAAGGTTTGCAGGTGGGCGACCTGGCGGCTGAATTCAGCACTGGAAAACCGCTGTTTCGACCGCGGGCCCATGGCTTGGCTGATCGCGTCTGCGGGCTGGCCGCTCAGACGGGCGAGCACCCGCCATTGTTCGGCGACATCGAGTTGTTCATAGCCAGGATGACGATGTCTCACGCGGCGCAGTATGTCTTGCTGCAAGGCCTGCAACAGGTTGTCCTGGCCGTTGTGTCGCAACATGAAATCGGCGCTGGCACGCAGGTGTTCCTGCAATTGGCGGCGAGCTTTGGTTTGCGGTTGCAGCAGTGGCCCATGGCGCACGCCGAAGTGCCAGCAACCCAGGCCGATCAGGGCGGCCAAGGCGACCAACGCCTGGGGGAAATGGCGTAGCAGCAGTGTCAGCAGGCTGTCGTGCTCGGTATTGAACAGCAGGGTCACGCTGGTATCGGCGGTCAGGTACCAGAGCAGCCAGGCGTTGTCGTATTGATCGATGGCCGGGATTTTCCACAGGTCGGCGTCGGTCACCACAATGATCGAGCCAAGCCCGTGGTTCAGTTGCATCATATGGGTTGCCTTGGCACTGTTGGCCCAGGCCTTGGCGAGGTTTTTCGGGTCTTCGAGATGGAACGTGGTATCGAAGCCGGCGTAGGCCGGTGCGTCTTCATCTTCCAGATAGAGTTTGGTCAGTTGCGGGTAGGGATCATCCGGGGTGTCGGGCGGTGGGTCCTTGAGGTCTTTGCTCAGCGACTGTTGCAGTTGCACCCGATCCAGCAACAGGTCATTGCTTTGCCCGGTCTTTTCATCCCACAGCGACTGGGCAACGAACAGCAGGCGCCCGCCGGCTTGGGTCCAGTCCAGCACCTGATCGATCTGCCTGGGCGTCATGTTGTAGCGATCGCCTAGCAACAACAGGCTGTGATGCTGCGGCGCCAGGGTTGGCAGGATATCGAGGCTGTTGGCATGGCTGACACTCAGGCCCTGCTTGCGCAAAAAAAGCTCGGCGGCCAGGTACGGGTTGACCAGGGCTTCAGGCGCCGGGCCATGGTCGATTTCGACCGGATAGGGCGTTGCCTTCAGGTACAGATAAATCATCAACACGGCCAGCAGAACAGCGGTCATCGTGCTGATGAATGGCCAGGCGCGCCGGTTCAATGGGGGATTCCCGAGTCAAATACGCCACGCCAGCCGTTACACAGTTCGCGCTGAACATGCGCGGGTGGCAATTGGTGTCCATAGGCCATGTTTTGCCAGTGCACGGTCAGGTCTTTGCTGAAGGCCAGCAGGGCCGGGTGCTGTAGTTGTTCGATGCGTTCAAGCACCTGGCCTTCGGTGTCGGCGGCCTTGAGTGGCATGTCGAAATCGTGCAAGAGGCGGCTGAGCAGGGCGCGATAGAGCAAGCCAAGCGCTGCACGCGGATTGTTCTGCCAGAGGCTTTCGGCACTGGCAGCGATGTCGCAGGGCAGGGTCTCGCGGCTGAGGTCAAGACCAAATACCTGAGGGGCAGGCGGGTGGGGGGCTTTTTTAGCGGGACGCGGTCGACGGCTGACGAATGCCTGCAACCCCTCACGGTAGTACCAGATCAAGCCCCCGATGGCGGTGATCACGGCTGCCCACAGCACAACTTCGATCAGCGTGGCCAACGCGCCGAAGTCTCGGTTGTCAAACATCTGGAGCAGCGCCTTTAGCCATTGGGGTGTGTGGTCTTCATTCGCGCCTTGGTCCGCGGCCTGGTTTTCGCCGAATCGATAGCGGGTGACGGTTTCCCTGTTCTTGAACGGAGGCTGGTCGAGGATGGCCTTGATGCTGTCCCTGGACCCCTGGCTGGTCAATGGTTGCTGCAGCATGCGCGGACTGTCGGGCGTCGCAATGGCCGACTCGGACGCCCAAGCAGTGGGGGTGATCGGCAGCAGCAAGGTCGCCGCCAGCAACAGGGCAAGGGTTGCTCCGCTCAAACGATGGGACAGGCTGCGAAACACCAGCTCGATATCCCAGGCTTCGAGCGCGGTGCGTCGGTTCAGGTACAGGCTGAAGCCTGCGGCCACGTAGATCGGTTCCCAAACCACCAGCACCAGGACGTAGAAGCCGTTGGACAGGTGTTCCAGCCAATGCCAGTCCTGCGTCGCGGCGCTGATCAGCGACTGCCAGCTCCAGTCGAGGGCGACCTGTTGTGGCAACAGCAGATAGAACAGCACCATCAAACCGATCCATAACGCGCCTTCCAGGTGCGCACCTATCACGGTCAGCCAGCGTGCCGCGCTGGCGTCACGCTGCAACAACACTTGCAACCGCTGTTGGCGCGCATCACCGCTCAGGCCTTCGAGCTGTAACACGGGCAGCGTGAAGCTGCGACTCAGGCTCAGGCGTCGCCAGGTCAGGCTGGCCAGCAGTTGTGGCTTGAGCAACCGTGGCCACTGGTAAAGCGCCTGTTTGAGGGTGGGCGTTTCTGCAAAAATGGCTTTGGAAAGGATGTACAAGGGCAAGCGTTCAAACGCCGGTTTCAGCCACCAGAAGATGAACACGGCCAAGGTCGGCGAATCCCACAGCAACCAGGTGAGCACCGCGAAAACCGGCAAGGTGACAATCGCCCAACTGCTCATCAGCAGGCACCGGTGGCGCTGGCTCAACAGCACGCCGAGGTCCATGGCTTCCCAGGTCGATCTTGGGCGAATGACCACGGTGGTGTCACTCAGGCGCATGATGCGTCCGTCCGGCGAATATCAAGTAAATCGCCACCAGCACCCAGAGGGCCGCACCGACCAGGTATTTGGTCAGGGGTGCCGGTGTCGTCATCGACGACCAGTAGGCTTCTATAAATGCCGCAATCAGCAGAAATAACATGACGCCGCAAATCAGCAGAACGCTCTTGCGGGCCGCCAGGCGCAAGGCTTCGGCGCGGGGCAGGCGTCCCGGTGCAATCAACGCCCAACCCAGTTGCAGGCCTGCGGCACCCGCCAGGGCAATGGCCGTCAACTCAAGGGCACCGTGACCGACCACGAATGACCAGAAGCTTTGCCCGTAGCCGATATGCGTCAGGTGTCCGGCTACCGCGCCGATCATCAAGCCGTTGAAGACCAGGAAGAACGCGCTGCCCAGGCCGAACAGCAATCCGCTGGCGTAGGTCTGAAAGGCGATCCCGATGTTGTGCATGATGTAGTAGCCGAACATCGCCCAGTCTTCACTGGCTGCACGCTCCATCGAGCGTCCCAGGTGACCGGCATCGGGGTCGTACATGCTTTGCATGTCGCTGACCTGATCGGCCGGAATCAGGTTGTAGACCAGTTCCGGAAACAGATAAACCAGCCCCGCCATTGCGATCAGGCTGCCGAAAAACATCAGGCTGGCAGCGAGCACGAAGCGCCATTGTTCACGTACCAGCCGGGGGAAGCCCGCCAGGATGAAACCCAGTGCATGGGCTCCAAAATGGCTGCGATGTCGATAAAGCTGCTGATGCCCACGTAACACCTGTTGCTGCAATGAGTCATTCAGGAAACTGCTGTAACCGCGCTCGCGGGCCAGCGCCAGGTGTTGGCAGATGCGCCGATAATCGGCCAGGAAATTGTCGGCCCCTTTGGCTTTGCTGTCCCGCTCCAGCCTGTCCAGCAGGAGGGAGAACTGCTCCCATTCAGCCATATGTCGATGTTCGAAAAGGCTTTGTTTCATGTCGGACCCAACAAACCGTGGGCAATGCCGTTGAGTTCGGCCACGGCGCGGGAAGCCGGAACCTGCAAGGGGCGCGCGAGTATCGAGGCGAGCTCATTGACCCTGGCATCGGACAGTCCGGCCTGGCGTTCGGCAAAACCGAGGATGGCACGTTGCTCGGTCAGTGTCAGGGCAAAAGGAGGACGACGGGGTTGCGAGGGTGGGAGTTGGGGACGGGTAAGCGGCTGCTCGCGGTAGACCACCAGCGTGCCGGCGGCCAGGTCACCGAGGCGCTTGAAATTGGGGTGTTGCAGGCAACTGATAGCGCCGAGAAAGTAGCCAAACGGCAACATGTCGACAAATCGCAGCAGGTTGCGCAACAGTGACGCGGACCAGTCGATAGGCGTGCCATCGTCCTGTATGACCCGAAGACCCATCCATTGTTTGCCCGGTGAGCGCCCCTGGTTGAAGACTTCGAACAGCACCATGTACCACCAGCTTACGCCGAAGAGCAGGATCGAACCCAGCCCCGCACCGAGTTTTCCGAGCATTGCCAAAGCAATGAACATCAGGCCCAGGATCAACCCGCGTATCGCCAGGTCGATGGAAAACGCCAGTGCGCGCACCATCAAGCCGGCCGGTCGCAGCGGCAAGTCTATGCCTTCGGGCGTTTCCACCTGATACCGCGTGTCCACTGGTGGTGGCAGCGTTGCTTTCCGTGGCAGTGCTGTGGTGTCGAGCATGGGCAACCTGATGGTGTGGCCTGATCGGTTTGTCTCTTCACCGGATGCTAGCAGCCTCGCCGGAAAAAACGACATAACTATGTATTGCATATTGCGTGGCCAGGGATGATTCAATGGCACGATTGCTGGCCGGAGCGGGACGGGAACGCCTAGACTTCGCCAATCTTCAGTTCAGGAATAGCCCGTGACCTCCATCTTCTGGTACGACTACGAAACGACGGGTATCAATCCCCGTTGCGACCGCCCGCTGCAAATGGCGGGGTTGCGTACTGACTTCGAGCTCAATGAAGTCGACGAGCCTGTCAATCTCTTTTGCCGGCCCAGCGACGACATCCTGCCGCATCCCGCGGCTTGCGCAATCACCGGCATCACGCCCGCCCAACTGGCCGAGGACGGGTTGAGCGAAGCCGACTTCATGACCCGGGTGCATGCCCAACTGGCGGCGCCGGGTACTTGCGGCGCCGGGTACAACACCTTGCGCTTCGACGATGAGATGACCCGCTACAGCCTGTACCGCAATTTTTTCGACCCTTATGCACGGGAATGGCAGGGTGGTAACAGTCGCTGGGACCTGATCGATGTCGTTCGCGCAGCCTATGCCTTGCGCCCCGATGGCCTTGTCTGGCCGACAGACGAAGAAGGGCGAGTGACACTCAAGCTCGAACGCCTGACCGCCGCTAACGGGATCGATCATGGCAGCGCCCACGAAGCGCTGTCGGACGTTCGCGCCACGATTGCCCTGGCGCGCCTGATCCGGGAAAAACAGCCGAAGTTGTATGACTGGTTGTTTCAGCTTCGCAGTAAACAAAAGGTGCTGGACCAGGTGCGCTTGCTGCAACCGATGGTGCATGTTTCAGGGCGCTTTTCTGCGGCGCGCAACTATGTCGGCGTAGTGTTGCCCTTGGCCTGGCACCCACGCAATAAGAACGCACTGATTGTTTGCGACCTGCACCTCGACCCGCAGGGTTTGCTCGATCTCGATGCCGAAACCTTGCGCCAGCGTTTGTATACCCGCCGCGACGAGCTGACAGAAGGTGAATTACCCGTACCGCTCAAGCTTATCCACATCAATAAATGCCCCGTGGTCGCGCCTTTATCGGTTCTTCGTCCCGCAGATCAGTTGCGCTTGGGGATGGATGTTGCGCTCTATCAGCAACGTGCACTGCGGCTAAGTGACGCGCAGCAGGATTGGCAAGCTAAAGTTCTGGCGATTTATGCCCGGGAAGATTTTTCCTCGAGCGAGGATCCTGAGCAACAGTTATACGACGGATTTATCGGGGACCGTGATCGGCGTTTATGCGAGCAAGTCAGAACAGCCGACCCGCTGCAATTGGCGCAACAGCAATGGCCTTTCGATGATGAACGTTTGCCAGAGCTATTGTTTCGATATCGAGCACGTAACTTTCCCGATACCTTGAATCTCGACGAGCAAGAACGCTGGCGAATATTCTGTCAGAAACGTCTATCAGTCCCTGAATGGGGCGCGCCAAATACCCTGGATAGTTTTACAGAGGCGGCAGCCCAGTTGGCCCTTACAGCGACATCGTTGCAGCAGGCGGTTCTCAATGATTGGCGGGAATATGTACAGGGTCTTCGCAATCGTTTGAATCTTTGAAATCGAAAATGCCCCGGGGCTAAACTCCGGGCATAAAAAAACGCCAGCGTATGCTGGCGTTTTTTTTGTCGCAATCGATCCGCGACAAGCGCGTGAGCTTAGCCCAGCAGGGTAGCCCAGCCTTCAACCACGTCACCGCCCCACTTGGCTTTCCACTCTTTCAGAGTTTTGTGGTTGCCACCTTTGGTCTCGATGACTTCGCCGTTGTGCGGGTTTTTGTATTGTTTAACTTTGCGAGCACGCTTGGTGCCAGTAGTTTTTACTGCACCGCCACGTGGCGCTTTGGTTTTGGCTTCTGGATCCAGCAGCGCGATGATGTCGCGCAGGGATTTGGAATATTCGCCCATCAGGGTGCGCAGTTTGCCTTCGAATTCCAGCTCAGTCTGCAGTTTGTCGTCTTGGGACAGATTCTTCAAACGGGCTTGCAGCTCTTTGATAGCTTCTTCGGTGGCGCGATATTCGTTGATCAAGGACATGATTACTACCTTATGTAGGGCGCTGGATGGCAGGTGACAGTGCGGCAATAATAGTCAGGCTGTTTCATCAAGTAAACATTAAACCTCGTTTATTTAATTAAATTCCAGTGAGTTCAGCACACATTGGAGGCGCAGTTAAATAACGCGCCGCCTGTGCTACAGATATTTACAAATCAGTGCTGGTCGATAGCCAATTAGGGGCGTTCGCCTGATGCTGCGCGAACGTTGGCGCAGGCCATTGGGGAAGGCGGCGTGTCATCAATACTGCAGTTTTGCTGCACAATCGCTAGAATGCCCGCCTTTGCGAAGTTCTGGAGTTTCCCCCTCATGCGCACTTTTCGGCTGGTGATTTCTTGCCCGGACCGCGTCGGCATCGTTGCCAAAGTCAGTAACTTTCTGGCGTCACATAACGGCTGGATCACTGAAGCGAGCCACCACTCGGACAATCTCAGTGGTTGGTTCTTCATGCGTCACGAAATTCGTGCCGACTCGCTGCCTTTCGGGATCGAAGCCTTGCGCGAAGCCTTTGCGCCGATTGCCGAAGAGTTTTCGATGGACTGGCGTATTACCGATACCGAGCAGAAAAAGCGCGTCGTGTTGATGGCCAGCCGCGAGTCTCACTGCCTCGCCGACTTGCTGCATCGCTGGCACAGCGATGAACTGGATTGTGAAATCGCCTGCGTGATTTCCAACCACGACGACCTGCGCAGCATGGTCGAATGGCACGGCATTCCCTACTACCACGTACCGGTTAATCCCCAGGACAAGGAGCCGGCATTTGCCGAGGTCTCGCGCCTGGTCAAGCAGCATGATGCTGAAGTGGTCGTATTGGCCCGCTACATGCAAATCCTGCCGCCTGAGCTGTGCCGGGAATATGCGCACAAGGTCATCAACATCCACCACAGCTTCCTGCCGTCGTTCGTCGGCGCCAAGCCTTACCACCAGGCTTCCCTTCGAGGGGTAAAGCTGATTGGCGCTACTTGCCACTATGTGACTGAAGAGCTGGACGCCGGCCCGATCATCGAGCAGGACGTGGTGCGTGTCAGCCACAGCGACAGCATCGAAGACATGGTGCGCTTCGGTCGAGATGTCGAGAAAATGGTGCTGGCCCGTGGCCTGCGTTACCACCTGGAAGACCGGGTACTGGTACACGGCAACAAAACCGTGGTGTTTTGACCGCTGCACGACAGGGTTGAAATTCGAAGGGCCTGGGCGTTCAATCGCACAGGCCCTTCGCCGTTTCTGCACCGAGGACATGAGCATGGCCGATCCACTGGACAAAGCCACCTCGAAGGCACCCGCCACCTTGGGTGAGGGTTGCTTGAGTCGGTACGACCCCGATGAACTGAGCCCTGAAGATGGCACTGAGTTTTCGGGGGCTGCCGAGTTGTGGGAAGCGTTGCAGCTAGAGCCTGGGCCTACGGATACACGTTCTTCATAAGCTTCTTGAGCAATGGCCGGCCCAGCATCAGTAAAAACACCGGTCCACCCACCAGCAAATAAAAGTAATAGGTCACTGCCCGCCAGATCAGGATCGCGGCCGCCGCCGTGGATTTACCTACCATGGGCGCCAACAGTGCCGCTGACGTCAGTTCAGCCGCCCCCGCACCGCCTGGCAACAGGCTGAACTGCCCCGCACTCAATGAAACCATCTGGATCAGGAAGCTCCAGGCCCACTGCAAGTCCGCGCCGAGCCCGCGCAGCGCCAGGTACAACACGCTGTAACGCAAGATCCAATGCACGCACGTCAAGCCAAACACGGTGATCAATGTCTGCGGGGGTAACTTCAGGGTGTCGGTAAACGCCGCCAGGAAGTGCAGGAGTTTGCGTGCCCAACGCATGCGGGTCGAGGGCTCGACGTTGAGGCGTGCCAGCAGTCGGCCCCCCATACGGATTACCAGGCGGTGATAGCGCGCCACCACCACGCAACTGACCAGCCCACCAAACATCGAGAGGGCACTGATGATCAGCAACCACGCCATGTGCTGGCTGAGATGCTGGAACAGGGCGTAAATCAGAATGCCGGTCAATGCGCAGAGAAAAAACAATAGATCGCTCAATTGGTCCATGGCAAACACGGCGCTGCCCCTGGCCGGTCGCACGCCATTGCGCGCCAGCAAGGCCATGATGGTCAGCGGCCCGCCGCTGCCTCCCGGCGTGGCGCAATAGGCAAATTCGGCGGCCATCACCACGCCAAGGCTCTTGACCGGGCTGACCTTGTTGCGCTGATCTCCCAGCAACAGGCGCAATCGCAGGGTATTGACCACCCAGCACAGCAAGATCATGCCGAGCATGACCAGCAAGCTGCTCAGTGGAAAGTCATTGAGCCGTGACCAGGTTTCGCTGCCGCCCAGGAGCCAGGGAATCAGTAACGCGGCAAGTAGACCGATGCACAGCAGGATCGAGCGGCTCATGCCGCACGCCCCATGCGCTGGCTTTGCAGGGCCAGCCAACGGGTCTTGGTCATGGGTACGCGGCCCTCATCGAGCAGGCGCTTGAGGGTTTGCAGCCAGTACGTACGCGAGAACTCATGACGCATGTCCACCGGGTGCAGGCCCAATCGAATTACCGGCGCCGATCGCCAGCGCTGTTCGAGTTGCTGGCTGACCAGTTTCGATACGCCACGCCGCCAGGCACTGCGTGCGCTCCAGACCAGTCCGGGGGCATCGATTGCAGTGAAATCAGGCAGGCGAAAAAGATGCCGGGCATCACTGGTGTAATCCAGCGGTAATTGGCGCAAGGCCTGGCGCGTGCCTTCGCTCATCAACCAGGCGGGAGCGACGAAACCCTGGAGCGGCCAATTGTTCCGTTGGAACATTTCAATGCCGGCGTGCAAGCGGTTGAGGGCGGCTTCGCGAGACAAACTGTAGAACTCGCCTTCATGGGTGTAGATCCGGCGCATGAACCAGTCATGGGGGTTGCTCGCCTTCGGCGCGTCATCGCAGTGAAAATAACCGTGCAGCACCAGTTCATCGCCGCGCTCGAGCCGTGCGCCGAGCTGACGACAAAATTGCGGTTGGGCTCGCAAGTCGTAGTGTTTGTGGAAATCCGGCACAACAAGCCAGGTGATCGGCACGCTGCCAAGCGCGTCGACGGCTTCGACAAAGGGCTGGTAATCGGCCCAGGTGGGTGGCGCGACATCGTGCAGTACCAGCAGCAGGCTCGGGGCGCTCATAGATTCAACCATTGGCGGCTCGCGGCCATTGACTGCCGAGGACGGCGTGATAATGGCCGAGCAGGCTGTTGACCACTGCGTCCCAGGCGTAATACCGCTCGACATGGCGTCGGGCTTGCTGGCCGAGGGCTACGCTGCCCTGGCTGAACAGTTCGCGCACGGCGTTGGCCATGGCCAACGGATCGTTGGGGGCGCACAAGACGCCACATTGATCGGTGATGATTTCCTCAAAGGCGCCAGCAGCCACCGCCACGACGGGTATACCGCAGGCCATGGCTTCGAGGGTCACCAGGCCAAAGGTTTCCTGGTCACCGGCATGCAGCAACGCGTCGGCACTGGCCATCAGGCGGGCGACTTGGGTGGCAGGGCGGAACCCGTCGATGACCGTGACGTTTCCCGGCACAGAGGTCGGCATCGACGAACCGACCAGCAGCAAGTGATAGCGTCGGCCCAGGCGCTTCATGCATTCGAGCAGCACCGGCAGGTTTTTCTCCTTGGAACCGCGCCCCGCGAAGATCAATAGATGAGTGTTTTCGTCAAGGCCCAGGTCGGCCCGAAGGTTGGTGTCCCGTGCATCGGGATGAAACACCTGGAGATCGACCCCCAGGGGCTGCACGAAAACGTTCTTCACCCCAAGGCCGGTCAGTTTATCGGCCATGACCCTGCTCGGTGCCAGTACCCGGTCGAAGTTTCCGTAGAGCTTGCTGACATAGGCCTCGACGTTTGGCGTGACCCAATTGCCCATTCTATTGCGGGCTAGCAGTGGCAGGTCGGAGTGATAAAAGCCGATGACGGGCACATCCAGTTGGCGACGGGCGTCCAGGGCCGCCCAGGCGGTGAGGTAGGGGTCGCCGACTTCAATCAAATCGGGGTGCAGATCCTGCAGGACATTGCGCCAGGGCGCGAGACGCAGAGGGAAGCGATAGCCTTTGCCGAAAGGCAGGGCGGGAGCCGGAACCGTATAGATGCCATCCTGTTCGCTGAGAACGGCCCCCGGTATCAACACGCTGTGGCGGATACCGGGCCTGGTGCACAGGCGATGATGCTTGGCATCCAGATAAGTGTGTACGCCACCGCTGGCAGGGGCGTAGAACATGGTTTTGTCAGAAATATGCACGATGAACATTCCTCCAGTCCGTTGTTCTCCTTGGTTGACCTTAATGAAGAATAGTTGTTCGGTCAGGATTTGGCGGGGATGGGGAGGGGCTGGAGAGGGGGTGGGGAGGGGNNGGTGTATGGACGGATTGGTGTCAGGGTATTTCTCCTCGCGGGCGAGTCGGATCGCCGCCCGCGAAGAGGCCAGCTAAAACGCTAGATGCGGAAGCTGCCTACCAACTGCTTCAATCGCGCTGCCTGTTGCTGAAGGTCCGTACATGCGCGCAATGTTGACTGCAGGTTTTCCACACCTTCCTGGTTCAGGGTGTTGATTTCGGTGATGTCGACATTGATCGACTCGACCACGGCGGTCTGCTCCTCGGTGGCGGTTGCCACCGACTGGTTCATGCCGTCGATTTCGCCGATGCGTTGCGTCACGCTGCTCAGGCGCTCGCCAGCCAGGTTGGCAATTTCCACGCTGTCCTGACTGTGGCGCTGACTGTCGCTCATCGTGCTAACCGACTCGCGGGCGCCGACCTGCAGCTCTTCGATCATGGTCTGAACCTGCTGTGCCGATTCCTGGGTGCGATGCGCCAGGTTTCGCACTTCATCGGCCACCACGGCAAATCCACGCCCGGCTTCACCGGCCCGTGCCGCTTCGATGGCGGCATTGAGCGCCAGCAGGTTGGTTTGCTGGGAAATGCTGGTGATGACCTGAAGAATCTGACCAATGTTCACGGTTTTGCTGTTGAGCGATTCGATGTTGCTGCTCGAGGCGCTGAGCATGTTCGACAGTTGATTCATGGCGGCAATGCTGCGGTCTACCACTTGCTGGCCATCTTCGGCCAGGTTGCGGGCATCGCTGGCCTGGCTCGACGCTTGCGCGGCATTGCGGGCGATTTCCTGGGCGGCGGCACCGAGCTGGTTGATCGCCGCTGCCACGCTGCTGGTGCGCGACGCTTGCTGGTCGGAGTTGTACATCGACGAGTTCGAGGCGGCGACCACGCGTAATGCCACTTCGTTGACCTGGCCGGTGGCCGAGGACACTTCGCGGATCGATCCGTGGATTCGTTCCACGAAACGGTTGAAAGCGGTGCCGAGGTTACCGAACTCGTCGTTGTTCTGGATCACCAGGCGTTTTTTCAGGTCGCCTTCGCCGTCGGCGATGTCGGCCATGGCCCGGGTCATGACGTGCAGCGGCTGAATCAACAGGCGGATCAGCATGCCCAGCAGGGCGATGATGATGGCGACGGCGATCACCGTGGCAATCACCGCCGAGGTGCGGAACTCGCTGAGCATCGAGAAAGCCTTGTCCTTGTCCACCGACAGGCCGATGTACCAATTGACCGACGGCAGGCCCTTGATCGGAGTAAAGGTGACGATGCGGGTCTTGCCGTCGACCACGATTTCACTGAAGTCGCGGCTGATGCGCGGGGTATTTTGCGGGTATGCCTCGCCCAGGGACTTCATGACCAGGGCTTTGTCCGGGTGGACCAGGATCTTGCCGTCGGCGCTGACCAGAAATGCGTAGCCCATGCCGTCGAAATCCCGGGCGCTGAGGGTATCGATCAAGGTTTGCAGGCTGAGGTCGCCGCCCACTACGCCAACGCCTTGCCCGGCTTTCGTCGAGGCCGTGGCCAGGGAAATGATCGTTTGCCCGGTCGCTGCATCGACATAGGGTTCGGTCAGGGTCGGCGTGCTGCTGTTTTGCGCACCCTTGTACCAAGGACGAACCCGAGGGTCGAAACCGTCCGGCATCTTCGCATCCGGACGGATGGTGAAGTGCCCGGAAGCGTCGCCTAGGTAGGACGCCATGAACGTCGACGTCAGAGCTTTCTGTTCCAGCAGGGCGGCGACGTTGGCTTGTTCCGGGTTGATGGCAATGTTTTGCGAGAGGTTCTCGATCAGCAGGATACGGCCGGTCAGCCAGGTCTGGATATTGCTGGCGGTGACGTCGCCCATCTCGTTGAGATAGTTGCCCAGGTCTTCGCGGATGGCATTGCGCTGTAAATAGTCGTTATACAGGGTAAATGAGGCGAAAGTCGCAATGACGATAAGGGCGGCGGCAAGCAGGATTTTGTGGCTGAAGCGTAGATTTTTGTTCATGGCTTGGGGTTCCGCTAAGGTCTTAATGCCCAGCGCGTGCTTTTATAAAGGAACGCACGATGGGCAATGTTGAAAGCAAGTGATATTTCCGTCGCTCCTTAAGGGAAATGTCCGACAGATTTGTGTCTGTCTGCTTTGTCGATATTTCTATCGGCCGTGTAGGACCAAAGATTAACCATGGGTGACCAAATGCCTGATTCATTGCAACTTGTTATCGGCGCCGATCTCGCGGGCCAGCCGATCGCCCAGGCCATGCGCCTGGCGAACCGTCACGGATTGATCGCAGGCGCTACCGGGACCGGCAAGACCGTCACGTTGCAACGTCTGGCCGAAGCCTTCAGCGATGCCGGCGTGGCGGTCTTTGCCGCCGACATCAAGGGTGACCTGTGTGGCCTGGGCGCTGCCGGCAACCCCCAGGGCAAGATCGCCGAGCGCATTGCCGGTATGCCGTGGCTGAACCACAAGCCAGCGGCCTATCCGGTGACCTTGTGGGATATTCACGGTCAGTCCGGTCATCCTTTGCGCACGACATTGAGTGAAATGGGGCCGTTACTCCTCGGCAGCCTGCTGGAATTGACCGACAGCCAGCAGTCGGCGCTGTATGCCGCGTTCAAGGTGGCCGACCGCGAGGGTTTGTTGCTGTTGGATTTGAAGGATCTCAAGGCGCTGCTCAATCACCTCAAGGACCACCCCGAACTGCTGGGGGATGACGCGGCGCTGATGACCACCGGCTCCAGCCAGGCCCTGCTACGACGCCTGGCAACCTTGGAGCAGCAGGGCGCTGAGGCGCTGTTTGGTGAGCCGGCGCTGCAACTGGAGGATATTCTGCAACCGACCGCCGATGGCCGCGGGCGCATCCACCTGCTCGATGCCAGTCGTCTGGTGCATGAAGCCCCCAAGGTCTACGCGACGTTCCTGTTGTGGCTGCTGGCGGAACTGTTCGAGCAACTGCCGGAACGTGGCGATGCGGACAAACCGTTGCTGGCGCTGTTTTTCGACGAGGCGCATTTGTTGTTCGCCGGCACGCCCAAGGCGCTGCAGGATCGACTGGAGCAAGTGGTGCGGCTGATTCGATCCAAAGGGGTGGGGGTGTATTTCGTCACCCAGTCACCGGGCGACTTGCCCGATGACGTGCTGGCACAGCTGGGCCTGCGCATCCAGCACGGCTTGCGCGCGTTCACCGCCAAGGAGCAGAAATCTCTGCGAGCGGTGGCCGATGGCTTCCGACCGAATCCGGCGTTCGACGCCCTGTCGGTGCTGACCGAGCTGGGTATCGGCGAGGCACTGGTGGGCACCTTGCAGGACAAGGGCACACCGGAAATGGTCCAACGAGTGCTGGTGGCTCCACCGCAATCACGCATCGGGCCGCTGACGGAAACGGAGCGCACGCTGCTGATAGCCGGTTCGCCGTGCAAGGGGCGGTATGACAAGCCGATCGATCGCGAATCAGCCTATGAAATACTGATGGGCCGCAAGGGGCTGGCACCCGAACCTGAGGCAGCGCCGGCGAAACCGGCGGCGCAGGAGCCGAGCTTCACCGAGCAGGCCGGAGAGTTTCTCGGCACGGCGGCGGGACAGGCACTGAAATCAGCGATGCGACAGGCGGCTAATCAGCTGGGACGGCAATTGGTGCGCGGGTTGATGGGGTCATTGTTGGGCGGCAGCAAACGCCGCTAACTGTGGGAGCGAGCCTGCTCGCGAATCCGATGTTACATTCAACATTTATGTCGACTGAAGCACCGCTTTCGCGAGCAGGCTCGCTCCCACAGGGGTTCTATGTCATGCCCTGGACTTGGCGTGCGCCGCCAGGCGCTCCAGCGCCGCCCGCAGATTTGGATCGCTGATGCCGTCGGCCGTGGCCTGGATGGTCGCGGCCGCATCATTGGATAAATCCATGGTATGCCCGGTCGCCCCTTGTTGAACGGTAGGCGGCTGGACCTTGAAGAGGATTCGCGTGAGGCTGGCGAACTCATCGAACATCTGCAGTTGCCGCTGCAGGCGTTTTTGCTGGTAGCGCAGGCGGGTGGCCCAATGACCATCGGTGACAATGAGCAACAAACTGCCTTCGCGCCAGGACGCCACGTGGCAATGCGCGCGCGCGGCGGGTTGCAGCTGGCTCTCGAGCAAGCGTTGCAAATGACCCAGGCGTTGAGCATGGCCTAGAATGGCCTTGAGCGGCTTGGCTTCGCGAAGCAGGACGGCGGGTGCTCTGGCCGTAAGAGGGCGAAATGCCATGATCAGACACCTGAAGTAACAGAGCCGCCATGGTAGCAGAAAGCACCGGATGCGCCCGCCCCATTGCTTTGCGCGCGCTTTACCCATTAAATCAACCAGTAACTTCTGCCGTGAATGGCTTGAAGTTCAGCGATTTGCCCTTATTTTAAATGAGCCCCGTCACAACGCTGTGCCAGCATCGTGGAGTAACGCCACTTTCCTCACCACCGTTTCCGGGTAGAATGCTCGTTCGCATGCGGCCATGAGGGCTGCTCGGGCGACTCACGGGGCCGCCCTCCATCCCTTTAGTGTGGAAGATCCTGCCGATATGTTTGCGCCTTTGTTAAAAAAACTTTTTGGAAGCAAGAACGAGCGTGAAGTCAAACGCATGCTCAAGACGGTGCAACTCGTCAATGCCTTCGAAGAGCGAATGGTGGCCCTTTCGGACGATCAATTGCGTGCCAAGACAGACGAGTTCAAGGCCCGCTTCTCCAAAGGGGAAACCCTCGACCAGCTTCTGCCGGAAGCCTTCGCGGTTGCCCGTGAAGCCGGCAAGCGCGTCATGGGTATGCGCCACTTCGATGTCCAGCTGATCGGTGGCATGACCTTGCATGAAGGCAAGATCGCCGAGATGCGTACCGGTGAAGGCAAGACCCTGGTGGCAACACTGGGTGTTTACCTCAACGCATTGTCCGGCAAGGGCGTGCACGTTGTGACGGTGAACGACTACCTGGCCCGTCGTGACGCCAACTGGATGCGCCCGCTCTACGAATTCCTCGGCTTGACGGTCGGCGTGGTCACGCCATTCCAGCCGCCGGAAGAGAAACGCCTGGCCTATGCCGCCGACATCACCTATGGCACCAACAACGAGTTTGGTTTCGACTACCTGCGCGACAACATGGCGTTCAGCATGGAAGAAAAATTCCAGCGCGAACTCAATTTTGCCGTGATCGACGAAGTCGACTCCATCCTCATCGACGAAGCCCGTACCCCGCTGATCATTTCCGGTCAGGCCGAGGACAGCTCCAAGCTGTATATCGAGATCAACAAACTGATCCCGCAGTTGGAGCTGCACGTCGAAGAAGTCGAAGGCGAAGTCACCAAGGCCGGTCACTACACCGTTGACGAGAAGACCCGCCAGGTCGAGCTCAACGAAGCCGGTCACCAGTTCGTCGAAGACGCGCTCACCCGCCTTGGCCTGCTGGCGGAAGGCGAGAGCCTGTATTCGGCGCACAACCTGGCCCTGCTGACCCACGTTTATGCCGGTCTGCGTGCGCACAAACTGTTCCATCGCAACGTTGAATACATCGTGCAGGACGGCCAGGTCGTACTGGTCGACGAGCACACCGGTCGCACCATGCCCGGTCGCCGTCTGTCCGAAGGCCTGCACCAGGCCATCGAAGCCAAGGAAAACCTGAACATTCAGGCCGAAAGCCAGACCCTGGCCTCGACCACCTTCCAGAACTACTTCCGTCTGTACAACAAACTGTCCGGCATGACCGGTACGGCCGACACCGAAGCGTTCGAGTTCCATCAGATCTATGGCTTGCAGGTCATCGTCATTCCGACGAACAAGCCGTTGGCCCGTAAAGACTACAACGACCTGGTGTTCCTGACCGCCGACGAGAAATATGCGGCAATCGTCACTGACATCAAGGAAAGCATGGCCGCGGGCCGTCCGGTGCTGGTGGGTACTGCGACCATCGAAACCTCCGAGCGCATGTCCGACCTGCTCAACAAGGAAGGCATCGAGCACAAGGTCCTGAACGCCAAGTTCCACGAAAAAGAAGCCGAGATCATCGCCCAGGCCGGTCGCCCGGGTGCACTGACCATCGCCACCAACATGGCCGGTCGCGGTACCGACATCCTGTTGGGCGGCAACTGGGAAGTGGAAGTGGCCTCGCTGGAAAACCCGACGCCTGAGCAGATTGCCCAGATCAAGGCGGACTGGCAGAAACGTCACCAGCAAGTGCTCGAGTCGGGTGGTTTGCAGGTGATCGCGTCCGAGCGTCACGAATCGCGCCGTATCGACAACCAATTGCGTGGTCGTGCCGGTCGTCAGGGTGACGCCGGTTCCAGTCGTTTCTACCTGTCGCTGGAAGACAGCCTGATGCGCATCTTCGCCTCTGATCGGGTGAAGAACTTCATGAAGGCCCTGGGCATGCAGCCTGGCGAAGCGATTGAGCACCGCATGGTGACCAACGCCATCGAAAAGGCCCAGCGCAAGGTTGAAGGTCGCAACTTCGATATTCGCAAGCAACTGCTCGAGTTCGACGACGTCAACAACGAACAGCGTAAAGTGATCTATCACATGCGTAACACGTTGCTGGCTGCCGACAACATCGGTGAGACCATTGCCGACTTCCGCCAGGACGTACTCAACGCTACCGTCAGCGCGCACATTCCACCGCAATCGCTGCCAGAGCAGTGGGACGTGGCGGGTCTGGAAGCGGCCCTGGAAAGCGATTTCGGTGTGAAGCTGCCGATCCAGCAGTGGCTCGACGAAGACGATCACCTGTACGAGGAAACCCTGCGCGAGAAGCTGATGCAGGAGCTGATCGCCGCGTACAACGAGAAAGAAGACCAGGCGGGCGCGGAAGCGCTGCGCACCTTCGAGAAGCAAATCGTCCTGCGCGTGCTGGATTACCTGTGGAAAGACCACCTGTCGACCATGGATCACCTGCGTCACGGTATCCACTTGCGCGGTTATGCGCAGAAGAACCCGAAGCAAGAGTACAAGCGCGAGTCGTTCACGCTGTTCTCCGAGCTGCTGGATTCGATCAAGCGCGACTCGATCCGTGTGTTGTCACACGTTCAGGTGCGTCGCGAAGATCCGGCCGAGGAAGAGGCGCGCCTGCGCCAGGAAGCCGAGGCACTGGCGGCGCGCATGCAGTTCCTGCATGAAGAGGCTCCGAGCCTGGAGCAGCCGGAGCAGTTGGGTGAAGAGGTCGATGTGGCCCTCGCCACCGCCCCGGTTCGCAATGAGCAGAAGCTGGGCCGTAACGAACTGTGCTACTGCGGTTCGGGCAAGAAGTTCAAGCATTGCCACGGGCAGATCCAGTAACCCCCGTTTCATACGCTGAAATACCCGCGCCGCGACCGGCTCATGCCGTCGCGGCGTTTTGCCATTTTTACCATCGCTTTTGCTGAAGCGGTGCAGACATCATTTATAAAGGAGCGCATTCATGGCTGTTGGTCTTGGTCCTTTGCCAACGTTGCACCCGGTTGCCGGTTTTGAACTCGGTATCGCCTCGGCCGGTATCAAGCGCCCGGGGCGCAAGGATGTGGTGGTCATGCGTTGTGCCGAAGGCTCGACGGTGGCGGGTGTATTCACCTTGAACGCCTTTTGCGCCGCCCCGGTGATCCTGGCCAAGCAGCGCGTGCAAGGTCCGGTGCGTTACCTGCTGACCAATACTGGCAATGCCAACGCCGGTACCGGTGAACCAGGTTTGGCCGCGGCCGAGCGCACCTGCGCCAAGCTGGCAGAGTTGACCGGCGTAGACGCCAGCCTGGTGCTGCCGTATTCCACTGGTGTGATCGGCGAGCCGCTGCCGGTCGAGAAAATCGAGGGCGCACTGCAAGCTGCCCTCGACGATCTGTCGGAGAACAACTGGGAAGCTGCCGCCACCGGCATCATGACCACCGATACCCTGCCAAAGGGTGCCAGCCGCCAGTTCCAGCACGACGGCGTGACCATCACCGTCACCGGTATCAGCAAGGGCGCGGGCATGATTCGCCCTAACATGGCGACCATGCTCGGCTATATCGCCACCGACGCCAAGGTTGCACGCGATGTGCTGCAAAACCTGATGCTGGACGGCGCCAACAAGTCGTTCAACCGCATCACCATCGATGGCGACACCTCAACCAACGACTGCTGCATGCTGATCGCCACCGGTCAGGCGGCGTTGCCGGAAATCACCCGTGCCGAAGGCGAGTTGTTCGCCAAGCTCAAGCAGGCGGTATTTGAGGTGTGCATGGAAGTGGCCCAGGCGATCGTTCGCGACGGCGAAGGCGCGACCAAATTCGTTACCGTTGAAGTCAACGGCGGCGGCACTCACCAGGAATGCCTGGACGTTGGCTACACCGTGGCTCACTCGCCATTGATCAAGACTGCGCTGTTCGCTTCCGACCCGAACTGGGGCCGCATCCTCGCGGCTGTTGGTCGTGCCGGCGTGCCGAACCTGGACGTGAGCAAGATCGATGTGTTCCTCGGTGAAGTGTGCATCGCCAGCCGTGGCGCCCGCGCTGCGACCTACACCGAAGCCCAGGGCGCAGCGGTGATGCAGCAGGAAGAAATCACTATTCGTATCGAACTGGGTCGTGGTGATTGCAGCGAAACCATCTGGACCACCGACCTGTCCCACGAGTACGTGAAGATCAACGCCGAGTACCGTACTTAAGACCGAGTCGACCCCATCGCGGGCAAGCCCGCTCNNACCGCTCCCACAGGTTCCGTGGTACGGCGCGATCACTGTGGGAGCGGGCTTGCCCGCGATGAGGGATGACCAGACGCTAAAGAATTTGGCCTGTCCACCTCATCAAAAGGTCCCGAACATGAGCCTCCACCTGATCATCGGCGACAAACTGCTTTCCTCCTGGTCCCTGCGTGGCGCCCTGGCCCTCGATCTGGCCGGCGCCTCCTACACCGAAGAACTGATCAAGTTGAACCAGCCGTACACCCGCGAACGTCTGCTCAAGCACTCGCCAACCGGCAAGGTCCCGTTGCTCAAGACCGAACACGGCACCATCGCCGACTCCCTGGCGATTGCCGAATACCTGGCGGAACAGTTTCCCGACGCGGGCCTGTGGCCCAAGGATATCGCCGCCCGTGCCCAGGCGCGTTCGGCGTGCGCGCAAATGCACAGCGGGTTCTTCGCCATGCGCGGCAACATGCCATTCGACCTGAGTCACGACGCGCCGCTGTCGCCGGTTCCGGCGGATGTGCAGGCAGACATCGAGCGCATGTCGGCGTTGTGGGCTGAATGCCGCTCTGTCGCGACCGAGCCTGGGCCCTACCTGTTCGGTCGCATAAGCCTGGCCGACGTGTTTTTTGCACCCATTGCCGTGCGCCTGCGTACCTATCAGGTCAAGCTGTCGGCAGTCGACGAAGCCTATGTTGAAACCCTCTACCAATGGCCAGCGTTCAAGGCTTGGCAAAAGGCCGGCCTGGAGGAGATCAAGCGGTGAAACGAGTACACGTAGCAGCCGCCGTTATCCGTGATGGCAGCGGCAAGATCCTCATCGCCCGTCGTGCCGATACTCAGCACCAGGGCGGCCTGTGGGAATTTCCCGGTGGCAAGGTCGAGGCCGACGAGTCGGTCGAAAGCGCCTTGGCCCGTGAGCTGCAGGAAGAGCTGGGTATCGTGGTCGGCGCGGCACGCCCGCTGATCAAGGTCCGCCATGATTACCCGGACAAGCAGGTGTTGCTGGATGTCTGGGAAGTCTCGGCGTTCACCGGTGAGCCTCACGGCGCCGAAGGTCAGCCATTGGCTTGGGTGGCGGCGCGTGATCTGTCGGGTTACGAGTTCCCTGAGGCCAACCGGCCAATCGTGGCGGCCGCGCGCTTGCCCGAGCAATACCTGATCACGCCTGAAGACCTGGAACCCCCGGCCCTGTTGCGAGGGATCCAGAAAGCCATTGCGGGCGGCATCAAGCTGATCCAGTTGCGCGCACCGAACGGTTACGACCCCAAGTACCGCGATCTGGCTGTGGACGCCGTCGGGCTGTGTGCCGGCAAGGCACAGTTGATGATCAAGGGGCCGTTCGAGTGGCTGGGAGATTTCCCCTCCGCGGGCTGGCACATCACCTCGGCCCAACTGCGCAAGTACGCGGCGGCTGGTCGGCCGCTGCCGGCATCGCGCTGGTTAGCGGCGTCCTGCCATAACGCTGAAGAGCTGGCGCTGGCCGAGGAGATGGGTGTGGATTTCGTGACCCTGTCGCCGGTGCAGCCAACCTTGACGCATCCAGGCGCTCTACCGCTTGGCTGGGAGCAGGCTTCGAGCTTGATCGAGGGATTCAGCAGGCCGGTGTTTCTGCTGGGTGGGGTTGGCCCGGCGGAAGTCGAGAAAGCTTGGGCAGCAGGAGCGCAGGGCGTGGCGGGGATTCGGGCGTTCTGGCCTGAGACTTGATTCCCTGGTGTAGCCACTGACCCCTTCGCGAGCAGGCTCGCTCCCACAGTTGACCGCGTACTCGGTCAACTGTNNGTCTGAAAGGCGACGGCTAAATCTCTGGTTTCACCGCCGGCTGCCACAAAATCTCGGCAACCCCCTGACGCCGGGCAATCAATCTTGCCACCACAAACAACAAATCCGACAGCCGATTGATATAAGCCAATCCCACCCCGCCCAAAGGCTCAACAGCATTCAAATGCTGGCAGCGGCGCTCCGCACTGCGGGCCAGGCTTCTGCACACATGAGCCTGGGCGATCAGCATCGACCCCCCCGGCAGAATGAAATTCTCCAGCGGCCCAAGCTCTTCATTCCACACATCGATCGCCGCTTCCAGTCGTTCGATTTCCGCGTCGTTCAGCGCCTGATACTCCGGCATGGCCAGTTCACCGCCGAGGTCAAACAATCGGTGCTGGCAGGGCGCCAATACCTCGATCACTTCCTTCAAGCCCGGATGCAGGGCAATTTCTGCCGCCAGTCCAGCCAGTAACACTCCGACCTGACTGTTGAGCGTATCTACCTCGCCAATAGCCTCGATCCGCGGGTGGTCCTTGGGCACACGGCGACCGTCGCCCAGGCCGGTTTCGCCTTTGTCGCCGGTGCGGGTGTAAATCTTCGACAAGCGAAAGCCCATGGTTACCTCGTTAACTGGTTGAGTTCTTGAGAGACGAGCGGGGTGCTCGCCAATGGCAGGCGCAGGGTAAAGCAGGTGCCTTGGCCAAGGGTCGATTGCACTTCCATCTGGCCCTTGTGGTTGTTGGTGATGATGAAATACGAGACCGACAGGCCAAGGCCGGTACCCTGACCGACTTCCTTGGTGGTGAAAAACGGTTCGAAGATGCGCTTGCGCACGCTTTCGCTCATGCCGATGCCGTTGTCTTCGACCTGGATCTCCGCCCACGGCGGATTCAGCTTGGTGCGCAGGATGATGCGCCCTGGTTCGCTGTCGTCTTCACGCTGGTGAATGGCTTGAGCGGCGTTTTTCAGCAGGTTGAGCAGCACCTGTTCCAGCTCGTTGGCGGTACCGGGCACTGGCCCCAGCGCCGGGTCGAACTGGCGAATGATCGCCTGGCCCTTGAAGTCGAAACCAATCGCCAGGTCGAAGTCGTTTCCGGCGATTTCCACCGCCTGGTCGATCAGCGCTGGCAGATCGCACGGGGCCATTTGGCGGGTACTGCGCCGACTGAAGCTAAGCATGTGCGTGACGATCTTCGCCGCCCGGGCGCCGGCCTGCTGGATGCCGTCGAGCAGTTGTGGCACTTCGCGTGCTTGCAGGTACTGGTTGACGGTCGATAGCTCGACACCGATCTGCTCGGCCTGTTCCAGGTTCTTCGGCAGTTCAGGGGACAGCCGGCGGCGGATATTCTGCACGTTGTGCAGGATCGCACCGAGCGGGTTGTTGATTTCGTGGGCCATGCCGGCGGCGAGGCCACCGACGGAAAGCATTTTCTCTGACTGCACCATCATTTCTTCAAGGGACAGGCGCTGGGTAATGTCGTCGATGCGGATCACCACGCCGCGTCCGGCACCGCCCATCAACGGATAGAAGGTCAGGGCGTAGTGGCGGGGTTCATCGTCCTTGACCCAGGTCACGCGCTCGATCTTGGCCACCGTGTGTTGCTCGACGGTTTGCTTGAGCTGCGGCAGGAACGGCTTGAGCGGTTCGAAGGCGAGGAAGATCGGCTGGTTCAAGGCTTCGTCCAGGCGTGTACCGGAAAGGACACTGGCTTCCTGGTTCCACTGCGTTACGTAAAGCTGTTCGTCGAGGGCGATCAGCGCCGATGGCATGGAGTCGATGATGCTGTTGAGGTAATTCTGGAAACCCGTGAGTTTTTTCTCGATCTTGCTCCGTACCTGGACTTCGAGTTCCAGCTTGCGATTGGTGTGGCGGGTTTCTTCGGCCAGTCCCTGGGCCTGGTCATACGCGGCCTGGGAGTCATCGCGGGCGCGTTTGAGTTGCTGTTCCCGGGCTTCGATCCGCGAGAGCATGGTGTTGAACGCCTCGGCCAGGCTGCCGATTTCATCGTGATTGCCCCGGGAGGCGCGCAGGGCGTAGTTCTCTTCCCGGGTCACTTGGCGGGAGAGCTCCTCCAGCTGATGAATCGGCCGGGTAATCAGGCGTTTGATCTGTCGCGCGATGACCAGCCACAGCAGCACGCTGAAAATCAGGATTCCCAGGCTGGCGGTCAGGGTCCCGGTATAGAACGCCATGGGCAGCTCACTGCTGGCCACCAGCAGCAAGTGGCCGGGTGCGGTGCCGGGGCGGGGCAGGGTGATGACCTGGTTACTGCGAAACTCGGTGACTTGCCAGGATTCGATGTGCCGGTAATGCTTGGGCAGGCTCAGATGATCGCCATGTTGCAACTGCGCCAGGCGCTCGCCCTTGCCGTCATACAGGGCCGCAGCGCGCAGTGGTGAATAGCTGTCGAGCTCATCGAGCAGGCGTTGGGCGCTTTGCGGCGATTGCAGTGCCTCGGACACCAGGCTCGGGTTGGAGACCAGCCGGCCGATGGTCTGCAGGGCCTGGGGCGCCATGCTTTCCTGAGAAATGTAGTAAGCGGCGCTGATAAAGGTCAGGTTCGCAACCAGCAGTACAGTGGTCAACAGCACCAACAGGGCGGCCAGCAGTTTCTGGCCGACAGGGAGGTTTTCAAGACGCTGGCGCAATGGCATCAGGTTTATCGCTGCAAGGGAACAAGTGGCCAGCGTAGCCGCTGCTCAGTCGCTGGGCAATCCAAGGCTGAGCAGGCGCGCGATCAACTTGGACTCAAGCTGGTTGAGGTGCGGCAGGTTCAGTTGATGCCGCGCCGCGACTTTACAGGCATGGCCCAGCAGGTAACTGATTTCGGTGCGGCGCCGGTTGCTGACGTCCTGGTACATCGAGGAGTAGTTGGCAGCGGTCGCGTGGATCACCCGTTCAACCTCCTGTTGCAGGTTTTCGGCGGCTGCTGGCTGGCCGCATCGCTCAAGCAGCTCGATGAGTTCGCCGCACAGGGTGGCGACCTCACAATGGTGCTCCTGCAACCCGCCGTTGCGACAATCGTGCAGCACTGTCAACGGATTGATCGCGCAGTTGAGCGCCAGTTTGCGCCACAACCGGGTGAGAATCTCGGTGCTCCACTCATGGGGAATGCCCGCGGCGTCGAGGTCGTCCAGCCAGATCGGCGCGACAGGGTGGCCGGCATCCCCCAGCCAGGTAAACCCGTGCCCGGCAAAGACTACACGCCAGTCACCGTCGCGAAAGGCGCCTTCCGTGCTTGACGCATAGATGCAGCGCGCCTGCGGGACTTGCGCCGCCACGGCGTCCTGGCTGCCCAGGCCGTTCTGCAGCAGGATCAGTTCGGCGCCGGGCGCCAGTCGGGGTGCCAGCTGTGCCACGGCCAGTTCCGCATCGTAGGCCTTGCAGGCGACCAGTAGTCGGTTAATCGGCGCGAGGCTGTCGGCCGTTTCGGCGCTCACTGGATATAGCTGTGCCTGGTCATGTTCCACCAGGGTCAAGCCGCCTGCCGCCTCGTACGCCCGTAGCCGGGCTGCGTCACGCAGTATCAGGCGCACCGGCACTGCGGCCCGAGCCAGGCGAGTGGCCCACAACGTGCCGAGGCTACCGGCGCCTAGTACATGCCAAGTGGTGGACATCAGCTTTTTGCTCTGTTTAAGGCGCGCATGGGTGGCTCGCAGTGAATGATCGGAAAGACCCGTTATAATCAGCGCGGATTTTAACCGCAAGCCAGGCGTGCTCCATCTAGATCGAGCGCGCCCTATTTATTGGAGAGATTACATGCCGTCGTTCGACGTGGTATCCGAACTGGACAAACACGAAGTCACCAACGCGGTCGAGAACGCCGTCAAGGAGCTCGATCGTCGCTATGACCTGAAAGGCAAAGGCAGCTTCGAGTTCAAGGAAAAGGACCTGACCGTCAACCTGACCGCTGAAGCGGATTTCCAGCTCGAAGCGATGATTGAGATCCTCAAGCTGGCCCTGGTCAAGCGCAAGATCGATGTGCAGTGCCTTGAGGTCAAGGATGCGTTTGCATCGGGCAAGCTGATGAAGCAGGAAGCTGTGCTCAAGGAAGGCATCGACAAGGAACTGGCGAAGAAAATCGTCGCTCACGTCAATGACGCCAAGCTGAAGGTGCAGGCCGCCATCCAGGGTGAGCAGGTGCGCATCACCGGCAAGAAGCGTGACGACCTGCAGGAAGCCATTGCAGTGCTGCGCGCCAAGGAATTCGGCATGCCGCTGCAGTTCAACAACTTCCGCGACTGACGTGCAAGGCGGGAACCTCCAGGCGTTTTCGGCGTCCGAGGCCCAAGCAACGGCAGAAACGATCGATCCGCACCGGATTCGGTCTTTCTGCCGCTTTATTTTTCGCGTGCCGGGTAGCCGGAAAAATGCAGGAGAAAGCAGATGGACTTAAATGCTGAAGTAGACAACCTGGTCAAGGTGTCCCAGTCCTGGATCCCGATGATCATGGAATATGGCAGCCGTGTGCTGCTGGCAGTGATTACCCTGGCTATCGGCTGGTGGTTGATCAACAAGGTCACGCACAAGCTCGGTGGCCTGATAGCCCTGCGTAACGCTGATCTTGCGCTGCAAGGCTTTATCAGCAGCCTGGCGAACATCATTCTGAAGATCCTGCTGGTCGTCAGCGTGGCGTCGATGATTGGTGTGGAAACCACTTCGTTCGTGGCGGCGATCGGTGCGGCTGGCTTGGCCATTGGCCTGGCGTTGCAGGGCAGCCTGGCGAACTTCGCCGGCGGCGTGCTGATCCTGCTGTTCCGTCCGTTCCGTATCGGTGACTGGATCGAAGCCCAAGGCGTAGCGGGTACCGTCGACAGCATCCAGATCTTCCACACCGTGCTGCGCACCGGCGATAACAAGACCATCATCGTGCCTAACGGCAATCTGTCGAACGGCATCATCACCAACACCAACCGTCAACCGACCCGCAAGGTGGTGTTTGATGTGGGTGTCGATTACGAAGCGGATTTGCAAAAGGCTCGTGAAGTCTTGCTGGAACTGGCCAAGGATCCGCGCGTGTTGGACGACCCGGCACCGCAAGCAGTCATTTCGACCCTGGGTGACAGTTCAATCACCGTTTCCCTGCGTGTCTGGGTGAAAACAGCGGATTACTGGGATGTGATGTTCATGTTTAACGAACAGTCCCGTGACCGATTGAAAACGGCGGGTATTGACATTCCATTTCCACAGCGTGTAGTTCGTGTGGTTCAGGAAACGGCCGTACAGTAAGCCTGTTTTGTTAATGGATACATAAACCCGAGAGATTAATAGTCTCCCGGGTTTTTTTGTGACTATTGATCAGTTCATTGAAAAAAGTATTAACGTTATGCGAGGAAGTTGCTTGCTGTAGTGTTTGACATATGGCAGGCATAAAAAAACCGCCCACCTGAAAAGGTGGGCGGTTCTTGATCTACGCAGTTGCCTACTTACACCCTGATTACAGGATGCTCAGTGGGTACTCGATGATCAGGCGGGTGTCGTAGACGTCAGACGAGTAGCCGCTGTACGCGCCGTTCGAGCGGTAGTTGGCGAAACGTGCACGGAACGACAGGTCTTTTGCTGGACCTTCCTGTACGACGTACTTGGACTCCAGGTTCCACTCGTTTTCCTTACCTTCACCCAGACCGTTGGTCTTGATGTTGTCACCCATTACGTAACGGGTCATGAAGCTCAGGCCAGGAACGCCGTATTGCGCCATGTTCAGGTCGTAGCGAGCTTGGTAGGATTTCTCCTCGCGGCCCACGAAGTCGGAGATCTGAATGGAGTTGGATACGAAGATGGTGCTGTTGCCGTCAACGCCGTAGTAGTAAGCGTTGTCGCCGCTCGACTGCTGGTAGGCCAGGGTGAATTTGTGAGCGCCCAGGCTGTAGGCAGCTGCCAGGGACCACAGGTTGTTGTCCACACCCAGGGTGCCGTCGCCGATGGCGTCAACCAGGTCGCCACGCTTGTCGCCCTTGGTTTTGTAACCGTTGAGGTCGAAGTTCAGCGATTGTTCATCGTTGATTGGCACAGTCAGGTTCATGTTGACGTAGTACTTCTTGAAGTACTCTTCAGCATCCGACGCAGCCACGGCAGCGCTGAAGTTGTCGGTGAAGGCGTAGCTGGCACCGAAGATGTTGATGCCATCGCTCAGGCCTTTGCCGTGGTTGCCATCTTCATCTGTCAGGCCGCCGATGCTGTCACGGGCCATACCGGTTTGCTTGCTCAGCGCGGTGAAGCGACCAGCGCTCACTTCCAGGCCTTTGATTTCCTTGGAAGTCAACAGGGTACCGGTAGCAACTTCTGGCAGCATACGGCTGTCGTCGGTAGCGAATACTGGGCTGGCAACGAACTGCTGGCCGTATTTCAGGACGGTGTCGGACAAACGCAGTTTCACTGCACCGCCAACCTTGCCTTGGGATTTTTCCGGGTTGCCATCGCTGTCGTTAGCGAACAGGCCGTTACCACGCTTGCCCGAGCCACCGTCCAGTTTGACAGCGCCCATGGCCATGGCGTCGAGGCCGAAACCAACAATACCTTGAGTGAAGCCCGACTCGTAAGTGAGCAACTGGCTCAGACCGGAGTCCTGGCGATAGCCGGCGGTGCCGCTCGATGGGTTGCTTGCACCGTTTTTGTAGTCGCGGTTCATGTACTCAAAACGGGTTTTGAGTTTCAGGCTTTGGTCGCCGAAGAAACCCTTGGACTCGTCCTGGGACGACGCCACTGCGAACTGCGAGGTACCAGCTGCAACAGCCAGTGCGATCATGCTCCACTTCATCACGCGCATCGTGATTTGCTCCTTTGGTTTTTAGAAGAGTACTGCCGCTCCACCTGTTTTATTATCTGGGCGGCTCTTTCTTTTTGTGTCGGCGCAAACTTATATCACGCCGACAATGTTGGCGATACTTGCGCATCTATCCTTTCAGCTTCTTTACGACCCTGTCGTAAACGGCTAGCTAGATGTCGCAAATTTACAGCCCCGATGCAACCGGACTGACAACTTTAATGCTGTTTTTCTGGACTGGCGCATCGATAAAAAGAGTCCCTGGTGAAACGTTTGAATCTCCATCGGGCTACCCTGCCACTGTTTTTTTTTGGTCTTGAGGCTGGCCGCTTCCCGCGGTGCCTTATAGACGATGTGGGTATCAATGCAACAAGCGTGCACAAATCAGAACTCCATCGATGTTTTTTTCTGTCTGGCTGCTTGAAGCGGTAAAAACCTCATAAAACCGGGGGGCTCATGCTGCTTTATTTCAAGCTTGACGCAGGGGTGGGCATCGTGTTTGACCTCCATGTCTGGCCGCGTGACATGCAAAAGCGTTACCGGTTCACCCCGCCAGTGAGTAAATGGCGGATATGCGAAGCACTCAGCGTAGACGTACTGTGCGGTTTTGGTGCAAAAAATTTCAATGACTGTACTGATTTCAAACAGTCGGAGTTTTTAGGTGGCGTGGGCGGGCCGTAGCGTTCTGGTCATTTTCGCGTTTTTTGCAGCCCATTGGTTCTATATTGGTGCTTTTTCGCAGGAAATGTCTCATCTCGGGGCGCGCATGTACCATTTGTGGATCCTCGAACAGCGTGGGCGGTGGTTCGCAGCAAAGCTGGCAAGGTATGCTGCCGTCCAGTGGCTTGGCGTACGATCTCACTGGATGGGCGCTAAGCTGAATAATGATGACCTGGCGGGAGTATGTGCAGTGTTCGCTTTAGATCCACGACTTCAACAAGACACACTACCGATTGGCGATTTCCCGCTTTGTCGGTTGCTGCTGTCCAATGATTCGAACTATCCCTGGTTCATCCTCGTGCCACGCAGGGACGATATCAGCGAGATATTTCAGTTAAGTGTCGCCGATCAGCAGCAGCTGTGGCAGGAAACGACCTCGTTGGCAGAGTTGCTCAAGGACTCGTTCGATGCCGACAAGCTGAACGTCGCTGCCCTGGGCAACGTGGTCAGTCAGTTGCACATGCATGTGATCGTGCGCAAGCATGAAGACGCGGCCTGGCCGGCACCTATCTGGGGCAAGCACCCGGCCAAACCTTACAGTGCAGAGCAGGTCGAGGCGATTCGCGAACGGCTGCGTCTGGTGTTGACCGATGATTTCAAGTTTGAGGAGGGTTGAATCATGAGCCTCGAAGAGCGCGTCACCGACCTTGAAAGCCGCCTGGCGTTTCAGGATGACACCATCCAGGCATTGAATGATGTCCTGGTGGCGCAGCAGCGGGTTGTCGAGCGCCTGCAGCTGCAAATGGCCGCGCTCCTCAAGCGGCAAGAGGAAATGGTCGGCCAGTTCGAGTCTTTCGAAGAAGAAGCGCCACCGCCGCATTATTAAGTAGTAGCGCTGGAAGAAACGCAGGCATAAAAAAACCGCGAACTCGTTCGCGGTTTTTTTGTTGCCGTTGATCAGCGTCGCGGCAGGGCGGCGATGACGTCTTCGGCTTGCAGGCCTTTGTCACGATTCATGACGGAGAACTCGACGCGCTGGCCTTCGACCAGAACGCGATGGCCTTCACCGCGAATGGCCCGGAAGTGCACGAAAATATCATCGCCGGAGTCGCGGGAAATAAAGCCGAAGCCTTTGGATGTATTGAACCACTTGACGGTACCGGTATCGCGGTTGCTCATGTCATAGCTAGGCGAAGCGGCGGCCGGTGACGATTTGTAGAAGCTGATGGCCAGGTGCAGGGCAACAGCGATCAGGGCTGCAACCAGGCTGAACAGCACGGCAGGCTGACCGGCAATGACCGAAATCTCTGCGATCAGCGTCAGGGTTTGCAGGACGACAGCCAACACCAGCAGGGCGCTGACCAGATTCTGCAATTGATGGCGCGGGCCTTTGTTCCAGTAAGGGATAACTGGAGCAAGTGTCAGGTTGAGCAGGCCGAAAAAGGCCAGGTACAGCGCCTCGGGTTGTTGCAGGTAAGGCAGGGCTTCGGATCGCAGGCTAGGGAAGAAGGACAGCAGCAAGGCCGCTGCGCCTATCAGCAGGTGGACGATTTTCAACATTTTGATTAACTCACGTTAAGACAGCTCACAAGGAAGAGCTGATGGCGCACGGTTCGCTTCGGAATAAATAAGAGGCGTTGGACACGTGCCCGGTATCAGCCTATGCGTAGCACCCGAAAAAATAGGCACTGACGACACGCGGTCTATTTAACAGCAAAGCTGCAGGCTACTCAAATCAAGGAGTCCAGCGGTTCATCGCGGCCCTTGCTGTCGCCCGCCGAGGCTTGCGGGCTGCAGCCTGGCGACAGGCTTGCTAGAGTGGTCCTGCACCTGTTGGATGAACTTCATCACCTTTAGGGGAAAAACATGGCAATCGATATCGGTATCAGTGAAGAGGATCGCAAGTCCATCGTCGACGGACTTTCTCGTCTGCTGTCGGACACCTATGTGCTTTACCTGAAAACCCATAACTTCCATTGGAACGTCACCGGCCCGATGTTTCGCACCCTGCATTTGATGTTCGAGGAGCAATATAACGAGTTGGCCTTGGCGGTCGATTCGATTGCAGAGCGAATTCGCGCGCTCGGGTTCCCGGCCCCGGGCGCCTATTCCGTTTATGCGCGCTTGTCTTCCATCAAGGAGGAAGAGGGTGTGCCGGCTGCCGAAGACATGATCAGGCAGCTGGTGGCGGGCCAGGAGGCTGTCACGCGCACCGCCCGAGGGATCTTCCCGTTGCTCGAAAAGGTCAGCGACGAGCCTACGGCTGACCTGCTGACCCAACGCATGCAGGTCCACGAGAAAACCGCGTGGATGCTGCGCGCACTCTTGGATCAATGAGGCATCGGCGCGTGGATGGCATTGTTGTTCGCGCGCTCCTTTTCGTCAGAATGGCGCCCAGTTGCTTGAGCGAATCTTCGCTCGTTGCTGTAGGAAAAGTGCCTGACTAGGACGCTCTCCCTCATCCGCCTTCCGTTGTTGGCTTATCCTACGCGGATGGTCATAAAGTCATCTGGCTATAACTTTGCCCTGGCGTTTTTATAAGCACTCACGTTGCTCTTATAGAAACCGCAAATGGCAAAGGAGTGTCAGCGATATGGAATATGAAGGCAGGAGAGCTGAGGGCCGGGGCGGGCAGACCAAGGATATAACGGTCGATCCATTTGTCAGTGAGTTCGATATGGGGTTGGCCCGGCCGTTGTCCCGATCGGTGCGATTGAATGGCTTTGCCACCTGTTTGCGGCTTGAGCAGGTGTATTGGGATATTTTAGCCGACATGGCCAGGGTCAATAGCTGTTCGGTCAGCGCGTTGCTGTCCCATGTCGATCGCCAAGTGCATTTGCGTCATGGCGGGGTGAGAAATTTCAGCGGGCTGGTGCGGGTGGTCTGTGTTGTCCACAGTCGCAAGGAGGGGCGTTGCCCGGTTCTGGCTTGAACCTGATGTATCAAAGGGCAGCGTGTCGATCTGTGCAGTCTTACGGCTGCACAGGCTGCATTTAATGGATATAATCCCGCTCTTTGCCGCAAAACCCAGCGTGCGCGGTAGCAATCTGATCGCCGAGACAACCCCCATGCCGATGTACGATTACCAATGTGCTTCCTGTGGTCATCAGTTGGAAGCCATTCAAAAGATCAGCGATGCACCGTTGGTCGACTGCCCTGCGTGCCAGGCGCCAGAGCTTAAGAAGATGCTGTCCATGCCAGGCTTCCGCCTCAGCGGCACGGGCTGGTACGAGACCGATTTCAAGACCGGTTCCAAGAAGAACCTGGCCGGCGGCGACAAAGCTGACTAGGTTTCAGGACCTGAGTTGAACCACACGCGCGAGCTCTTGCGTCATCCGCCAGCGGATCGGCGCAGGAGCTCCAAACGAATGTCGAATTACGAGAAGTGAAACCACTACCATGATGCGCAGCCATTATTGCGGCCAACTGAACGAAAGCCTGGACGGCCAGGAAATTACCCTTTGCGGATGGGTCCACCGTCGCCGTGACCACGGTGGGGTGATTTTCCTCGATATCCGTGATCGTGATGGTCTGGCCCAGGTGGTGTTCGATCCGGACCGCGCTGAAACCTTCGCCGCCGCCGATCGCGTGCGCAGCGAGTACGTCGTGAAGATCACCGGCAAGGTTCGCCTGCGTCCGGCCGGTGCCACCAACGCCAACATGGCGTCGGGCATGATCGAAGTCCTGGGCTATGAGCTGGAAGTGCTGAACGAGTCGGAAACCCCGCCGTTCCCGCTGAACGAGTTTTCCGACGTCGGCGAAGAAACCCGCCTGCGCTATCGCTTCCTGGATCTGCGTCGTCCTGAAATGGCCGAGAAGCTGCGCTTGCGTTCGCGCATGACCACCAGTATCCGTCGCTTCCTGGACGAGAACGGTTTCCTCGACGTCGAAACGCCGATCCTGACCCGCGCCACTCCTGAAGGCGCACGTGATTACCTGGTGCCAAGCCGTACCCACGCCGGTTCGTTCTTTGCCCTGCCGCAATCGCCACAGCTGTTCAAGCAGCTGCTGATGGTGGCTGGCTTCGATCGCTACTACCAGATCGCCAAGTGCTTCCGTGACGAAGACCTGCGTGCCGACCGTCAGCCGGAATTCACCCAGATCGACATCGAGACCAGTTTCCTCGATGAAAAAGAGATCATGGGCCTGACCGAACAAATGATCCGCAACCTGTTCAAGGAAGTGCTGGGTCTGGAATTCGGCGAGTTCCCGCACATGACGTTCGAAGAAGCCATGCGCCGCTACGGTTCCGACAAGCCAGACCTGCGTAACCCGCTGGAACTGGTGGACGTTGCCGACCAGCTCAAGGAAGTCGATTTCAAGGTGTTCAGCGGCCCGGCCAACGATCCTAAATGCCGCATCGCCGCTCTGCGCGTTCCAGGCGGGGCAAGCATGCCGCGCAAGCAGATCGACGACTACACCAAGTTTGTCGGTATCTACGGTGCCAAGGGCCTGGCGTACATCAAGGTCAACGAGCGCGCCAAAGGCGTCGAAGGCCTGCAATCGCCAATCGTGAAGAACATTCCCGAAGCCAACCTCAACGTGATCCTCGATCGCGTTGGTGCGGTCGATGGCGATATCGTGTTCTTCGGTGCCGATAAAGCCAAGATCGTCAGCGAAGCCCTGGGTGCCCTGCGTATCAAGCTCGGCCACGACCTGGAACTGCTGACCTGCAAGTGGGCGCCAATGTGGGTCGTCGACTTCCCGATGTTCGAAGAGAACGACGACGGCAGCTTCACCGCGTTGCACCACCCGTTCACCGCGCCGAAGTGCACCCCGGCAGAGCTGGAAGCCAACCCGGCTGGCGCCCTGTCCCGTGCCTACGACATGGTATTGAACGGTACCGAGCTCGGTGGCGGTTCGATCCGTATTCACCGCAAAGAGATGCAGCAGTCGGTCTTCCGTCTGCTGGGTATCAATGAAGCGGAACAGGAAGAGAAATTCGGCTTCCTGCTCGACGCCCTGAAGTACGGCGCGCCGCCGCACGGTGGCCTGGCTTTCGGCCTCGACCGCCTGGTGATGTTGATGACCGGTGCCCAGTCGATCCGTGAAGTGATCGCCTTCCCGAAAACCCAGAGCGCGGCGGACGTCATGACTCAGGCGCCGGGTCAGGTCGATGCCAAGGCATTGCGTGAACTGCACATTCGTCTGCGCGAAACGCCCAAGGCAGAGTAAGGTTCACCTGAAGGGCGCATCTGCGGATGCGCCCTTTCTGCATATGTAGAGCAATCCAAGATTTTTGTTTGCCGGCCGAAGCGATGCAGCGGGGCGGGCAATGTGTCAAAGAGAATTCGGAGCGAGTTATGGCAGGTCATTCCAAGTGGGCGAACATCAAGCACCGCAAAGAACGTCAGGATGCCAAGAGAGGCAAGATCTTCACCAAGTGGATTCGTGAGCTGACCGTCGCGGCCCGTCAGGGTGGTGGCGATCCGGGCTCCAACCCGCGCCTGCGCCTGGCGCTGGACAAGGCCCTTGGTGCGAACATGAGCCGCGACATCATTGATCGCGCCATTGCTCGTGGCGCTGGCGCGACCGAAGCCGACAACGTCGAAGAACTGACTTACGAAGGTTACGGTCCCGGCGGCGTGGCGGTGATGGTCGAATGCATGACGGACAACCGCAACCGGACCGCGGCGGCTGTTCGCCATGCGTTCAGCAAGTGCGGCGGCAACCTCGGCACTGACGGTTCTGTGGCCTATCTTTTCGAACGCAAGGGGCAAATCAGCTTTGCGCCAGGCGTCGATGAAGATGCCTTGACCGAAGCTGCGCTGGAAGCCGATGCCGATGACGTGGTCAGCAACGAAGACGGCTCTATCGATGTGTTCACCTCGTTCACCGGATTCTATGCGGTGCGCAACGCGCTGGAAGCGGCCGGATTCAAAGGTGATGACGCAGAAATCGTCATGTTGCCGACCACCAGTGCCGAACTGGATCTGGAAGGCGCAGAAAAAATCCTCAAGCTGATCGATATGCTCGAGGATCTGGATGACGTGCAGAACGTCTACTCCAATGCGGACATCCCGGAGTCGGTCGCCGCACAGCTCGGTTAACGGCGACTGCGATCCAGTGTGGGAGCGAGCCTGCTCGCGAAAGCGACTTCAAATTCAGCAACCATGCTGCCTGAAAGTCCGCATTCGCGAGCAGGCTCGCTCCCACATTTGTTCTGCGCAGTCTTTAATGGCGTGCTTTTACTTAACTCACAGGCGTTATGACTTTAATTCTTGGTATCGACCCCGGTTCGCGCATTACCGGTTATGGTGTGGTGCGCGATACCGGTCGTGGCTGTGAGTACGTGGCTTCCGGTTGCATCCGCACCGGCGCCGGCGAGTTGCACGAGCGCCTGCAGATCGTTTATCGCGGTGTACGGGAAATCATTCAGACCTACGGTCCGGTGACCATGGGCATCGAAAAGGTGTTCATGGCCCGCAACGCCGACTCCGCCCTGAAGCTGGGGCAGGCGCGTGGCGCGGCCATCGTGGCCGGCGCAGAAGAAAACCTGGAAATTGCCGAATACACGGCCACCCAGGTCAAGCAGGCTGTGGTCGGTACCGGCGCAGCCAACAAAGAGCAGGTGCAGATGATGGTCATGCACATGCTGAAGCTGACCAGTAAACCGCAAATCGACGCCTCCGACGCATTGGCCATTGCCATTTGCCATGCGCACACCCGCTCCAGCCTGTTGCCCCATGGCCTGGGCGCGGCACGCAGTCGTGGCGGGCGCTTGCGTCTCTGATAGCATCAGCAATCATTTTTCTGGAATGAGGGGCATGCGCCTGGGTTGTCGGCGCAAAACCCTTGTTCTGTCAGCCGCTGGCCCAGGGCTGGTCAACGCTCAAGGATCTGTAACGTGATTGGACGCTTGCGCGGCACACTGGCTGAAAAACAGCCGCCGCACCTGATTCTGGATGTAAACGGCCTGGGGTATGAGCTGGAAGTGCCCATGACCACGCTTTATCGCCTGCCGTCGGTCGGTGAGCCGCTGACGCTGCACACCCATCTGGTCGTGCGCGAAGACGCGCAGTTACTCTATGGCTTCGTCGGCAAGCGTGAGCGAGACTTTTTCCGCGAGTTGATCCGTCTCAATGGTGTAGGGCCGAAACTGGCCCTGGCCTTGATGTCGAGCCTGGAAGTCGACGAACTGGTGCGTTGCGTGCAGTCCCAGGATACCTCGGCGTTGACCAAGGTGCCGGGCGTGGGCAAGAAAACCGCCGAGCGCCTGCTGGTGGAGCTCAAGGATCGCTTCAAGGCCTGGGAAACCGTACCAGCCATGTTTGCCCTGGTGCCTAACCAGCCGGATGCCCCTGCGCCGGTCAATACCGCCGAAAACGACGCGGTCAGTGCGCTGATCTCCCTGGGTTACAAGCCGCAGGAAGCCAGCAAGGCGATTTCCGCCATCAAGGAGAAAGGCTTGAGCAGCGAAGACCTGATTCGTCGTGCCCTGAAGGGAATGATCTAAGTGATTGAAGCTGATCGTCTGATCGCTGCCACGGGTGCACCCCGTGATCGCGAGGAAGTCCAGGACCGCGCGATACGTCCCGTCAGCCTGGCCGAATACATCGGCCAGCCGACCGTTCGCGAGCAAATGGAACTGTTCATCCAGGCCGCCCGAGGGCGTAGCGAGTCCCTTGACCACACCTTGATCTTCGGTCCGCCGGGCCTGGGCAAGACTACCTTGGCCAATATCATCGCCCAGGAAATGGGCGTGTCGATCAAGAGCACGTCGGGGCCGGTCCTCGAGCGTCCAGGCGACCTGGCGGCGTTGCTGACCAACCTTGAGCCACACGATGTGCTGTTCATCGATGAAATCCATCGTTTGTCGCCGATTGTCGAGGAGGTGCTGTACCCGGCGATGGAGGATTTCCAGCTCGATATCATGATCGGCGAGGGGCCTGCCGCGCGGTCGATCAAGCTTGATTTGCCGCCGTTCACGCTGGTCGGTGCGACCACGCGGGCGGGGATGCTGACCAACCCGCTGCGTGACCGTTTCGGCATCGTCCAGCGCCTGGAGTTCTACAGCAACGCCGACCTGTCGACGATTGTCAGCCGCTCGGCGAACATCCTTGGCTTGCCACTGGATCCGGAAGGCGCTTTTGAAATCGCGCGGCGTGCCCGCGGTACCCCGCGGATCGCCAACCGCTTGCTGCGCCGGGTGCGTGACTTCGCAGAAGTTCGTGCCAAGGGCCATATCACCAAGCCAATCGCCGACCTGGCCCTGAACCTGCTGGATGTCGACGAGCGTGGCTTCGATCACCAGGACCGGCGCCTGTTGCTGACCATGATCGAGAAGTTCGATGGCGGGCCGGTCGGGGTGGACAGCCTGGCCGCAGCCATCAGCGAAGAGCGCCACACCATTGAAGATGTGCTGGAGCCCTACCTGATCCAGCAGGGCTACATCATGCGTACCCCGCGGGGCAGGGTAGTGACGCGACATGCGTATCTGCACTTCGGCTTAAACATTCCGTCACGATTGGGCGAGATGCCCGTGGTAGACGAGTTTCCTGATGCCGTGGACGATTAATTAACATTGCGAGCTGATTTTTTCGGGCATTGTGTGGTCCCAGGACCGTACTTTTGCGCGAAAGCCGCAGAACATTGAAAAACAGTTGCCTGGCCGGATTGGCAACCCGAGGAGTAAGCACTAGAGTATGCGCGCGCAAAACGGGCTTGAGCCTTTCGCACATCGTTGTCGCGTTTATTACGAGGACACCGATGCGGGCGGCATCGTGTATTACGTCAATTACCTCAAGTTTATGGAACGGGCTCGAACCGAGCGACTGCGAGAGCTGGGCTTTGCCCAATCTTCGCTTGCCGGGGAGGACCTGTTGTTCGTCGTGCATTCCAGCGAAGCGCGCTATCACGCGCCGGCGCGACTGGACGACGAGCTGCTGGTAAGCGCTGAAGTAGTCGAATTGAACCGTGCCAGCCTGCGCTTCAAGCAGCAGGTCAGACGGGCCACCGATGATGTATTGCTCTGTGAAGGGCAGTTTCTGGTGGCCTGTGTGCGCACTGAAAGTTTAAAACCCCGGGCCATTCCCGAAGCTCTACGAGCGGCCTTTGTCGCCGTGAGCGGCGCGGGTACACACTCAAAGCAGGAGATAAAGCGTGGAAGCTAACGTCGTCGACCATTCCTCCATGTGGAGCCTGGTCAGCAATGCCAGTATCGTGGTGCAACTGGTAATGCTGACCCTGGTAGCCGCATCGGTGACCTCATGGATCATGATCTTTCAGCGCAGCAACCTGCTGCGTGCCGGTCGACGCGCCCTGGAGAGCTTCGAAGAGCGCTTCTGGTCGGGTATCGACCTGTCCAAACTCTACCGCCAGGCGGGTAGCAACCCGGACCCGGATTCCGGCGTCGAACAAATCTTCCGTGCTGGCTTCAAGGAATTCTCCCGTTTGCGCCAGCAGCCAGGCGTTGACCCGGAAGCGGTCATGGAAGGCGTGGCCCGTGCCATGCGCGTTGCCATTTCCCGCGAAGAAGAAAAGCTCGAGCAGAGCCTGCCGTTCCTCGCCACCGTCGGTTCCGTGAGCCCGTATATCGGTCTGTTCGGTACCGTCTGGGGCATCATGAACTCCTTCCGTGGCCTGGCAACTGCCCAGCAAGCCACCCTGGCCACTGTTGCACCGGGTATCGCCGAGGCCCTGATCGCCACCGCGATCGGTCTGTTCGCCGCCATTCCAGCCGTTATCGCTTACAACCGTTTTGCTGCCCGCAGCGAAACCTTGCTGGGCCGTTACTACACCTTCGCCGATGAATTCCAGGCGATCCTGCACCGCAAAGTGCACACCAGCGAAGAATAAGCAGGTAATTCCCAATGGCTTTAATCGCTCGAGCTCGCAAAAAGCGCAAGCCGGTCGCCGAGATGAACGTGGTGCCCTACATCGACGTGATGTTGGTGCTGCTGGTCATCTTCATGGTGACCGCGCCAATGCTCAATCAGGGCGTGAAAGTTGATCTGCCCAAGGTTTCCAGCGAAGCCTTGCCGCAGGACAACAACACCCAGGTCCTGACCATTTCGATCAAGGCTGACAAGACCTACTACTGGAACCTTGGCAGCGAAGTCGATACAGAGAAGCAACAAGACCGCGCCATGACCCTGCCGCAGATGACTGACGCGGTGACCAAGATCATTCGCGTGGGCAACGAAGGCGGCAAGCGTACCCAGGTCTTCATTCGTGGCGACAAGAGCGTCGACTACGGGTCTGTCATGGGCGCGATGGGCGGGTTGCAGAAAGCCGGCGTCGGTAATGTTGGCTTGATTACCGAGGCGCCCTGATGCAGCAACAGCGAGAGCCGTCCGCCTCGGAAAGCTACTTCTGGCCTAGTGTCTGGGCGATTGGCTTGCACGTGCTGGTGTTCGGCATGCTGTTTGTCAGTTTTGCCTTCACTCCGGAGTTGCCGCCGGCCAAGCCGATTGTCCAGGCGACCCTGTACCAGTTGAAATCGAAAAGTCAGGCAACCACCCAGACCAATCAGAAGATTGCGGGTGAGGCGAAGAAATCCGCCGCGCGCCAGACCGAAGTCGAGCAGTTGGAACAGAAGAAGGTCGAACAGGAAGCGGTGAAGGCTGCGGAACAAAAGAAAGAAGAAGCGGCTCAAAAGGCCGAGGAAGCCAAGAAGGCCGACGAGTCGAAGAAAGCTGAAGAGGCGAAGAAGGCTGACGAGGCCAAGAAGGCCGACGAAGCCAAGAAAGCCGATGAAGCGAAGAAGACCGCCGAAGCCAAGAAGGCAGAAGAGAAACAATTGGCTGATATAGCCAAGAAGAAAGCGGAAGAAGAAGCCAAGAAGGCTGCTGAAGAAGAGGCCAAGAAAGCGGCCGCTGAAGAAGCGAAGAAAAAGGTCGTCGAAGACGCGAAGAAGAAAGCCGCTGAAGACGCCAAGAAGAAAGCTGAAGCTGAAGAGGCGAAGAAGAAAGTCGCCGAAGAAGCGAAGAAGAAAGCTGCTGCCGATGCTGCGAAGAAGAAAGCGCAGGATGCGGCGCGTAAATCCGCCGAAGACAAGAAGGCCCAGGCCTTGGCAGATTTGCTTTCCGACACGCCTCAGCGTCAGCAGGCCTTGGCGGATGAGCAGGGCGACGAAGTCGCCGGCAGCTTCGATGATCTGATTCGATTGCGTGCAGCGGAAGGCTGGGCTCGTCCACCTTCGGCCCGCAAAGGCATGACGGTTCAGCTGCAAATCGGCATGTTGCCGGACGGTACGGTGACTTCGGTCAAGGTGCTCAAGTCCAGTGGCGACGGTCCTTTTGACGCTTCAGCCGTAGCGGCAGTGAAGAATATTGGACGTTTGACAGAAATGCAGGGAATGAAGCCGAGCGATTTTGCTCCGTATCGTTCATTCAAGATGACATTCACACCTGAGGATCTAGCCCCGTGAGAAACCTCCTTCGAGGAATGCTCGTCGTGATCTGCTGCATGGCAGGGATCGCGATGGCAGATGAGAAAAACATTCTGGTCACCAGCGGCAGCGATCGGGCTACTCCGATTGCAGTCGTGCCGTTCGGCAACCAGGGCGGCAGCGTGCTGCCGGACGACATGGCGGAAATCATCGGTAACGACCTGCGCAACTCGGGTTACTACTCGCCGATTCCAAAACAGAACATGATCAGCCAGCCAAGCCAGGCGAGCGAAATCATCTTCCGTGACTTCAAGGCGCTGGGCGCCCAGTACGTCATGGTCGGCAGCATTGCGCCAGCGGGCGGTCGCCTGCAGGTTCAATACGCCTTGTTCAACGTCGCCACCGAGCAACAAGTGCTCACCGGCAGCGTGTCGGGCAGCGTCGATCAGTTGCGCGACATGTCGCACTACATCGCCGACCAGTCGTTCGAAAAACTCACCGGCATCAAGGGTGCGTTCTCGACTCGCCTGCTGTACGTGACGGCCGAGCGCTTCTCCGAAAAGAACACCCGTTACACGCTGCAGCGTTCGGACTATGACGGTGCCCGTGCCGTGACCCTGCTGCAATCGCGTGAGCCGATCCTGTCGCCGCGTTTCGCTCCCGATGGCAAGCGTATCGCCTACGTCTCGTTCGAGCAGAAGCGTCCGCGCATTTTCATGCAGAACATCGACACCGGTCGCCGTGAGCAGATCACCAACTTCGAAGGCCTGAACGGCGCGCCAGCCTGGTCGCCGGATGGCAATCGCCTGGCATTCGTATTGTCCAAGGACGGTAACCCGGACATCTACGTGATGAACCTGGGCTCGCGCCAGATCAGTCGCGTTACCAACGGCCAGGGCATCAACACCGAACCGTTCTGGGGCAAGGATGGTTCGACCATCTACTTCACCTCCGACCGTGGCGGCAAACCGCAGATCTACAAGACCAGCGTGGGTGGCGGTGGTGCCGAGCGCGTGACTTTCGTCGGTAACTACAACGCCAACCCTAAGCTGTCGGCTGATGAAAAGACCCTGGTGATGATCCATCGTCAGGAAGGTTTCACCAATTTCAAGGTGGCGGCCCAGGATTTGCAACGCGGTAGCGTAAAAATCCTCACTGATAGCACTCTGGACGAGTCGCCCACTGTCGCGCCCAACGGCACCATGGTAATCTACGCCACCCGCCAGCAGGGCCGGGGAGTCTTGATGCTCGTGTCTATCAATGGACGCGTAAGGCTCCCGCTTCCTACCGCTCAAGGCGAAGTCAGAGAACCTTCCTGGTCCCCTTACCTGAACTGACGCGGCGCTATACGTTGTACTTAACACACTGGGGTTCATTAGGAGTTTCACGATGGAAATGCTGAAGTTTGGTAAATTTGCTGCGCTGGCACTGGCCATGGCTGTAGCTGTAGGTTGCTCGTCCAAAGGCGGCGACAATGCCGGTGAAGGCGCGGTAGATCCAAACGCTGGTTACGGCGCAAACACTGGTGCAGTTGACGGCTCCCTGAGCGAAGAAGCTGCACTGCGCGCTATCACCACTTTCTACTTCGAATACGACAGTTCGGACCTGAAGCCAGAAGCCATGCGCGCTCTGGACGTTCACGCCAAAGACCTGAAAGCAAACGGCGCTCGCGTTGTTCTGGAAGGCAACACCGACGAACGTGGTACTCGTGAGTACAACATGGCACTGGGCGAGCGTCGTGCGAAAGCCGTTCAGCGCTACCTGGTACTGCAAGGTGTTTCCCCAGCTCAGCTGGAACTGGTTTCCTACGGCGAAGAGCGTCCAGTTGCTACCGGCAACGACGAGCAGTCCTGGGCTCAAAACCGTCGCGTCGAACTGCGTAAGTAATTCGTCATGCGAACGTGCCGTCGTGCTGTAACTGTCCTGGCTCTCAGTCTCGCGCCGCTTGCGGCGTGGGCTGCGGTTCCTGTGGTCGAAAACGATTCCGGCTATAACAATAGCGGGACCAGTTATCCGCCTGCAGGTTACGGTACGAACGGCGCCTATGCCGGGGGAGGGGTTTCGGCCCCTGTCTCGGCACAGGGCGAGCTGTTCAACCAACTGCAATCAATGCAGCAACAGATCGAGCGCCAGCAAGGTGCGATCGAGGTTCTGCAAAATGATGTAGCGCGCATGAAGCAGGAAAGCCTGGAGCGATACCAGGATCTTGATCGGCGCATAGGAACCGGCGTTGCACCAGCCGCGACTCCTGAGAATTCTTCCACCGGTGGCGATTTGAATGCCCCTGGTGCAGCAGCTGGCGCAGCTGCAGGTGCGGGAGCGGCTGCCGCTCAAGCACCCGCCGCGGGTAGCGAGCCGGCAGATCCGGCGAAGGAAAAGCTCTATTACGACGCTGCCTTCGACCTGATCAAGGCCAAGGACTTCGACAAGGCCAGCCAGGCTTTTGCCGCTTTCCTGCGCAAGTACCCGAACAGCCAGTACGCAGGCAATGCCCAGTACTGGTTGGGCGAAGTGAACCTGGCCAAAGGCGATCTGCAAGGTGCGGGTCAGGCATTTGCCAAGGTTTCGCAACTGTACCCCAAGCACGCCAAAGTGCCTGACTCGCTGTACAAGCTCGCTGATGTAGAACGCCGCCTGGGTCATCCCGACAAGGTAAAAGGCATTTTGCAACAAGTTGTGTCGCAGTACCCGGGCACTTCCGCCGCTCAGCTGGCCCAGCGTGACTTGCAAAAAATGTAATGGCTGCTTGACCCGTTTCGAAGAAACCCGCGCTTGTCGCGGGTTTTTTCGTTAGAATTCACCCCCATTTTCTGAAACACGCTTTTTGGGGCCTGCGCATTGCCGGGGTTCCTTGAAGTGCCTGACGGAGGCGGACAGCCTGTTTAGCTGTTACGCCCGTGGCGACTATGCAAGACACATTGAGAATTACCGAAGTTTTCTACTCGTTGCAGGGGGAAACGCGGACTGCTGGCCTGCCCACTGTTTTTGTGCGCCTGACCGGTTGCCCTCTGCGTTGCCAGTACTGCGACAGCGCCTACGCATTCACGGGTGGGACCCTTCGCACCCTTGACGATATCCTCGAGCAGGTAGCCGGCTTTCGGCCGCGTTACGTCTGTGTCACCGGTGGCGAGCCCCTGGCCCAGCCCAATGCCATTCCATTGCTCAAGCGCTTGTGCGATGCCGGTTACGAAGTGTCACTGGAAACCAGTGGCTCCATTGATATCTCGGCGGTAGATTCCCGGGTCAGTCGCGTTGTCGACCTGAAAACCCCGGGTTCGAAGGAAGCGCACCGCAATCGCTATGAAAACATCGAGCTGCTGACGCCCAACGATCAGGTGAAGTTTGTCATCTGCTCGCGTGAAGACTATGACTGGTCCGTGTCCAAGCTGATCCAGTACGGTCTGGACCAGCGTGCCGGCGAAGTCCTGTTTTCGCCAAGCCACCACGATCTCAATGCGCGAGACCTGGCGGACTGGGTGGTGGCGGACAACCTGCCAGTGCGTCTGCAATTGCAGCTGCACAAATATCTTTGGAATGACGAGCCGGGGCGCTGAAATGACTGAACCACTCAACACTGCCGAAAAACGCGCGGTCATCCTGTTGTCCGGTGGCCTGGACTCGGCAACCGTCGTGGCCATGGCGCGTGCCGAAGGCTATAGCTGCTACACCATGAGCTTCGACTACGGCCAGCGCTCTCACGCCGAACTGTACGCCGCCGAACGCGTTGCCCGCGACCTGGGTGTGGTCGAGCACAAGGTCATCGGCCTTAACCTGAACGGAATGGGCGGCTCGGCGCTGACCGACACCAGCATCGATATCCCGGAAGAGTTGGGCGAGGGCATTCCGGTGACTTACGTGCCTGCGCGTAACACGGTATTCCTGTCCCTGGCGTTGGGCTGGGCGGAAGTGCTCGGTGCGCGGGATATCTTCATCGGCGTCAACGCGGTGGATTACTCCGGTTACCCGGATTGCCGTCCCGAGTTCATCGAATCGTTCGAGCGCATGGCCAATCTGGCGACCAAGGCAGGCGTGGAAGGCAATGGCTTCCGGATTCAGGCGCCGCTGCAAAACCTCAGCAAGGCACAGATCGTCCAGGCAGGTGTGAAGCTTGGCGTGAACTACGGCCTGACCGTTTCCTGCTACCAGGCCGACGATAACGGCCGTGCCTGCGGCAAGTGCGACAGCTGCCGACTGCGTGCAGAAGGCTTTGCGGCGGCCGGAATCAGCGACCCAACACCTTATTTTTGAATTATTTTAAAATAGGTGTTGAATAGTCCTTAAAAATCAGTATTATACGCGCCACCACACAGCGGGTCGTTAGCTCAGTTGGTAGAGCAGTTGGCTTTTAACCAATTGGTCGTAGGTTCGAATCCCACACGACCCACCATTTTTGGCGGTTTAGAAAATCCGGAAGGCCCACGCAAGTGAGGATTTCCGGGTTTTTTTTTGCCTGCGATTTAACGCTCGCCTGTTCCTTTGCTGCACTGCAGGGCGCAGGTCAGAATCATCTTTTGCATCCTGCCGATATTCTGTAGCCTTGCGCAGCTTCAACGCTGTCCGTGCCTGATCAATACTCACTTTCCCGGCGGTACCCTGTTGGGTCCGGAGCCGGGTGTATACTCGACTTTCGCGCGAATGCGCCTGCAGGTCTTGCGAACATGACGCAGATTTCCGAACGCCTTCTGGTTCAAGCCCACCTCGACGCCAAGCAGCCCAAGCCGCTGACCGCCGATGAGGAAGCTTATTATCGTGCCGCCATCGCTGCCGAGCTCAAGGCTCAGGACGCGGTGCTGGTGGCGCACTTCTATTGCGATCCGGTGATTCAGGCCCTGGCCGAAGAGACCGGAGGCTGTGTTTCCGACTCGCTGGAGATGGCCCGCTTCGGCAACGCCCACCCGGCCAAGACGGTGGTGGTCGCCGGTGTGAAGTTCATGGGCGAGACAGCCAAGATCCTCAACCCCGAAAAACGCATCCTGATGCCCACCCTGGAAGCGACGTGCTCGCTGGACCTTGGTTGCCCCGTCGATGAGTTTTCCGCGTTCTGTGACCAGCACCCGGAGCGTACGGTGGTGGTCTACGCCAATACCTCGGCGGCGGTCAAAGCCCGCGCGGATTGGGTGGTGACTTCAAGCTGCGCGCTGGAAATCGTCGAAAGCCTGATGGATAACGGTGAAACCATCATCTGGGGGCCGGACAAGCACCTGGGTACTTACATCCAGCGTCAGACCGGTGCCGACATGCTGCTATGGGACGGTGCCTGCATCGTTCACGAAGAGTTCAAGTCCAAGCAGCTCGAAGACATGAAGGCACTGTATCCGGATGCAGCGATCCTGGTACACCCGGAGTCGCCGACCTCGGTGATCGAGCTGGCGGATGCCGTCGGGTCCACCAGCCAGTTGATCGCGGCGGCACAGAGCCTGCCAAACAAGACCCTGATCGTCGCTACCGATCGCGGTATCTTCTACAAGATGCAGCAGCTGTGCCCGGACAAGGTCTTTATCGAAGCGCCAACGGCCGGTAACGGCGCGGCATGCCGCAGTTGCGCGCATTGCCCCTGGATGGCGATGAATACCCTTGAGCGCACGCTCAAGAGCTTGAAGGAAGGGACGAACGAGATCTTTGTTGATCCGGCGTTGATTCCGCAGGCGATTCGGCCGCTCAAGCGCATGCTTGACTTTACCCAGGCGGCGCGGATGAAGCTGGCCGGCAACGCCTGAGGTCTCTCATTCAGTAAAAAAAACTTGTGGGAGCGAGCCTGCTCGCGTAGACGGTGTAACAGTCAAAGTTGATAGTGACTGACACACCGCTTTCGCGAGCAGGCTCGCTCCCACAGTGGTTTTCGTATGGCTGAATTATTTGTTCTTCTTCGGGACCCGCACCAGCTGGGTGTTGGAATACATGTCATGCCAGCTGCGCTTCTGCTTGTCGAACAGCGACCAGAAGAACCCCAGGCCTACGCACAGCAACGACGCGATCGCCACTACAAAGCGCAACAGCGCCTGCCACAGGCTGATGGATGAGCCATCGGCATTCTGTACCCGTACGCACCACACCTGCATCCCCAGGGTCTGGCCTGAATAGGTCCAGAACTTGGCGAAGAAGCCGAACAGCACGAACAGCAGCACTGTTGAAAGCAGTGGATCGCCGTCCAGTGCACCGGCTTCGGTCAGGGTGCGCATTTTCTCTTCGCCGATGATCGCCATCTGGATCATCTTGTAGACGCCGCTGGTGACGATCAGCAGGGCGGTGCACAGCAGGAAATCATAGAACATTGCTGCCAGGCGACGACCCAGGCCGACGGCGGGAAAGTCGCCCTGGGGTTTGAGCAGGTGTTTCGACATGGCAGCCTCTGGGCGCAAAAAGAAGCCATTTTACGGATTTACGCGCACAAAAAAGCCCCTGATGTCAGCATCAGGGGCTTTTTCGTTACAGAAGATTAAGCTTCTGCTTGTACTTCGTCAGCCTGCATGCCTTTCTGGCCCTGCACAGCGATGAAGGTCACTTTCTGGCCTTCTTTCAGGCTCTTGAAACCGTTGCCCTGGATGGCGCGGAAATGCACGAACAGATCCGGACCGCTTTCAGGTGTGATAAAACCAAAACCTTTTTCGTCGTTAAACCACTTGACGGTACCGCTCTGACGTTGGGACATTTCTTATTTCCTTTGACGCAAAAAATTAATGACAGTCTCTTTCTCATGAAAGAGTACTGGGGCTGGTTGCAGGAGAGTAAGAAGACGTCGAACGGGATGTAGCTAACTTGTAGGCTACTGCCCAGGTCACGATTCCAAGCGACCCATGCAAACACAGTGAACAAACTCTACGCCAACTTCGGGAGAAAAAACAAGCCCCTTTGGAGGCCCCGGATTTGCTCAGGTTGCTGACACCACTGACAACTAGCGCGGGCGTATGCGTTGACGGTGTTCAGATGTTTTCGATCGTTATAAGCAAAGTTCATAATCGAAGCTAAGAGCCAAACGATGCACTATTTTATGGCGGTTGCGTTACACATTAGTGCAGTGTAAGCACAACCGCGTTACTTATAGGAACAGTCAATCAACCGCGATAGTAGCGTTGTGGAACAAATGGCATTTTGCTTACAAGCAAAGGCACCTTTTTCCCACGAACGATTGCCCATACCGGCGTATCGATGGCGGTGTAGGCGCTGTCCAGGTAACCCATGGCCAAAGGGCCACCCAAGGTCGGTCCAAAGCCGCCGCTGCAGACGCTGCCGATGATCTCGCCTGCTTCGTTGACGATTTCAGCACCTTCGCGCACAGGTGTGCGTTCCTGCGGTAGCAGGCCAACGCGCTTACGGGTAACACCGGTTTGTTGTTGTGCGAACACACTTTCTGCGCCAGGGAAGCCACCGGCGCGCGCGCCATCGGCACGACGCGGCTTGGAGATGGCCCATAACAGGCTGGCTTCGATCGGGCTGGTGTCGGTGTTCATGTCATGGCCGTACAGGCACAGGCCGGCTTCCAGGCGCAGGGAGTCGCGTGCGCCGAGGCCGATGGCCGCTACTTCAGGCTCGGCCAGCAAGGCCCGGGCCAGGGCTTCGGCGTTGGCGGCCGGTACCGAGATTTCGAAACCGTCTTCACCGGTGTAACCCGAGCGGCTGACAAAGCAGTCGACGCCCAGCAGTTTCACGGGGGCGAACTGCATGAAGGTCATCTTTGCCACTTCTGGCGCCAGACGTGCCAGTACGGTCACCGCGGCAGGACCTTGCAGGGCGAGCAGGGCGCGTTCTTCGAACAGGGGCTCGATGGTGCACTGGTCACCGATGTGCTTGCGCAGGTGGGCCAGGTCCTGGTCCTTGCAGGCGGCGTTGACCACCAAAAACAGTTCGTCGTTACCCAGGTTGGCGACCATCAGGTCGTCAAGGATGCCACCGGTCTCGTTGGTGAACATCGCGTAGCGCTGCATGCCCACCGGCAAGTCGACGATGTCCACTGGCACCAGAGTTTCCAGTGCCTTGGCGGCATTGGCGCCGGTCAGGCGAATCTGGCCCATGTGCGAGACATCGAACAGGCCGGCCTGCTCGCGGGTGTGCTGGTGTTCTTTCATCACGCCCAGCGGGTACTGCACCGGCATGTCATAGCCGGCGAACGGCACCATGCGCGCGCCCAATTCGACGTGCAGGGCGTGCAACGGCGTTTTCAACAGTTGTTCGGTGGACATATTCAGCTCCTGGAGAAGTGTGAAGATGAGCGCGCATCAGCACTCGATAATGTTGACCGCCAAACCGCCACGGGCGGTTTCCTTGTATTTGCTTTTCATGTCGGCGCCGGTTTGGCGCATGGTGCGGATGACCTTGTCGAGGGACACGAAGTGCTGCCCATCGCCGCGCATGGCCATGCGCACGGCATTGATGGCCTTGACCGAGCCCATGGCGTTGCGCTCGATGCAAGGCACTTGCACCAGCCCGCCAATCGGGTCGCAGGTCAGCCCGAGGTTATGTTCCATGCCGATTTCCGCAGCGTTTTCCACTTGCTGCACGGTGCCGCCAAGCACCTCGCAAAGGGCTCCCGCCGCCATTGAACAGGCCACGCCGACTTCGCCCTGGCAGCCGACTTCGGCGCCCGAGATCGAGGCATTTTCCTTGTACAGAATGCCAATGGCCGCGGCTGCCAGCAGAAAGCGCACCACCCCGTCATCGTTCGCGCCGGGGATGAAGCGCATGTAGTAATGCAGTACCGCCGGGATGATCCCGGCCGCGCCGTTGGTCGGAGCAGTTACCACGCGTCCGCCGTTGGCGTTTTCTTCGTTGACCGCCAGGGCGTACAAGTTGACCCAGTCCAGTACCGACAGCGGATCGCGCAGTGACGATTCGGGGTTCTTGCACAATTGCCGATGCAGCGCGGCTGCCCGGCGCTTGACCTTCAGGCCGCCGGGCAGGATGCCTTCGTTGCGGCAACCGGCGGCGACGCAGTCCTGCATCACTTGCCAGATCTTCAGCAGGCCGGCGCGGGTTTCCGCTTCCGGGCGCCAGGCGCTTTCGTTGGTCAGCATCACCTGGCTGATGGACAAGCCGTAGGTGGTGCAGTGACCCAGCAGGTCCTTGGCGCTTTTGAACGGGAAGGTCAGGGGGGTAGCGTCTTCGACGATACGGTCGGCGCCGGCGGCGTCTTCATCGACGACAAAACCACCGCCGACTGAATAGTACTCGCGGCTGCGGATTTGCAAACCCGCGGTGTCGAAGGCGCGAAAGATCATGCCGTTGGGGTGATAGGCCAAGGGCTTGCGAATCATCGCCAGGTGTTCTTTCGTATTGAACGCAATGCTGTGTTCGCCGAGGAGGTTCAAACGACCATTGCCGCGAATTTCGTGCAGGCGAGCGGCGACGGTTTCGGTATCCACGGTGTCCGGGTGTTCGCCTTCCAGGCCGAGCAACACAGCCTTGTCGCTGCCGTGGCCTTTACCGGTGGCGCCGAGTGAGCCGTACAGCTCGACTTTGACGCAAGCGGTCGCGGTGAGCAGCCCTTCACGGCGCAAACCTTCGGCGAAACGTGCGGCTGCGCGCATCGGGCCGACGGTGTGGGAGCTGGAGGGGCCAATGCCAATCTTGA